>Ga0105049_10010507_pt1 | contig 10625 bp, 10 predicted proteins | sample MAT06_FD_78087 | JGI IMG/M metagenome (GOLD analysis project Ga0105049, IMG submission 78087) | Freshwater microbial communities from Lake Fryxell liftoff mats and glacier meltwater in Antarctica - MAT-06 | ecosystem: Environmental > Aquatic > Freshwater > Ice > Liftoff microbial mat | place... | reverse complement strand
GACGACGCGCCCGGGCCAGATCGCGCCCCGCCGCCCCGCCGCCCAGGGCGCGACACGCAGGGTGGCTCGCCGCGGAACGCCCCGCTGGACGCACGCGGATTTCGCGATGCACTCAAGGTCATTGTCGATCACATGCGCGAGAGCGCGCCGCGCTTGCAGAAAGCCGTGGAAGACCTCGATACCGGCCGCCCGTTTGAAGACGTTCGTCGCGAGCTGACCTCGCAGCGTTCCGAAAACGCCGCGGCGTTCATGGAAGCCCTTCGACGCGTCGGCTTCAATGGCGCCGGTTTCGCTCGGCGCAACGGCCCCGAACTCGACGACGGTCCTGGCGGCCCCGGCGGTCCCGGCGGCGAGCGTCCGGATGCCAGCGGTCCGCCGCGGCCGGATCGCCCCGGTCCCGGTCGGCAATTCACGCCGGAAGACCGCACGCGCATCGTCGGTGAAATTACTAAGCACAACCCCGATCTGGCCGCCCAAATCAAGACGCTCCGCGACAAGTCGCCCGACGCCGCTGATCGCGTCATCGATTCCCTCGCCGAACGCATGCGCGGCATGCGCGAGCTTGAACAACGCGATCCCGAAACCTTTCAGCTCCGCCAACGCGAGATCAAGAGCCTCTTCGACGTCCTCCGCCTGCGTCGTGAATACGCCGACGCAGTGCGCGACAAGGCCGCCGAGCCGGCCCTGACCGACCTCTGCATGCAACTGCGGGTCGCAGTCGCTGAGCAGTGGGACGTCAAGGCCAAGCTTGATGACAGGCAGATCGTGGACCTTGAGAAGCGACTCGAACGGCTCCGCCAGGACAAACTCGCCAAGGCAAAGAACCGCGATACCACGATCACCGACCGCACGGACTCGATCATTCGCGAGAGCGTGAACCCGCCCCGCACCGGGCAGCCCGGCGGCCGCGCGCCCGCCAGAGAGCGGCGCGACGAGTCCCGCCCGCCGCGCCCGGACGCCCCGCCGCCGCGATAATGGCCGCGCCAAGCCGCTCGGAGCGCAAGTTCGCGACGCGTCACGTTTGCGGTGTCTTATGAAACTATCGCGCCGGGGGCAATATCGCCGTCCGGCTTGAGCACGATGACCTTCCGCAACACGCTCGGATCCGCAGTCGCGGCGTCCTTGGGAACATCGCTGGCCGCGAGCAGCATCCCGCGCGACTCTTCTCCACGAATCACGCGCGGCGCCAAGTTGGCGACGATCACGATCAACCGGCCGGTCAACTGCTCGACGCTGTAGTGCTCTTTGATGCCCGCGCAAATCTGTCGCGGCACGCCGCTGCCGTCGTCGAGCTGAAGCTTCCATAACCTGTCGGCCTTTGGATGGGCCTCGGCCTGCACGATCCGGGCGACGCGCAGGTCCAGCTTCGCAAACTCCTCGAACGTCACCACCGGCTTCGGCGCGCCGGGGATGGAAGCCGCGGGCGCAACCGCGGCTCCAGCCGGCGCCGGGGGCGTCGCGTTGGGGGTTTGGGGGATTGCTGGATTATCGGGCGTTGGGTGCGAAGGGGCTGGGGACGTGGTCATTGCGTGCCTTTCTGTCGATGTTGGAAGATAGGCCGGCCGATACCGGACTTTCGCCCGTTTCGGGCGCACGTGCCCGAGCGCAAGCCCGACAAGCGACAATCATCGGGAGCGACGCACGGGCACGACTCACCGCCCGTACTATTCGAGTCGGCTTGTTCAAACCGACCTCCGATGCCTCGTGAATCGCCGAACCGAGACCAATCGAACCGCGGCGATGATCTCGATTTTCAAAGGGAGTTTCATGTCGAACCTTTCGCGCTCGACCCAAATGTTGATCTCACTGGCTGGCTCGCTCATGCTCGTCGGCCCGGCGTTGGCGCAAGAGTCTCCGAGCGAGTTGAAGCCGGAGGCCAAGGTGCGTAAGTCGCCGGACCTGCCCACGAACGCTGACATCGCCAAGAAGATCGCGGGGTTGACCGAGGAACTGAACAGAGCGAACCTGCCGCCGGAGCGCAGGGCCGCGATTGAGGAACAGATCGAGCGTCTGCGCGCCATTGAGTTGAGCGACGCTGGCCAGAGTTCCCAGAGCGCGCTTTCAGACGCCAAGGTTCCGGGGTTCGGAAACGCCTCCGGCGGAGTGGCGTCGGCAACGACGGGCACCCCGGCCCCCGTGCATGCCGACGGCGCACCGCTGAAGTTTGACACCACGCTGCACGACTTTGGCAAGATCAGCGACGAGACGCCCGTCTCCTACTCGTTCAAGGTCGTGAACCGTGGCGACAAGACCATCAACATCACGGGCGTCAAGGCGAGCTGCGGCTGCACTGCGTCTGCGGCGAGCAAGATGAAGCTGGAGCCCAACGACGAAACGACGATCGACGTTCGCTTTGACCCGAGCGGTCGCAACGGCCCGGAAGTCAAGACGGTCACGATCACCACGGACGATCAGGCGTTTTCGTCGTATCAACTCATCTCGACGTCGATGGTCGCCAAGACGGTGATGATCGAGCCAGCCTCGGTGAACTTCGGGGCTGTGCCGCCGCGCACCTCGGCGACGCAGGAGGTTTCGATCTCGTGCAAGATCGAAGGCTTCACGATCAAGAAGGCGGAGGTGACGGGGGTGCAAGCCGCGAACCTGACGCTGGAGGAGATGGGCAAAGACACTGTGCAGTTGGACGGGGTGTCCGCGACGCGTTACCGCTACAAGATCACCAGCAACGACAAGATGCCGATCGGGCCGATCTCGGGTGCGCTGTCGATCGAGACGAATCTCGTCTCGCCGAAGTTCGCGCGCCAGAACATCGGCATCGGCGGCGAGGTCGCCGGCGGCTTGGCGCTGGCGCCGCAGATCATCTACCTCCGCATGGCGGAGGCTGGCGAGGCGGTCATCGGCGAGAGCCAGCTCATCAGTCGCACGAACCAGCCCTTCAAGATTCTCTCTGCCTCGATCGTCAACGCGACGCCGGGCATGAACGCGGTGCTGGACATCAAACCTCGCGAGAAGAACAACTGGTCTGCGCAGCGATTGATCGTGAGCGCGACCGCCCCGAACACCGCCGCAGAGATTCACGGCGCGGTTCACATCAAGACCGATGTCAAGGACATGGAGGACATCCGCCTCCAGATCGTTGGCTGGCAGCAGGCCCCGCAGTTCGCCCCCACCACAGCGCCGGTGCCGTCGCCCGTCGCGATTCCTGTCGCGGCACCCAAGGCCGCGGCTCCGATCAGAGTCCAGATCCCGGCGGTCGTGACCGAGGCGACCAAGGGCAAGCAGTAGTTCGTCATCGCATCGGGCACGTTTGGCGTGCTTGGCGTTCATTTCCCCGCCTCCGCGGTTCCTCGCTCGTTCGTTTTCTTGGGCACGTTGCCAGACTTGGAGACTCCCGATGGCCTGCGCAACATGCTCCGGTGGATCGACCTGGCTTCGCGGGGGCGTGCTGCTGGGGATCGCGTTTGGAGCGGCGCTGCTGCACAAATCGTTGAGCGAGCCGATCTCGACTGAGTTCGTCGGCACTGGTGTTGTGATTCCCGGAGTGGAGCGAACGGTCGAGCGTGAATCGGCCGCGACAGAGTTGGCGACGACGCCGACTGTTGCAACCCCGACGGTCGCAACGCCGACGGTGCCCAAGACGCAAGCGAACGTGGAGCGCCCCGCCTTGGGCGCGCCGAGTGACGCCGGCGGGCAGACGATGGTTTCGACAGACAACGCTGTCGCGCTCTTCAACGATTTGCAGACACAGTTTGTTGATGCGCGCGAGCCGGAGGAGTTTGGAGTTGGCCGAATTCCCTCGGCCGTGAGCCTCCCGGTCTCGGCGTTCAACGGGCAGAACATCGAGGCAACCGAAGCGAAGATCGCGCTGTATCTGCGGCGCGATCTGAACGTGGTGGTGTACTGCGGCGGCGGCGACTGCGACGCATCAAAGCTTGTCGCCAAGCAGTTGCAGTCGCGCATGTTCCCGAAGATCGCGGTGTATCACGATGGGATGACGGGCTGGAGCGCCGCGGGCTTGCCTTCAGAGGTTGGCCCAGAGAACCCGCCCGGGCTACCGCGCTCGCCGATCATGCCCCCGACGAAGCTCCCCGGAGGTCAGCCATGAGCCGCGCGCCGTTGCGATCGATCCCTGATGCGCCGTCAATGACTGATGGCAAGGCTTGCGGCACTGGGCGTGCGTGCGGGTGTCCCATGCGGATGGCCGTGCCCTTGACGCTGCGCCTGGTCTTGGGTGGTATCTTGGTGTTCTCCGGCTGGTTGAAGCTCGGAATCTCAAGCTTCGGTGGCACGCTCGGTACGATCGATCCTCAGTCGGTGTTGTTTGCGATCAAGAAGTTCGAGATCCCGATCCTGATGGATCAGCCGGACGTGATGACGTTTCTGGCGTATGCGGTGCCGTGGGTCGAGCTGGTGACTGGCGTGGCGCTTTTGCTGGGGCTGTGGACACGGGGAGCGGCGTGGATCGTTGCGCTCATGATGGCCGCGTTCACTGCGGGGATCATCGGCGTTGTCGCTCGCGGGCTCGATGTCGACTGCCCCTGCTTCGGCGCGATCAAGTTCCTCTGTCCGTCTCGCGTGGGCACGTGCCACATTGTCCGCAATATCCTGCTCATGGTCGGAGCGATCGTGCTGGCCAAGATGGGGTATGGGGCACTGGGATTTGACGCAATGGATCGGCGACGCGTTTGAGCGGCGGATGCGTGCGCGCATCTTGATTTTGCCAGCTCATCTGCCTGCGCCTGTCTTCGGTGTGCTCAACCGGCTAGACTTCCCCCCAACTCAACCGTCGCCCGCAGGCCCGGATGTTCCGGCTGTGTGCGGGCACCATCCCAGGACGGACCAAGATCATGTCGCAGATGAATCGCTTCGCCTCCCCTTCGCCCAAAGTCAAAGTTGCCAAGAAGGCCGCCAGCGGCAAGGTTTTCGTCGATTACAAGGACATCGAGAAGCTTCGCAAGCTGATGTCGCCCAACGGCAAGATCCACGGGCGCAAGCGACTTTCGACGACGGCGTCCGAGCAGCGCATGATCGCGGCGGCCGTGAAGCGCGCCCGCTACATGGGCCTGCTGCCGTATACGTCTGCGACGCTGTGATCCTCGGCGCGCCGACTCGCCGGTGCGTTTGGTCATCAGACTGAAAGACTCCACCCTCGCGGGATGCCGATGGGCACCCGATCGGGGGACGTTTCTTTTAAAACATTCTCGGTATTTTTGCTGATCCGCTGCGAGCGGACGTTTGTTTGTTGATCGTCGGGTACCCTTGCTTCATGCCCACGCCAGCCCCCCCGCCATCGCGAAACTATCGATCTGTCCTTCAGCGTCTGCGCGCGCGCGGTACGCGCGACGAGGTCATGCGGGCCGTCGTCGACACGTTGTGGGACGAGTTCCACAGCGAGGGCGTGTCGTGGGTCGGGTTTTACACCTTTGAGGCGACGAATCAGGATCGGCTTGTGTTGGGGCCGCGGCGGGACAAGCCGGCGTGCTCGCCGATTGAGCTGCATGGCGCGTGTGGGCGTTGCTTCACGAGCCGGCGGCCGCTGGTTGTGACCGATGTCGCGAAGCTTGGCGAGGGGTACATCGCGTGCGACCCGCGCGATCGCTCGGAGGTCGTGGTCCCTGCGTTCAGCCCGGGCGGGAGCGTGTGGTGCGTGCTGGACGTGGACTCGCACGACACCAACGCGTTTGACGTTCACGACGCGCTGGCGCTGATGCGTCTGCTGCGCCACGTGGCGCTCTCGGCCCACTTGGAAGAGTCGCCGGAAGACGTCGTCGTGGTGTGAAATCAGAATGGCGGGGTGGAGCAGATCTCGACACGCGTGCCGGTGGATGGATCCGTGAACATCAGGCGACGGGCGTGGAGCATCAGCCGCTCGGCGGGCGGTTGGTGTGGGCTGTGCGGAGCGCCGTCGAGCGCGAGGGGCGGCGTTGAGGGCGGCACCTCATCGTTTGCGTTGCTGGAGTAGAGCACGTCGCCGACGATCGGGTGGCCGATGTGCGCGCAGTGAACGCGGAGTTGGTGCGTGCGCCCGGTGAGCGGCGTTAGGGCTACGCGGCTGCGGTCGGGCTCGTACGCCAGCAAGCGGTAGAGCGTCTGCGAGGGGCTGCCGCGATCGAGGTCGATGATCTGATATGGCCGGCGGTCGACGTCGGCCCGCATGGGCGCGTCGATGAGCCCGCGCTCGGCGCTGAGGTGGCCCTGGACAATCGCGACGTACTCCTTGTCGATCTCGCGCCGTTCGAACTGCATCGAGAGTTCGCGATGGGCGCCCGCGTTCAACGCCAGGAGGAGGATGCCGCTGGTGTCCATGTCGAGGCGGTGAACGGTGATCGGGCCGGTTGCGTCGGGGAACCGCTCGCGTGCCCATGATGCGCAGGAGAGCGCGTTCTCCGGACCTTTGCCGGGGACCGAGAGCACGCCGGGGGGTTTGTCGATCGCGGCCCAGCAGGTGCCGCGGGCGAGGAGGGTGATGTTCTGGGTCGGGTGGTGCATGGAGCGAGCGAGAATAGAGCGCTGAGCCTCTTCTCGGACGCGACGGGTGAAGTCGCCCTGGATTCGGCCCGATGTTCTTTCTTGAAGCGGTGAGGTTTGTCGGCGCATGGCCAGCAACGCTCACGCGCCGTCCTTGTCATCGCCTTGCCGTCTTGGGTTCTATTTCCTGCCCACCACGCCGGAGTTACGCCATGAAGTCCAACCGTTCGACGAACGTGCTGCTGGCGATGATCGCCGGGCTGCTCGCCATCAACCTCGTCATCAAGACCGGCGCTTCGCCGGACATGGCCAGCGCCGCCTCGGCGCAGGCGGGGCAGCCGTCGGGCTCGCCGTTCAACTCTTCGGAGTTCGCCCGGCGCACGGCCGACGGCGTGACGGAGATGAATCAGCGGCTCGCCCGGCTTGAGTCGCGCTTTGATCGCGTGCTGCAGGTGCGCGTGAGCGAGAGCGTGCCGCTGACGATCGTTGGCCTGCCCACGCAGAAGCCCGAAGCGGCCGACGCTTCCAAGTAACCGTTCGTGTTCGCTCGTTGATCGCCCGGAGGCAGGAGAGAAACTATGGTCTGCTTCGCGCCCAACACGAAACTAGCGCTGCGCGCACGGCGCGGGTTCACGCTGATCGAGATGCTCATCGTGATCGCGCTCATGGGTTTGGCCGGGGCGCTGGTCATCCCGTCGATGAGCTCGGTGGGCGCACTGCGCGTCCACGGTGCCTTGCGCACGATCGTCAGCGATATCACGCTGGCGCAAGCGGACGCCATCGCGTTCCAGGAGCGCCGGGCGGTGGTGTTTGATGTGCCCAACAACTCGTATCGCCTGCTAGCGGTCTCGGGCTCCGCGATTGACGAAGCGACTCAGACGATGTTCGACCCGACCAAGCAGAACGGTCGCTATATCGTCTCGCTGTCCACGCCCAGCTTCGGCGGCTCGCGCGTCACGGGCGTGCGGATGAACGGCACCGAAACGAACACGACGCTCATGTTCGACGACATGGGCACGCCGATCGTTAGTGCCGCGGGCGACCAGGCCTCCAGCGGCGGGGTCATCAGCGTCGCGGGCATGGACTCTGCATGGGACATCATTGTTGAGCCGTTCACCGGGCGCGTCAGCGTCCGTCGCACCGCCGGGAACTGAGACGCAGAAGGGGATCGCGTGCTGCGCAGATTTCGCATCAGGACACATTCGTTCGGGGGCGCGGTGCTCGTGCTCGGGCTGCTGCTGTGGGCAAGGCTTCTGCTGTTGACGGGCCACCCGAAGATGGCGATGGCAGAGCCGGGCGCGACGAACGCACAGGCGGTCGAGCGCCCGCAGGCGGGGCCGGGTGGCGTCGCTCCGCCGGCGATGTCACCGGCGAAGCGAGCGGCAGCGGACCTGCGAGCGCCCACTCCCGATCCCGCACCGACCGAAGCAACGCACAGCGCCTCCACGGGCGATTGAACACTGCGCCGGCGCGGACGGCCCGCACTCAATGCGAAGCACGCTGAGCGGTTCTTGGCACTCAAGCAAACTCAGACGACAGCGTCTATGCGCAAAGGACCTCGCGTGTCGACGTCTACGTCGTCGCAAGCACTTGCGCTTTTGGCGTTGCCTGCGCTCGCGTCGCACTGCCGGCACGCACTCTCGCGCTTTTCACGATTGCCGCTTACCGGTTACCGGTAGCCGATTGTCGGCCACCGATTTGCTTACCGCTAGCCTCAAACTATTTTCATCGTGGAATGGCCCGCCATTTGGAGTGAGGTGGCTTAAACGGACTTGAGTTCTCGGCGAGACCGGTGCTTCGCAGAAGTCCGCACACGGAATAGACGACACACATTCCCGGCATTTGGCGTTGCCCGAGCGCGACACTGAATGCCAGCAATCACACGCCCAACACCGGAGCACTCCTATGGCCCTCGTTCGCGACGTTTCCGCAGCTCAGTTGTTCGATGCAGCAGGGCGTCTGCCGTTGCTTGCGATCCTGGCGTTCTCGTTCACCGGCCCGGCGGTGGCGCAGAGCGGCGCGCCGGTCGAGAAGGCCCCGGCGAAGGACGTGGAGCCCAGCAGGGCGAAGGTCAAGGTCAGCGATCAGATGCTGGTGGACCTGCACGTCAAGGACGAGAACATTGTCAACGTGCTGGAACTCCTGAGCATCCAGAGCCAGAAGAACATCATCGCCAGCAAGAGCGTCAGCGGCAAGATCTCTGCCGACCTGTACAACGTCACGTTCTACGAGGCGCTGGACGCCATCTTGCAGGTGAACGGGTATGTGTACAACGAGAAGGGCAACTTCATCTACGTCTACACGCTTGAGGAGTACGAGAAGATCCAGAGGGCGACAAAGCTGCGCACCGCGAAGGTGATTCGCTTGAACTTTCTGAACAGCGTGGACGCCGCGGAGTTTGTGAAGCCCATGTTGAGCCAGGGCGGCGAGATCAAGACGACTGCGAAGACCGAGGAGTTCAAGGTCTCTGACACGGTTCCCTCGGGGAAGGACGATTACGCGCTGGGCGCGACAATCGTCGTGATCGATTACGAGGAAAACATCAAGGCGGTGGAGAAGCTGCTGGCGGAGCTGGATACCAAGCCCAGCCAGGTGCTCGTTGAGGCGACGGTGATGCAGACCAAGGTCAACGAGGACAACGCGTTCGGAGTGGATTTCTCGATCATCGGCGACGTGAACTTCACCGACTTTGCGACGCTGGGCGGCCCGCGCGCGATCGCCGACGCGCTCGGCGCCGGTGGCAATGGTTCTGCCGGGGGCTTCTCGCCCCCGGACAACAAGGGTTATGGCATCACCGGCACGCCCGGCAAGACCAGCGGCAAGAGCACGCTCAAGGTCGGCATCATCAGCAAGAATCTGGCGCTGGTTGTCAAGCTGCTTGACGAGGTCAGCGACACCACTGTCATGGCCAACCCCAAGCTTCTGGTGCTCAACCGTCAGCCGGCTCGCGTGCAGGTCATCGACCGCCTGGCGTACATCTCCACGACGCAGACCGAGACCAGCCAGACGCAGACGGTCAACTTCCTGGACACCGGCGTGCAACTTTATTTCCGCCCGTTCGTCTCGGCCAACGGCGACATCCGCATGGAGCTCAAGCCCCAGGTCTCCACCGGCACCACCAAGGAAATCAAGGGCACCGGCGGCGCCACCGTCACGGTTCCCGACGAGTCGCGCCAGGAGATCTCCACCAACGTGATCGTGCAAGACGGCATGACGATCGTCCTGGGCGGCCTCTTCCGCGAGACCACCGTCGCGACGCGCTCGCAGGTCCCGCTGCTGGGAGACGTGCCGATCCTGGGCACGCCATTCCGTGGACATGACGACAGCCTGCGCCGCGAGGAGATCATCTTCCTGGTGACGCCGAGCATCGTCAACGACAAGGTGCTGCTGAGCCAGAGCGAGCGGGCGGTGGACGTGATCGATCGAGTCCGCGCCGGCACGCGTCAGGGCCTGCTGCCTTGGTCGCGCGACAAGATCACCAACTCGTTGAACGTCGAGGCCGAGGCGCTCGCCCGCGCGGGCGAGTATGACAGGGCGCTGTGGAAGAACTCGCGCTCGCTGACGCTCAACGCCCGCCAGCCGGACGCGCTGCGGCTGCGTGAGCGGCTGACGGGCGAGAAGGAAGTCTGGCCGTCGCGTCGGATGCTGGACGATGTGATCCGCGAGGATACGAACCAGCGGCTGATGGAGATCCAGCCGGCGCCGAAGCCCGTGAAGACGCGGTTCATGGAGGGTCAGTACCAGATCCCCAAGCAGCCGCTGAGCATGAAATCTGCGGTGCAAGGGCCGGCGTACACGCCTGAGATGTTCGCTGGTGCGGCGAGTTCGACGGGCCGCTTTGTCCCGCCGACGACGCGCTTCAACGCGGTGACGGGGCAGTTTGAGGTGGTGCAGGCTGCCTCGAGCATGGGACCTCAGTCGCTCTCGCAGTTCGCCGCGGACGGCAACCGGTTGACTTCGTCGCTCTCACCCACTGCCACGGCAATCATCTCCCCTACTGACGCGACGCAGACTCCCGACGCGCCGGTGATCGTCTCCGCGACGAGCCCGACCGCGAACGCCGAGACGCAGAAGTAATCCACGCCGGGCGCCGCGACGAGCGGGTCGCTGGAAACCTGAAGTCTTCAACGAGCCGGGCGCAGAGCCCGGCTTTTTCATTTGAGGGTGAGGTGTGTGGACGGGGGAATGGACACTTGGCG
>Ga0105049_10010505_pt1 | contig 10625 bp, 7 predicted proteins | sample MAT06_FD_78087 | JGI IMG/M metagenome (GOLD analysis project Ga0105049, IMG submission 78087) | Freshwater microbial communities from Lake Fryxell liftoff mats and glacier meltwater in Antarctica - MAT-06 | ecosystem: Environmental > Aquatic > Freshwater > Ice > Liftoff microbial mat | place... | reverse complement strand
GATGTCGGGATCCCGCCGGGCGGGATCGGGGAGGGTGGGGACGGTGGTCCGGGCCGGGTCGGGGACCGGGAACCCGGATGGACCCGGCGTCGCCCGGGTCCACCGCAGCGCCCGTCGGCGCCGATGGCTGCGCCCGTGGTATCGGCAGCTCCGCCGCGGAACTGGAGCCGAGAATCCGCCCTCCGGCCCCACTGCGCCATGACATGGGTCACGAACCCTGGGCTCCGGTCGGGGCGAGCGGCGGACCGTCGGCGGATCCGGTCAGCCGGTAGGGTGGCGAGACACCCGCCCTGCGTCCCTGGACGCCCTGTCTCCGGAAGCCGCGGCCGTGAACCTCGCCACCATCATCGACCCCCACCCCGACGACGCGATCGCCCTCATCAGTCGGGGGAAGCGCACCAGCTACGGCCAGCTGCGCGACCAGGTCGCCGGGTTCCGGGCCGGGTTGGCCGGGTTGGGCCTCGAGCCGGGTGATCGGGTGGCGATCGCGTGTGGCACCAACTGGTACTTCGCGGTGTCCTACCTCGCGGTCCTCGGCGCCGGGCTGGTGGCGGCGCCCCTCAACCCGAACGCCCCGGCCCCCGAGATCGAGCGCGAGCTCGCCACCATCGGCGCCCGGGCGCTGATCGTCGGGCCGGCGGCCAAGGCGGCCATCGGCGCCCTCGACCGCTCCGTCCTCGCGGACCTCGAGCACGTGATCACCTCGTCGGGGGTCGACCTCGCCGGCGCCGTCGCCATGGACGACCTGCTCGCCCACGATCCGATGCCCGTCGTCGACCGCGACGACGCTGACCTCGCCGTGCTCATGTTCACCAGCGGCACCGCTGGCCACCCGCGGGCGGCGATGCTCACCCACGGGAACCTCCGCTCGAACCTTGCGCAGATCCAGGGGCACGAGGGCCGCCGCCAGGAGGCATCCGACGTCTCCTTCGGGGTCCTCCCGACGTTCCACATCTTCGGGCTCAACGTGGTGCTCGGACTCACGCTCTACACGGGTTCCACCGCCTTGCTGGTCGAGCGCTTCGACCCCATCTCGGCGATCGAGGCCATCGAGAAGCACGAGGTCACGATCATCAGCGGTGCCCCGCCCATGTGGGCGGCGTGGGCCAGCCTTCCGGGCGTGAACCCCCAGGCGTTCCGGTCGGTCCGGGTTGCGGCGTCCGGTGCCGCCAAGCTCCCGATCGAGGTCGCCCAGCTCATCGAGGATCGCTTCGACATCCACCTCACCGAGGGGTACGGCCTCACCGAGGCGTCCCCGGTGGTGACCACCGCCGGCGGCACCCGCGCCCCGTTCGGGTCGATCGGCACACCGGTGGCCGATCTCGAGGTCCGCCTCGTCGACGCCGACGGCGAGGACGTCCTCGTCGGCGACTCCGGCGAGCTGTGGGTCCGTGGCCCCAACGTGTTCGCCGGGTACTGGGAGGATCCGGAGGCCACCGCAGCGTCGCTCGACACTGACGGCTACCTCCACACCGGCGACATCGCCGTGGTGAACGACGACGGGTACCTGTTCCTGGTCGACCGGGCCAAGGACCTCATCATCGTCTCGGGCTTCAACGTGTACCCGGCCGAGGTCGAGGAGGTCCTGGGTCAGCACCCGGCCATCGAGGAGGTCGCGGTGGTCGGTGTCGCCCACCCGTTCACGGGTGAGGCCGTCAAGGCCTACGTCGTCATCGCCTCGGGGATGTCTGCCGAGGAGGATGACGTCATCGACTGGTGCGCCGAGCGCCTGGCTCGCTACAAGTGCCCCGAGAAGGTGATGTTCGTCGACGACATCCCCCACGGCGCCGCTGGCAAGGTGCTGCGCCGCGTCCTGCGCTGAGCCACCCCGGCACCCGTCGCCCGCCCCGACGGCGCCCTTCGCCACCGAGCTTGTGCACTTGCACCACTTTGTGAACGAGTGCACGAGGGCGGTACGATCGAGGGTCCATGGCGCAACGTCCAGGTCGACGCATCCCCGAGGCGACGGTCGCCCGGCTGCCGGTCTACCTGCGCAGCCTGCTCGAGGTCGCCGAGACCAAGGCGACCACGATCTCGTCCGAGCGGCTCGCCGAGATGGCCGGCGTGAACGCGGCCAAGGTGCGCAAGGACCTCTCCTACCTGGGCTCCTACGGCACCCGCGGGGTCGGCTACGACGTCGAGTACTTGCTGTTCCAGATGAGCCGGGAGCTCGGCCTCACCCACGACTGGCCCGTCGTGATCGTCGGCATCGGCAACCTCGGGGCCGCCCTCGCCAACTACGGCGGCTTCACCGACCGCGGCTTCCCGATCGCCGCGCTGGTCGACGCCGACGCCTCGAAGGTGGGCGAGAAGGTCGGTGACCTCGTGATCTCGCACCTCGACGACCTCCCGGACCTCGCTCGGGAGCACGGCATCGCCATCGGCATCGTGGCCACCCCGGCCGCGGCCGCCCAGGACGTCGCCGACCGCCTGATCGCAGCCGGCATCGGGTCGGTGCTGAACTTCGCGCCGGCAGTCATCTCCGTGCCGGACGGCGCCTCGCTGCGCAAGGTCGACCTGGCCGTCGAGCTGCAGATCTTGAGCTTCTACCAGCAGCGCCGCAACGGCGTGCGCCCGGGGATGGTCGACGCCCAGGACCCGCCCGACGATCCGGCGCTCGTGACCACGGCTCCCCTCGACGAACCCATCGTCGCCGCCCGACGGGCCCTTCGGGCCCCCTCGCCCACCGACTGAGGATCCCCATGCCCGTCGCCGAGCCGCTGTACCCGGTGAACCTGGTGCTCGCCGGCCGCCGGTGCCTCGTGGTGGGCGGCGGAGCCGTGGCCACCCAGAAGGTGGCGGGCCTGCTCGAGTGCGAGGCGATCGTCCACGTGATCGCGCCGGTGATCAGCGCGACCCTGCGTGACCGGGCGGCTGCCGATCGAACGCTGACCCTCGAGGAGCGTCCGTACCGGTCGGGCGATCTGGCCGGCTCCCGGCTGGTCATCACCGCCACCGACGACGCCGACGTCAACCGGGCGGTCTTCGAGGAGGGAGAGGCCGCAGGCATCTGGGTCAACAGCGCCGACGATCCCCGCAACTGCGCGTTCACCCTGCCCTCGCGGATCCGCCAGGGCCCCCTCCTGGTGACCTTCGCCACCGGAGGGCACAGCCCGGCCGTGGCTACGTGGTTGCGTCGGTCGTACGCGGAGGAGTTCGGCCCCGAATACGTCACACTGATCGAGATGCTCGGCGACGAGCGTCGCTCGATCCGAGAATCTGGTCGGTCGACCGAGGGCTTGGATTGGCAGGCGGCGCTCGACTCGGGAATGCTGGAACTCATCCGCGAGGGTCACCTCGCCGAAGCCAAGGAGCGCCTCCAGGCGTGTCTCTCGTTGTCATCGGACTGAACCACCGGACCGTCCCGCTCGATCTGCTCGAGCGCATGACGATCAACGACGCCCGGCTTCCGAAGGCGCTGGGTGACGTGGTGTCGCGCGAGCACGTGAGCGAGGCGGTCGTGCTCTCGACGTGCAACCGCACCGAGATCTACGTGGTGGCCGAGAAGTTCCATGGCGCGTACGCCGACGTTCGCAACTTCCTCGCCGAGATGGCCTACCTGGCCCCCGAGACCTTCGCCGACCACCTCTACGTGCACTACGACGCGCAGGCCGTCTCGCACCTCTTCGGGGTGGCGGCCGGGCTCGACTCCGCCGTCATCGGCGAGGCCGAGATCCTCGGCCAGGTGCGCACCGCCTGGGAGATCGCCCAGGACGAGAACGCGGCCGGCACCTCGCTGAACCTGCTGTTCCGCCACGCCATCGAGGTCGGCAAGCGGGCCCGCACCGACACCGCGATCTCCCGCAACATCGTGTCGGTCTCCACGGCGGCCGTGGCGATGGCCGTCGAGCGACTCGGCGGGCTGGACGGCCGTCGCGTGCTCGTGTTGGGCGCCGGCGACATGGGCGAGGGCATGGTCCGCGCCATCGCCGGTGGCGGCCGCGCCGGCGGCGTCGTCGATGTCCGCATCGCCAACCGCACCTGGGAGCGCTCGGTGGCGCTGGCCGCCCAGGTCGGGGGGTCCGCCATCCGCCTTGCCGAGCTCAACGACGCCTTGGCCGAGGTCGACCTCCTCCTCACCGGCACCGGCGCCAACTCGATGATGCTCGAGCACTCCGACCTGGATCGGATCATGCGGGCGCGAGACCACCGGCCGCTGCTCATCGTCGACGTCGCCGTGCCGCGCGACGTCGATCCGTCGGCAGCCGACGTCGAGGGCGTCACCCTCCTCGACATGGACGACCTGCGGGCCTTCGCCGAGGTCGGCCGCCAGGGCCGCCAGCGTGAGGTCGCGGCAGTCCGGGCGCTCATCGATCGCGAGCTCGAGCGCTTCGTCGCCGTGTCGTCGGCCCGCGAGGTCGCGCCGCTCGTCTCGTCGCTCCACGATCGGGGCGAGACCATCCGCCGCGCCGAGCTGGATCGCTTCCGGGCCAAGCTCGCTTCGCTCGAACCGGCCCAGCTCGAGGCGGTCGAGGGGCTCACCAAGGGCATCGTCGCCAAGCTCCTCCACGAGCCCACCGTCGGGCTCAAGGACGCTGCGGGTTCGCCCAAGGGCGAGCGGCTCGCCGACGCCCTGCGCGACCTGTTCGATCTCTGAGCATGGCTGGCGTGCCGGTCGGTTTGGCGCTGGCCACGCGCGGCTCCGCACTGGCGCGCTGGCAGGCCGATCACGTCGCCGCACTCCTGGTCGCGGCGGCCGCCGCCGACGGACGGGATCTGGTGGTCGACCAGGTCGTGATCGAGACCACCGCCGACCAGCGCCTCGACATCCCCATCTGGGAGATGGGCGGCAAGGGCGTGTTCGTCAAGCAGATCCAGGCGGCGGTCCTCGACGGCCGGGCCCGCCTCGCCGTGCACTCGGGCAAGGACATGCCGGCGGTGACCCACCCCGACCTCGTGATCGGCGCGGTGCCGCTACGGGCCGATCCCCGCGACGTGCTCGTCGGGTCGACCCTCGCCGACCTCGCGCCCGGCGCGCCGGTGGCCACCGGGTCGGTGCGACGCCGATCGCAGTTGGCCTCGCTCCGCCCCGACCTCACCTTCGGGGACCTGCGCGGGAACATCGCCACCCGGCTCGACCGCATCCCGGCCGGTGGGGCGATCGTCATGGCCCGAGCCGCGCTCGACCGGCTGCAGCTCACCGCGCGCCCGGACCGTCCCCATGAGGTCCTCGAACCTGCGGTGATGCTGCCCCAGGTCGCCCAGGGCGCGCTGGCGATCGAGTGCCGCGCCGACGACACCGAGGCCCGCGCGCTGCTGGCCCGCATCGAGCACGAACCCTCGCGGGCGACCTTCGATGCCGAGCGGGGTTTCCTGGCCGAGCTCGGGGGCGATTGCGATCTGCCCGCGGCCGCCTTCGCCACGCGCTCGGGCGCCGCCGCCGGCGCGCCGCCCGACACCGCTGGGGCCCCCGTCATCACCATCGAGGCACTGCTGGCCTCGCTCGATGGCCACACGGTCATCCGTGCCTCGCGGTCAGGGTCGGACCCCGAAGCCCTGGGCGCGGCGATCGCCCGGCACCTGCTCGACGACTGCGGCGGCACCGACCTCCTCGACCGCTGATCGGGCGCTCGGCGGCCGACACCGCCGCCGCAGCGAGCCCGGCCACCGCGGCGTCGGATCGTCGGTCCGACGGATGCAACGGGCGCCCTGTGTCGCCGGGCACGCCCGTATGCTGTGGCCATGACGTGCGGGAGCTGCGGAGCGACGAGTCCCGCCGAGGCCCGGTTCTGCCTGGCGTGCGGGCACCCCCTCGTCACGCGATCCGATGAGCGCCGGGTGGCGACGGTCCTCTTCGCCGATCTGGTCGGCTTCACCAGCCTGTCGGAGCGCAGCGATCCGGAGCAGATCAAGAACCTGGTCGACCGGTGCTTCGCCCGGCTGGCGCGCGACATCACCGACTTCGGTGGCCAGGTCGACAAGATCATGGGCGATGCCCTGATCGCGCTGTTCGGGGCGCCCGTCGCCCACGAGGACGATGCCGAGCGGGCGGTGCGAGCCGCGCTGCGGATGCAGACCTCACTCGCCGAGTTCCAGACGAACTCGGACGTCATCGTGCAGATGCGCGTCGGCGTCAACACCGGCGAGGTCCTCGTCGGATCGCTGCGCGCCGGTGGCGAGTACACGGCCATGGGCGACGTGGTGAACACCGCCCAGCGCCTCCAGGCGGGCGCGGTCCCGGGCACCGTCGTGGTCGGTCCCGCCACCTACGCCGCCACCCATGGAGCCATCGAGTACGAGTCGCTCGGTGAGCTCCAGGCCAAGGGCCGCGAGGCGCCGGTCGGTGCCTGGCTGGCCCGCCAGCCGCTCCTCCCGCCCGGCTACCGCCGGCGACGGCGGGAGACCCCGTTCGTCGGTCGCGATCCCGAGGTCGGTCTGCTCGGCCACGCGATCGACGCGGCCGTCGAGCGCGAGCGGGGGCAGTTGATCCTGCTGGTCGGCGAGGCCGGGGTGGGCAAGTCCCGGCTGGCCGAGGAGGCGGCCCGCCGGGCCGAGGCCAACCACGACGCGCTGGTGATCGAAGGGCGCTGCGTGCCGTACGGCGAGGCCAACGTCTGGTGGCCGGTGGCCGAGGCCATCCGCCAGGCCTGCGGCATCGTCACCGAGGATCCGCTCCAGGACGCGGATCGGCTGGCGAAGCAGGTCGTCGCCCGGGTGCTCGAGCTCCCCGTCGGCAACCCCGAGGTCAAACGGATCGTCAACGGCCTGCTCTACCTCATGGGCTACGAGGTGTCGCTGCGCGACATCGATCCGCAGCGTGCTCGCGAGGAAGGCGTGCGCTCCGCGCTGTCGTTCCTCGAGGCCTCTGCCCGGCACCGTCCGGTCGTGCTCGTGGTGTCGGATCTCCACTGGGCCGACGACCTCGTGCTCGAGACGATCGACGCCCTCCTCGACCGGCTGCGCAGCGCACCGTTCGTGTTCATCGCCACGGCGCGCCAGGAGCTGTACCTGCGCTGGACGGTGCCCCACGGGCGCCACAACAGCGTCACCCTCAACCTGGACCCGCTCGACCGTGCCGCGAGCGGGTACCTGCTCGGATCGCTCGTCGACCACGAGATCTCGGGTGAGCTGCGCGCCGCCCTCCTCGACCGGTCGGGCGGCAACCCCTTCTACCTCGAGGAGCTCGTGGCCCTCTTGGCCGAGGACCGCGGCGCGGGCGAGGCTGCGGCGATCGCGGGCAACGCCGGCGAGGCCGGCTCGCTCACCGAGCTCCCCGACACGCTGCGCGGCCTGGTGGCGGCCCGGCTCGACGGGCTCCTCCCCGGTGAGCGCAACGTGCTCGAGGATGCCTCGGTCTGGGGGCGCAGCGGTCCCATCAAGGCGCTCGAGGAGATGGTGCGCCACGTCCATGGCATGGAGGACCTGCGCCCCGCCCTCGATGCCCTCGCCGACAAGGAGATCCTCCTGGTCGAGGGCAACCGGTGGTCGTTCCACAGCGACCTCATCCGCGAGGTTGCCTACGGCACCCTCACCAAGGCGGATCGGGCCCGGCGTCACTACGGCATCGCCAAGTACCTCGAGCACGGCGAGCCCAACCGCCACGAGGCCTCGGACCGCACCGTCGACATCATCGCCCACCACTACGGCGCGGCCACCGAGCTCGTCGCCGAGGTGGGCACGTCGGCCGGGGTTCCCCCCGACATCGGCGAGCGGGCGCTCGACTGGATCGAGGTCGCCGCCACGCGGGCCGAGGTCGCGTCGGCTCTGCCGGTCGCCGCTCGCCTCTACGGCCAGGCGCTGCGCATCCTCGGTGACGAGCGGGGCGACCGGCCCCGCCGGGTGCAGTTCCTGCTCGGTCGGGCCGCCGCCGAGACCGACCTGCGCGAGCTCGACGCCGCCCGAACCGACATCCGCGAGGCCATCGCGCTGGCCAGCGAGATCGAGAACCCGGAGCTGGTCGCCCGGGCCATGCTGGCGATGGGTGAGCTCGAGCAGAAGTCCGATGATCTCGATGCCGCCCTGACCACCGTGGGCCAGGCCATCGACCGCTTCCGTGCCCTCGATGACAACCAGGGCCTCGCCGGGGCCCTCCGCGTGCTCGGCATGACCCAGCTGTTCCGCGGCGACTACCCCGAGGCCGAGGCGTCGATCACCGCCTCGCTGGACGCATCGCGGCAGCTCGAGGACCGGCGGGGCGAGGCCTGGGCCCTCCAGAACCTGGCCTGGATCGCGTTCATCGAGGGTCGCTCCGACGATGCCGAGGCCCGGCTGGAGGCCTCGGCCGAGACCTTCCGCGAGCTGGGCGACAGCGGCGGTCTCAGCTGGGCGATGGGGCTCATGGCCTTCGTGCGGTTCCACCAGGGCCATCTGGGCGCCGCGGAGGAACTGGGCGCCCGCATCCTCGTCGAGGCCCGCGAGCGCGGCGACCGCTGGGGTCAGGGGATGATGCTGCTGCTCGTCGCCGGGGCGCGCCTGTGGTCGGGCCGCTCGCACGCCGCGGTCGAGGCCGCCGAGGAGTCGCTCGCCGCGTTCGAGGCGCTCGGCGACCGCTTCGGCACGGCACAGGCTCTCGCCACGACGGGCCGGTCGCTCGTCATCGCCGGGCGGGTCGACGACGGCCTCCACCTGCTGCGCACCTCGCTCGACGGGCAGGTCGCCATCGACAGCGACGAACCCGATCTCTTCCGTTCCATGGTGTCGATGGGTCTCATCGGTGCTGCGGTGCACATCGGTGACGTCCCGCTCGCGCTCGATGCCGTCGGCGCGCGCCCGCCGGCGCACCCCTCCGAGACGATCGGCGACCGCGAGGGCTACGTGTCCGAGGCCCTGGCGCTGTTGCAGCAGGGCCGCACCGAGGGGGCGATCGAGCTGCTGCTCCCCCTCATCGAGGCTGCCGAGGGCCAGCCCGGTCCCTACGCCCAGAGCGTCCTGGCTCTGGCGCTGGCCGCCGACGGCCGCCGGGGTGAGGTCGTGACGCTCGCCGACGAGGTCGGCGCCTCCGCGCGCGCCACCTACCTCGACCGCGCCTTCGCCGCATGGGCCCGCTTCCTCGTGTGCGTCGACGACGGCGCCGGCATCACCGAGGTCGCCGGCGTGCCGCAGGGTTGGGCGGCGCTCAGCGACCGCTTCGTGGCCCTGGCCAGCGAGGTCGACGGGGCCGACGACCCGGTGTCGCGCGCGGTGACCCGCCTGGCCGCGGCCGCCGCCTTCGAGTCGGTCGGTCACCCCGATGCCATGGCCGTGCGCCGCGACGCCGAGGACCGCCTCGCTGACCTCGGCATCGACGCCACCGGCTGGCGCAGCCTGTTCGGCCTGATCCTCGAGGCCGGCCCCATCGCCGCCGGCCACCCCTTCGACGTCTGAACCCCGACGCGAGGCCGCCCCCCGACGCCCCGAGGCGCATCGCGAGGCGGCGTGCGCCGCTGCGGCGCGAGTCCCCGGCCGAAGTGGGGGCGTCGGAGCCTCGGGGCAGCCGAGCTCGGGGCTCCGACGGCGCGGTCGCTACTTGTTGGGCTGCTTGGTGATGCGCAGGTAGGGCTTGGGGGCATCCCAGCCGGCGGGGAAGCGCTCCTTGGCCTCCTCGTCGGAGACGGCCGGGACGATGATGACGTCCTCGCCGTCCTTCCAGTTGACCGGCGTCGCCACCTTGTACTGGGCGGTGAGCTGCAACGAGTCGATGACCCGGATGATCTCGTCGAAGTTGCGTCCGGTGCTGGCCGGGTACGTGAGGGTGAGCTTCACCTTGTTGTCCGGGCCGATCACGAACACGGAGCGCACCGTGACGGTGTCGCTCGCGTTCGGGTGGATCATGTCGTACAGGTTCGCCACGGTCTTGGTCTCGTCGCCGATGATCGGGAAGTTCGGGGCGATGCCCTGGGTCTCCTCGATGTCGGCGGCCCACCGCTTGTGCTCGTCGACGCTGTCGACTGATAGCGCGAGCACCTTCACGTTGCGCTTGGCGAACTCGTTCGCGAGCTTGGCGGTGTAGCCGAGCTCGGTCGTGCAGACCGGCGTGAAGTCCTTCGGGTGCGAGTAGAGCACGGCCCAGCTGTCGCCCTTCCAGTCGTAGAAGTCGATCGGGCCCTCGGTCGTGTCGGCCTGGAAGTTCGGGGCATCGTCGCCCAGTCGCAGGGTCATCGCAGTCGTTCCTCTTCTCGCAGCGGCGGCGGTTCCCGCCGGTCGCCGGTCATCCTAGGCACCGTCGGTCAATTCTTGACAAGATCCGTCGGGATTTCCCGGGCCAGGTCGAAAACGACCACGAGGGCCCGTGAGGGCCCTCGTGGGAGACCGCCGACACCGGGGGGGGTGTCGTGGTCGTCGGGGTGGGATCGACGGCGCCGGGGGAGGCACCGGATCCCGGCTATCAGGGTCGGGAGGATCCCGGGGGAAGGATCAACCCGTCCGCTGAGAGAACAGGACCGCTCGGGAGCGGTGGGTCAGGCCGCGGCCTTGGAGGAACGGGACTTCGGCTTGGCCTCGACCGAGGTGAGCTTGGCGCTGACGGGCTTGACGGCCTTGATGAGGTCGGCGGTGAAGTCCTTCTGCTGGGTCAGGACCTTCTCGGCGAAGGCGAACTGGTTGACGATGAGCTCGTCGACGGTGGGGAGGCGATCGGCGCCGGGAACGGCGGGGACCTCGGGGACGACGCTCTCGGCCTTGTCGGCGAGCTTGGTGACGACGTCGAG
>Ga0105049_10010504_pt1 | contig 10625 bp, 7 predicted proteins | sample MAT06_FD_78087 | JGI IMG/M metagenome (GOLD analysis project Ga0105049, IMG submission 78087) | Freshwater microbial communities from Lake Fryxell liftoff mats and glacier meltwater in Antarctica - MAT-06 | ecosystem: Environmental > Aquatic > Freshwater > Ice > Liftoff microbial mat | place... | reverse complement strand
CCTGAAGCCGGTGGCGTGCGATCATCTCTTTGTAGTTACGCAGTGGACGCATCGGCGGGTGGGAAGAGGAGCTACGGAGCGGGATTCAAACGGGCCGGGCACGAGTGGCTGTTTACGCCAGCCCTATTTCGCGGCGAGATCAGTGGTCGACGCGCCGTTCTTCGCGCGAAGCTGGCCCAAGATGAGTTCTAATCGCTCGACCACGACCTGCATACTCGCGGGCCGGCGAGCGGGATCAATCTCGACGGACTGCATGATCAGTTCGCTGAGCTTACCGGGAACCCGGCTGTTTACTTCGATGGGGGCTACCGGCTTCTCAAGAAGCGCATCATCGATGCGGCTGACGAGGCTGTTATTATCCCTGGGCATCGCCGTGGGGATGGTTCGGCGTGTGACCGACCAGTACATGGTGGCACCCAGGTTATAAATGTCGGTCTTCTCGGTGATGGGCCGGCGATGGACCTGCTCTGGGGCGATGTAATCGGGGGTGCCTTGGATTCGCGGCTTCACCGTGCCGACAGCGCAGGCCTGGCCCAGATCAATTATTTTCGCGGTGGGGCCGGGCGTGATCAGGATATTGTTGGGCTTCATGTCCGCGTGAACATAACCGCGCGAGTGCATGTGTTCCATCGCGCAGGCGGTTTGATGAAAAAGCGATACCGCGTCCTCAAAGGTTTCGGGTGGCTTGAGGTCCATGCTCTTGCCGTCGAGCATCTCCATGACCAAGAGAACCTCGGTCACGCGGATTATCCGCTCTTTGCGTTTGATAAGCCGGGGAATTTTTCGGATGTTGGGATGATCGAGTTTCGCCGCGACGTCGTACTCGAACATGGCCTGATCAAGAAAGCGTGAATCCTTGGCCCCGCCACGTTCAACGTGCTTGATGGCCCAAATCTGTTTTGACTTGGGGTCTTGCACCAAATAGACAGTCGAGGCCGCGCCCTGGCCCAAGAGAGCCATTACGCGATACCCATCGATGTCGTCGCCTTCTTTATACCTAGCCCTTACTTCCATGCAGCGTCACATTCTTACCACAACCCAAACCCCGCATCATAAGTTATCTCACGCGCCCCCGGTAGCTTCACTTTCAACTCAGCTGGCGCTGCAAGCTACCCCTCCACAATTCGCCAACGGTCGTCGGGCACGTCGCCCCGAGCAAAGTATCGTAATCTGCGGCAATGTGTTTCAGTGGTAAGCCACGATCCACGTCGCCGCGCGATATTCTCTAAAAGTTCAATTGTTTTATCCGAACGTGATACGAATAAAGGCGGAATCTAAGAATCGAGGCCGCCGAGGTATCACGCCCGTTGCCTGCGAACACGAATGCTTCCGATCAGACAGAGGGAGAGAAGCATAAGGCGCACGCCGACAAGAATCATCTTTGATTTATTAAGGATTTTCCGCGCGATTTACCTTATACATTCCTAACGACCCCTTATTTAAGCCTGAATAACTTAGCGTTAACGCCGCAGGATTCTCGCCCTCTCTCGGCCACCTTGGAATAAAAAACCCACGGCAAGCGCGGGTTCAAAGACTGGCAAAGCTAGCAAGTAGCTCACTTAGCGGTCGCGAGCATTCGGCGAATCTCAACGGAGGGGAAGAGCTTTCCGGGGCTGGAGACCGCCGCGACATCGCTGTGGAGGTAGACGCGTTCGGGGGAGACGCTCATCTCGCGTTGGAGCGTGTCGAGCAGTTGCACCAAGCGGGCGAGCTGTGCTTTGGTGAACTTCTGGTGGTCGCCGTCGCCGATAAGACAGATGCCAATGGATTGCTTGTTGAGATCGTCGCCGCGTTCGCCGGCAACGTGAGCTCCGTTGGCCTGATTGAGCCAGCGCTCGGTGACGAAGAGCTCACCGTCACCCATGCCGTTGCCATTGCCGATAACGAAGTGGTGGCCGATGCCTCGGTACAGGCCCATGCGACGGGCCTGGGACTCAAGACTGCTTTGCGAGCCCACGGGCGAACCTGAATCGTGGACGACGATAGACTTCCAGCGGCCTGGAAGGATATTTTTGCGGGTGTTAAGAACCACTTCGACCGAGTTGGGCCCGGTGGTGGACATGAGTGGAAGGACGGCCAAACCGTCGGCACCGATGTTGGGGCGTTGATTGACGAAATATAACATTCCACCGACTACCGTCATCGCCGCGACGAGTGACATCCAGACCGTCTGCGAGCGGTTGGGCTTTGGGGCGCGGCGAGTGCCAGCGGGGCTGCGACGCTTGGTGGAGGTGTTTCGTGCTGCGGCCATGCGAGTTACTTTCCTAATCGGAACAAGTGTAGGAACGCAGCCATGCGTTCGCTATTTCCTGCATGTGTATCTTCGTCACTTTAGAGGGGGATGGTGCAATCAAACTAAATAGATTTTGTTCGGCCTAACAGGCGAAAACGTCTGAAAACACGGCCTGGAATGGTAAACGGGGGAAACTACTTTTCGCCCAGAACCCTAATGCGGAGCGGAGGTGGAGATACGCGTTCCCCACTATTGTGGTGTGGAGCGAGGCAGACCGCTAGGGCTCGTGGGTCGGTTTGGAGCGTTTGGTGGCCCTTGACTTTGGCTGTTCGGTATGGGGTCAGGGCATTCGTCGAAGCAACGGCGCGTTCAAGATAACAGTTTTTTTTCTTGGAGACGCCGCGGCGTGGGCAAGGGCCGCGTCGGTATACTTGGCGATGAGTGCGATGAAGGCAGTGATTTTGGCTGGCGGAATGGGCACGCGGCTGTCGGAAGAGACCGATCGCATTCCCAAGCCCATGGTGCAGATCGGCGGGAGGCCGATCCTCTGGCACATTATGAAGTCGTACTCGGCGCACGGGATTCATGACTTTGTGATCTGCCTGGGCTACAAATCTTATGTCATCAAAGAGTATTTTCACAACTATTTTCTGCACGGGTGTGATGTAACTTTTGATCTGCAGAAGCGGGCTATGGAAGTACATACAAATAGTTCAGAGCCTTGGCGAGTCACGCTCATCGACACGGGGTTGGCCACCATGACGGGCGGGCGTCTGAAGCGAATACAGCCCTACGTGGCGGATGGGCCATTCTGCATGACCTACGGGGATGGGCTGAGCGATGTTAATATTACAAAGGCCATCGAGTTTCATAAGCGCCACGGGCGCCTCGCGACAGTCACAGCCATCAACCCGCCCGGCCGCTTCGGCGTGCTGGCTATTGACGACAATAAAGTAAGCTCAATCCGCGAGAAGCCTCAGCACAGTGACTCCTGGATTAACGGCGGCTTCTTCGTGCTGGACCCCAAGGCAATCAATTATGTTTCTGATGATTCAACCTCATGGGAACGCGAGCCGATGGAGCGGCTGACGGCTGATGGGCAGTTGATGGCCTTTGAACACTCGGGCTTCTGGCAACCCATGGATACGCTGCGTGAAAAGACGCTTCTTGAGGAACTTTGGGAGAGTGGCAAGGCTCCGTGGAAGGCGTGGTGATGGGGGCGGCCGCGTGAGGTGCGTTACGTGAGTTACGGGCGTGGCGTATGTGACAGGCGTGACAGGCGTTGCATCGATGGTCGCTGCGCGGGTGTGTGCTGGGAGCTATAAGCGATAGGCTTCGTAAGTGACGCGTTGGTGGCGCGTGTGGGGCGTGGCGCGACCCCGAGCGTTCGATGAAGTTGCGATCGTCCAGCGGCGGACGCGAGCGAGGTGCGCTCGGCAGGGGGGAACAGCCCGCAAGCGGAATACACTACCAGACATGCTCCCATCACCGAGTTTTTGGCGCGAGAAACGAGTCTTGCTCACGGGGCACACCGGGTTCAAAGGCTCATGGCTTACATTGTGGCTTCACGACCTCGGAGCCATCGTTCGGGGCTATTCACTCGCGCCCAATACCTCGCCGAGTATGTTTGAGTCGCTGAACCTGGGCGAGTGCTGCGATAACATCACCGCAGATATCCGCGATCGCGATAGCTTAACCTCAGCGGTCGGCGCCTTCGCGCCCGAGATCGTCATACACATGGCCGCACAGCCGCTGGTGCGGCGCAGTTATCGCGACCCGATAGAAACTTACCAGACCAACGTGATGGGCACGGCGAATCTGCTGGAGGCCTGCCGCGGGGTGCCTTCGCTGCGCTCGATCGTGATCGTAACTACGGACAAATGTTATGAGAACCGCGAGTGGATCTACCCCTACCGCGAGGTGGATGCGCTCGGTGGGCATGACCCGTACTCCGCGAGTAAAGCCGCGGCGGAGATTGTGACCCACTCGTACCGCCGTGCCTTCTTTCATGAGGGCGGGGCCGCGGTGGCGAGTGCCCGGGCCGGGAATGTGGTGGGCGGGGGGGATTGGAGCGAGGACCGCCTGATCGTGGACGCGGCCAAGGCCTTTGGAGCGGGGAAGGCGATGGTGGTTCGTAATATTTCTGCGGTGCGCCCCTGGCAGCACGTGCTCGAGCCGCTGTGTGGTTATCTTACCTTAGCGCAGGGCCTGTACGAGCGCGGCCGCACGGTGAGCCCCGCATTTAACTTCGGGCCTCCCGCCGATCAGGTCTTCAGCGTTGGTGAGATGGTCAAGGCGTTTGCCCAGGCATGGGGAGAGAGCGCAGCGTGGCGGCATGAGCCGCCGGTGAAGGCTCCGCACGAGGCGGGGCTGCTGATGCTGGATCCCTCGCTGGCGCTGCGCGAACTGGGATGGAAGCCTCGCTGGGGTTTCCAGCAGACCATTGATGCGACGGCGGCCTGGTATCGTGCGTTTTATCATCACGATCCTTCGGGGCCGGTGCCGAGCCTCACGGCCCACTGTGAATTTATGTTACGCTTATCTCGCGAGCAGATCGCGGCGTATTCCGCGATTGAGCGTACCGGGGGAACGGGCGGGGCGGGCGGGGCGGGCGCGGTACACGCGGTTGTTACGAGTTATGCTCGCGCCGGCATTCAGCAACAGGGCCAGCCGTGATGCCACCGCCTGTCGCGCTCATCACCGGCGCGAGTGGTTACATCGGCCATCACCTGGCAGCCCGCTTGCTGCGCACGGGTTGGGAGGTACACGCGGTTGCGCGGTCAACCTCTGACCTGCGCGGGCTGAACGTCCATCGCCACGACTGGGATGAAAGTTATACGAGCATGCTGGGGGCGGTGCGGGAATCTTCCCCCGATATTGTATTTCATCTGGCATCGATGGCCGTGGGCGAGTGCCCCGGAGAGAAGATCGCCTCGCTGCTGAGTGCTAATATTACGTTTGGGGTTCAACTGCTCGAGGCGATGGCCCAGCACGATTGCCGCCGCCTTGTCAGTGCTGGCAGTTATTGGGAGTACGCGGCTGATGGGAGTTATGACCCCAACACGCTGTACGCTGCAAGCAAACGAGCCTTCGCGGATTTCATCCCCTTCTACTGCCGCTTCCACGGGCTTTGCGCCATGACGCTTACGTTGTTTGATGTCTATGGGCCCGGCGATTGGAGGGGCAAACTGCTTTCGCTGCTGAGGGCCGCGGCTTCAGATGGCCGCGTGGTGGCGCTGTCGCCGGGCGAACAGGTCACGGAGATGACGCACGTGAGCGATGTCGCCGCGGGATTCGTGCGGGCGGCGGACCTGCTGGCGCAGCAGGAGCGGCCCGGCTATTTAACTTATGCTCTGGGCGGTGGGGAGCGCAACACGCTCCGCGAGGTTATCCAAGCGGCTGAGCAGGCTTGGGGCGTGCGGATCAACGCTTCGTGGGGCGCGGTGCCTTATCGAAGTAATCAGATCATGCAGCCGGTGACGACACTTCAGACGTTACCCGGCTGGAGGGCGGAGATTTCGCTTTCTAAAGGGCTAAAGAGCGTCGGTGCTGGCGGCGACCGGGCGTGACCGGGCGTGACCGGGCGTGGCCGGGCGGCTGGGCTTACCGCCGCGAAACCGGTATCTCTTTCGGTTCAACTTCGATGGTTGCGAGCACGGGCGTTGTCGCCGCGGCAGCACCGCCACATCGCTCCATAACGATGACCGATGTTGAGCCTTTCAGGTGCTGATAAATGCGTGCCAGATACTCGCCGATGATGCCTAGAAATAGGCCGTTGATCCCCATGCCCAGCAGGATGAGCACCACGGTAGTAGTAAAGCCTTGGGGCCATTTCGAGCCGAAAAAGAATCTTGAAACAGCGTAGCCGCCGATCATTAGCAACGTAAGCAAACAAAGGGCCAGGCCCATGACCGTTGCTATCCGTAGCGGCACCACAGAGTGGCTCAGCGTTGCGTCCAACGCTAGGCTACAGAGGCGCCAGAAGTTAAACTTACTTTCGCCGCGAAGTCTGGGCTGGCGATCATAACTGACGCCGGTCTGGCGGAAGCCCATGCTGGCGATGCGGCCCCGGATGTAAAGGTGCGGATCCTGCACCGTCCGCAGTTCTTCGATGATGCGCCGGTCGATCAGTCGGAAGTCCCCCACATCACGCGGCAGACGATCCTCGCTGATCTTGTCCAGCCCCCAGTAAAAGAGCTTGCGGGCCTTCTGAATATGGACAGGCTCGTGACGCGTGCGACGGATGCCGTAGACTACATCGTTCCCCTGCTCCCACTTTTTGAGGAACTCCCCGACCACCGCGAGGGGATCCTCAAGGTCGCAATCAAGCTGGACCGCCGCGTCGCCCTTGGCATCGAGGTAGTTGGCCAGAATTGATCGCTGGTAGCCGAAGTTACGTGAGAAGCGGATCGCGCGGACTCGCGGGTCGCGGGCGGCGAGTTCTCGCAGCCGCGTGAACGTCTGATCCGTTGAATGATTATCAGTTACAATCCACTCCCAGTCATACTGGGGCGCATCGCGCTCGAAGAATGTTCGCACCGCATCATAACAGGGCCGGATGTTCTCCTGCTCGTTGTAAGCGGGGGTGCAGATGCTGATAAGCTTGCGTCTACTGCCAGGAGCATCGGTTGGTAAGGCCCCCGTTCCGTCTTGCGAAGGCGCAGGGCTGAGTGCCCAATCCGTCGTTAATCTGGAACCGAGCGAGTTCACCGGCAGAGATGTCTGAGAGGGTTCGTTCATCAAGGACCGCTGCGTTGAGGCCATCCCGATTATAGGATTGCTGTATGAAGTCAAGCCGCGGCTTTAACGTCCGGGAAGGACAATGTTTACATACGGGCCCGCTGTTGGCCGGGTTGTTTAGGGCGATTGCTCTTGGGGACACAATCCCGCTCGCGTCCGGCCTCGCCGCCCCGAACAGCTTTTATTGCACTATTGGCAGGAGCGACCTAGTCGCAGACGATAGCTTGAACATAACTTTTATCTACTCGAAGGTGGGGGCGAGCTCGACTCCATGACGTTAGCCGCAACCCAGAAACTGGCACATCCAGCAGGAGCGCAGGCAGCGCTGATCTGGGCAGTGCGCTCGCCATCTGCACGAAGTATGCGGACAAAACCGGCAACTGCCAACCCATTTTCGAGGAAGTTTTCAAGGAAACTGGATCTTCTGGCTGCCGGTCCGGTAAGTTTTGAGCCTTCCGGGGCTAAAAGTCCGCTGCGAGCATTCCCCGCGTGTCTTTACCGGAGAATGCGGGGACCGCGCGGACTCTCTTGGGCGGCCAGATGCTACTCGCGCGGGCCGACCGCTATCCTTCGGTTTTAGCGTCTTGTAGCTCACGGACTCATTCCAAAGTTGGCCCCCCTATGCAGACCTTCGGAAACTACCAAGTCGTCAGCGAAGTCGCCTCGACCGGCCCCGTTACGGTGTACGCCGCGAGGCTCGCCGCGGCGGGCGGTGGCGCCACGCACATCGTCAAAGCGATCAGAACCTATGACGATTTCGCCCCCGCGGATGTAATCACGGCGTGGGTCGAGATGTTCCAGTTGCGGGTCGCTCGGCTTAAGACGCTTGCGAAGGCTTCGCCAGCCACCTTTGAAGAGGTGCTGGAGGAAGATCGAACGCAGCGAGAAGTATATTATGTTGCGGTTCAGGCGCCGCTCACGGCACAAGGATTGATCGACACGCGGCGTGACCTTGCGAGCGAGGATTTGCTCGGGCTCCTTGGCGGGTTGAACGATGCAGTGGCGGTTATCCGGCGCGGCGGATTTATCGCGCACGGGAACCTTAAGCCGACAAACGTATTATTAACTTCGACTATTCCGGCCATCGCCAAGGTTCGGGTGACCGACCCGTTGGTGGCGTCAAAGCTCGATGATTCCTCGCCCCGCGAGGACATTCGGGCCATCGGCGAAATTCTCTTCGCACTGGTGGCGCATCGCGATGCCCCCAAAGGAACGCAAATTCGCACGGGCGATGAGTGGTCGCGACTGGGCGTTCGCGGGGAGCCCCTGCGCAAACTCTGCGAGGAGTTGCTGAACCCCACGGCGGGTCAGGAGCTCACTCCGGAGGCAGTAAAAGCGCGGCTGGAGGGCATTTCGCGCCTGCGCGACAAGATGCGCAAAGGCCCCATTCTTGCAGCGGTCGCGGCGATGTTGTTGATCGGCGGGGGTGCCGCGGCGTATGTTCTTTTCAAACCAAGCGGCCCGACGATAGTGCTGAAGGATGATCCGGAGTTTAAGGATCGCGCGGCGGAGTTTGAGAAAGAAGTTACGCAAGCCCGCACCGCCGTCCCCGCTGATGCCACATTCGCACCGATCGTGGCGGCCTTTAAGACTCTGGAGGATTCCAAGAGCATCGTGCTGAGCGAGCCTATTACCGAGAGCACACGTAGCGCAGCGAAGGAACAGTTCGATCAACTTTCCAAAGACTTCGAGCAACTCAAAGCGTTTGTGAAAGCTCAGGGCGAGTGGACCGCAGTGGCGGGCAAGATAACAGCACCACTGGACGAAGCAACGGCTGCTCGGGATAAGCGCATGCCCGAGATCGTAAAGACAATAAGTGAAATGCCTCAGACGCCTGAGTGGGATGAACCGCGCAAGGTCGGCGGCGAAGTTGGCACGGAGTACGAGCAGCACGTGGGCGGGTTAGTTACGCTGGAGCAGACGTTGAAAGCAAAAGTCGAGGCGAATCAGGCGACACTCGCTGGATACACACCACGCTCTAAAAAAAGCGATCCGCTGCCTACGCTCGCCGCGCCCACCAGCCCCGACGAGGCAATTGCTCAACAGATCGCGGCGGCGGGTGAACGATTAATTGAGATCAATCAGCGTTTTACCATCTGGAACAAAACTTCTTCGGAGGTTCGGCTAAAGCTTAACGCCGCGGTCGAAGCCACCACTGCCAAGATCGTGGGAAACGACACGATTTCGATGAGCCGCGATGAAACGAGCTATCGTAAGCGAGCGAGCGGGGCCGTTAAAAAGCTAGCTGAAGATGAGGATTTGCGTAACGAGGAGCAGCTCAAGAGTGTTGCTGAGTCGGTGAATACATTTATTAGTTCCGTCAAGGCGATCGGCGACGTCAAGGCTCCAGCCGCCGCCCTGCCGGGCGAAAGTAAGCTGACATTGCAGCCGCTGGTGGCGCAGATGATTCTCGCTTCGCAAGCCTCGATGTATGAGTCCAACGACGCGAAACCCAAGCAGGCCATCGACAAGCTCAAGAGTAAATCTGGAGGGGCGGGCGGCGAAGTAAACATGGCCCAGCTTATGGATGTGGCAATCGCGCAGACCCAGGAAGCGAGGACGAGTCTGGACGCGCAGGTCGGGCAGTTGGCGGAGCTTTGGCGGAGCCACATCGCGCTCGACACGATGCTCGCCAACGGTTTCGCACTGAACGACCTTAATAGCGATAATGTAAGTATTGAATCGCTCCTGGCGGCGGTTAAGCAGAGTGAAGGCGATAAACTTCTTACTACGCTGACGCTGCCAATGCAGGAGACTTCTTTCAGTTCCGTCTTGAAAGAGCAGGCGAGCACCATCATCACACAGCTTGAGGCCCTGACGCTGCGCGCTACTGCGGTAAAACAGACCCAGGCACTGCGCGATCGCGCCGCTCTCCAAGGGGTGTTGAAGCAGGAGGAGGAAGCCGCACCGGGTAAACGTAATCTTTCAAGGATGCTCACGGCGTGGGACGCTCTGATTGCCGCGGACTACCCCGCCACCCTCGCTGAGTGGGAACAAGTGAAGGCCGCCAAACCCGGGCTGTTGCAGGCCGCCGCGGCGGCCCCGGACCCACAACGTAAGCAGGCCATTGAGAAGCGAGTAAACGATTCCGTCAGCACCGCATGGTTCGCGCTCGCGAACGAGCGGCTGATGGGGACCGCCAAGGAAGACCTGCGCGGATTGTTCACCGATACTCAGATGGCCGAGGTGAGACTGATGGCGGAGGAGATCAAAGCGAAGCTCAAGCCGCACGCGGCACTGAACCTCGCTCGCATTCGGCTGGAAGTGGCGTTACAGCAGGAACCCGCTGCGGGGGATCGAAAAGCCCAGAATACGCGGCTGGGGCAGTTACTCTCCTTGCCCGGGTTCTTCGCCGAGCTTGATGCGCAGGCGGGCGAAGTCGGCGGGCCAGCGCAAACGATACTAGATAAGTTCCGCAAGCCCCGCCAAGGCGATGGTTTTGTTAACTTGGCTGAGGAGGGGCCGGGCAAACCCGCAGGTAAGCCGGGCCAGCTCGCGGGCGAGTGGGTCGCAAGCGAACTCGCCGAGGATGGATCAAGGGTTACATACACGTATACTAACGCGAAGGGGCTAGCAACCACGTTGGTCTTCGGAAAAATCGCGGGTGATGACAACTCCGCTACTTACCTATGCACGCATGAAGTTTCGGTGG
>Ga0105049_10010503_pt1 | contig 10627 bp, 10 predicted proteins | sample MAT06_FD_78087 | JGI IMG/M metagenome (GOLD analysis project Ga0105049, IMG submission 78087) | Freshwater microbial communities from Lake Fryxell liftoff mats and glacier meltwater in Antarctica - MAT-06 | ecosystem: Environmental > Aquatic > Freshwater > Ice > Liftoff microbial mat | place... | reverse complement strand
TGAGGAGAAATACTTAAGTATTGAATTCGAAAAGAAGCAGGCAGGCTGGTAATTGCAATTTCCTTTGCATCCGGTAGCGTAAATAATTTGATCCCTGTGAAATAATTCCCTCTGGCTGCATTAAAGTTTTCGGGATTGATCCTTAATCCGGCTAAACGCAGTTCAGGTTCGGCCAGCTCTTCCAACGACTTATACAAAGGTTTTTCCAGTTGGATGAGGTATTTATTGGTTTTGCTGATCAGGTTTTGAACGGGAGCTTTGGTGTCTGCCAGTTCCAGAATGGCTTTATCGGGAAACTTATAATTGGTTTGAGAGTTTGCTGTTTGAGTACAGTTCAGAATCGCTAGTGGAATCAGAAAAAGGAATGACCGGATTTTCATTTTGTTTGCTTAAGGGTTCAAGATTGGAAAGAAAATCATACCCAAACAAATCAGAAATGCTGAACGGTTTATGTGAGAATTGAATTGCCGAATAAAATGTTACACAGAAAAATTGGATTGTCTACTGATTCAATAGACAAATTTTACTACTTTCGCTTCCCGAAAAATTCAGTTATGCCACAAACGTCAATACAAACCAGCCCCGTTGTAGATTTTAATAATCTGAAAGATCCTTTTCTCATTGCCGGACCATGCAGTGCAGAAACAGAAGAACAGGTTTTAGAAACAGCAAGGGCCCTCGCAAAAAATCCATCCATTAAAGCCTTCCGGGCGGGTATTTGGAAACCCAGGACAAGACCAAATGCCTTTGAAGGCAATGGCGCACCTGCGCTTCCCTGGTTGGCAAAAGTGAAACAGGAAACCGGACTTCCTGTAACCACCGAAGTAGCCAATGCAGCCCATACAGAAGAGGCTTTGAAGGCCGGTGTGGATATACTTTGGATAGGTGCCCGTACAACAGTGAATCCATTTTCTGTACAGGAAATAGCGGATGTGCTGAAGGGAGTTGATATTCCTGTCATGGTAAAAAATCCGGTTACGCCTGATCTTCAACTTTGGTTAGGTGCTTTCGAACGACTTCAAAATGTGGGGCTTAACAACCTGGCAGCCATTCATCGTGGTTTTACCAGTTTTGGTAAAAGCCAGTATCGCAATGCTCCGGAATGGTCTATTCCCATTGATTTCAAACGACAAATGCCGGGTATTCCGATCATTTGTGATCCGAGCCATATTGCAGGCAACCGGGTTTTGCTTTTCCATGTGGCCCAAACGGCTCTGGATCTGGACTATGCCGGATTGATGATCGAGACGCATCCAAGACCCGATGAAGCATGGAGTGATGCCAAACAACAAATCACACCTGATGATCTTGATTCACTGCTTGCCAGCCTTAGGTATTCCAGACAAGTGATTGAAGCCGAAGGGGATAAAGAAAACACACTGGAAATCCTGAGGGCACAGATCGATAAAATTGACCGTAAAGTGCTCGAAGTTCTGGCAGAACGAATGCAGGTTGTGAAAGAAATCGGTGCTTATAAAAAAGATAAAGGATTGACCGTTCTTCAAATCAGCCGCTGGTCCGATATTTTTGACAACCGGATTAAAAATGGAAAAAGTCTGGGATTGACAGAAGACGTGATCCGAAGTCTGTTTGAATTGATTCACCTGGAATCGATTTCTCTTCAGGAGAAAATCATCCGGGGGGAAAGGATTGATTAGGTAAAGGGTATAAGGTTAATCTGTTGTCCTTTACCTAATCAATCCTTCGCCTCAATACTGACAAAAAATCATTAAGGCATAAAAGGCAATTTTGACTGCTTAATGGTAAACTTGTAGCCAAATAAAAATCCCGCTTCGAAGAAGGGCGGGATTTTTAGTTTTATATTTTATAAATAGCACAGACCTTCCTAAACCATCAGAACCACCTCGTTTTTCCGAAGTCACAGATTGGTTTTTTGTCTTTAATATGGGCTTTTGTCTGTCCTTATACCTGCTGGAAGTTCAAATGTTGTTGCTTCAAGTTTCATTGGTTTAACTTCTTTAGCTATACTTTCCATTGTAAACTGAGCGGTCTCAACAACTATTTTTAATGGTAAAGAATTTGATTTTGAGAGAAAGTCGAACCAGTTGCCGAGTTTATGATTTGTAAATAACTTTGCATCAACCGCTATTTTTGCATTGAAGTAATATTTTTGAACTCCGCTTTTACAAGTCAAAATAAGTTCGTCGCATTTGTAGCCTAAAATTTCTGTCACATTTTTGTTTACTTCTACTTTCAAAACCTCGTCCCCTTGAACCGTTGCATCATTCCAGAAAGCAGTTTCAGAATTAGACATTTTGTTATAAAGCTTATTGTCTTTATTAATGTAAAGTTGCCATTGAACCAAAGTTCCGTTTGATATGGATTTATAATCACCCCCTTTTATCAAATAGTCTTGAGTTGAACCCATCATAGAATTCCATTGCTGGTCTGTCATTTTCGGGTTTTTGCTTTTGTATGAATTGGCATATACTATTTTGCCTTCAAAAGCTTGTCCAAATACAGTTATTGAAGTGATGACTGTAATAAGAATTGCGAGTACATTTTTCATTTCAAGATAAATTGTTTAATCTTTCAGACTATAAAATATTTTTTGAAAATCTGCTTTAAATTTGTCTTTGTTTTCCAATGATGCCCAACAAAGAACTTTGTAATAAGCGGAAGGTGTTTCTACTATTCCCACAAAATAGTATATATCCATTTTTGCATCCTTATCAAAATAAGAAACATCGGATTCTATAAAACTAGTTTCGCCAATCTTTTTGCTTATAGATTTAGATACGGTTCTCTTTTCCTCTTCCTTCACAAAGTCTTTTATAAATTCCTCATAAAATTCATTCAAGGAAGTGTAATTCATCTCGGCCAACTTCAACTCATCTTTATCGTCCTCAATTATAAACCCGTAAACATCTTTAACAGTGCTTTTGAATTGAATAGTCGATGCACTATTTAGCCCAGTCGTCTTAGTCATATAGTCAGGGAGACTGACATAAAAAACGTGTCCTGCTTTAAACTCTTTGAATTTAGTTTGAGTGTAGGCATTGGTTGCTAATAAAATTAAAGTAGCTGTGAAAATTGTAATTGTCCTTTTCATTTTTCGGTTTGTTTGTTTTATTTTTTTGTCTGGATTATAGGTCGATTTTATTCTCCTACTAACTCAAAAGCTTCCTTGTAATAAGGGATCCGGGAATTTGGCTTTCAGTTCTTTCCGTTTCCGGGTTTTGAGGAAGCAGAGCGTTTGGTGGTGTCTTCGATAGGTGCCTTTGGTCAGACCGCTTTCTACTCCTGAAGCTGTCTGGCGTTCCGCAACGACGGCTTCAGACCCGAACCAATTTTTACAATAACTCACCATCAATTGTTGTGTTGCCTTATCATTCACTTTCCAAAAGCCGTAATTTACCCGAACATAAAAGCCGTGCAATTATACAGAATTCAATTCCGATCTTTTGAAACCTTTCTCCCAACTTCCTTTGAAGTACTTTTCCCTATCAAACTTAGGATTGATGATATAGCTCAAAATCCGTTTAGTTCAAATTTTCAAAGTACACCAAAAAAGGGCTGAAATCTCCATTTTGCCCTTACCCAAGCTGCCGCCCACTGCTTAAGCTGGGTCTTAGGACATGGCGCCATTTCTCAGACCCTGCCTTAGCCGTGGGAGCCACCTCCCGAAGCTAGTTCGAGACAAGTACTTCAAAGAAGATGTAGTGTTGATAACCAATATTTTATGGGAGTGTGGATTTAGATTTTACTTTTTCAGTAAGCCCTCTTTAAAACCAGAGCGAGGTATCCCAAGGCTTGGCTTTAACTTTTAACTTTTGACTTTTGACTCCCAACTTTCATTTACATACCCCATCCGGCGTACAAACCGGCCCATCACTCACAACATGCTCAAATACAGGGTTTGTTTTTCGCCAGCCGGCAAATGACTTTTGCAAAGTCTCCAGAAAAGCCTGAGAAGGTTGGGCACCTGAAACAGCAAACTTGCGGTCGAAAACAAAAAACGGAACCCCCTGTACTCCAATGGATCCAGCTTCTGCAATGTCCTGGCGCACTTCTTTTGTAAACCGGTCGCTGTTGAGAACGGCAAGCATATCGGCTTCGTTGAGCCCAACATCCTGGCCCAGTTTCACCAAGGTTTCGTGGTTGCTGAAGTCCTTACCTTCGGTAAAGTAGGCTTTGAAAAGGCGCTCTTCAATTTCATCTCCCAGTCCTTTGGTTTTAGCCAGTTGGATCACCCGATGGGCATCGAACGAATTGGCCACCACGGCTTTGTCGAAATTATACGTGAGTCCTGCTGCTTTTGCCATAGCAACTACATTTTCGTGCATGGCTTTGGATTGTTGCAGGCTCATGCCTTTGCGGTCGGCAAGGTATTGGTAGGCATTTGCTTTTTGCGCCTTTTTGGGAATGGTGGGATCGAGCTGGAAACTATGCCACTCAATTTCGATGTTGGCTGCATCCGGAAACTGACTAAGAGCTTCTTCATAATGCCGCTTTCCGATGTAGCAGAAGGGACACATGATATCGGACCAGATTTCGACTTTCATTTTAGGAGTTGTTGTCATCGCTTTTTTAAGAGTCGTTTGGAAGTTTATGTTGTTTCTTTGGTTGAGAACATGCAGGAAAGGTAGCTGTAAGAATGAGGATTGCCACAAAGGATTTCAGGAAAACGGAGGGCATTCTTTCGTGTTGACTTTTGAAATGAGGGGATAAAAATGGGGTCTCCTTATTTTCAGATGCAACATTTTGTTGATTAGAGAAGAAGCGGATATCTAAGAACTAAACTGTCCGCCTTTACTTAATCACACATGCCCGGCAAAAAAGTTCAGTTTAAGCTCTTCGCCCTCTTTTTGAATAAGCGCCCCTGTTTGCCAGTCCTTCTCACTTCACTTTTATTCCTTTTGTCCTTGCAATACATTCATTACAGTATGTTTTACCGTCACAGCCAACAACTCCTGGACAGTCCATTGGGCAAAAGTCATTTTTGTGTTGCTGATAAAACTTTTCATCGTAACATCCACTTTCTTTTTTGCACGAAGTTGATAAGGATGCTGTAATTGTCAACAGCACTACAGCTTTTAAAATTGTCATACTAATAATTATGAAATTTACTGTTTACCAATCCAATGTTTATTTTGTTCCTAATTTCTCTTTCAAGATTTGTAATTACAAACTGAAAAGCATTTTTACTTAAGGTACTGTAGTCAGAAATTCGAAAGAAGATAAAACGGATTTAGGTTTTTACAATTTGATTATTTAAAGTTGCTAAGCTATTTCAATATTGTGTCTAAACCAATATTCAACAATTGAATATTTCAGCTTTCACAATGTAAAATAGAACCTTCTATTATGAATTTGTCTGTTATCATAGCATTGGCCCTAACCTATCTTATACCTGTTTAGATCCCGAGAAAAGATTTCCGTCTTTGAGAAAACCGCCAATCCAAAGGCACAAGATCAGTCCTATTGCATTGGGTATTTGTTCGCCGGATATTTCAATGGCTGCCGCACCACCGAGGTAAGATAGCAGGAAGAAGAATCCTACTTTCCAGGTTTTGGGAATCCAAAGGAGAGCGACAAATACCAATTCGGCAGCGCCCAAATACAAAATGTAGGAACCGTAACCGATTTTAGTCATTCCATCAACCACCATTTGCGCACCGGAAAGTTTAAATGCAGCGCTCATCACCACCATAAAGGAGGGAATGGCCATGAATACGATGGCGAGTGTGTTTCTTAGTTTGTCTGTCATGGTGGTAAAGTAATTTGAAATGATTGGTCAGGTGGTTTTTCTCTGATAAGGGTTAGCGTAAAGAAAGCACTTTTCCACCGGAAACCTTTTTAGAAATCTCATTAAATGCGAGAAAGGAATCGGGGCCCGTTTGATAAAGACTCGCTTAACTTTATTGAAGGTGAAGTAAAGGCTTCAAAACCGACCAAAAACTATGTTTTTATGATCCACGAGTGGTGGGGCCTGAACGACTACATCAAGCAAGAGGCAGAGAAACTTCAAATGGAGTTGGGCAATGTAACAGTGATTGCACTGGATTTATATGATATGAAGGTGGCCACCAATCCAACCGATGCCGGTAAATTTATGGGAGAACTAAAACCGGAAAGAGCCATGGTCATCATCAATGGAGCAATCGCTTATGCAGGCAATAGTGCCAATATTTATACCATTGGCTGGTGTTTTGGTGGAGGTTGGTCGCTTCAGGCTTCTTTGCTCGCAGCAAAACAGTCGAAAGGATGTGTGATGTATTATGGCCAACCCGAAAAGGACCTGACCAAATTAAAAAATCTGAATTCGGATGTTCTCTTTGTTGCTGCTTCTCAGGATCAGTGGATTAACAAGGAAGTGGTTTCTGCTTTTGAGCAGGAGATGAAATCGGCAGGCAAAAAACTGACCGTTAAAAGTTACGATGCAGACCATGCCTTTGCCAATCCGAGCAATCCTAAATTCAACAAGGAATTTGCTGCTGACGCTCACATGCTGGCAGTTTCTTTTTTGAAAGAAAGAATGAAGTAGAGAAGGAAGTTCGCTTCGGAAGTCTCTACACAGGTAATTGAAATTCATGATTCTTTAGAAGTGTAAGGCTTCGCTTAGAGCGAGGCCTTTTTTGTTTTGATTCTATTTTTGTTTTGGGTTCTTCGCCTACTACGGGAGTACTTATTCATGCTGGTAATGAATTTTTATTTGATGTAAAGTGGAATTATGTCGATGCCTAAAAAAACGTTGACCGTTTTTGCCTCTTTTAAATCTATGATTTTGTAGAATACAGGTCAAAAAGAGGATTCAAATCCTTTAAAAAAAGAATCTGTCAAAATGAATATCCAAAGCCCATTAGGAAAATTGGACAGGTTGTTTGATACTTGTTTTCAATACCAGGCCTGACAGGTTTTGAAAATATATCAGGTATTAAATAATTCAACCATGAGCATAGAACACGGCGCATTAATGAGACAGGCACAGGATGCCCTTGCCGGAAAGTGGGGACTGGCAATTTCTACTTTCTTTGTCTTCAGTTTACTATCGGTTGTATCTTCAATTGTTCCATTTGTAGGAACCGTTGCCGGATTGATCATTGCGGGTCCATTTAATCTGGGACTAAGCCTTTTTACCCTCAATCTTGCCAGAGGCCGGGAAGCAAAAATAGACCAGATTTTCGAGGGTTTTAAGAATTTCAGTACGGCATTTGCGGCGTATTTACTATCGGGCCTATTCATTTTACTTTGGTCAACGCTACTGATCATTCCGGGAATTATTGCCGCACTTTCCTATTCACAGACCTTTTTCATCATTGCAGACGACCCTTCGTTAAGAGCGATGGAGGCCATTGATAAAAGCAAAGCGATGATGGATGGCCATAAGTCGAGGCTGTTCGTTTTGTGTTTAATATTTCTTGGCTTATCCCTTCTTTGCCTCCTCACACTGGGGATTGGTTTTTTCTGGTTGTATCCTTTTATGTCTGTAACCCTGGCTAAGTTTTACATCGATTTGAAAGAGACTGATGAGGAAGAATCTCCTGGGTACCATCAGGGTGGGATAATTGATCAGGTTTGAGGTGGTTTTCAAAGGGATTTCTTTCGAAGGACAAATTCTTTAACCACATGGCCTCCTTCCGGATAAGCCATTGAACTTAATAGTTCGAACCCAAATTTCTTGTGTAAAAACCTAAGTGCAACCAGAATGATTTTGTCTCCTTCTGCCACCTTCCCTGTTTCAAAGTTGTAGAGAGAAAAGTCGGGAACATTTTCAAGATTGACTTCTTTCGATTCAAAAATGAGGGAGAGTCTGGGTATTTTCCGGGAATAAAATCCGGTTTGGTACCTCAGGATAGCAAATTCGGGTTGGATAGTATCTTTTGGTGCTCTTGGGTTTTGAGAAAAACAATTGAAACTGAAGGCTATGCCTAAAACAGTGAGCAGCACTAATCGGAGGTACATGGTGGATTTTTGATTCAATAATAGGGAATTCGGGTATTTTTGCATCAACCTTTTGATTGTAAATTGAAATTGGAGGGATTTGCACTTGCGTTAGGGGGCGAAGCGGTAGCCCGACGCCAAGGCTACGCAGGCGGAGGACTACAAGCAAAGCACCCGACGGCCCGATGGTTAGCAAAGGGAATGCAGAGTGCCAGATGGCCGGAACGCCCAAATAATCAAGAGTTTACTCTTTCATACAACGACCGGATCTGTTTCCTTTTGGCAACTCCAGGATGAGTCTTATTTTTTTTCTACTGGTCAAAACTGCTTTGGTTTCATTCCTTTATCGGCAAGTTGAGCGATTTCATTGATTCGATTTTGTCTGGTTTCTGGTCGTTTTGCAAGGACAATCCATTGCAACATTGCCTTCCTTACTGATTTACTTGAACCCAAAAAAAAGGCCATAGCGGTTGTTTTGGTCATTAATTCATTTTCTAAGTCTGTCGGTATTAATAATTCTTTAACGCTGTCTAAGATTTCCCAGGAACCATTTCGTTTTGCCACTTCTATGCTGTCCAAACCTGCTTTGGTCATCAATCCTGCCGCAATTAGCTTCAGTACTTTTTGTTTATTGATTTTTGACCAGGTGCTTTTAGGTTTCCGCTTACTGAAAAACTGAATGGATCTTTCTTCGTCTAAGGTTTTTTTAAGGGTGTCTATCCAACCAAAACACAAGGCTTCGTCAACTGATTCGCTCCAGGTTATGCTTGATTTGTCTGACTTCTTTTTACACATAACGAGCCAGACTGCCTCTTTTTGAATATGATTTTTAACTAACCACTTTCGCCAATGCTGTTTGGTCCACGGATAATAGGTTTCTGCTTTGCCTGGAAACCCGTTTTGTATCGTTTCATTCCTGTTTTTCAGACTATTCATAATTCTATATTAAACCCTAAACCGAAGCGGATAGCAGTCTGGATCTGAAGTCGCTACGTCTTGCTTAAATTTTGGCAATTCAGCAAGTTATGGTCTTTATCACCTCAGCATATTTTTCTTAGAATTATAGATTTCCATAATGAAAGCTTTACCCATAGCTGTCATATTATAGGATCTTAGAGTATGTTCAGTTTCCAAATAAAATCCAGCGCAATTCCCATCGGGTACAAAATGTATTTCAGCAAGTTTTTCATTTCTTGACGAGTCATTATACAAACTAATTTGCCCAAAATAATTGTAGAGGCCTCCTTGCAAGCAAGCCTAATTGTCTTTCAATTGTCCTATGAATTTGAATAAAGAGTCAATCTCTTGGCGGTCATAAATCTTTTTACTTGTCAGAGACTTTTTTTTGGTTTGGTGATGCAGAGAAATCCTGGCGAATTTGCTTTCAGTTCTGATGTCGTTAAAAGAGTATCTATTGGGGATGTGTATTTTGGAACTTCCTGGCAATGAGAAGAGAAAGAATAAACAACACATGAAAATATAATCAGAAGTTTCATATCAAAAGATGGATTCTAACATAAACCTTCTATTCAAATTCTGATAACAAAGTCAACTTGCTTTTTTTCGGTCTGACACACCTTCGTCGCAATATCTGCTGGCTTGGCTCAAGGATATCCAAAGTTTATATTGCCACTAAAATTGAAAATCCGTCCCGGGCTTTAGAAGCAACCTGCATTAATTACTCACCAATAATCACTAACCTCAAATTACATCACTTTCCGTACAAATTCAGACTTAAGGGCCATCGCACCGAAACCGTCAATTTTGCAGTCGATGTTGTGCTCGTTGCTTGTGGTTAGGTTGAGGGGAGAGTTTACAATTTACAATTTACAATTTACAATTGATAGTTGACAATTGACAGTTGACAGTTTACAGTTTACAGTTTCCAGTTGAGAGTTAGGAGTTGAAAGGGGATAGTTGGTGTTCTCCCCTTCGGAGCCTGTCCCGATTTTACATCGGAGGTGAGAGTTTACAATTGACAATTGACAATTGACAATTTACAATTGACAGTTTCCAGTTTACAGTTTCCAGTTTACAGTTGAGAGTTGAAAGGGGATAGTTAGTGTTCTCCCCTTCGGAGCCTGTCCCGATTTTATATCGGGAGGTTAGTGGGCTGAGAATTTAGAGTGGACAGTTGTGGGAGTTCTGGTATAACTGACACCCTTCATTGCCACAGTGTTCATCATCTTCCTTTTATTCTTTTCTTTGCAACCATGAAACACATAATCACTGAGATTCAAAGCATTGCCACCCGCAACGGAAGACTACATCTATGGATCGGAATCTGTAGCCTCCTCCTTTTCGCAGGCTGCCAGTCGAACATATCATCAGAGACATCAAAATTTAAAACCATCATGCTGCGTGCAGATGGAAAGGTGGAAACTCTACCGGATCTGGCCACTTTCTCTCTCAATCTGAATTGCCTGGACAAATCGGTGAAGGCGTCCAAAAAATGCCTTGTCACCAAATCTAACGATCTCAATTCCAAGCTATCCTCGTTTGGAATCGCCCAAAAAGACATCCTAACCACTTCTGTAGAAATGACTAAAAGCTACACCTGGCGAAACAATTCGAATGTGTTTGAAGGATACCTAAGCACAACTACACTCTTTGTAACGGTCAGAAACATTGATAAACTGGATGAGATTTATACCGAGCTGCTGGAGAACCGAAACCTGGATTTGTATGGATTGTCTTACAGTCACTCTAAACTGGACAGTTT
>Ga0105049_10010501_pt1 | contig 10629 bp, 8 predicted proteins | sample MAT06_FD_78087 | JGI IMG/M metagenome (GOLD analysis project Ga0105049, IMG submission 78087) | Freshwater microbial communities from Lake Fryxell liftoff mats and glacier meltwater in Antarctica - MAT-06 | ecosystem: Environmental > Aquatic > Freshwater > Ice > Liftoff microbial mat | place... | reverse complement strand
GCTGCAGAAAGATTACTTGCTGATTCCTAATGGCTCTTCCTATCTTATTTGGGGGCCTCAATTAATCCTCTTTTAAAATTTGAGTTTTGTGGTGAGAAGTCTATATTTGCGTGTAAATAATGAAAAAATGAGAAAAAACCTTTTCACCATAGGTTTTGTAATTACTTGCGGAAGTTTGTGGGCTCAAACACAGCTCTCACCGCAGGTTTTTGCTAGCCAAGGGAACACCTTTAAAAATAGTCAATTTGAGATATCCTACACAATAGGAGAACTTGCCGCTGTGAGCACTCTTACTGCTGTGAATCAGATTTTAACACAAGGTTTTCAGCAACCCGATAAATTTACAATAGCTTTTGTAGAAGATATAAGTAGCGGTTGGGAAGCCTCTTTGTTTCCAAATCCTGTAAATGATTTATTAAATCTTTCTATTGAATCTTCTGTTTACACCCAGTTAGAAGCAAAAGTATTTGATGCCTCAGGAAGAATTGTTGCTGCATATTCAAATTTAAAATGCTTACCAGGAAGTGTTCAGTTTCCTATTTCAACACAGGGTTTTGCGGCAGGTGCTTATTTGCTGCGTATCCATTCAACAACTGGAAGTTTCCAGAAAACACTAAGATTTAACAAACTACATTCCTAATATACCATCTTTTAAAATCAAATCATGAAATTAACTTTAAGAAAAATAGCTCTTAGCGGAATTTTTGCAATTTCCGCGGTGCTAAACCCAATTTCCGCGCAAAATGTACCCGACGGAATTAATTACCAAGCAGTAGCAAGAAATGCAGTAGGAAGTGTTTTTGTAAACCAAGCAATTGGCGTTAGAATTACAGTTCTAGCTGGCGGTGCTGCTGGAGTTGTTCAATATACAGAAACCCATACCGTAAATACCAATGGATTCGGTTTATTCTCTCTTAAAATTGGTGGAGGAACACCAGTGCAAGGAACTTTTAACGATATCACTTGGAATACTACTAATCAATTTGTAAAGGTAGAAGTTGACCCAACTGGAGGTACAACTTACACAAACATTGGAACAAACGAATTACTTTCTGTTCCTTTTGCATTGTATGCAGAGGCATCAGGAACAGGAGGAACACAAGGCCCTCAGGGACCTGCTGGTCCTGCCGGAAATATCGGAGCTCCGGGACCACAAGGACCCGCTGGTAGCAATGGTGCGCAAGGAACAACCGGACCTGCTGGTACAACTGGATCTGCTGGCCCTCAAGGACCCCAAGGCCCTTCTGGCCCGGGTGGTGGTTTAAATTGCTGGGATACAGATGGAGATGGCATTCAAGATGCAAATGAAGATGTAAATAACGACGGGTTTTTTAATGCTTTAGATTGTAGAGGAGCGCAAGGTATTGCTGGAGCTCAAGGCGCAGCTGGTGCAGCCGGTGCAACAGGAACTCAAGGAACTGCCGGACCTGCTGGTGCGCAAGGTGGTCAAGGTGTTGCTGGACCCGCTGGTCCTGCTGGTGCATCTGGAGCCGCAGGAGCTGCGGGCCCTTCAGGACCTGCTGGTGCGCAAGGTGTTGCTGGACCAACAGGAGCTTCTGGATCTGCTGGACCAACTGGACCAACTGGACCAACTGGTGCTACAGGAGCTACAGGAACAATCGGTTTAACAGGACCTGCTGGCGCAGCTGGTATTGCTGGTGCTACAGGTGCAACTGGAACAATTGGAGCTACAGGTGCAACGGGACCACAAGGACCTGCTGGAACCGGAGGAGGAACTTTAAATGCTGCTTATGATTTTGGTGGTTCAGGTGCAGGAAGAATAATTACAGCAGATGCTGGACCTGTAACTATAAATGCGAGCGGCACTGCTTTAACTGGAATAGGGTTGTTAATTAACCAATCAGGAACAAATACTGCTGGTCTGGGTGTTCTTTTAACGGGAACAGGAAATGCTGTGCAAGCAGCAAGTAGCAATGCGGCAAACACCACTGCAGCTATCCAAGGAACAACTAACAGTAATACATTAAACAACTCAGCAGTTTTTGGTCAATCCACAGGCCAAGCAAGAGGTGTAACGGGTGAGATTACTTCAACTTCTACATCTGATGTTGCTGTGAGAGGAAATAATTTAAGAACAAATGGTGGAATAGGAACCGAAGGTGTTGGTTATAACGGTGTATCTGGAATTTCGAATAATAATTTTGGGTTTGGGGTAATTGGTGTAAATACTGCTGTTCCATTAATTACAAATAATTTTGATCAGGTTTCTATTGGCGTATTAGGTTCTTCAGTTGGAATTGGAGTATATGGAGAAACCAATAATGGTCAATTACCAGGTGTTTATGGTTTTAATTTAAATACAGGAACAACCACGAACAATACAGGAGTTTATGGCGAATCAGCAAATGGGTTCGGAGTTATTGGTTATTCAAGTTCTGGAACAGGTGTTTATGGTGAAACGGGTAATTTTGTTCTTGGATGGGGCGTTTTCTCTAATGGGGATATGGGAGCAACAGGTGTAAAACCTTTTGTAATTGACCATCCTGCAGACCCTACTAATAAATATTTAAAGCACTTTGCAATAGAATCTCCTGAAGTTCTAAATTTATACAGAGGAACAATTGTTTTAGACCAAAATGGAGAGGCAATTGTTGTTCTTCCTACCTATTTTGATTTGATCAATAAAAACTTTAGCTACCAGCTTACTAGTATTGGTGTTTCTTCTCCTGGCCTATTTATTAAAAAGGAAATTGAAAACAAGCAATTTGTAATTGCTGGCGGTGTTGCTGGACAAAAAGTTTGTTGGACAGTTCAAGCAGAAAGAAATGATCCTTATGTGCAACAAAACCCAGGCGCCGTGGAGGTAGAACCATTGAAAAGAGACGGCGAGAAGGGCAAATACCTTCGTCCAGAGCTTTATGGGCAACCACACGATAAAAAGATGTATGGTACACCAAAAATGAAAAATCCAAAAAGATAATTTTTAATTTCTTTTTTCTTAAAAACCCCTATTGGCTCAATGTCGGTAGGGGTTTTTAATTTTACATTACTTTGTAATTTTTCATTTTCCTTTTGAGCAAAAAAGCCTCTATAAAATCCTTCTTAAAAAGTTCCAGTTGACCTAAAGCTTTGTAAGCAAATGCTCTTCCTTCAAAAGAATTTGGATCATTTTGAGTAATTTTTATGGCTTTGCTATATTGCTCAATTGCCTTTTCATAATTCTTTTGTCTGAAATAATGATCTGCCCTTCCTAGATAGTAATACGAATTTTCGGGTTCTAATTGAATGGCATAATCTATTGCACGAATGCCAGTACTCGTATCAAACTTGTTTAAATAAACCAAACCCATTCTATACCAAGCATCTGCAAAATCTTTTTTTATGGAAATGGATGTTGCAAAATCTTTAATGGCTTGATCAAAATCTAAATACTTAAACAAAGAAACTTTAGATGTCTCATCTTTATCGTAAAATGTAGAGCGCATTATTGCTCTGTAATACCATGCGAGGTAATTGTTTGAATCTTTGACAATTGCATTAGAGAAATTTAAAATGCTTACTTCATACTTATCTTTAAAATAGTTGATTTTTCCCAATTCAATGAACGCCTCAGAAGCGTTGTTGCCCAGCCCTTGGGATACTTGTGTTAACACGTTAAGAGCACTCACGGTATCTTCTATCGATACGTAATACCTTCCTAATTCTAACTTTGCTTCACTGTTGGAGTTGTTTAGATGAATCGCATCCTTTAAATCTTGAAAGGCTTTGTTTGACTTCTGTATTTTCAAATAGCATTTTGCGCGCAAAACCAAAGCAGAATCTGTTTTCCCTGTTGATTCAAACAATGTATTTAACTCTATAATTGCTCCAATATAATCATCTTCTAAAAATTCTTTTTGCGCATTTTTAAAATGATTAATATTTGATGTACATGAAGTTATAAGGAGATAAAAGGAGATAAAAAATGAATATTCAACTCTAATAAAAAAACACTTGAAGCAAAATGCATTACTCATATTGTTTTTGCTTAGGGAAAGCTGCTATTTGCTCATCTAAATTTTTCTCAGGGTCGATCAATAAAATGGGAGTTGCTCCATTCTTTGAGAGCGATGCCGATACCGATAACTGTTTTCCTTGTTTTAAATATACATTGTTCAAGAACTCAACATGTTGAACAATTAAGTTAGGGTCTGACAACATACGTTGCTTTTGTCTTTCGGTGAGATAATCTGAAAGAAGAACGGTTTGAGTCGTTTTGCCATCACTTAAATAATACCAAGCATCTATGTTACCCTCTTTATGGTTAATAAATAACTGCCATGAAAATTGGAAAGCTGTTGTTGCCCATTTTTTACTTCCCCATTTCAAAAATAGTGCAACAGGAAAAATAACTTGAACGGCAAAAAAGATGGAAATTAAAATCGGAAATAATTTCTTGTTTCTATAATTCAGCATTAATCCTCCCCGCATCTTAAAAATTTCTGTTTTAAATTGAAAAATGTCATATAAAAAATAGGAGACTCTTGAAATCATCCCATTGATAAGTTTTTCATTTAGAAAAATAGCAGAAGAGAAAATGATTAAAAAAGGGAAATATCCAACAGGAAATAAAATGAAACCGAATAGCTGCACAATCACAACAACAACAAATGCTTTGGTAGATGTTCTGTTATCAAACAAAAATTGTGGCATTAAAAAATCATATAAAATTAACACCCAAGAAATTATAATAGAAATTGTTGAAAACGTACTTACACCCATTTGAAAACCCCAGCCTTGCATTAATTCATTCAACCAAATATTCACAGGAGAGCCATTGAAAAGCCATTCGGAAGAGAGTTTCGCCATTCCTGCAAAATAAAACACTGCAATTATTTGTACTTTGAAGGCTAAAATGCACCAGCGCGGAACATAATCTACTCTTATGTTAGGATTTCTGAGAATATCCATAGAAAACATGCGATGCGCTGGTGAAAAAAATAACATGATCAGTAAAAGAAGCATGAAATAGTAGTAACTCAGATAAGTAGATTTATCTATCAAAACTATATAGCATAACAACGTAAAGAACGTGAGTACAGAAACTCTGAAATGCCAACCCAAGGCAATCATTACGGCAGTTATGCTTAAAACAATAAAAATCAAGTACATAAAAAATGCAGGTAGCGGCTCAATCCATTGGAAATACCTGTAATGAAAAAAGAAATGTGGTTCAACAAACTGATGAAATACTTCTCCGCTCAACAACATTCCAATTGACCAAATAAATAATGCAGTACCAAAGGCAACCCTAAAAATTATCAAAGGATTTATTGACACCGGTGAGAATATACTTTCAAAGAGGTCTTTTAAACTCTTGCCTTTTAATTGTTTTGCACTCATTTTATTCCATAAAATCGACCATAAATGTACAATCTCTTATTTTATATCTCAATATAGTTTCTTCCACTTACAAGATTGATTTCGTTTCTTTGCTACAAATTTTATTTATGCGCGCTAACATACTCGGAGCTCTGTTTTGTATTCTTGTTTTATCAATGAATGCTCAAACAAGATTAAACTTAGGTTTTACTGCTGGTCCTATTATTTCATGGGCCTCTAATGACTCAAAATTTCAAAACGATTTTTTTAAATCTGGAAAAGCAGGCTATAATGCAGGACTATCTCTTTCGATCCAAGGTGGTGAGCACTTTTTTTCTAGACTGTCAACCCTTTACAGCACGCAGATTTTTGCAATCAGTCAAACATCTAATATCAACTATAAAATTGATACACGTTTAAGATTTCATCAATTGGAAATTCCCCTTGTTGTAGGTTTTACAGGATTTTTAGGTTCACTTAAACACCGTGAATATGTTGGAGCTGCTATGTCATTCAATTTAAATAATTCACAGAAGTTCATAACAGGAGACAGCGTCACAGGAAATGATTATTCACTTGCAACAACCAAACTCAATAAAGCATTTCCTTTGTTAATGGCAGGTTTCGAGATTGGTTCTCAATTTAAAAATGATGGAGGTTTGTTCTTTGGTATTAACTTACGTTACGGACTCAATTCTATTTATTCTGGAAGTTTAAATACTGCAAGGTATGGTCTACAATCTCCAGATTACAGGGGAACATACATCGGAATTGAGGTAACTTATTACTTGCCACGATTCTCTTATTGGTTTAAACGGGAATTTATTTATTAGCGCGCAATCCACTCAGAAGGGTTCAACTTTGTTCTTCCTTTCCAGATTTCTAAATGGGCTTCCGTCTTGCCGTCTGCTTCATCTTTTGCTGCAACACCTAAACCATTTCCAGCTTTAACTTGTTGCCCTTTACTTACATTCACAGTTGTCAAATTGCTGTATACGCTAAGATATTCGCCATGCTTCACAATAACAGCCATATTTGCACCAGGTATTGAAATAACAGCAGAAACTTCGCCATCGTAAATTGATTTCACGGTAGCATTAGAGCTGGTTGTAATGTTTATTCCGTTATTGTATGTTGTTATGTTCTTTAATACGGGATGTGGATGCATTCCAAACGATTCGGTAATTATTCCTTTATCAACTGGCCAAGGCAACCTTCCTTTGTTAGATTCGAATTTGCCAGACAAAAGCTTTGTTTCGGGCGTAACTTTTAATTCCGTAACAACAGCAGGTTTGGGCTCAGAAACTCCTGGTTTAATCGGTTTTTCTATAATCGGCTTCTTTTCTTTTTTCGTTTTCGCCAAGGCCAATAATCTTTCCTTCTCAATTTCCCGTTCTATGATTCTCTGGATTTCTTTATCTAGTTTTTTAGAGGCCAGCACCTTTTTTTCTAAATCTTTCTTGAGGTTCTTCTCCTTTTTCTTCAACTGAGTAAGTGTCTGCTCCTGTTCTACTTTCTCCTTGCTTAGCTCTATTTTCTGAACCACTTCATTCCCAAGTAATACTTTTTTAGTACTCAAATCTTGTTTTAAAACAGTACTCTTCGTATTGAGCTCAACCTGAGATTCTTTTATTAATTCTGCTTGAGAACGTCTGTAAACTCCGTATGATTTTAAATAATAAAGCCGCTTGTAAGCCTGCTGAAAATCTTTCGAAGAAAAAATTAACATCAACGTAGATTGTTGATTTTTATTCATGTAGGCAAGCTTCACCATTCTTGCATAATTCTGTTTTAGTCTGCTTAAGTCGGAGCTCAATTCCCCAATTTTTCGTTCGTTCGAGAAGATAGTCGTATTCAGAATAGTTACCTCACTTTGCATTACACCAATTAATTTCTTTCGGTCTTCTATGCTTTTATTCAGGACTTTGAGCTGTGAAATACTTAACTTTTTATTTTTCCTTGTTTCGTCAATTAACTGGTTTGTTTCTGATATTTCTCGAAGTAACTTTTTTTTCTTTTGCTCTAAATCGCTTTTGCTATTTTGACCCAATGCAAACACGCCAGAAAACAAGATTATAAAAAGTAAGGCGCTTTTAACGAATCGGTTCATAGTTTTCAGGAATGCTGAATGGTAAATTTAACTCTTTGTTTAAATTTATTTTGGAATATGCTAACTTAATAACAACAGCTTTTTCAGCATTCGCTTTTACGATAATGGTGGCTGGTATTTTTTGATTCTCAATTTCTAAATACTCTTCGTAATTCACTGCAAACCTTCTTGCTGGTCTATAATCTTGCAAGGTCATGGAGGAAATTTTACTTTGTGATTTAGAATAAAAAAGCTCTTGAGTTAAAATTTGAGGAATATCTATTTCCCCTTCTCTTTTAATTTTCCTCTTTTTTAATGAGCTTAGAATTTGATTCGCGCCATCAATATCGCAATTGTATTTATCTTTTGTGTAATGCAAATAAATATTACCTAATAAAATGGATTGAATCATGTTAAAATTCAATTCCATTTGAAGCAAACTGTTCAAATAACGGTAATCGCCTTTGAAATAAGTACCATTTATTCTATTTGTAAATTTTAGTGAATCCGTTGTAATGAAAACTCTAGCTACTTCTATACCTAATGCGGGTGAAAGAGACATCCAAATTGCAGAATCAGCTTTTATTCGAAGGTTTGCAGTAAAAGAATTTCCTTGATTATTAATATCTGTCTCTGCACTTACTTTGGCAGAAAACGTCTTTACTTTTAAATCCGAATTCTTAATTTTTTCAAATAAACTGTCCAAATTACAAGAACCTTCATCTCTCCGTATTGCTTCAATAGGATTGACCTCAGCTACTACTTTTACAGTTTTCTTCGACTTACACGCTACTACTAATAGCGCAAATAACATAAGGATTTTTATAAAAATTGAAGACTGCATTTTTATTCAATCAATTTTTGTTGGTCAATCTTTAATTCTATTTTATCGCTTGCTCCACCTATTTCTTTGGCTCTTTTCCAAAAATCTAAAGCGTCTGTTGTTTTACCCAACTTCCATAAAATATCTCCTTTGTGCTCCATTATTGTTGCGCTTTTAATGCCTCCATTTTTTATTGATTTATCTATCCAAAAATCTGCAGAAGCGTAATCTCCATCTTGATAAAAAACCCATGCATAAGTATCTTCATAAGAAGGATTATCTGGTTTAAGAGTAGTGCATTTTAAGGCCAATTCTTTCGCTCTTTCTAAATTTTGCTTCCGAAGTGAAAGGTAATAAGCATAATTATTTAAAACATAAATATTGGAAGCATCAAATTCCAATGCTTTTTCGTATGCCGAATCGCTTTCTGAAAACCTACTTAAATAATTGTAACTATCACCGAGCGAAGCATAAAATTGAACAGATAAGGTTAAATTGTCGACCGTTAAATTGGCTCCTTCTCTAAATGCTTCAACGGATTGCTCGTATTGTTTTAATTGCTGAGACGCAATTCCTTTGAATAAATAGAGCGTTGGTTGGTTCGGAAAAAGCTCAATTGCTTCTTTACTCAGATCTAACATTCCTACAAAATCTCTTCTTTCATTCACCAAAACCAATAGCTGGCTCCAAACATTAAAACTGCTTTTATCGAGCGCCAACACTTTTCTATATTCTCGTTCTGCTTCCTCCAATTTATTTTCTTGAAATAAGAAATCACCATATACTGCATGTGCTTTGGTATTTTCTGGATGCGTATTTACGAGGATTTCGCAAAGTATTTTTGATTGTTCTTTCAATTCTGGATATTGATTCACCAACTCAAAATAAGAACCTAATACCTGAATTTTAGCATCAACAGGAGTATTTGTTTGTCCAAAAGCCAACTTAAGCTCCTCAAATGACTTTTCTTTTTCTCCTTGCGTTCTGTAAAATTCTGCCAATAAAAAATGTATCCTTGGATTTTCTGGGTCTTTCGTTAGTAATTGTTGATAGGCTTTTAAAGCCAAATCTGCTTGTTTGTTTTCTAAATAGGTTTCTGCCAAGTAAGCATAGTACTCAGGCGCATCTGGAAAAGCTTTAATTAATTTATTTACCTCCTCTATTGCCTTTTCTGGTTTACCCATTTGCTGGTAGAGCTCCGTTTTTTGTAAGGACAACTCTTCGTTAACCCCTGTTCTTTTTTCAATTTTCTCAAAAATTGAAATTGCTTCGTTATACTTTTTTGTTTGTGCAAAAACACCCGCTAACGCATACTGATATTCATAACTTTCTGGGTACGCCTTTACCAATTCTTGTAGTAAAGGAACCATTTTATCAAAATTACCTGCTCTTTCGTACAGTTCGGCTAAGGCCATTTTAAACCAATTGTTGGTTGCATCGAACCTTACTGCGTTTTGAGCTGCAATTATGGATTGGTCTAAACTTCCATTTTGAAGATATGCCTGACTCAATTCATAATGAGCCGTTGCATTTCTTGGATTAATGCGAATGGCTTGTTGCAGCTTTGTTTGAGCCTGTTTGCTGTTTCCTAATTGCTTGTCTTTTAATGCCTCAAAAAACAGAAAGTCAAACTCTATTTGTTCTTTTTCTGTTAATACAACACTACCTCCAGCATCAGTTTTTGCTGTAGTTTTTTGCTGCTTACTTGCTTTACATCCTCCAAAAAAAACAATAAATCCCGCAAATATGATTTGTAAAACAAGTTTAACCATTATTAATTTCCCGTTATAATTGTAGAGAAGTCTCCTACGCTCAAATCTAGTGTTTTATTGTTAATCACCACCGAATTACCAATCATTGCATTGTCTATCACCACATTACTAATTTGTGTGTTCTTTTGTACAATTGCATTTTTTACTATCGAATTTGTAACAACTGTACCATCTGCCAAAGATACAAAAGGACCAACAATGGAAGAGTTTAGCTGAACATTCTTTCCAATATAGCAAGGTTCAACAATAAGCGAATTTGTTTTTTGAAGCGATGTATCAATTAAGCCTTCACTTTGCTTTAGTTCTAACCAGCGACCATGTGTTGCAACGGTAGCATTTTTATTTCCACAATCTAACCATTCACCAACTTGACCAGGAGCAAACTTCAACCCCTTTTGCTTCATGTTTTCTAAAGCATTGGTTATTTGAAATTCCCCCTTTTCTTTAAAATCATTGTCTATTAAATATTGCAACTCAGCACGCAAATTGGCTCCATCTTTAAAATAATATATCCCAATAATTGCAAGGTCAGAAACAAACTCTTCTGGTTTTTCTACAAAGTCAGTTATCAATCCTTCTTCATTTACTTTTACTACACCAAAAGCTCTTGGGTCTTCCACTTG
>Ga0105049_10010498_pt1 | contig 10630 bp, 10 predicted proteins | sample MAT06_FD_78087 | JGI IMG/M metagenome (GOLD analysis project Ga0105049, IMG submission 78087) | Freshwater microbial communities from Lake Fryxell liftoff mats and glacier meltwater in Antarctica - MAT-06 | ecosystem: Environmental > Aquatic > Freshwater > Ice > Liftoff microbial mat | place... | reverse complement strand
GCGCGGCCGCGCTGCTGGGCCTCGGCGGGCTGATGGGCATCCGTCGTCGCCGCTGATCGATAACGCGGCTTGTTCACTCGCCAGATTGACGTTCAACATCCCCACCAACACCCACACCGCCCGGCCACCTGCCCGGGCCCTTTTCATTTCAACGCAATCACCGGGCGGCCATCGCGAAGGGTCGTGCCACCGCGCCTAGCGGAGGGTGGAGCACCCACACACGCACGCTTGTCAAAGCCTGCAAAGCCGTTCCCCCTTCCCTCTTCGCGCTCTTCGCGTCCTTCGCGTTCAGCCCTTCAGCGATCCCACTTCTGCATGCGGGTGCCCACTTTTGCGGACCCACGCTTCGGCCAGCCCGACCGCCGCGCTCACAGAGGCGGCGACCGCCAGCAGCGGCTGGCCCTTCAGCCACCCCGCCCGCATCATCACGTCCATCGGCTGCTCCGGCACGCTTGCGAGCACAACCATGACGCGCCGCTCATTGAGCTGAACAATCAGCGCGTCCAGACTCACCAGCCCGCTGGCGTCGATCGTCGAGACATCTTCCAAATCCAGCACCACGGCCCGCACACCGCCCCCCCCGCCCCCCCCGCCAGCACCTCCTGCCACACCACCACCCACTCCGCCCTTCTGCCCCACGATCTCCATCGACGCGAAGGCCCGATTGGCCGCTCCAAAGAACAGCGGCCCGCCGATGTCGTAAACCAGCACTCCCTCGGGCACGGCGCGGTCGAGTTTGGGGTGGGGGGGGTGGGAGGAGAGCCCATTGTCGATGAGCTTGACCGTGGTCATCTCCGACATCTGCTTGACAAACAGCCCCGCCGCCAGCACCAGCCCCACCGCCACCGACAGCACCATGTCGAAGACGACGGTGAGGATGAAACACGTAGCCATCACGGCGACATCCGCCCGCGGCGCGAAGCGGAGGACGAAGAGCAGTTGCCGAACCTGCAGGAGGTTGCGGGCGTTGATGATGAGCATGGCCGCGATGGCCCCCATCGGCAGGTGGCCCAGCGCCCGCGTCAACAGCAGCATGAAGAGCAAGATCAGCAACGCGTGGACCATCGCCGCTATCGGCGACCGCGCCCCGGACTTCACATTGGTCAAGGTGCGGGCGAGCGCCCCCGACGCCGCCATGCCCCCAAAGAGCGACGCGGCGAGGTTGCCCACGCCCTGTCCCGCCAGTTCGCCGTCGGGGTCGTGGCGTGTCCCGGTGATGCCGTCGGTGACCACGCCGGCGAGCAGGCTCTCCATCGCGCCCAGCACCGCCAGCGCGAGAGCCGCCGCCAGCAAGGCCCGAACAGTGTCCATCGTCCCTGTCATGGGGACGGCGATCCCGCCGACGATCGGCCCGGGCAAGTTCCAAGGCCAGCTCGGCAGCGGCGCGCCGTGCGGGATGCCCGCGGGCGCCGACGCGGTGCCGAAGACCGACATGATCGTCTGCACTGAGAAGCCCGGCACCGTTTTCGTCAGCCCCCACGCCACCAGCGTCGCCAACGGCAGCGCCACCAAGGGCGCCGGCACGCGCCGCGTCAGCTTTGGCAGCCACAGCAACACGCCCAGCGTCAGCGTCGCGATCAGGACGTCGCTGAGCATCAGCACCGAGAACGGCTGGGCGAGAAACTTCAGCCGGAAGCCGTCCGCGATGACCGAGATCTTTTCCCAATAGTGCTCGGGCATCGGGAGCCGACTCAGCCCCAGAAAGTCCTTGACCCCCAGCGTCGCCACGATCACCGCGATCCCTGCGAGCAAGCCGGTGGTCACCGGATACGGGATGAACTGGATCAAGCGGCCCAGCCGCAGCACGCCCATGGCGAACAGGATCAGCCCGGCCAGCGCGGTCGTCACCGCCACTCCGGCGTGCCCGTACACGCTCGCGATCGGCGCAAGGATCACCACGAACGCCGCCGTCGGCCCCGTCACCTGAAATCTTGACCCGCCCAAAAGCGCCGCCACGAACCCCGCCACCACCGAGGTGTAAAGCCCGACCTCGGGCCGAAGCCCCGTCGCCACCGACAGCGCCAAGCTCGGCGGCAGCGACACCAGCGACATGACCGAGCCCGCGAGCGCGTCCTCGCGGAAGGTTCGCCACGAGTAGCCTTCACGCACCGACCCGCGGAGCGCCGTGGCCAACCCTACCCCTCGCACCCCACCTACGGCCGAGCGCACCCCGTTCCATCTGCCCGATCCCCAGCCACCCACGGCCGACACCACGCGTTCGTATCGCTTGCGGATCATCGGTTGCTCACGCGGCCGGGTCGGCGGGCTCGCGGCCTTCGCCTCGCCGAGCCGTCAGCGCCCCGACAATACACCTTCAGCCAGCAGAAAATCCCGCAGCGTCTTGGTGTACCCCGCCCAATCCTGGGGCGGGCTGAAGTGGTCGGAGTCGTCCTCTATGTAGCGCCCGCGCCTGGCGAGTTTGGCCAGCGCCCGACCGTGCTCCACCGGCACCACCTGGTCGGTTCGCCCGTGGAAGATCAGCATCGGCACATCCAGCGTCGGCAAAATCACGTCGGTCCGGAACGGGTGCCGAACGAGCGCCTCTGGGGCCAGATGGCGGGCGGCGAACGACGCGATCGACGTAAAGGTCGACTGCAGGATCATCGCCTTGGGCACCCGCCTCCCAGCCACCGCCACCGCCACCCCGCCGCCCAGCGATCGGCCCAGATACACCACCCGGGTCGTGTCGAGCCCTTTCTGTTCGCCGAGCATCTCGATGAACCTCAAGCTGTCCGACACGATCGCCACCTGCGTCGGGCTGCCCTCGGCCCGGCCATAGCCTCGAAACTCGGGGATCAGCACCGCCATCCCGAGCTCTCGGAACAACTCGATCTCCGGGTACGCGGCCACCTGGTCGATCACCTCGGCGTTGCCGTGGAACCACACGAGCACCGGCACCGGCCCGTCGTCGCCGACCAACTCCGGCCGAAAGAGCCAAGCGGGAACCTTGGACCCATCCTCGGCCGTCAGCGTCAGCACTTCCGCCCCTCGGGGCACGGTGCTGGTCACGCCCCACGAGGCCATGTGTCTAGGGAAGATCAGCCGCTCCTGAAGCAGGAGCAGGGTCAACAACCACAGGCCGTAGGCGATGGCGAGGAGGCTGAGGAGCCTCAAGAACTGCGATTTCGCGCTGAAATTGCGCTTTACACGCCCGGTGCTCGGAGTTTTGGCGATACGGCTCGTCATTGATCGGTCTCTGATAGGTTGGGCGAGGGAGATCGGCAAAAATCTGGACGGACCCGTGAATCTAGTCGCTCCGCAGAAGCGAAGTCGGAGGCACGGGCTTCCGCCGTGTGGCGGGGTATTCCCGTTTCCCAGTTCCGTTTCTGGAGTTTTAATTATGAAGAACACCCTGCTCTCCGCCGTTGCCCTCCTCGCTTTCGCCGGCCTCGCCTTCGCCGCTCAGCCCGCTGGCAAGCCCGAAGGAAAGAAGGACGAGATGGCCAAACCCGCCGGCAAGGACATCGTCGACACGGCAATCGGCACTGGCATGCACAAGACCCTCGTTGAGGCCGTCAAGCACTGCGGTCTGGTCGAGACCCTCAAGAGCGAAGGCCCCTTCACGCTCTTCGCCCCCACCGACGACGCCTTCAAGAAGCTCCCCGCGGGCACCCTCGACACGCTCATGAAGCCCGAGAACAAGAAGACCCTCACCGACATCCTGACCTTCCACGTCATCAAGGGCGCGGCCGTCAAGGCCGACAAGGTCGTCACGATGAAGGAGTCGGTCGCCACCGTTCAGGGCCAGAAGTTCATGATCAACGTCAAGGACGGCAAGGTCTCCATCGGCAACAAGGAAGCCATGGCCAACGTCATCAAGACCGACGTTGAGTGCAGCAACGGCGTCATCCACGTGATCGACACCGTCCTCATGCCGGCCAAGGATGAGATCAAGAAGGACGCCGCCCCCGCCAAGGGCAAGTAACTCGTCTCTAGCAACCCCGGCTCGGCGAGGGTCCAAAGGCGCAACCGCCCTCGGCCCCCGGCTTGCACCCTCGGTCATGTGCGGTCGGTTCCGGCTACGTAGGATTGACTCCCTCTCGGGAGCCCCCGCCTCGTGCCAGATCCCGTCCTTCCACAGGTCGCGCAGCGTGATGAACAAGCCGTTCGCGAGCTTATGAATCGTTACGGCGGGCTGGTGTACACACTCGCCCGTCGTATTGGCTACGAGACTTCGGAGATCGACGACGCCGTTCAAGAAGTCTTCGTCGCTCTCTGGGAACACGCCAGTCGGTTCGATCCTCGGCTCGGAGCCGAGGAAACCTTCGTCTCCACCGTGGCGCGAAGGCGTTTGATCGATCGTCGGCGACGCCGGATCCGCCGCACCAAGGGGCAGGTCGATACCGACGTTTCCCTGCGTGCCGCCCCCCCGCCCCCGCCGACGGTCGAGCGGTCCAGCCAGTCCGAGCGGGTGAACGAGATCCTCGCCACCCTTCGGCCTGAACAGCAGACGTGCCTCAACCTGTCGATCTGTCGCGGCCTCAGCCACGACGAGATCGCCCGGGCCACGGGCATCCCGCTGGGGACCGTCAAGACCCACGTCCGCCGAGGGCTCATCGCCCTCCGCGAAGGCCTGAAGTCCGCTCCCGCTCTAGCCGACCAACCTGTCAAGCCCTTTGCCACCAAGCCGTGAACCACCAGCTCCTCCAACCCGACGACCCCCGTCACGACCGGCTCGAAGAGCTGCTCTGTGACAAGGCTGTCCAAGGCCTTTCCGCCGCGGAGGAGGCCGAGCTGCGGCTTCTGCGAGCAGATCTGGGGATGGGGGAAGACGATTCGATCGAGCAAGCCGCCGCCGCCGCCATGCTGGCCATGACCGACACCTCGGCGACCGAGCCGCTGCCGGCCGGGCTGCGCTCCAAGCTCGACGCGAAGGCCGCCGCTTGGTGCCGGGGCGAGACTGCTGCCGCTCTGTCGAGCCACGAGCTCTCGATCGGGTCGATCGAGTTCAAGCGTCCGGCCCCCGTCTCGGTGTCCGCCGCGCCATTGGCCGAGGTCACGCTTAGTTTCCGCGACCGTGTGTATCGCCGGGCACAAGCCGCCAGCGGGGCCGCGGGCTGGGCCGCCGCAGCGGCCGCGCTGACACTCGCCGCGCTGGTCTCGACCCGTCAATCCGCCGAGCCGGGCTCGACCGCGTCGCGAGCGTCCAGCGAGCGCACGTTGCTCGATCCGGCCGACGCCGCCGCCTCGGCCGAGGTCGTCCGGGCCGTCGCTTTGAACTCCCCGGTGGCGCGCTACGACGAGCTCATCAACTCTGGTCGGCCCCTGGTCGCCGTGGCCGCCATCCCGCCGACCGTCGACCCGGACGCTGGCGAGGTCGCCGCGGAGTTTGTTTGGGAGCCCGGCGCGCAGGCCGGCTTCCTCCGCGTCTCCGGCCTTGCCGCGACGACAGATAAGGACCGCACGTATCAGGCGTGGGTCTTCGATCAGGGCCGCGAGGAGCCCTACCCCGTCGATGCGGGCACGTTCGACATCCCCCACGACGGCGGCACCTGGATCATCCCCGTCAGCGCCCGCCTGCCCGTACTCCGGCCCAAGGCGTTTGCCGTGACCGTTGAGCGCGCCGGCGGCACCGTGGTCTCCGCTCCCGAGCGCGTGCTGCTCGTGGGCCAGGTCACTAGTCAGATCAACACCGAGTTCGTCGGGCCCCCGTCCGACTCGGCCTCGGATCGCCAACGCCATTTGGCACCCGCGATCCCCAACGCCGCGCCAGCCCCGGACGCTGGCGACGAGCCGCCGCCGGGCCGGGCCGAGTTCCCGACCGAGTGATCGCGGCGTCTGCCCGCGTGCGTGTCGCGTCAGTGGCTGCACAGCGCAGCCATGCCACGCGGAGGCTCTACGCTTGAGCCGTGCAGACCCTAGCCGAGATCCGCGAACTTCTTGAGGCCCGTGGCCTCGCGCCACGGCACGCGTTGGGGCAGAACTTTCTCATCGACAAGAACCTCCTGGCCCGGTTTGTGGATACGGCCGCCGTCGCGGCGGGCGATCTGATCCTTGAAGTCGGCCCGGGCACGGGCACCCTCACCGAGGCGCTCCTGGGTCGCGGGGCCGACGTGGTCGCTGTCGAACTCGATGCGGGGCTGGCCGACCTGCTTGAGGAACGCATCCCGTCGCTGGGGCTGCCGGGGCGTTTCACGCTGATCCGTGGCGACGCGCTCGATGGCCACCGCGCCCTGAACCCGGCGCTCGTCGCCGCGTTGGGCGCGCGGTCTTGCAAGCTGGTGGCGAACCTGCCCTACGCCGCGGCGACGCCGATCATCATGGCGCTGCTTACGCAGCACCCCTCGTGCGGGATATTGGCCGCGACCATCCAGCGCGAGGTCGCGGACCGATTGGTCGCCAAGCCTTCGACCAAGGACTATGGCACGCTAGGCATCGTGGCCCAGGCTGCGGCGGAGATCACGCTGGTGGCCAAGCTATCGCCCGAGTGTTTCTGGCCGCGGCCGGATGTGCACAGCGCGATGGTGCTGCTGAAACGCCGCGCGGAGCCGCTCGCGCCGGATCTACCGGGGCTGGCGCGGTTCTGCCAGGCGCTCTTCAGCAAACGCCGCAAGCAGCTCGGGGCCATTCTGGGGCACGACTTCCCGTTTCCGCCGGGGTTTGATACGAAACTGCGGCCGGAGGCGCTGGATGTGGCCACGCTGGCCGCGCTGCACGCGCTGGCACCAGATCCCCCATCTTCCCCGTCGTGACCGCGACGCTTGCGGGGCGTACGCTGAGGCGATCGATGGGCCGACTAGAAAGGTGGCCGGTTGCCCGACTCACATCCGATCCTCGGCGCGTCACTGGGCCCGGCCCTCGAACCCGTGCTGCGCACGGTGTGCGAAGGAAAGCTCTCCCAGATCCGCTGGTTCCGCTCCGACTGGCAGCGCGGCGGCGGCTCCACGGGCCTGGCGGAGTTCCAAACAGGGACCGCGACGGTCGAGGTCGTGGTGAAGCTGCCGGTGGGTCCAGTCGAGTTCAACTGGGCGACGGCGCTGGGTCGGCGTGCTGACTTCGACCCCGACCTGCCGGTCCCGCACATCTACGCGGCGGACACGGCGTTGTCTGGGTACGACCTGGCGTGGTTGGTGATGGAGCGGTTGCCGGGCCAGCCGCTGGGCGGGCACCTGGACGCCGACGGCGTGCACGCGATCATTCACGCGTTGGCGGATTGGCACGAGCGTGCGTCGCGCTTGCAACCGCCGGGGCCCGCGCCCAAGCCGGCGGACTTCGCCCGCGCCATCGAGCACAGCCGCGAGGTGTGCAAACACGGCGTGCTGCCCGAACATCAAAAGTGGAACCACGAGCTCAAGGCTTTGCAGAAGGTGCTGCCCGAGCTGGTCGCCCGTTGGGAGGCCCGCCCCATGTCCGCCTGGTGCCACGGCGACACGCACCCCGGTAACGCCATGCGCCGCGCCCCGTGCCCGGGGAAATCAGTTGGCCGCGGCGTGCTGATCGACCTCGCGCTGGTTCATCCGGGCCATTGGATCGAGGACGCGGTGTATCTGGAGCGCGTGCACTGGGGACGGCCCGAGGCACTCGCCGGCGTCGCCCCGGTGGCGGCTCTGGCGGCGACGCGACGGGCGGCGGGGCTGCGCTGGTCGGAAGATCACGGGCTCCTGGCCGCGGTCCGCCGTGTGCTGATGGCCGGTTGTGCCCCGGCGGCCCTCGAACGCGAAGGGAACCCCAAGTATCTTCATGCCGCGTTAGAGGTGCTCCAGCGTTATCTGCCGCAGGTGACCCACTGAAACCGGGGCGTGGGTCGCTCAGCCTTGCGAGAACTTTTACACCAACTCGATCCGATCGACACGCGGGCGTCCGCCGAAGGATAAACTGCAGCGAGACCGCCCGTCGATTGACCATAAGGCAGTGAGGTGGGCCATGAGCGACGCATCCCCCAGCACACCAGCAACCCAGACCGCCGAGCCAGCCGCGCCCTCGGCGACAACGCCGGTTGTAAAGCCGCGCCCCGCCGGGGCGGAGCCGACGTCGAAGCCTCTGCCGCCTTTCCGCGTGCTGCTACATAACGACGACGTGAACGACATGGAATATGTGGTGGAGACGCTGGTGTCGCTGGCCCCGATGACGGCCGAGCGGGCGGTCGAGGTGATGTTCGAAGCCCACCACCGCGGCGTGGGCCTGGTCTTGGTTACGCACCGCGAGCGGGCCGAGCTCTATCGCGATCAGTTTCAGAGCAAGCTTCTGGTGGTGTCGATCGAACCGGCGGAGTGAGCGCGATTAGCGGACCTGCGCCGGTGCTTGGCCAATTCGTTTGTTTCGCGTGCCAGCGATCCGGCCGGATTTTTAGCGGGAATTCCCTCTTGCACCTGCGCAGCGAGCCCACTCTACCGAACAGGTACGCGCGTCTGACTCCAGCCTCGGAAGCTGGTTTCATGAGATCAACGGGCTCAGCCAGCCGGGGCCGGGCGTCGATGAACTCCCTCGGCACGGGGACGCGGCGACCAGCCGCTCAACGAACGCCACTGCGGAGGCACTTATGCATCTACGAATCGGCGAGTTGTTGGTCCGGCGCGGCGTCTTGACCACCGAACAATGCGAGCAGATCCTGGTTCGGCAACGCTCCTCGCACCGGCCCTTCGGGCTTCTGGCGGAGGAGATGTTCGAAGTGCCTCCAAAGGTGCTGCAAGAGGCCTGGGCCGAGCAGTTTGAGTCTGCGGCGCCCAAGGTGAACCCCTTCGAGGAGCGCATCTGCGAGCGGGCCAAGGGCATGCTGACCCGGCGGCAGGCTTGGCAGTTCCGCATGATGCCTCTGCGCTTCGAGGGTGACGAGCTGCTGCTTTGCACGACGCGGGCGCACCTGCCGCGTTCGTTGAACTTTGCCTATCGCCAGCTCGGCCCGCTGTGCGCGTTCGTGCTGGCCGAGGGCGCCGACTTGCAGAAGGCGCTCGAAGCAAACTACCCGTGGCAGGGCCCCGTGGACCTGCAATTGGCCCGCCCAGTGGGCACATTCGGCGCGGGCCTCGGGTTTGGATCGGAGCAGTCGCCCAGCGGCTCGGCGGGAGAGGAGGGCCACCCAGAGCAGTAACTACCGCCCGCAGGGAAGAGGAGGCCATGGTGGCCGGCCCGCGTCGCGCAAGGGCGGACGATCAGGAGTCGGCCAGATGGAGCGGAACACGAGCGGGTCGCGGCGGCGCGGCCCGCGCACAGGCGCACAGGATCGACCTCGGCGGAGGGCCGGCAACGGGCTGCGACGACGCACGCCCGACTGGGTCCGCGCGGGGCCGACCGCGAACTTGGACAGGGCACGACCGGGGGCCGAAGGGGCCGGTCGGGGGTCAACTAAATCACCCGCCCGCGGGAGACCGGGGGCGGGTCTTTGTTTTGCCCCAGCGCGTGCCGCGGAGCGCCGGCGCTAAAGTGGGCCGTGGCCAAGCGAGCACCCAAGTCGGACCCTACCGCCAGCGAAGCGCCTGTCGCCGCCGCGCGCGCACCACGGCTCGACGAGATCATCGGGCAGCGCTCGGCCCTCGCGCTGATGGAAGGCTCGATGCGCTCGGGCCGCCTGCATCACGCCTGGATCTTCCACGGCCCCGCCGGCGTCGGAAAGTTCACCACGGCCCAGGCCTTCGGCACGGCGTTGCTCACGCCCACGTTCGGCCTGGGCGACCCCGAGCCCGCGGCCCCCGCCGATCTGCACGTGATCAACAAAGAGCTGGCGGCTGTTTCCAGCGACGCCGACATCCGCCGTCGCAAGCAGCTCAACATTCCAGTCGAGGTGCTCCGCGAGTTCCTGATCGGCCCCGCCGCGCGGGCACGCGTGGTCCAGTCGGCGTCGGCGGCGGGCAAGGTGTTCATCGTTGACCAAGCCGAGCTGATGGCTGTGGCGGGGCAGAACGCGATCCTCAAAACGCTGGAAGAACCGCCCGAGGGGACGGTGATCATCCTGGTCACCAGCGACGAGGATCGGCTGCTCCCGACAATCCGCAGCCGGTCGCAGCGCGTGAGCTTCGCGCCGCTGGCCGCAGAGGAAATGGCCAAGTGGGCCAAGACGGGCTTGAGCGACGACCTGCCCAAGGCCGAGCGCGACTGGCTGCTGAGCTACGCCGAGGGCTCACCCGGCGCGGCGGCCGCCGCGCGCAAGCACGGCCTCTACTCCTGGCACGAAGTGCTCGAACCGATGCTGGCCAAGATCGACCGAGGCCAGTTTTCCGCGGAGCTGGGGGCCGCCATGAGCAAGCTTGTTGACGAGCGGGCCGAGGCTGCGGTGAAGGGGGCGAAGGAGGCGAGCAAGGAAGCGGCCAATCGGTACTGGTCCAAGCTCATGCTCAGCTTCGTCGCCCGTCGGGCCGCCGCCCGGATGCGAAGCGGCGCCGGGGCTTTGGGGCTGGCCGTGGCGCTGCAGACGATCGAGCGGCTGGGCGAGGCCGAGCGGGCGCTCGATGCCAACGTGCGCTTCGCCGATGTGCTCGACGACCTGGCGGCCCAACTGGCCTAATGGGCTGTCTGGGCGTCGATCGTGGGCCCGGTGGCCTCATCGCGGGGTTTCTATACTTGGGGCATGACAATGCCACGGACGCGCTGTGCTGGATGGTTGTGCCTGGGCCTGATCGCGGCGGCCTGCGGCACGGGGTGTGACCCGGCCGCCAAGCAGCGGGCCGAGGAGTCGGGAAGCATCTTTGCGCTGTTC
>Ga0105049_10010489_pt1 | contig 10638 bp, 9 predicted proteins | sample MAT06_FD_78087 | JGI IMG/M metagenome (GOLD analysis project Ga0105049, IMG submission 78087) | Freshwater microbial communities from Lake Fryxell liftoff mats and glacier meltwater in Antarctica - MAT-06 | ecosystem: Environmental > Aquatic > Freshwater > Ice > Liftoff microbial mat | place... | reverse complement strand
CTGATCGTCAACCAAAAGACACGTAAAAAATCAATTTCCCCAAAGACAAAGACGCCTGTGGTTAGCGGCTGGGTCGGGTTTGGATTCCAGGGTGGTGATGTGATCGGGAAAACCAGGAACCTCAGTGCCATCTATCAGGTTAGACTGGAAGTTGACAGCCAGATGGTTTTTGATGTGCGGTTTGATGAGTTTTCTTTTGATGAAACGCGCTGTGTAAACGCTTACATGAATTATCCTGCAAAGAAGAAGTCGGGGCGAAAGATCCAGCAATGTGTTGTTCCGGCTAATAACATGATAGGTATTTACAAGAGTCATATCAACCGTGGCTACTTTTATTTCGATCAGGAAAGGCTCTATGATATTAAATACATATTAACCGACGTTTCAGGGAACAAGACTGTTTTTTCTTTGAAAGTGAAAGGGTCAACACCAAACTGGAGTATACCTTCTGAAACACTTGATGAGCAGCGTCCTGAAGTTATTCCGGGATCTGCCCGGACATTGTCGATCGATGGATTTGAGGCAACCTTTGATGCGGAAAGTCTTTTCGATACCACTAAAATAAAACTAAGCTCCCGGCCGGTTTCAAATGCTTATTCGAATCTTTACGAGCTTGGGAGTGTCTACATTCCTGTAAACCAGGCGATACAAGTGAGAATTCTTGCCGGTCTGATACCAGATTCGCTAAAACCGAAGCTCCTGATTGTAAGGCGACAAGGGAACTCGCAGGACGCACTGCGGTCGAACTGGGACGGTGACTGGCTGGAGGCACCAACGAAGGAATTTGGCGATTTCCTCGTGGTGGCCGATACTTCAGCGCCTGTAATTTCTTATGTTGCGGCTAAGACAAAGTACAAAGTCGTTAAAAAGGGCAAGAAAAAGGTGAAAGTACCAATCACCCCACCTGGCCCGCCAAATCCGGAAGGAACGATTCATTTCAGGATATATGATTCGCTTTCCGGGATAGGTTCCATGCAGGCCTATCTTAACAATAGATGGATACTACTTGAGCCGGGCGCCGGGAAGAATGAGTGGCAATACAAGTTCCCGGAAAACCTGCTGCCGGGAACCTATACGTTTACAATACAGGCTACCGACCGCGGTGGAAACCCGAGGAATTTCGAGCTGGGCATGGAGAAACGGGCACCTGCACCAGAATCACCTTCAAATCCTTAATTTTGCACTCGTTTTATGAAAATGTTCAGATTTTTCCTTCTTGCTATCTTTGCGCTCATTGGAGCATCAATGGATTGCTATGCGCAGCCAGGTGGAAACCTGATTGACGCAAAAGGGAAGAAACAAGGATTCTGGAGAAAGAATTACTCCGATGGTATTATCCGTTACGAAGGGAATTTTAAAGACGACCAGCCTGACGGGATTTTCAGGTACTACACAGAAGAAGGCGTGTTGAAAATGGTGAGCTATTTTTATGAGAACGGAACCCGGTCAAGCGTAAAGGTCCTTGATCCGAAAGGAACCATCATCTCTGCCGGAAACTATGTAGGAAAACAGAAAGACAGCACCTGGACCTTTTACAACGAGCAGAAAATTGTGCTTTCAAGAGAAACATTTAATAAAGGATCTCTCATCGGAAAGACCTATGTTTATTATGAGAATGGCCAGGTTTCAGAAGAGGTAACCTGGGTTGATAATGTTCGTGCGGGGCCATGGAACCAGTATTTTGAAGATGGAAAACCCAGGTCAACAGCTACCTTTGTCAAAGGTCTCTTAAGCGGAAAGATGGTGTATTATCATCCCAACGGAAAGGTGAAGTTAACAGGAACTTATATGGACGACATGAAACAGGGAACGTGGTATTCATATGCTGAGAATGGGAACCTTATTTCAACCGAGGTGTTTAAGGACGGTGTTTCGGAAAATCCGAACGAATTTAATTTCAAGAAGCTCGACAAACCAGAGAGCGAAATATTAAAAGGGCCATGAGCAGGAAAGGTAGAGTATTGGTTGCAATGAGCGGAGGTGTAGACAGCTCCGTGGCGGCCATGATGCTTCATGAAGAAGGATACGAAGTGATCGGCATCACCATGAAAACATGGGATTATGCTGCTTCTGGCGGATCAAAGAAGGAGACGGGCTGTTGCAGCCTCGATTCCATTAATGATGCGCGTAGCCTTGCCGTTAAGTTTGGCTTTCCTCATTTCATCCTGGATATCCGTGAAGAATTCGGTGATTTTATCATCAATAATTTCGTTGATGAATACATTGCCGGACGTACTCCAAATCCATGCGTGCTCTGCAATACACATATAAAATGGGAAGCATTACTAAAACGGGCCGATAAGCTGGATTGTGAATTTATTGCAACCGGCCATTACGCGCAGCATCGTTTCGAAAACGACCGTTATGTAATCTCCCGCGGTCTCGACGAAAGCAAAGATCAGTCGTATGTGCTTTGGGGACTTTCGCAGGAAAGTCTTGCACGTACCCGTTTTCCGTTGGGAGGATTCCGAAAGTCAGAGATCCGCCAGATGGCAGGAGATTCTGGTTTTGTGGATCTTGCTAACAAAAGTGAAAGCTATGAGATCTGCTTTGTTCCCGATAATGATTACCGTGGCTTCTTAAAACGAAGAGTGGAAGGACTGGAAGAAAAAGTGGATGGTGGGGACTTTATCCTTTCCGATGGAACGTTTGTAGGCAAGCATCGTGGCTATCCTTTCTATACAATCGGTCAGCGCAAGGGACTTGACATAGCATTAGGCAAGCCGGTGTTTGTGCTCGATATTCGCCCGGAAACAAATACGGTTGTTCTTGGGGAAAAGGAAGAATTAAGCAAGCAAACGATGCGGGTGCGAGGTGTAAACCTTGTGAAATATGCGTCGTTGCCGGAAGACATGCCTTCTCTTACCAAGATCCGATACAAGCATGAAGGCACTATGAGCATATTAAATCAGGATGCAGGTAACGAAATTCAGGTAGATTTCGTTGAACCGGTTTCTGGTGTAGCACCTGGCCAGTCCGCCGTTTTTTATGAAGGCAGCGATCTTTTAGGTGGAGGTTTTATCAAAAAACAGGCATGAAGCAAATCTTCCGTATAGCTCTTTCTCTTGTAATTATCTCTCTTTGTGTTAGTTCGTGTAAGGAGGATGCGATCATTTTGCCAGATCCTTATTTCAGGAACTATTTTCCGGCAAAGGTTGGCTCTTACATCACTTATTCCTGTGATTCCATTGTATTCAATGACTTCACTGATGTTACTGATACGTTCCGGTTCCTGATAAAGGAGAAATATGTTGAGGAATTTACCGATAATTCTGGCAGGCCGGCGATTAAGATCGAACGCTGGAAAAAGCCGGATACCTCTTCATGGTATTTAAAAGATATCTGGTACCTTGTGAAGACCGACGCTCAGATTGAAAAAGTTGAAGAGGATGTCCGTTACCTAAAGATGATGTACCCGGTAAGGCTTGGAAATAACTGGAATTACAACGCATTGAATTTTGAAGAGTCTCTGAATGTGGAGTATAAAGATTCTCATGTGTCGTTCACCAATGGCACGCTAAGCTGGGATTCCACCACAACAGTAGAAAGCAACTACCCCAACAATCTTATCAATCAATTCACAAATACAGAAACGTTTGCGATGAATGTCGGGCTGGTTTACAAACATTTTCTCGATAAGGAAATGCAGAATAATTCCTCAGGAACTGGTCTTGAAGTGAAACGTCTCGTCGATTTTACAATGAACGCCATTGAAGTTGGTGTTGAATAATTAAATAATGAAGTCAGGGTCTTTCGTATTTTTATTTCTCTGTTTAACATGTGTTCCGATATTCGCTCAAACGGTAGGTCCAAAGAAATACTGGGTATCATTTGCAGATAAAAGCGATTCGCCTTTCACCCTTAGCCAACCGGAAGCTTTTCTTTCAGAGAAGGCTATTAATAGGAGAGAGAAACAGCATATCGAGCTAAAAGAGAATGATCTTCCGGTGAATCCAGGGTATATTTCTCAGGTTGCAGCTACAGGAGCAATTGTTCTTAACCGCAGTAAATGGTTCAATGCGGTGTCTGTGCAGGTAGAGGACAGCACCGTGCTTGCTCAGATACAGGCACTTCCATTCGTTAGCCAGGTGAACCAGGTTGCACGGTTTAAGCTAAAAACAAACGGCGATCAGCTCCTAGAAACTCTTATCAGACTTTATGAGCAGGCACAGGAAAAAAAGGGAGCAAAGAAGCAACAGGCAGCACCCGGATCGGATCAATTTTATGGCGATGCAGACAAGCAGATAAAAATGCTGAACGGAAATAAGCTGCATGATATGGGAATGATGGGACAGGGAATTACAATCGCAGTCCTTGACGGAGGGTTTTACCTGGTGAATGAGTTTCCGCTTTTCGACAGCCTGCGCACTTCAGGAAGATTATTAGGAACTCACGATTTTGTTGCAGGAGGAAACTCTGTGTTTGAAGATGCCGCCCATGGAATGTCGGTTTTATCAACGATGGCGGGCTTCATTCCCGGACTTTATGTAGGCACGGCTCCAAAAGCAAATTATTGGTTATTAAGAACCGAAGATACCGGATCAGAATACCAGATCGAGGAATGCAACTGGATCTCAGCGGCTGAGTTTGCCGATAGTGTTGGCGCGGATCTGATCAACTCTTCACTTGGTTATACAGTTTTTAATGATACCACTACCAATCATACGTATTCCCAGCTTGACGGTCACACTACCCGCATAACCATCGGTGCTGATATCGCGGCTTCCAAAGGAATTCTTGTGGTAAACAGCGCCGGAAATTCGGGTGCAGATCCATGGAAATACCTTGGTGCTCCCGCAGATGGAGATAGCGTCCTTGCGATCGGTGCGGTTACTTCAGAAGAGGCTCCGGCATCGTTCAGTTCTTTTGGTCCGAGCGCCGATGGGAGGATTAAGCCTAACGTTTCAGCAATGGGGCAGCAAACGGCACTTCTGGTTTCCTCCGGTGACATTGCCCGCTCTAATGGAACTTCCTTCTCTTCACCGGTTATTGCCGGAATGTCGGCCTGTCTTATGCAGGCTCACCCCGAAGCTACTGCAATGCAGGTTTTTAAAGCAATTGAGCAAAGCGCCGATCAGTTTGAGAACCCGGATGACAGGAAAGGGTTCGGGATTCCTGACTACCTGAAAGCCCATACGATCCTTGCCCGCGCAGCTTCCAATACTGTGGTTACCGATAGCATTGTGAATGTTTACCCTAATCCTTTTATTGACGGACTTACAATTGAGTTTTATTCCAATACAGAGCAGCAGATAGAAATAGAGATCCGCAAAGTGAGCGGTAAGCTGCTGGCTTCTGAAAGGAAAATCGTTTATCCTTTATTTAGTAATGTTATCCAGATGGACAATGTGAGAAGGCTAAGCGCAGGAATGTACATCGTTAATGTGATAGCCGGGGGAAAGGTGATGACGCGGAAGGTGATTAAAAATTAATGGACATTGGGCAATGGACAATAGCCTGCCGGAAGATTAGAAACGAACGATATTTTTTTAGCCAAAGATGCTTTTTAGCGCCATCGTTGCATTCTGATTGGATGAGGATTTTCTGGCAGCTGTAATTTTAAACGGGACTTCCGTTCGCACCGGTCTTGTTGCATCTATAATATCGGAACAAAACTGACTTATCCTTATAATGTTGCCTGGAGATGCTTTGCCGTTTAAGGAGATTGCATCCGTTTCTTCGGCAGCGTTGAATTCAAATTGTAATTGTCCGCTGCGGCCCCAACGACGGGTTGACCTTTGGGACGATGATCTTCCTGATACTGATTTGTTGTTTGTTTGCTGAAGCATGATTTTTTGTTTTCAGCAAATGTGAATGTGGTGCAACGACAAAACATGACGTAGCAGTTTAATTGATACCGGAAAATTGATAATGTTTGCTTAGACGATCTGTCTCGTTAGTTCCCGTTATTGATAAAGCTGGTTCATTGCCGCAATCTCTTCCGCAAACTCTTTCACAAATGCTGGTGGTTCAAGAACCTTTATCTGCGTTCCGAGACTAAGGAGCCGTTGTCTTAATTCAATATTAATGATGACGAATAATTGAATTATTACCTGATTGCCGTCATCGCTTATTTCTTCCTGTGAGCTGTGTAACGGAAGTGTTCTCAGGTAATTTATCTGGGTATAATTAACGGCTATCCGCACAAGCTGTGGCTGCGAAACGTTGTATTGAACACCAATAACTGAACTGAACGTTTCGCGAGGATCTAATTTTTCGTTATTAATAAAATGTTCATCGAGAATTTCGATCGACTGAATTCTATCAAGGCCAAGTGTTATATAGACATCTCTGTTGCTAAGCCTGCCATGAATGTACCAGCGATTTAAATATTGTTTTAATAATAAAGGCTCAAGGTTAAATACTTTGGTTTTTCCGGTATGGAAATTAAAATGGGTAATATTTGTTTTATTCCGGTTTATTGTCGCCTGAAGTAAATCTTTTAGCCAGAAAATTCCGCTGTTTGCCCCAAGCGATTCAAAGGAAATAACTTTCAACGCTTCTTTCGCCTGTTGAATCGTATTGATTAGTAATTCGGATGATGCACTTACCTGGACAAGGCGGATGAATCCTTCGGCATTCTCCATTCCTTTTTCATCAATGTAATAGCCTTTTCGGTCGGCATCAAAGAGAATTTCAATTCCAAATTCATTTCTCAAATGTTCGATGTCGCGTTGAAGCGTGCGGCCAGAAATATTGAATCCTTCGTCTTCCAATAGCTTTATGAGCTTCTGCAACGTTGGGAAGGTCTTACGGCTAAGCCATCCCATTAGGAGCGTATAACGTTTAAAGGTGCCGGGTTGAGACATCTAAGAGAATAGCGACATCTGTGGGTTGAACCACAGATTTACATGGTTTTTTAATTAAGCGAAATTAAACTATAAACAGCGTTGGTAGCAAAAAAGGGAAAAGTTAAAATCAGAGGCGAATTCCGAAAATAGTTTACCTCGATTTCATTTTACAGAATAATCGATTTAAGCTGCAATCTCCCATTTTTATTGATGCGGGATGAGTGCTGCGGTTTATCCGTTCCTGCTTTCTTCGTGTAACTCATTGTAATCTGAAGCGAAAATTACAGAGTCAGATTAAACCATAGATTACAAAGATTAAAAGGAACCTCTGAAAAGTCGGACATCAAAACGAACAAGAAATTAAAAATATAACATTCAAAGGGTACGTGAGGCTTGCTACCCGCGACTTTTAATTTTATGTTCAACGATGAGAGGTCGGTTTTTAGAAGTTCTCTTAATTTTATCCCATGCTAAAGTGCACTCAGTTTAAATTAGGGTTGTTGTTCATTTGAAGACGAGGTTTGCAGTCTGACTGGATTGTCCTATTCATTTTTTCATCCAATTAAATCAATGTAAATGGCGGTTAAAGATTGCAATGATCGACAGTGCGCTTAAGTATTACATTTGCATTATGCCTTCATTGAATCCGGATCAGTTCATTACCCTAAACCCTGAAGAGCCGGTTCTTGACGTTCGATCTCCGGGTGAGTATCAACGCGGCCACATTCCCGGCGCCGTCAGTTTTCCGCTTTTTTCTGATGCTGAACGGGCAAATATCGGAACGCTATATAAGCAGGAAGGCCGCGATAAAGCGGTTCTGGAAGGTTTAAAGATCGTTGGTCCACACATGGCTGAAATGGTCGAAAATGCAAATAGGATCAGTCCATCCCGAACGTTAAAGATCCATTGCTGGCGTGGAGGAATGCGGAGTGAAAGTGTTGGTTGGCTCCTGGAAAAGGCTGGCTTTAATGTCTCTCTCTTAAAAGGTGGCTACAAAAGATACCGGCATTTTGTACAGGAAAATCTCGGTCTTCCAATCAAAATGATCGTTTTGAGCGGTCCCACAGGAAGTGGAAAGACACATGTTCTGGAAGCTTTAAAGAATGCAGGGCAGCAGGTAATCGACCTGGAAGCGCTGGTAAACCATAAAGGATCGGCCTTTGGCGCACTCGGACAGCAGCAGCAACCTGCCATAGAGCAATTTGAAAATAATCTTTACAAAGTCATTGCGGGATTAGACCTCTCCAAACCGGTATGGATAGAAGATGAAAGTCGGAAAATTGGAACCGTGTACCTCCTGGATGGATTATGGAAAAGTATGTCGGAAGCTCCGATTATTTCAATTGAAATTCCATTAACGGAACGGCTTGATTTTCTTGTAGCGGAGTATGGAACATTCGACGTTGAACAATTGCGGGAATCGGTTTTGAAAATAGAGAAGCGCCTCGGCGGGCAACATGTTAACGCCTGCATGGAAGCCCTGGATGCGGGCAATTTTCATAAAGTTGCGGAAATCACACTGCAATATTATGATAAGGCCTATCGTTTTTCGCGACAACAAAAGGAAAAGCAAATAATTGAATCATTGAATTTCGAAAAGATAGATCCCGAATTAATTGCGCGGAATCTGATTGAATTTATTAATCATAATAATTCAACTATAAAATGACTGAAAATATAACTGATACAATTCGTCTCACTCAATATGCAAAAGGCGCAGGCTGCGGATGCAAAGTTTCTTCTTCTGTTTTAAAGGAAATGCTGAAAAGCAACGTCACGCCAGAGCGAAACCCGCAACTACTTGTGGGGAACGAATCAAGTGATGATGCAGCTGTTTTTGATCTTGGAAATGGATCAGGACTTATTTCAACTACCGATGTTTTTATGCCCATTGTGGATGATCCGTTTACGTTCGGGCGTATTGCGGCGGTGAATGCGATCAGCGACGTTTATGCGATGGGAGGCCGGCCGATTATGGCGCTTGCGATCCTTGGCTGGCCTATAGAAAAGCTCGGGGCGGAAATTGCGGCAATGGTGCTCGAAGGCGGCAGATCTGTTTGTGCCGAAGCTGGAATACCTTTGGCCGGTGGGCATACAATCGATAACCAGGAACCTTTGTTTGGGCTTTCGGTGAATGGTCTGGTTAATACAGATGCAATCAAAAAGAACAACACGGCCCGGGAAGGTGATCTTATTTACCTCACAAAACCTTTAGGAACTGGAATAATTACGACGGCGGCGAAAAGAGGTCTGGCAAAGCAGGAACACCTCAATGCTGCAATACGGCTAATGACAGAACTCAATAGGGCAGGAGAGGAGCTTGGAAAGATTGCTGGAGTAAATGCAATGACCGACATCACAGGTTTTGGCTTGCTCGGGCATTTATTGGAAATGGCTGACGGTAGCGATCTAACGGCCACAATAAATTACAGCGCAATTCAGTTATTGGATGGGTTGGATGAATACCTGCAGAAGTTTATCTTTCCGGATATGACTACCCGAAATTATTCAGGATTTTCAGACCGCGTATCATCGCTTACGAGCGACCAGTTGCTTGTCCTTTGTGACCCGCAGACCAGCGGTGGATTGCTGGTTTCGGTAGATCCTGCCGCACAAACTGCAGTAGAAGAGTTGCTAAAAAAGCACGGTTGCCCTGTGATGCTTTTGGGGCGTTTTGATTCAAGGAAGGATAAATCTATTTTTGTGAACGAATGATAAAAAAGTTGAAGGCCTTTATTGCTGTTTTGTTTATTGCTGTTTTGTCGCAGGAAGCGGCTGCCCAGTTCGGTACTCCAGTGTGCCAGGATTCCACAATCATCAGTGGTAATTATTGTAACGGGATTGATTATGCCCCGGTTTGCGGCTGTAATAATGTTACTTATGACAAGGAATGCTTAGCAGTGGCTAACGGAATTTTGTATTCTACCCAGGGAGCCTGTGAAGCGCTGGATTTTATAATCGTGGAGAATCCTGCACCCAACGCCTGTTCGTTACGGGTAGTGACAAAGGAAGTTATTGATGTAAACCTGTGGATTTTTGATGCTTTTGCAATTCAGCGGTTTTACCAGCTCTTACCAAGTGTTTATCCTTACGGAAATGGTGGCGGATTTATTTATACCCTCGATGTAGATTTGAGGGGCTGGGGCAACGGCGTTTATTTTGTCGTGATGCGCGGTGGCGGAACAGTTAAGGTAAGGCGGTTGCTGGTGAATCAGGTAAATTAGTAATTTATCGGATAATTGACAATTGGGTTTCGGAAACGATAATCAACAGGCTAACTTAAGGTCATAAAATTCTTTTGGCAGTTAAATGCAGTTTGCAATTTGTAGACAACAATGATCGGAAATCACAGCGTCCCAACAAATCGTGATCGTATAGTTTAAAGTTCAGCGTTTACAAGCACCATTTCAAAATGCCAAAAAGGTTTCCGATAAATGTTTTCATATTTAATTTACTGATTTTTTGTTGAAGTTATTCTGCTTATTTCGTTCAGAGAATATCAGGCTGCATGTGTGAGCTATGAAAATCGGTAGTTGTATTATCGTCCCTTATTTCATTTAAAAGATGTTCTTTCTTTGAATAATCCTTTATCACTTTTACAGTAATTATACCCAGCACGATTCCCAATACGTTGCCAACCATTCCAGAAACAGTTAGGATAAAAAATTCGTCCATCGCATCAGCGTTTCGTGAGTAGCGGAATTCAAATTGCCCCATAAAATTGTTAAGAATCCACAAGGCCCACCACCATCCTAATGCAGCCGGTGAAAAGTCATCATCAGCCGTTAAGCCGTTCTTAACTAATAGTTCTTTCGTCTTTGCATACAGCTCTTTCATAATCTGAAAT
>Ga0105049_10010488_pt1 | contig 10639 bp, 9 predicted proteins | sample MAT06_FD_78087 | JGI IMG/M metagenome (GOLD analysis project Ga0105049, IMG submission 78087) | Freshwater microbial communities from Lake Fryxell liftoff mats and glacier meltwater in Antarctica - MAT-06 | ecosystem: Environmental > Aquatic > Freshwater > Ice > Liftoff microbial mat | place... | reverse complement strand
TTTCACTCTCTGCGCTAGGGATGGATCAGCCCATTTTCGACCCTTTGATGAAATCTGGAATGACCCCAAACTGAGTCGGGCAAGATCCACTCAAAGAGATCCAGCCTGACTCGGTTTGAACAGACTCGTTTTGATCCGCTCCATCGTTTTGATCCGCTTCATCGTTTGGAGCTAGCCAACCCAATCTGCCAACCCAATCCGCTAACTCAACCAGAAAAACTCAATCTTCGGAAAAATCTAGTTCAACATCATCTAGTTCAACATCATGATGCTGGGTTCTGCTCTATTAACGTTGTCGGCTACCGCTGAGTAAGACCCGTCACGCCCCAGTTGTGCCTGAATCTGTCTGCTGCCGATAGCCAAAAAAATCGACGGAATAGCTGGTGATTTTTACCCCTGTCTGGGCTTCAATTTGACGGAGAAGCTCATCGGGTAACGTGACTTGCACATCTAATATCTGATGAGTATCTAGACAATTGACATGGCTGTGGGGATCGCTAATATTGCCGTATAACCGACCATCGGCGCGTTCTACGCATTCAATGACACCTTTGTGTGTCAACGCTTCGAGGTTTTGATAAACCGAGGTATGGCCGATGTCTTTGCCCTGACGATTGAGGCGATCGTAAATATCTCGGGCCGACAAATGTTCTTCAGCCTGCCATAGCAGCTCCAAAATAAAGCGGCGCTGTTTACTCACCCGCATTCCGAGGGTTTGGCATTTCTCTAGCGCATCTTCCAAAGAACGGATTGGCTTTGGCTTTTGAGTCGCGGCTTCCCCAGTCATAATTGTCAACACTTTGATACTAAACGGCGGTTTTCGTGAGGAGTTTTCGGCGCAAGAATAAACCCAAAAATCAACAGAATCAATCGACTCGATTAATCCACTGATAATCCACTTAGATCAACCCATTTAATTGGTTGAATCCGATTCTTTAACCTGATGCTTTAATCCGGTTCGCTATTTCACCGTCTTGGCTTAATCATCTGAATAGAAAAACATTTGGATAGACGACAAGACGAAACACGATTTTTTGAATCGAAATCTCAGCCAGAATTGGGGGATCTCAGAACCGACCTGATCTAGTTATCAAGCCTGATTTGTTGAAGGCAGCTCAGCCCTACATTGCAAGCAATACCGCTTCACCCATGTATCTCAAACGGTTTAGCTTTCATGGGAGATGCGAGGATTGAGACCAATCGCTAGAGATCTCAACGCCCTGCCATAGGAGCAGTTTGCAATTCGGGTTGGCTTCAGCAACCTTACAATCTGATTGTAAATCTGATTGTAAGTGGGATGAACCTGAGGTGTATCATTGTTGACCTAAAATCAGATCTTTTCTCAGTAATTTTTGGGATTTAGCTTCTGAGCGATCGCCCAAACCCCAATCAACCTGATTGCCTGCTAACCCCTCAACAAGAAGCTGAGTTAGCTTAAACGCTGAGCGGGCAGAGGAGTTATTATCCATACTCAATACCACTTTAACTTACAAATTCTTTTACCGTCTATTGGGCGATCGCAGGATTGATGATTGAGTAGAGAGAAGGGGCGATCGCCCACCCAATGCCCCCTAATGCCCTTTACCCAGCCATGTTCCCTAGGTCATTGCTGCGAAATCTTGCCGCGAATGCTCCATCGCTGCCCTAGGCTAGATAAGGAGGCTGCTCGGCCTGTAGACCCTGTCGCGCAGATGTCCCGATCACACGACCCTGATAACGCCCCCGATGACGACCCCGATGACGACCCTGATTTCCCTAAACGCCGATTGTCTGAGTCGCCTTGATCTCAGCCCTGTAGAGGCGATCGCCCGTCCTTGGCTCACCGCTGGCGGGTTAAACGCTAGCTCCAGCGACCCCACGGCAGAACTTCGCCTCCGCTTTGAAATCGACTTTCCCCGTGAACCCGATGACCCCCGCGAGTTGTCAGAAATCCCAGAAGTGCGGCTGTGGTTTGTCCGTCTCGATGCCCATTATCCCTGGCTGCCCCTCGTGTTGAACTGGGAATCTGGCGAGCTGACCCGCTATGTGGCGATGTTGGTGCCCCATCAGTTCAGCCCCCAAGAAGGCATCCAGTTTAACCCCGAAGCCTTGGAGCTGTTTGTGATGCATAAGGGGTTTAGCTGCCTACACTGGATGCAGCAACAAGGCAATGTCAACCGCAACCGCATTAAATTTTTGACTCAAATGTTGGGGTATGAGTTGGAAGACGACTTCTTTGATTTGCTAGAAGCCTAGCTGAAAGCTGAATTTTGAGGCTGAATTTTAAGGCTGAATTTTAAGGCATTAGCTTAGCCCTGTGCTTTCTGCTCCCGCTGACAGGATCCTGACTCTCCCGTTTTCACAGCCATGAAGATTCTGCTTGTTGAAGACGACGACACCCTCTTGCCGCTGCTCACCCAAAAACTAGCAGCGCAGCATTACATCGTCGATGTGGTGCAGGATGGGGAAATGGGCTGGAGTTATGGATCTACCTTTGCCTATGACTTGATTGTGGCGGATGTGATGCTGCCTAAACTGGATGGCATGAGTCTCTGCAAACGCTTTCGGGCAGAGGGTTATACCACCCCGATCTTGTTGCTTTTGGCGAGCGATGCCACCTTAGCCAAGGTGCAGGGGTTTGATGCCGGAGCCGATGACTGCATGGCCAAGCCCTTAGACTGGGCAGAACTGGGGGCGCGGATGCGGGCATTGCTGCGGCGGGGTAGCCCCAACCCCTTGCCCCTGCTCAGTTGGGGGCAATTGTTGCTCAACCCCACCACCTGCGAAGTGAGCTATGACGGGCAACCCCTCACCCTGACGCGCAAAGAATATAAACTGCTGGATTTGCTGCTCCGCGACAGCCAGCATGTATTTAGCACCGAAGAAATTTTGGATCGGCTGTGGGCATCGGAAGCGTTTCCATCGGAGGCGACCGTGCGATCCCATGTGCGGCGGGTGCGGCGCAAACTGCAAGAGGTGGGTGCGCCGTCTGACTTTATCGCCACCTTGCATGGGCGCGGCTACTACCTCAACCCTGGCGCTGATATGGGCGCGGATACGGGCGCTGATATGGGCGCTGATATGGATGAGGGGATGATAGGGATGGGGGCGATCGCCCCTCCAACTCTCTCCGCCTCTCCTGGTGCCGAAGTCCTTCCAACCCCTGTCACCGTCCCACCCTTTGGAGACACCCCAGACTCACCAGACTACCTCGACTTTCTCCGCGACACCTGGCACACAACCCGCCCCCAAAGCCTAGAGCATGTCTGGGTTTTAGCCGAAATGGCGCGTTCTTGGGAGATGGACAGCCCCGGCTTGGCACCCACAACTGCCTCCGCCACCCTGCCAACCGCGACATTCCCACCGCCCCCGTTTCCTTCCCCCACTTTCCCCGGCGCACCGTTGCTGGCCTACGACCCTGCCCATGCCCAGCAGATTGCCCACCAACTAGCCGAAACCCTCAGCTTGTTTGGGTTCGTCGAGGCCGCACACCTAGCGCGGCGATGTGAGCGCACCCTCGAATCGGCTCCTACGCCGCCCGCCCCAGCGCAAGTCGCCGTGCTCTTACCCCTGCTCACTGACCTCCGCCACGCCATCGAAACGGCCATCGACATTGACCCCGCGCACCTCCCTGGCCACCAAGCGCCGCTGGTGTTAATGATCGGCCCCACCCTGCCTGGGATGCTGCCCATACTGCCGCTGATTGAGCAACTTGGGCTGCAAGGGGCGATCGCCCCCACCCCAGAACGGGCGATCGCATGGCTCACCCCCGACACGCGCCCCATCGACCAAACCACCGCCCCGGTTCTGTTGATTGTGCAACTGCCGCCCCAACCCCAGGCCAGCCCTTGGCTCCCCATCATCCAAACCTTCGTGGAAACCCTGCCTACCTTGCCAGTTCTGGTGATCGCCGCCCAAAACACCCTGCCCACTCGCCTCGATGCCATTCGCCAAGGAAGCCACCTCTTCTTGCCCGCCACCGCTCCCCCCGCGCATTTCATCCGCGCCATCCAGAGCGCTCTCGAACCGCACCACGCCCCCGCCAAGATTATGGTGGTCGATGGTGACCTCGACTGGCTCTATACCCTCCCTATTTTGCTCAAACCGTGGGGCTTCAAGATCACAACCCTCGACAACCCCCACCAATTTTGGGAGGTCTTGCAAGCGATCGATCCCGATCTCCTGATCCTCGAAGCGGCGCTTCCCGACATCACCGGGTTTGACCTCTGCCAAATCCTCCGCAGCGATCCGCACTGGCAAAAGCTACCTATTCTATTTCTGAGCGTGTTGAGCGATCGCAATAGCCAAAACCGCGCCTTTGCCCTAGGCGCAGACGACTACCTCAGCAAACCCATCATGGGCCTCGACCTCGCCACCCGCATTTTGAACCGCCTCACCCGCATCCAGCATTGGGCACCCTAACTCGCCAAGATGCATCCTCTGCCAAGACATCCTTTGCCAAAATTCAATGCATTCAAATAAAAGAATCCGTCTAAAAGAATCCATCCAAAATAATCATTGCCATCGTAAAGAAATGTAAAGAACATCCTCAGACTAGGATGGTCTTCTAATTTTTTTGACGAGCTACCAAAACCCTTGTAATAGCCTGACTCAGCCTTTTTGTAATAGTTTTTAATTTTATTAAGGCTTAGAAATATTTGATTTTGCACAAATTTTGCACAAATGCCTTGTTTTAATGAGACCTGTGGCCGAAATATCAAGTATTCCTCATCCTGTAAGGCTTCTGGTAACTCGTTTAGGAATGAACCTGGGCGCATGACCTGTAAAACCTGGATGGAGGAACGGATATCGTAACCACCCCATCTTTAAAGTTGACTTTAGAACCTTGAATCTATCCGCAGTGCATCGAGTCTCTCGTGCCCTATGAAAGACTTTTGCAGCTTGCAGAGGTCTAGACATTAGAAAACATTATTTTGAGGAAAACGAACATGCCTAGCGCTATCGCTGCTCAACAACTGGGGTTTGAACCATTTCTTGGAGTGGCCACTGTTGAACTTAGAGCTTCTTGGACAGAGGATGATATTCAGGCGGTCATTCATGCAGCCTATCGGCAAGTGTTTGGGAATGATTATGTGTTTCAGAGCGATCGCCTAACCAGCGCTGAATCGCTTTTGCGCCAAGGTAATCTTAGCGTTCGAGACTTCATCCGTGCCTTGGCACAGTCTGAGCTATATCGCCAAAAGTTTTTTCATTCAACCCCCCAAGTTCGGTTTATCGAATTGAACTACAAGCATCTCTTGGGACGCGCTCCCTATGATGAGGCAGAGATTTCATTCCATGTCGATCTCTACACCCAGCAAGGCTACGAGGCCGAGATTAATTCTTATCTCGACTCCAACGAATATTTAGAGAACTTTGGTGAAGCGATCGTTCCTTATATGCGTGGGTTTAATACTCAGCGGGGTCAGAAAGGGTCAGGCTTTGGGCATATGTTCCAGCTTTATCGGGGCTACGCTAATAGCGATCGCGCCCAAGGAAACAATAAGGCTGGAAGCCTAACCCAAGCCCTCGGACGCAATGTGGTTAGCCCCATCAAAACGGCTAATTTTGGCCAAGGTTTGCTCGGCACAACTGGGGGCGATCGCACCCAAAAGTATCGTATCCGGGCTAGCGAAGCCAACCGAGGACGTACCCCCCAGGTTCGTCAAAGCAATGCAGAATATGTTGTTTCTTACGAACAACTATCCTCTACTCTGCAGCGCTTAAACAAGCGTGGAAGTCGAGTCGTCAGCATCTCGGAAGCTTAAATCATCGATAAACCATCGACAGTGGGGTTGATAGTAAGGACGCGCAAGCATTCCAATCAACCCCATAGCTATTCCTATAGCCCATAGCAGTCTCTTTCAGCTGAGAGCCAAGGGGTTTAAGCTTCTTGGCTTAAAAACATCTGTCTCCTATGACGAGATTTAGGATAGCTATAATAGCATTCGTAAATAGCGTGACGTTATGGCTAATTGATTGTAAGTTCACTGGAATTTACGCAATAAATTCCAGTGAACTCTTGGCTTTTTCTAAGATAGCAATGTTAGGAGACTGTGACCTGATGGATCATCCTATTTGCAGCTTAGTTTGATTCTTTTAAAAAGTATTGAAAATCTGCAAAAACTGATGTCTAAAGGGCTATATGGCATTCCTTACTGCGTTAAGATTAGTAATAGGTCATTTCATAAAGTTGATCACAATTATCGATCGTCCTATGATCGTACAGTTTGATCGCAGGACGATCGGATAGGATATTAGATCTGACGGTTGCCTCAATTTATAAATGATCATTTAGATGATCATCTTTAGTCTTCGATTAGTTCGTATTTAGTTGTTCTTGCTCTGCATTTTGGTTGTCTCAAAACACCATTTATTCGGGTAACTGCAAACTAGGCAACATAATCAAGCACTATTCAAACAGAAGTAGACTATATCAAGGAGTAATCATTCATGGCAATTACCACTGCGGCAGCCCGGTTGGGAACCACAGCATTTGATATGGCATCTCCCATGGAGCAACGCCAAAACTGGACAATTGAAGATGCTAAAGCCATTATTCAGGCGGTCTACCGTCAGGTCTTAGGCAATGATTACCTGATGCAGTCAGAGCGCTTGGTTGGGCTAGAGTCGCTCTTCTGCAATGGGCAGCTTTCCGTTCGAGATTTAGTCCGGGCTGTTGCTAAATCTGAACTATATAAAACTAAGTTTCTCTACCCCAACTTCCAAACTCGGGTGATTGAGCTTAACATCAAGCATCTATTGGGTCGCGCTCCCTACGACGAATCTGAAGTGATTGATCACCTCGATCGCTATCAAAACGAAGGGTTTGAAGCTGATATTGATTCCTACGTTGATTCGGCTGAGTACGAGGAGAGCTTTGGCGATTCCATCGTGCCCTACTACCGTGGCTTCAACACCCAAACCAGCCAAAAAACCGTTGGCTTTACCCGGATGTTCCGCCTGTATCGGGGCTACGCTACCAGCGATCGCTCCCAAGTCGGGGGCAACAGCACCCGCTTAGCCTCTGAGCTAGCCCGCAACGCCGCCTCCGCCGTCGTCCCCCCCTCTAGTAGCAATAGTGAAGGCTGGGCTTACCGGGCACCCCAACGGGCTACCACCCCTAAACGGATTTTTGGTCGCTCTAGCACAGGTTCTTCCGATCGCCTCTATCGCATTGAGGTCTCGGGCACGAACCTCCCTGGTTACCCCAAAATTCGCCGCAGCAACAAAGAATTTGTGGTGCCCTACGAGCAACTCTCCAACACCCTCCAGCGGATCAACAAGCTGGGTGGAAAAGTTGCCAGCATCACCTTGGCGTAAGTTTATCCAGTCCTTTAAGAAACTTGAAAGGAGTTTAATTCGCTTATGTTAGGACAATCATCGACGATTCGGGCGTCTAGCTCGTCTGCTAACGGTCGAGTCTTCGTTTACGAAGTGGAAGGCCTCCGTCAGAACGATCGCTTAGACCGCAACAGCTACCCCCTTCGCAACAGTGGTAAGGTTGCCATCCAGGTGCCCTACAGCCGCATGAACGAAGAAATGCGCCGGATTACACGGTTGGGTGGCACCATCGTAGGCATCCATTCCCTCGAAGACTACTCGGCCCAGGCGGCAGACGCGCCGCATGAAGACGCGCCGCATGAAGACGCGCCGCATGAAGACGCGCCGCATGAAGAGTAAACCGAGAGTTTACCGAAACCCCCCGGAGTTCTGCACAGAACTCCGGGGGGTTTGTGTTTGACCTATTGCGCTGCATAAATTCTTGACCTAATAGCTATAGCCATAATCCATCGGACATTTACTGGGTGCATCCCACCTTTGCAAATTTGGCTCCCTCATCCCCCAACCCCTTCTCCCTGAGGGAGAAGGGGAGCCGGATTTCAAAGTCCCTCTCCCTCAGGGAGAGGGATTTAGGGTGAGGGTCAGACAACTGGGATGCACCCCATTTACTTGTCATTCCCGCGCAGGCGGGAATCTATCTTGAGAGTCTTGCAACCCATGGATTCCCGTGAAAACGGGAATGAGGCTGGGATGTCCTAACTTTTGTGACTATAGCTATATTGGGGAGGCTGCTATTCTCCATGGCCGCGCCGTCCCCCATTACTGTCATTCTCCAGTAGAAGACCAGTAGCCTTAAGCATCTTTACTTAGAGGGCTTGATTCGCTTGGGGTTATTTTTGAGGTCTTGAGCATTATTTTTATGTGGTTTGCGGGTTGGGGTGCGATCGCCCATCCGCTAGCCATGGGCTATTGGTATTCTGGGAGAAACTAACTTTTTGGGTGTGGGCGATCGCCATGACAGAACGACTGCAAAACTACATCAACGGGGTCTGGTGTGATTCCGCTGCAACAGAAACCCTAGAGGTGGTGAACCCGGCAACCTTAGAGGTGTTGGCACAGGTGCCCCTCTCTCCGGCCAGCGACGTAGAGGCGGCAACGAAGGCGGCGGCAGATGCGTTCCAAACCTGGCGGCGAGTGCCCCCCAATGACCGGGTGCAATACCTGTTTCGGCTGAAGCAGTTGATGGAAGAACACCTCGACGAGTTGGCGCGCACGATTACCCTAGAGTGTGGCAAAACCTTGGGGGAAGCGCGGGGGGAGATGCAGCGGGCGATCGAGAATGTGGGAGTGGCCTGTGGCATCCCGATGTTGATGCAAGGTGATGTGCTAGAAGATATTGCGCGGGGCATTGATGAGATGATGATTCGCCAGCCGGTGGGGGTTTGTGCGGCGATCGCCCCCTTCAACTTTCCTGGCATGATTCCCTTTTGGTTTTTGCCCTATGCGATCGCCTGCGGCAACACCTACATCCTCAAACCCTCTGAAAAAGTGCCGCTAACCCTGCGCTTGGTGATGCAATTGATTGACCAAACGGGGCTACCGGCTGGGGTGGTCAATTTGGTCAACGGATCTAAAGAAGCCGTAGATGCGATTTTGGATCATCCGACCATCCGCGCCATTAGCTTTGTGGGGTCTAGCCCGGTGGCGAAATATGTTTACAGTCGAGCGGCGGCTAATGGGAAGCGGGTTCAGTGCCAGGGGGGCGCAAAAAACCCGATCATTATCTTGCCCGATGCGGATTTGGAGATGACCACCAAAATTACCCTTGACAGTGCCTTTGGCTGCGCGGGGCAGCGTTGTTTGGCGGCGTCCTTGATGATTACGGTGGGGAGTGCGAAGCAGCCTTTTACAGAGGCGATCGCCGAAGGAGCGAAGGCTCGGGTGGTGGGTTTTGGGCTAGATGCCGGGGTGCAGATGGGGCCTGTGATCAATCACCCAAGCCGCGATCGCATCGAAGGGTTGATTCAGCAAGGGATCGATGAAGGGGCAAAGGTGCTCATTGATGGCCGCAGACCCAAAATCAGTGGCTATGAGCAAGGCAGCTTTGTACGTCCGACGCTGCTGCAAGATGTGCGCCCCGACAGCCGCATCGCCCAAACCGAAATTTTTGGGCCCGTGCTGGGGATGCTCCACGTGGAGACCATTGAAGCGGCGATCGCCCTCGTCAATAGCGGTCAGTGGGGCAACATGGCCTGCCTCTTTACGAGCAGCGGTGCCGCCGCCCGCAAATTCCGCTACGAAGCCGAAGCGGGCAACATCGGCATCAACATTGGCGTCGCTGCCCCCATGGCTTTTTTCCCCTTTAGTGGCTGGAAAGATAGCTTCTTTGGTGATTTGCATGGCCAAGGTCGCCAAGCCGTCGAGTTTTTCACCCAAACCAAGGTGGTTGTGGAGCGCTGGTTCCAAGATTGGTCTCGGCAATTTTAAGCGCCTGAGATTCTTGCCTGAGATCCGCGCCTGAGATCCGCGCCTGACATCCTCTGCCCCTGTCTACTCGTATGAGTATTACAGTTATCCAGAGGAACACACCCATGCGATCCATCGTTACCGCGAGTCTGTTGGCCGCCCTTACCTTGGGGTGTGCGGCGCAAACCGCCGACCCTCTAGCCGCTGATCCCCAAGGTGAAACTGCGCCCGGAGTCGTCGCATCTGACTCCCCAACGCCCAGTTCTGCCGCCTCTACCGAGGCTCCAGCAGAGGTTCCGGCTCCCTCCACCGTGCTGCGGTCTGGGCTGTTTGTCGATGGCGAACATCCTACCCAAGGCGAAGCCCGCTTAGTGGAAGAGGGCGACCTGACCTTCTTGGTGTTTGGGGATGACTTCAAAACAGATGCTGGCCCCGATTTGGTGGTGGTGTTACACCGTTCTAGGGATGTGATTGCGGGCACTGAACCGCCCGCCTTCCCGCTGGTAGAAGGCGACTATGTGGTGTTAGAGCCGTTGCAAACCGTGGCAGGTGCTCAGCGCTACGCCATTCCTGCTGGCCTCAACTTAGACGACTATGCCTCGGCGGCGATCTGGTGCCAACAGTTCAATGCCACCTTTGGAGCCGCCCCCCTCGACAGCTAAGCCACGCCTCTCAGCATTGCCATCTATCGGTCGTGTTTAGCGGCTGCAAATAGATCTGAGCGTATGCCAACCATCCTGTCTCACGTAGTCGCGTCCGTACTATAGCCATAGCCACAAAGGTTAGGACATACCAGCGTCATTCCCGTGAAGACGGGAATCCATAGGTTTCACGACTCTCAAGATGGATTCCCGCCTGCGCGGGAATGACAGGTAAATGTCCTATGAATCATGGCTACAGCTATGAATGG
>Ga0105049_10010487_pt1 | contig 10640 bp, 11 predicted proteins | sample MAT06_FD_78087 | JGI IMG/M metagenome (GOLD analysis project Ga0105049, IMG submission 78087) | Freshwater microbial communities from Lake Fryxell liftoff mats and glacier meltwater in Antarctica - MAT-06 | ecosystem: Environmental > Aquatic > Freshwater > Ice > Liftoff microbial mat | place... | reverse complement strand
TGCTTTTTTTGATTTATTATCAACTGTTTTAGGGCCTATTTAACTTAAAGCAAATATATTGAATATCAATTAGAACCAAATGTCGTGTGCGCGACTTTTCATGTGTTTTTACAAAATTACTTTTGTGGAAAATGATAAGAATGAAAAAGATATCTCTTACTATGCTAATACTGCTATCCTTATTTTCATTTACAACTATTGATACGCCTGAAGGATTGCAAGTGAACGATAATGCATCAGATTTTACATGAAAGACCAAAATGGTAAAACTATAAATCTTAAAGAACTTCTTCAACAAGGTTCTGTAGTGTTATTTTTTATAGAGGCGAATGGTGCCCATACTGCAACAAGCAACCTATTCTATTATATCGGATGATAATTTAAAAATTATGACAGCCTATAAAGTTGCTTTTGAATTAGATGCCAAAACAAATGAAAAGTATAAAGGCTATGGAATAAATTTGGAGGAAAGAAACGGCAGTAACGGAAGCAATCTTCCCATTCAGGCAGTTTATATTATTAGTAAGGAAGGAAAAATTAAATATTGATATTTTGATGCAGATTATAAAAAACGATTAAGTGTGAATGAAATCTTGAAAAACTTATAATTACAAATGCTTCATCTGGAAAGGAAATCTACTTTCGTTTTAAAGGCTATAAAATTATTTATATATTTTTTTGTCTTTGGTAAAGCCTATTCCTCTCCTGCCGACTCATTAATAAACAAAAACATTAAAGTACTTCCAACTGCATACTATTCGCCAGAAACGCGTTTGGGCCTTGGAGTTTTTGTTTATGCTTATTTTAATACCAATAAAGCGAGTTTGATAAATAGAAAATCCAACGCTCAAAGTTATTTCTCTTACACATTAAATAAGCAATTTTCAGTTGAGAATGATTATCAAATTTGGTTAAAAAACAATAAAATATATTTAACTGGAGGTTTGGATTACACCCGTTTTCCTGAGTATTATTATGGAATATCAAATTCTTCAAAAGAAGAAGATAGGGTAATGATTTCTTTTGATGCTATTAAATTTCAATCAAAGAATTTAGTGCAATTTAAAAAAAATCTTTATGGAGGTATTTATTTTCATTATCAACATTTATATAATCTTGATACAAAAATAAAGACGCCAATGACTTCTCTATGTGAGCCAATTCCGGGAGGAGCTGGTTATGCTGTTTCTGGAATTGGACCAATTTTAATTTACGATAAAAGAGATAATCCTTTAAATCCTGCTAATGGTGCTTACTTGGAAACATCCTTTCAGTATTTTAATAGAACTTTTGGGAATTCATATAAATTCACATCTTTTATTTTAGACGCTAGAAAATACCATACATTTTTCAAGAAGCTTATTTGGAACGGAAATGCTTTTTTTCATTTGAATAAAGGTGAAGTTCCTTTTAGAATGTTAGCAACTATTGGTGGTGCAAGATTTTTAAGAGGTTTTTACAGAGGACGTTTCAGGGAAAATAATATGATTGTATTGCAACAGGAATTTAGAATGCCTGTTTACAAAATGTTGGGCCTTGCTATTTTTGGAGGTGTTGGCTCGGTAGCTAAAGAAGTAAAAAACTTTAAAATAAATGAGTTTCATTACAATTATGGAGTAGGGATAAGAATAAGAATAAATAAAAAAGAAAATACAAATCTGCGGCTTGATTATGGAATTACAAAAGACTCAAAAGGTATTTACGTTGTGTTTGCCGAAGCCTTTTAGTTATCTGTTAATAGGATTTTTAATTTGTTTACGTGTAAATTCCTATTCACAAAAAATAACGAGAGAATTTAAAAAGAATTCTGTTCCGCTTATTTTATTTGAAAATAGCAACCTTCAACATAAAACAATTCCAAGTCAATATGACACGGTAATTAAAATTGCTTTGCTTTATTTTCCTGAATTAGAAAAAACTAAAATTAAATTCCGAATTAAAAAACAAGCATCTCCCTTGTCTGCAAGACCAAGTATTTTTGCTATTTTTCGAAAGGCCTCTAAACGGAAATATTTAATTACAATAAGTAATAGCAGTAGTTCGAAATTTTCTTCTATCCATTTAAGTAATCTATCTTTCAATGCTCAAATAGGTGTTATAGGTCATGAATTGAGTCACATTAGCGATTATAATACAAGACGAGGTATTTATTTTTTAAATTTAATGTGTATGCAATTGAGCAAAAATAAAATGGATCAATTTGAATACAACACAGATATGCGTTGCATAGAACATGGTTTGGGGTATCAGTTATTATCTTGGAGCCAAGAGGTTCGGCAAAAACTAAACTTAAGCCAGTGGAAAGGCATAAAGCGCTTAAAAGAACAAGGAAAGGAACGATATATGAATCCTGAAAGTATTTTGTTGGCATTGAACAAAAACGCTGATTATAAATAATATATTGATTAATGTCGGTATGGCGACAATTTAATTGGAAAGCTCAAAATATCTTCGTGTAAACACATAATACTATTAAAAGGAACTTCTAAAAACCCACCTTTCTTCGATGAACTTTAAAATTAAAAGCCTCACATATCTGGTATATCTCCGTTTTTTAATTATTTGTACGCCTTGTAAGCTGACGTTTTGGAGGTTCACTAAATTTAATCATTTTTTTGAAGTGGTACTATTTCATTACTATTTTTATGGTGATTGTTGAAGATTAAGCAGTAATTAAAAAATCTAAGAGTGAGTTTATCTGAAGAAGATTCTATTACAAATAAAGTTAACACAGAATAAAAACAATAAAATGCTAAAGGAAATTTCTAAGAAACAATTATTTGAGTTAAAAGCAATTCTAAGCCAAGTTGTTGATACTGACTATTCAAAAAAAATAGCAGTTATCGAAAATGGTACACTGGGAAAGCATGTAAGACACATTCTGGAGTTTTATGAATGTCTTTTTATGTCAAACGAGAGCGATACCGTTTGTTATGATGACAGAAAAAGAAATCTGCTTTTAGAGGAGAATTTGGGATTTGCCTGTGATTATATTGATGAAATTGCAACTCAAATTGAACGAATTGAAGTAGACAAACGAATATTATTGAAATCGAAATATGGCGCAACAGAAATTGAAATAGAATCCACTTTATTCAGAGAAATTACTTACAATATTGAGCATACTGTGCACCATTTAGCTATTATCCGTATTGCCATTTCTTTTGAGTTCAAGTACATTGATTTGTCTTCAACGTTTGGATATGCCGATTCTACGGTTCAGTTTCTAAAATCTCAAAAGGTTGTTGTGTAACAATTAGGAGCGAAGGAGCCTATTTTTAGTTAGCAAATTTGAGCTACCTGTTTAATTTATTTCCTTTGGGCATTTTGCGTAATGTAATATTTTGTTTCTTTCGAAATGGTTTTGTAAAATTGAATCTTGCACATGTAAGTGTAAGAGCAAAATTAAATTTGCTGCAGACAATACTCAGCCAATTATGAATATACTCAAGGAAAAAGTTATAATTGCGAAGACTTGGAAGCCAAAAACTGTTTTCTTGATGGATGGGTTAGGAGCTTCCTTAACTTCTTTTTTATTGGTTACAGTTCCTAAATATTTTAGTGAATATTTTGGGATGCCCCAAGAAGCACTTACATTACTTTCAGCATTAGCATTGATTTTTGCCATTTATTCCTTTTGTTGTTTTGCGTTTTCGAAAAATAATATAGGAAAACTTCTAAAACCGATTATAGTTGCTAATTTAAGCTATTGTGCACTTACATTAGGACTTGTAATATATTTTTACAATGAGCTAACAGCTTGGGATTTAGCCTACTTTTTAGCAGAAATTTTAATCATCTGTGGGCTTGTTTATATTGAAGTAAAGACCTTAAGTGCTGATAAACTTGAATAATTTCTATTTCAATTTTACAGATAATTTAGCTAAGAGCCTGATAGAGAAAGCTCATAATCAAAAAATATATTAATAATTGAAAGAAGAAAATAGATTTATTAAACAGTTTGAATTAACAGGCGACTTTTATCGAATCTTTACTTTTTCTTTGTTCAGAATTAAAAGGATGTTGAAAAATTTACTACTACTAAATGGAATTTAAAATTTCGAAATCGAATGCATTTATTTTTTCATTTGGAATAATAGTTTTTTCATACGTAACGATTAAAGCGTCTATTTCATCTTTTACTCATGATGAAAGTTTTTCCTATTTACATTATATTCAGAAGAGTTTTATGGATATTATCACATTTAGTGATTGGTATACCAATAATCATGTATTGAATAGTTTATTAATGAAGTATTCTGAAAAACTATTTGGAAACTCAGAAGTTGCATTAAGATTACCGAACTTATTATTGTTTATTGTTTACATGAGCTATAGTTTTTTACTTTTTAAAAGAAGTAACAAAATAATACTCATGAGCATGTTTGCTGTTTTGTGCACAAACAATTCAATAATAGACCTGTTTGGACTTGCAAGAGGATACGGACTCTCCATAGGATTTATGACAATGAGTATATACCATTTTATTCAATCCTTTTATTCTCAAAAAGCCCAACAGGTGTTTCTGTTTCATTTTAGCTCTCTACTTGCAATATTAAGTAGTTTTATCTTAGTGGATGTTTACTTGGCACTTCTTATCACGTATGTTGTGATGACTTTTATAGATTGCAAATATTTTTCTAACCAGAAATATCATTTATTGATATCTAATAAGGTTCACCTAATTCCCTTTTTAGTTTTGGTTATTATTCTTTATGAACCAATTAGAAGAGTAGCATTGAATAGCGATTTAAACTTTGGAGGCAAAATTGGTTTATATAGTGATACCCTATCCTATTTGACAAGTTATGCAGTCCATGCGACACACTTTTCAAGTATTGAATTTAGTAGTATAAAAATCATTTTTTCTTGCATAGTATTGATTACTACGATATTAATAATTAAAATGATAATTAAGCGGGATAAGATTTTTTGGGAGAAATATAAAAACCTCGTAGTACTTAATTTGCTAATTTGGGTAATAACAATTGAAATTTCTCTTCAACACATTATTTTTAATGCAGATTATCCTATAGGACGCTTTTCTTTATTTATTTTACCAATTTATATTTTTCAATTCGGGTTTTTACTTTCATTTATTGGCGATTATTATAAAAACGCCGTTCTTACAGTATCGATAAGTTTAGCAATTATATCTTGTTTGAGCTTTGTTTCAAAAGCAGATTTCTATTCCTGTTCAGAATGGGAATATGATATGGAAACAAGAAACATGATGCAACTTTTGTCTGAATATCATTCTAAATATGATGCTAATTCAACAAATGTGCGCATTGGGATTAATTCTTTCTATGAGCCAACAATTAATTTTTATAGAATAACTAAAAATATAAGTTGGCTTTTGCCTGCTGACAGAAATGGATTGTTAATTAGTGACAGTTATTATTATTGTAAAAAGGAAGAATTAGACCAATTAAAGCTTTCAAACTATAAGATTATAGCCAATTTTGATAGAATAAAAATGCTGTTAGTCAAAAAATAATGCCTGTCAATAAAAGAAAAACGGATGAAATAAAAGAGTAATTAAGTAATCAAAAGTAGACTAACCTTTCTTCAACATACAAAAGCAACTATCCTATTTAGAATTTGCTACATCTTTTTAATTATCAATTTTATGATATAAAAAAGTTATAAACCTGGAGCCCTGAGCAGAAAGAATCCATTTGAAAACAAAATGCAGCTAAGGGCGGCAGCATAAAAAATACTGCAACAGCACAAAACCAGAAGAGCCGAATTATCTTAAGGCGCGTAAAACGTATATCTGAAGATTAAGGTGTACTAAATTTCCCGCGTGAAGGATGGGCGCGGAAAGCCCTCTGTGATTTGGGCAAGTGTGTATGGCAGGACTTGCAGCAACAGCCTGACCGGCTGGAGAGCAACGGAAGACGGGCACGCCCAAAGAAGGGTTAAAATTGAGGGTGTGCTGCTGTTTGCAGGCCTTGATTTACTCCTTTTGTAGCATCTTGAAATACAATAGGAATTCGTATTTTTACCTCGTTTTAAATTAAAGGTTTGGGAAAGTTTTTGTACAATAGAGTTAACAAGGAGGAGTTGCGTGTGCGTTTATTGGCGGACAGTACTCCAAGAACGACGCTCTCGTTTTACAGATATGTGATTTTTAATGCCCCCAAAGCAATGCGCGATCAGCTTTTTAAAAGTTGGGACGAACTTGGTGTTTTGGGTAGAATTTATATTGCCTACGAAGGAATAAATGCACAAATGAGCGTGCCTACCGAAAAACTGGAGTTATGGAAAAATAGTTTACAGGAAATTCCTGAGTTAAAAGATGTTCCTGTGAAAATTGCGGTGGAGGATGATGGAAAATCGTTTTTTAAATTGGCGATTAAAGTCCGCAAAAAAATTGTTGCAGATGGTTTGGCAGACAATACTTTTGATGTTACAAATGTGGGCAATCACTTAACAGCAGAGGAGTTTAACGCAGCATTGGAAAGTGAAAATACGGTTGTTGTTGATATGCGCAACCATTACGAAAGTGAAGTGGGAAGATTTGAAGGAGCAATTTGTCCAGATGTGGATACTTTTAAGGAAGAATTACCTTGGGTGGCGGAGCAATTAAAGGACAAAAAAGATAAAAAAATCTTGATGTATTGCACGGGAGGAATAAGATGTGAGAAAGCGAGTGCTTACATGAAACACATGGGTTTTGAAGATGTAAATCAATTATATGGCGGAATTATTTCTTATGCTCAGGAAATAAAAGAGAAGGGCTTAGATTCGAAGTTTAAAGGAAAGAATTTTGTGTTTGATGAACGACTGGGAGAGCGCATTACCACAGACATTTTAAGCAACTGCCACCAATGCGGTGCTGCTTGCGACAACCATACGAATTGCGCAAACGTTGAGTGCAATTTGCTATTTATACAATGTGATGCTTGCAAAGCCGAGTTTAACAATTGCTGCAGTAATGAATGTAAAGAAATTATAGCACAACCTGTTGAGGTGCAAAAAGTGCAGCGAAAAGGCAAGATAAATCCTTACAGCAGTATGTTGTACAGAAAAGGGCGATTGCGGCCGAATGGAAAAGAGTTACAAACTAATCTTAAAGAAAACCAATGAGTTACGAGAACATTTTTACTGAAATAGAAGCCGGCATTTTGACCATTACGGTGAACAGGCCCGATAAGTTAAATGCGCTGAATTACAAAACGATTCAAGAAATTGGAAGCGCTGTTTCTGAGGGAAATCATAACAAAAGTGTTTTTGGGATGATCCTAACAGGCTCTGGGGAAAAGGCTTTTGTTGCTGGCGCCGACATTAGCGAGTTTTCGGGATATACTTCTATTGAAGCTGAGAAATTGAGCAGAGATGGAGGCGAGGTATTTAATAGCATTGAGCAATCGCCGAAACCAATAATAGCAGCAGTAAACGGGTTTGCTTTGGGCGGTGGTTGTGAATTAGCAATGGCTTGCCACCTAAGAATTGCATCAGAAAATGCACGATTTGGACAACCAGAAGTAAACCTAGGATTAATTCCCGGTTACGCAGGAACACAACGATTGGTGCAACTTATAGGAAAAAGCAAGGCCTTAGAATATTTAATGACTGCAGATATGATTCCGGCTCAAGAAGCGTTTCGATTAGGATTGGTAAATTATGTAACTCCCTCAGCAGAATTAATGGCAAAAGCGCGTGAGATTTTAACTAAAATTGGAACCAAAGCTCCGTTGGCAATTGCTGCAATTATAAAATGTGTGAATAGTCATTTTGCTTACAATGAAGATGGCTTTAACACAGAAACTGTTGCGTTTGGAGAATGTTTTAGGACGGAAGATTTTAAGGAAGGAACCCAAGCTTTTTTGGAGAAAAGAAAAGCCACTTTTAAAGGTGTATAAATTTAAATTTTAAGGCCAGGCCAATGCATCCACTGCGTAAGCTGGCATCTCAAACGGCCATTTATGGTTTAAGTTCTATTGTAGGGCGTTTGCTGAATTATTTGCTGGTACCGCTACACACAAGAGTTTACAGTCCAGAGCAATACGGAATTGTAACAGAAATGTATTCTTATGTTGCCTTTTTATTAATCGTGTTGACGTATGGTTTTGAAACCGCTTTTTTTAGGTTTGCTGGGCAAGAAGGAGAGAAAGACAAAGTTTACACAACTTCCCTTATTTCGTTACTGATTACTTCTTTGGGTTTCTTTTTCTTGTGCCTCACTTTTGCGCAACCAATTGCAGATTTAATAGAATATCCAGAGCAAAGTGAGTATGTAATTTGGTTTGCTCTGATCTTGGCTTCAGACGCCATAACGGCAATTCCATTTGCAAAGTTGAGGTTAGAAAATAGACCTATAAAGTTTGCCGTAATTAAGCTGATTAATATTGGCATTAATATATTATTGAACCTGTTTTTTATTGGATTCTGTCCTTGGTTATTTAAAACGGGAAGTGCAGAAACGAGAGAAATGTTGTTGTTGATTTTTGATCCTGAAATTGGCGTTGGCTATGTTTTTATTGCCAATTTAATTGCGAGTTTATTTACGTTTATATTGCTTCTGCCCGATATGTGGAAAATTAAATGGGAAATAGATTGGGCATTATGGAGGAAAATGATGAAGTACGGATTTCCATTGCTGATAGGCGGTTTAGCTGGAATTACGAATGAAATGTTTAGTCGTGTAAGCATGAAATATCAGCTACCTGAAAGCATAGCGATGTATCAATTAGGAATATTTGGCGCTTGTTACAAGGTTTCAATTTTGATGACCATATTTGTGCAGACTTTTAGATTTGCAGCCGAACCATTTTTCTTTGCACAGGCCAAAGAGAAAGATGCGAAACAGTTGTATGCACAGGTAATGCACTGGTTTGTTATTGCTTGTAGTTTAATATATTTGGGAGTGATGTTGTTGATGAATGTGGTGCAATACTTTATTGGTGAGGCGTATTATGAAGGATTAGCAATAGTTCCGATATTATTGATGGCCAACTTGTTTTTAGGTGTTTTCTTTAATTTGAGTATTTGGTTTAAGTTGAATGATAAAACCTACATTGGTGCTTGGCTGGCCATATTTGGTGCGCTAATTACAGTTGTGCTGAACTACTTATGGATTCCTCGTTTTGGATATGTTGGCGCATCATGGGCAACTTTTGTAGTCTATTTAATTATGGTAATAGTTTCTTACGTATTAGGTCAAAAGTATTATCCGGTGCAATACGATTTAAAAAAGATTGTGGGTTATCCTGTAGCTGTGGCGGTTATAGTTGCTTTATATTCCAACTTATTGCCCATGGAAGGGTTTCTTTCTTGGGTGTTAAAATTGCTCATAATTATGTCATTTATTGCAACAGTATACCTTCTTGAGGTAAGAAAAAAAAAGGTAATTTTACACCCTTAAATTTGCCGGAATACAATGAAAATAAATATAATTAATCAATCTAAACATGCTGCGCCAGAATATGGTTCTGCTGCTGCTGCAGGATGTGACTTGCGCGCCAACTTATCAGCATCTGTTACTATTGCTCCTTTAGAAAGAGCAATGATACCTACTGGTTTGTTTTTGGAAATACCTCTTGGTTTTGAAGGGCAAGTAAGGCCAAGAAGTGGCTTGGCTGCAAAACATGGAATTACAGTGTTAAACTCACCAGGAACGATAGATGCAGATTACAGAGGTGAAGTAAAAGTGATTTTAGTGAATCTTTCAAATGCTGCATTTACGATTAATGATGGAGAAAGAATAGCTCAATTGGTAATTGCAAAACACGAGAAGGCAGAATGGACATCGGCAGAGGAACTTGCAAATAGTGAGCGCGGTGCAGGTGGTTTTGGACATACAGGAATTCAATAATATTAGATAGTAGAAAATGAGAATAATTATTCCAATGGCCGGAATGGGAAAGCGTATGAGGCCGCACACTTTAGTTACACCTAAACCATTGATAGAATTTGCGGGAAAACCAATGGTACATCATATAGTGGAAGAACTTGCCAAGACTTGCAAGGAACCCATAGAAGAAATTGCTTTCATTATTGGAAACTTCGGGAAAGAGGCAGAAAAAAGCCTTATTGGAATTGCTGAAAAAGTAGGAGCAAAGGGCAGTATTTATTATCAAGATACCCCGCTGGGCACTGCGCATGCGGTGCTTTGTGCAGCAGATTCTTTAGATGGAAAATTAATTGTAGCATTTGCTGACACCTTATTTAAAGCAGATTTTGTTTTAGAAGATGATAAGGATGCGGTAATTTGGGTGCAACAAGTGGAAGACCCAAGAGCTTTTGGTGTAGTAAAAGTAAATGAAGAAGGATTGATAACTGACTTTGTAGAAAAACCAGAAGAGTTTGTTTCTGACCTTGCAATTATTGGGATTTATTATTTTAAAGACGGAGCCAATTTGCGTGCTGAGTTGCAGTATTTAATAGACAATGATTTGAAAGAAAAGGGGGAATTTCAAATAACTAATGCTTTAGAAAACATGAAGCAAAAGGGGTTGAAGTTTGCTCCCGGCCAAGTTGGTGAATGGTTAGATTGTGGAAATAAAAATGCTACCGTTGCAACACATGGTCGCTGGTTAGAACTAAAGCAAAGAGAAGGTTTAATTGATAAATCGCTTCAAAAAATAAATTCGCTTATTGTTGAACCTTGCTTTATTGGAAAGAATGTTCAG
>Ga0105049_10010486_pt1 | contig 10640 bp, 8 predicted proteins | sample MAT06_FD_78087 | JGI IMG/M metagenome (GOLD analysis project Ga0105049, IMG submission 78087) | Freshwater microbial communities from Lake Fryxell liftoff mats and glacier meltwater in Antarctica - MAT-06 | ecosystem: Environmental > Aquatic > Freshwater > Ice > Liftoff microbial mat | place... | reverse complement strand
TGCGTCACCCCGCCGAAGACACCAGCCTCGAAGACACCGCCGAAGTACAACTGACGCGTCGGATCAATCGGATCAAACACTTCGTCCAAGGGTGGGTCTGCCTGGGCCGCGCGCCCGGGACCCGGATCAACCGGGTTATACACCTGCAATGTGCGGATGCTCCTCGCCCCAAGCGCGGGGTGATCCACAACGGTGTCCACCGGCGCCAGCGGCGTAAACCCGCTGCCGATGCCCGCCACGCTCCCGAATACAAATCCAATTCCATCGACGGGCACGTCACCAATCGTCGCAAAATCTCCACCCACCACCAACAGCGGAACATCATTGAAGAACGGCCCAGCGTTAAGGTCCACCGCGGGTCCATCCGCATCCGGATCTTCCGGATCAAACGTCGTGATCGCACGCACGGGCGCATCCGCATCACCCAAGGTATTGCGCCACTGGTAACGACCGCCGGTCAGCGTCCAGATCGCGAGATTCGTGGCAGTTTCCACGATGCCGAATGGGTTCAAATAGTTCAGAACAAAGTCACCGCCCACCACAAGGAACTCACGCCTCGCACCCGCGCCGTCCGGATCCCACGGCTGCTGGGCATAAATCTCCGGCTTGCCCGACACCGCCGCGTTCGCGCTGAAGCCCAGTTGCACCGGGCCGCCAGGCGTGTCAATCAATTGCTGATTGCCCGTCGCCCAGAAGTCATCAACGTCATAATTCGCAACGCCCCGCGTCCCCGTCGGCCGCGCCACGCTGGGGTCCGCCAGGTCAAAACGCCCACCGATGAACAGCGCGCTCCCCGCGCCGTCGCTGTCCCCCGCATAGTCGCCCAGCATGTCCACCGGAGCGGTGAACTTGAACAGGTCGGTGTCGCCGCCCGCGTGGATGCGCCCCTCGCCAGTGGCGAATGTTCGCACACCACGGTCCCGCACAAGATTCCCATCCCCATCGTTCGTGACAAACGGATCGTTGAACACCAGCGATGTCGCCTGAAGGAGGGCACGCCGCTCGTCGTTCGTCAGAGGAGCCGTAGAAGGGTCCCGCACCAACGTGTTGATGTGGTCGTCAATCGGCTGCGCGCCATCAAACGTGTGGTTGCTCTCGATCCACAACTGATACTGAACCTGGCTGTTCACCTCAAAGCCGTCCAAGACGACGTAGTAATCCAGACCGCCCTGCAACCGAATCTGTAACTGCGCAGAGGTCCCTGCAAAATTGTCGTTGAACGCAATCCGGACGCCGTTCGCGTCATACAGCGACAGAGCAGGATCGTTCACCGGGGCCAGCCCAGTCGGAACGCCCGTGATGAACGTCAGCCCGTTGCCGCCCGCAGTAAACCGGAACAACGCAGTCTGAAATGTCGGCGCCGGAACCTCCGGGAACGGAGCGGGCGGCGGCGTGCTCGGATCGCCGAAGCCGATGAACGCACCACCCCCAACACCGCCGCGGCGGTTGATGCTCGAAAGCGGAATCTCCGTCGCCACCGCATCAAACACAAGGAAGAACGTACCAGTCCCCACATTCTGACGACCCACATTCACTTCGTCGGAACGAACCCGAATAAAGAACGTGTCGCCCGGGGCTGCCAAAATCGATGTGAACGCGTCGTTCAACCGCCCGGCGTCGCTGTCAAACGCCACCCGCGTCACCGCGCCCGTCGCTCCACTCGCCTGATACACATCAATCCGCGAATCCAGTCGCAACGACAGATTCGCCTGAGTCACCTGCGCATTGATGGAAACCAGACTCGCGTGCTCATCCCCCGCCGGAACGTCGTACCGGTACACAATGTCCTGCTGCAACTGCTCCAGCGTCCCGATGATCGGCGTGATCGGTGGAATCGGATCGCCCGGCGGCGGGCTGCCCAGTTCCGCACCGATGCCTTCGTCCCCAGAGGCCGGTTCCGTCACCAAGTCAAACAGCGTCGTCTGGGCATCCACCCGCAGCGTGTACGAGTTGTTCGTCGCCCCACCGCCCGCATCGCGCGACACAACGATGAAGTACGTCTCGCCCGCCGTCGCCACAAAGCCCGCCCACCCGTCCCGCGCCAAGCCCGTCGTGAGCGTCCCGTTGTCGCCGCCCACCACAATTTGCTGCTGCGCCGAATTAAACACACTCACACGCGTATCCAGCGTGCTCGCCACAATCTCGTTCTTCGTGTCCGCCAGAACCGTCACAAAGTCCGACGTCGGCGCCACAAACCGATAGAAGTCATTGTTGCTCGACCCCACCGCAGGGTCGATCGTCCCGGAACCGGTCCCCCGGCCATCCACATCGAGTGCAATCAGCGTCGCGTTCGCAAAACTGCCGTCAAGGAACTTCCGTTCCTCAAGATTCTCCACGCCCCGAAACCCACCGCCGCTCAAGGCCGCAGCAGGCCTCCCATCAACGCCCAGCGCAGTGCCAGCCCGCCGCATCAGGCCGAACGCCAGCCGCGACACCAGACTCATCACCGGCTCTTTGCTGGCCAGCCCGCCACGCCGCCCCCTCTTCAAAAAGGTCATCGAGGTACGGGCCATCAACGCACGAAAATCCCATCTGGTCATCGCGGGCTCCACGCAGGGCTGACGCCGATCGAACAAGGGTTGACGCCGCGATCAATCGCAACGCCACCGCCGCCAAAGCCGCCCGCCAGGAGACTCCCTCCCGGCACGAGCGACATCTGACCGCGTTCCCGATCGGGCGAAACCAGTCGCCATCGACTGACGCCGCCCGAACATTCCGATGCCCGAAGGCCCCGTTGCCAGCCACCTGACGTGACCGACACCAAAGCCCCCGAACGCCACAAACCGACCGTTCCCTTCACCTGTTACGCCTCCAGCATAACGCGGCCAGAGTCGATCGGCTAGTTCGCCTGACACCCAACTGTCCCCCAGATGGCTCTCGCCCGAGCGGTCTCGCGATCGTTCGAGGAACCAACCCCAGCAGGCGATTTGGCGACACTTCATGTCCGTTCGGCACCGTCCCGGGCTGGTTCCAAGCCAGACCCCGCCTCGCCACCTCGGACAATTAGATATTTACGCCCGGATCGTCGGAAAATCCGCCAACCGCCGAATCGCTTGGGCCGCCAAGATGTCCGACGCATCCAAGACCGGCAGCACCGATGTCGCCCCATCCAGCAAAAGCGGAGCCTCCGACAACGCCACAATCACCGCATCACACCCGCGCTCCGCAAATTTGTGCGCCAGCCCCGCAACAAACAGCCGGGATTCATCCCGGATCTGCCCGTAAATCAATTCGTCAAAAATAATCCGGTCCAGCCGCTCCGCATCCTCAGGGTCCGGCGGAACCACCTTCGTCCCCCTCAACCCCAAATGCGTCTGATACGCAGAACCCCCGGTCACCAGCCGCGTCCCGATCAACCCAACCTTCTTCCGCCCGTCCTTCGCCACCACTTCCGCCACAATCTCCGTCGTCGTCAGCCAAGGCACAGGGCTCCCCACTTCCGCCAGCGACACCGCATGCTGCACCGCGTTATCGGGCGTCACACACAACTGGGCCCCGCACCGGTGCAAAAGGTCCGCAGACCGCCGCAACAACTTCCCCACCGCATGCCAGTCGTCCCGCCGAATCGCATCAATGTAAAGCCCTAAAGGCTCATTATGCACCGATATCCGAGGCTGCCGATCCGGCCCGAACATGCGCCCGCATTGACGGCTCAACTGGCGATAAAAAAGCGCAGTACCCTCAGGGCTGACACCGACAATTCCAATGTGCGTCGTCAAACATCGGCCTCCGGTTCACTCTACCACCCGCAACCATATGGTGACGTCTCCCCGCCCCGGGGTCAACCCACCACCAGCCCACCCCTCGTAAACTCCTTGGCCCCCATGCCATTAAATCCCTTCACCCTCCTCGGCCTCCCCCACTCCTTCGACCTCTCCACCACCGAGATCGAAACCGCCTATCTCCGCAGGGTCGCCGCGGCACACCCCGATTCAGGTGTCGATGCAACAGCCGACGACGCTTCCGACAACATCGCTCCCCTCAACAACGCGAGCGACACCCTCCTGAATCCCGAATCCCGCGCCAACGCCCTTCTCCACACGCTGGGCGGACCAAGTTCCAGCCAGTGCGACGAGTTGCCGAAGTCCTTTCTCGCTGAAATCCTCCACCAAAGAATGCAAATCGAGGAAGATCTCCAAGCCGACCCCACCACCGCCCGCCCAAAGTGGTCCGCATGGGCCGAAGAAGAGCGAAGTCGCATCATCCAAGGGCTCCGCCCACTCTTTCAAGCCGCCACGCCAGCCACACCCGAAATCCGACTGCAGATCCGAACCGGCCTCAACGCCTGGCGCTACATAGAACGCCTCATCGAACAACTCCGCCCAGATTACGACCCCGGTCGAAACGACTTCCCCCAGCCCAAGCCATGAACAAAAACCTCCTCACCACGCTCCTCGTCTTCGGGCTCGCCATCTTCGCCATCACCGCCTTCCGTGCGTGGTCGAACCGCGAACACATCATCCCGCCCGCGTTCGCACAGCAACACTCCCTCCCAGACGCCTCCGCGGCATCCACCCAAGACGGCCGCCCCGTCCTCGTCTTCGTCACCGCCGATTGGTGCGGACCGTGTCAATCCTTCAAACGCGGTGCACTCTCCGACCCCGCGATCACCGAACTCTTCACAGCCAAGGCCCACCCCGTCCTCCTCGACGCCGACACTCCCAGCAACGGTGCAGAATCCCTCAAAATCTTCTCCATCCCCGCGCTCTTGCTGCTCAAAAACGGCCGCGAAGTCGCCCGCCTCGAGGGCGGTGTCAACGCCAGCGAACTCACAAGTTGGTTCAATGCGGCACTGGCCAAACCCTGATGCCCGGCCGCCAACGGCCTCACTCCAACGCATTCATGAACAACCCCGTCGCCAACTTCGGATAAAAGAACGTGCTCTTCTGCGGCATCAACTGATTCGCCCGGCTCACGTCCTTCACAGCCTCAAGCGGTGTCGGCCGCACAATGATCGCGATCTGTGCGAATCCTTGGCCGCCTCCAGCCCCGGTTTCCAAACCCTTCCCAATCTCCTCAACCTCCGCAATCGTGTGCGGGAACGCCCACTTCACGGCTTCACCGCCGTTCAACTTCGCCTGACAGATCTTCTCCACAATCACATACTGCACAAACGCCACCGTCAGATCCCGCCACGCCCGCGGCTTCTCCGAAAATCTTGCCACCAAAGGGTCGTCGGTCGCCGGTGCCGCCACAAATCCGCGTCCGCTCGCAAAATCATAAATCCCAAAACCCCGGTCGCCCGGCCCCTTCCGCGCGTTCATTGCACGGTCCAATGCCGCCAACCCGCCCCTCACCTCCTCAAACCCAATCTCCGCCGCGGCACCCGCCAAAAACGCCTCCAACGAATACCCCTTCATCCCGCCCAACACCCGATGCGTCGGCCAGATCACCAATCCCGGATCGCTCATCCCGATCAACACAAACATCGTCCGCCGCGCGGCATGGTCATCCGGCACGTTTCCCTTGGCCTCAAGGTCCTTCAAATAATTCAGCCCCGTCGAATACCGATGATGCCCATCGGCAATAAACACATCCTCACCCGCCAAAGCCTCCTGATACGCCCGCAACGTCGGCCCATCCGAGACCCCCCACACCTCGTGCAGCGTCCCATCGGCGGTGGTCGCCGTGCGATCAGGGCGCCGTTGCCCCATCACCGCCCGCAACAACCCAGTCGCCTTCCCCGCTTCGTCCGCGTGCAGCCCAAAGATCGGCGACAACTGCGTCTTGGTCGCCTTCATGAGCGCAAACCGATCCTCCTTCGGACCGCTGAAGGTCTCCTCATGCGGCAACACACCCCCACCCGCGCGAGGCCCAAACGGCTTCGCCTCAATGCAGCAAGCCATCCCGCACCGCTGCACCGTGGTCACGCCGTCAGAGTCCTTGAACGTCTGCCGATACGCGAACATGGTCGGAGTCTCAACCCGCTCAAGCGTCCCGTCCGCCAGCATCCGAGAGAGCGCCGCCGCCGCCTCGTCATACACGCGCTGGGGCCCCAGTTCCTTGGCCGGCGTGTGCGGCAGATCAATGCCCACGATGTTCGCCGCATCCCGCTCCAGCAGCCGCCGCTTTCCCTCACCGTCCAGCACGTCATAAGGCGGCGCCACCACCGTCGAAACGTCCGCGCGGTTGGCATACACAATCGGCCGAAAGGGGTACACGTTTGGCATAGGGCCAAGCGTACACCACTTCCCCAATCGCGTACCCTACCCGCCTATGCCCAAGGCCCTCGTCATCCGAGCACCCGGAACCAACTGCGACGCCGAGATGTGCCGCGGCTTTGAACTCGCCGGGGCCACCCCCCAACTCGTTCACATCGACACCCTCATCGCCCACCCCGGCACGCTCGATTCCGCCGACCTCATCGGCTTCCCCGGCGGCTTCAGTTATGGCGACGACATCGCCTCCGGCCGCGTCTTCGCCATGAAGATCCGCGAATCCCTCTTCTCACCCCTCCGCGAAGCCGCCCGCCGCGGCGTCCCCATCATCGGGGCCTGCAACGGCTTCCAGGTCCTCGTGCAAGTAGGACTGCTCCCAGGCCCATCAGAGGGCTGGACCGCTTCCGGCTCCGAATCCCCCATCCAAACCGCCGCCCTCGCCGACAACGTCTCCGGCCGCTTCGTGGACCGCTGGGTCGGTGTTGCAACCCCGCCGCGTTCCAACTGTATCTGGACGCAAGGGCTAGGCACCGCATGGTCCGAGGGAGACACGCCATCGCCGCACCTGCACGACATCATGATGCTCCCCGTGGCCCACGGCGAAGGCCGCTTCCAGGCCGCTTCCGACTCCGTGCTCGACACCCTCGATCGCAACGGCCAGATCGCCCTCACCTACACCGACAACTTCAATGGTTCGGCCCGCTCCATCGCCGGCATCAGCGATGTATCCGGCCGCATCTTCGGACTCATGCCCCACCCCGAACGCTTCCTCGATTGGACTCGTCACCCCTACTGGACGCGGCTGCCAGCCGCCCTCCGCTCCAAACCCACGCCGGGCCTGCTCATGTTCCGCAACGCCGTCCAAGCCGTTGTCAACGCCCACGCCTGATTCCGCACACCCATTCGTCGGGGGGCTCATGAAGCAATCGCTCGATCGCAGCATCACCGGCGAAATCGGTCGGTCCGTCGAGTTCGACCGTCCCTGCCTGTCCTGCGGCTACAACCTCCTCGGCCTCAAAATCGCCGACCGCTGCCCCGAGTGCGGCACACCCATCAGCGGCAAAGCCGCCTACCGACCCACCCAGTCCATCTTCCAGATGCCCACCGCCTACCTCACGCGGCTCCGCCTCAGCGGCACCCTCATGCTGGTGGCCACCATCCCCTTCGTCGCTTCCGCCCTCGGATTCATCGTCTGCGCCCGCCTCTCCTACGCCCGCGGCATCCCCAACGTCCTCGGCCTCGCGTCCTCCCTCGTGTGGGTCGCCGCCGTCTGGACGCTCCTCATGCCGCGCCCCAGCCAGGCCACCCTCCCCGCCAATCCAAACACCGAATGGTCCGTCTGCCGCTGGATGGGGCGAATCTCACAATGCTGCTGGCCACTCGCGTTCGCGCTCGGCGGCCTCGCCGACGCCACCGCCAACCCCGCCCTCACCAACCCGCTGCGCACCTCAGCCCTCCCCTTCATGATCGTCGCCTTCGTGGGCGTCTGGCCGGTCTGCATCTACCTCGCCCGCCTCGCAACCTGGGCCGAAGACGACGGCCTCGCAAGCCGCCTCAGAATGCTCCCTTGGGCCCTGATCATCTGCGCAGGTGCAACCATCATCGCGTCCGCCTTCATCCTTCCCTCGCTCGGAAGCGGCATCCTCACGTTCCTCCTGATCCCGCTCGCGGGCATCTTCGCGGTCGCGTGCGTGCTCGGCATCGCCCTCACCATCGCCTCCTTCGTCCAGACAGGCAACCTCGTGCGCTGGGTGCTCATCAACCGCGAAACGTCCCTCACCTCCGATCGTCACCGCGGAGCCCGCATCGCGGCACGCATCGATGCCGCAGCCCCCCGCATCGATCCACCCATCGATCCACCATCGGTCCCCCAGCGCGTCTGGTCGGGGCCCGCCACCAGAAAGCCCCAAGGCAACTACCTCGCCCCCTCTTCCTCCGCCGAGGCTGTGCCACTCGCCCCCGAAACCCCACCCGACTCACCCGCCCAAGTTCCATTTGGCGCCTTGCACTCTGCCCCAAAACCGCGGAACATTCGCCCATGAACACCGACCCCGTTTACGCTGATCTCCGAACGTGGTTCTACGGAGTCGGCACCCAGCACGTCGGGCCGATGGATGCCGCCACCTTCATGGCAACCGTTCGCAACGGCACCATCCGTGCCCAAACGCCCGTCTGGTCGGCAGGAATGGATCGCTGGCTCCCCGCTTCCAGCCTCCCGCAACTCACCGAGGCCTTGCAGCACGCCCAATCGATCTCGCCCGAAACACCACCCATCCACCCCGGCCCCCTGGGCACGCGTGCCCCATTCACCGACAATGGCATGCTGTGGATCCTGCCCGTCGGCAGGTCTCCGTTCGCGCTCATCGCGGGCTACCTCGGCTTGCTCTCGCTCCTGGGTGTCTTTGCGCCCTTTGCCATCCTCCTCGGAATCCTCGCGCTCCGGCAAATCAAGCAAAATCCGCACATGCACGGCGCGGGCCGGGCCTGGTTCGGCATCGTCATGGGTACGCTCATGCCACTCCTCTACGGCATCGGCCTCGTCGCTTCCGCAATGTAAAGTTCCGCGACAGGTCCCCGCTCCATCACCCATCCGCCTCACAGGAACCGCACCGATACGACTCTTGCCCTCCATCTTCGACGATCAGCATCCCTCCAACGCCTGGCTCAAGCGCATCGCGCCCATCTCCGTGCCCGTGCTCCTCGTCCTCGTCATCTTCATGCAGCAGTTCCTCGTCAGCCTCTCCAACGCCACCACATCAACCGCCCTCCATTCAATCACCTCGAAGGAAGACGTCACCGATCCCGGCGTGGCATCCCTCACCATCAACGCCAAACTCATGATCAAACTCCGGCAAGAGTTGATCGATGAAGGCGCTATCTTCGATTCCCAGGGCGACGCCCACGACTCAATCGACTATCTCGATTCCATCGCCCTCAACCGCGTCGACCGCATGCGCGTCGCCATCGTCGCCGCCGAGTTCCTCGGCCCCTCCGCGGCTCTCGTCCGCCTCGATGCCCTCAAGTCAGAAGTCCAAACCGGCTCCGGACTGGCCGCCGACATCGACTGGCTGGAACGCTGGTACAAATCCAAAGCCGCACAAGCCGCCTCCTCCCTCGCCACAGCCCCCGCCACAGCCACAGCCACCGCCACCAAACCCGCGCACAAACCCAACCCCGCCCCCACCATCGCCCCCGTCACGCCCGAGGCCATCGACGCCATCATCGATCGCCACGGCTGGTTCGGACAACTCGCCTTCAGCCTCGGAAAGCCCGCCAGCGATGAACTCCGTTGGGACGCCGTCTCCGGCGGCGACCGCCTCTTCACCTTCTTCGGCCTCATCAACATCGCCAACCTTCTCCTCGTCCTCGCCGGCTTCCTCATCCTCGTCCCGTGGGTCATCGCCGCCGCCAGGGGTGCGCTCGATTTCCGCCTCGAACCCCCCTCCGCCCCCGCTCAGATCTACTACGAAACCTTCTCCCTCTACAGCCTCATTTTCACCTTCGCCGTCATGCTCTCCGTCGCCCTTTTGGGCGAGACATCCACCCTCGGCCTCGTCATCAACGAAATGCTCGTCTGGGCCTGCGCCACCGTCGTCCTCTGGCCCCGCCTCCGCGGCGTCCCCCGCATGGAGTTCGCCGACGACATGGGCCTCAACCGGGGTGAGGGTTTCCTCCGCGAAATCGGTGTGGGCATCGGCGGATTCATCGCCTGCTTCCCCCTCTCGTGGCTCGTCGGGCTCGCCGCCCACGCGCTCTTCGCCGACCAGGGCGACGCCCAAGCACCGGGCGGAGCACCGATGTACGAAACCCCCCTCCCCAACAGTTGGGCCCTCGTGCTGTTGAGCGCATCACTCAGCATCATCTGGGCACCATTCGTCGAAGAATGCCTCTTTAGAGGAACCCTCCACACCGCACTCCGATCCCGCATGGGCCGGGCCGCCGCCATCATCCTCAGCAGCCTCGCCTTCGGCGCCACCCACCCCTACGACCTCCAGGGCATCGTGCAGGTTTCCATCATGGGCATCTCCTTCGCCCTCGTCCGCGAATGGCGCGGCTCACTCATCGCCCCCATCGTCATGCACGCCCTCCACAACGGCTTCCTCGAACTCGAACAAGTCGGAACCATCGCCCTCGCCAACTAGGGCCCAAACAAAGAAACACGGCCGCCAACAAGCAGGCATTCGACACCTACTCGCACCCCGGCGAAGCCCCCGCACGCCCGGAACGCACCTGCCGCCTCCCAGCCGCCGCAACGACCCGGTTCTTTGATCCTCCACTGGCCCTTCGCGGCGTGGGATTCCGGCTGCCAACAACCAACCCCGCGCCTGTTGTAGTGCGGGCCAGGTGTCACCCGTTGACGGTGCGCCCGGTGCCTCGACCTGTCAAAATCCGTGCCGCTCCGGCCGCTGGTGCCCGGCCTTGCCGCGCCCACACGCCAACGCATCAGCACCGGCTGCGGATCTGTGCCGGATCTCCCAAGCC
>Ga0105049_10010478_pt1 | contig 10643 bp, 5 predicted proteins | sample MAT06_FD_78087 | JGI IMG/M metagenome (GOLD analysis project Ga0105049, IMG submission 78087) | Freshwater microbial communities from Lake Fryxell liftoff mats and glacier meltwater in Antarctica - MAT-06 | ecosystem: Environmental > Aquatic > Freshwater > Ice > Liftoff microbial mat | place... | reverse complement strand
GCTCATCTCGGTACTGTAGGACTCCAAAACTCAATGGCGGTGCCTTCAGAATGGAAGCCAGTGCCAACGGCCACTTCTCAATGGAAGTGTCCGGCAGCGACTTCCAGTTCTCCACCGGACCACCTTGATCTCCGGCGAAGCTAATGCCGATTTCGACCACGTTGACCTGGCTCGGTTTTCCCTTGTGCGCGGCCAACTGGGTGGCTTCGACCGGACGTTCGATGCGTCTGCCCTCCAGTTCCATGTCAACGGGGATGGGTCGTTCGTTTTCGAGTTCGGCCGGCACCTTTACTTCCGGCAGGATGATATCCCGGAAACTTGCCAGTTCCCGGCATTCGTTCACGAGGGCCGCCAGAAAAGACTTGTCCGGACCATACAACGTCAGCCCAAGCGTACCTCCAAAGCTGTTTTTCCGTTCCTCCTTCCAATCCAGCAAGACGAACGTCGGCGAGCTGTTCCAGTCGTCGCCACGATACGAGCGAAACTGCCCGCCCCAGCGCCACAGCACGGGTGCCCGTCGCCAGTCCCGGCCCAGCCGGACCATCAGCCCCAGCACTGCATCGCGACCCAGCCGCCAATCCTGGATCACGACTTTCTCGCCGAACTGTGCCACGCCGCCACGCTGGGCTGCCGCCTCAAGCTGCATTTCGCGCGAATCGAGCGGTAGTGCCGATGGCAGCAGATATTCCGCATCGCCCACGCCTTCACCGGCAGAACGAAGTTCGAAGCACATCCCGCAAGCAAGCATGAACCTGAGGAACAACTGTTGCTCGTCCGTTGAAAATGGACCCTGGCCGGAGACCGGGTCCACCCGGTTCCAGGACCAATCCGCCAAATCCCCAGCGGTGAAGCGGCCTCGGGTTCCCAGAAGGTTCCGCCAAGCCGTCTTGCGGCGAAATGCGCCATACATGCCGCCCACAGCCCACCGTTGGTCGAGGATCACCGTCCCCGGCAGGTGCTCCTGATCGAAGTACAGAAAGCCGCTCTGATGCAGAAAATCCAGCAGCAACTCCGGCCGGTCGTAGTAGGCGCCGTCCGGAACATATCTCCGGACGATCTCAGCAAATACCTCGCGGTCCATCGTGGGATACCTCAAAACGGCCGGCCGCTTCATTTCCGTCGCTAGCTTGAACTCCGCCTCGTTCGCGCCCTTGAGCCGCTGCAGTTCGTGCTTCACTTCCATCGGGCGCCGGCCAAGTTCCCGTCGGCCTCTTTGGCCCAGCACTTGAGCCACGGCCACTTTCAGTTTTTCCCTCAATTCTTCAACGCAGGAGCCTCCTTCCCGTGCCGAAAATTCAATCATCGGCACCCCCTGAGTCTCGATACCGAGCGCCTGCCAATAATCGGCCGCCGAATGTTGATTTTCGTCATCCCTGTCGGCCTTCGTCCGAACCAACAGAATCGGTGGCGGGCCTCCCATGCCAGGAGCATCGCCGAGAGATGCCACCTGGTCCCACCAGTAGCGCATGTCGCGTTCAAAATCCTCGCCCTCATCCAGTTCGTCGTCATCAGTCTGATCGCCGGCTAGATCCGCCCCCTTGCCATGCTGCGTGCCGCACAGCACAAACACCGCCTTGCTCTGCAGGAAGAGCCGGTGCGTGTTATGATAGAGATCCTGCCCGGCGAAATCCCAGATATTCAACCGCGCCGTTGCTCGTTCTCCCGGCGTGGAATCTTCCGGGACGAACTCCAGGTCACAGGTCCACAACTGGATGCCGTGCGTCGTCGGCTGCTGGGCGTCAAACCCGCCACCCACGAGGCGACGGGCCACGGACGATTTTCCGCACCGTCCATTGCCCAGAAAGATAACCTTCACCTCGTTGTCAGCCAAAGTACCGAGCCGCGTTTCGCTCAAATAGGCCTTCACTCCTGCCGCAACATTCGTGGATTCCGACTTACCAAACAGCTCCGGTGCCAATCCCACGCCGGAGCCGAACAGAAAGAGCGTCCGGAGCTCCAAAGGCAATTCCGGCAACCGCGTCAAGGAGGAGGTCCCCGCCAGATCGAGATAGTCAAGCTGACGACCAACTGGAAGAAATTCATGGAGCGTTGGCAGCAAGCTCGCTCCGTGCAGCCCCAGGCGATAAAGAGCCACTGGCCAACCCTTTGGCAGGTCAGTCAAACCGGTGCAACCGTTCAGCTCGATCCGCTCTAACGGTGCCGGCCACCGCTTGATCCTGGTGAGTTGCGGACAATCGGAAGCATTGAAACTGTGTAGTTGGGGGGCCGCTTGCAGCAGGCCATTGATCCACGTTTCGTTCACTTCCTGACAGCCCTTCAAGCTGACCTCTTCCAACTTCGGGAAAGCCGCCGTCGAGGTCGGGAATGCGGGAATGGTGGACAATCGCGCGCACCCATCCAGCACAAGTGTGTCGAGGCTGGCCGGTAAATTCGTGATCCTTTCCAACTCCTGGCACCCGCGCACGTCCAGGCACTTCAGCCCAGCGGGTAGGGCGGGCAGCGCCGTCAAGCCTTCGATCTTCCAGAGGTACAGGTGCGTCAGGTTTGTGAATTCAGACAGATCCGGCAGGTCGAGCTTCAATGATTTGTCGTCGCTGCCGCTCCCGCTCCCCGGCGACGCGCCGATGATGATCTTCTCGACGATTTTGCAATCATAGACGTTCCACTTGCCAAAGTTCTTCGCCTTGGCCTCGGGCCAGTTGATGACCTTGTCGGTCGCAGGGGTGCTCATGTTGGTGACAATGGGTTGGGCGGATCGGTGGGGAGTGGGCCCAAGCCGGTAGGTGCAAAAAAATTCGACCCCGCTCCGCGGGAAATGGTTTCGTGGGCCAGATTGAACGACGCTCCTTCCGCTCCGGCCCCACCGGTGCCGTCCGTCTCCGGCACCCGCGGCTCCTCCGCTGGGCTGAACTGCTCTTGGGCTCCGCCCGCGCCGACCGGACCGCGGACCAGACAGACCCGGAATCCGTAGATCCAGTAGCGATACGCCGAGCGGCAGCGCCCCGCGGGGTCGAGCCACGAGCCGCCGCGCAGCACGCGGCTTGGAGTGTCGCCGGGTGTGATTGGTTCTAAGAAACTCGTCGCGTCATCGCCGGCGTCGGCGAGGTTCCATTCCTGCGCGACCCAGCCGTCCGGCCGCTTACGATAGGCTCGGGCATCCCATACGTCGCCGCACCATTCCCACACGTGGCCGTGCATCCCCACCAGGCCGGCCGGGTGCGTTTCGGGGCGGCCGTGAATCGCCTCTTCCACGTCGTGGGTTGTGTCACCGGCGTTGCCGTCATACCAGCCCACCTCCGCCAGTGCAGCGTCGCCGTCGCCGGAATAGTAGTCCGTGGTGCGATGAAGCGCCGGCTCCGCCCGGCACGCGTATTCCCACTCCGCCTCCGACGGCAGGCGCAGTTCGCGGATTTCAGCCGGCAGCCCGGGCCAAGCCCGGAGGGCCGCACACCAGGCCATGGCATCGTCCCAGCTCACCTGCTCGACCGGTCGTCGCGCGCCCTTGAAATGGCTGGGGTCGAGGCCGAGGCCGAACTTCGCCGGGAACTCCACCGCGCGGACCACCCGGGCATACTCCGCCTGCGTGACCACGAACTTGGCGAGCCAGAACTCCTGCTCCAGCACGACCCGGTGGCGCGGCTCTTCCCTCGCGTCCATGCTGCGCGAGCCCATGACGAAGGAGCCGGCGGGGATGCGCCGGAACAGCATGGCCAAGGGGGGCTCCCCCACGGCAGCCGGCTCCGGCAGCGCCAGCGGGTAGTCGGGCTCGGCGGCGAGGCCGGTCCAAGCGTGGGGGGCGGGCAAGTCGGTGGGCATGGGCTCAGGCTACGGGCAGGAAGGCGCGGCGGGAGGTCCAGTTGGCGAGCTCGCCCATCAGGATCGTCTCGGTCTCGAGCACGAGGCGGTGGAACTCGAGTTCGGTGTCGGCGTTCTTGAGGAGCTCGACGAGGCCGGCTTCGGCTGGGAGCCTGGGGGAAGTCATTTCGATGTCCGCGGCGACTCGGGCGGCGATCCTGGGGTTCAAGAAGCTCAAAGTGTCCAAGTAAGTGTGGACCCGCGCTTCGAGGCCGAACGCGGCCGCGAGCGACAGCGCCCCCACCGCCACCACCGGCAGGACGACACCCAGCATGCCCAGCGGAGTGGTCCAGGCACCGTGAGGCAGCGAGAGTTTGAGGGCAGTGGCGGCGATGGCTCCCCACGCACAGGTCTGGAAGACGAGGTCCGCCCGTCGCCGCTTGCAGTGATCCTTCGGAAGATTCGTCAAAAAATGAGCGACCTGGTCGCGGTCGCCAAAGCGCCCTGACGGGCCGGAAACATAGGTCGCCATTTGCCCAGCGAGCGAGGCCGCCGTCAGCCGGCTCGACGCGAGATGCAGCACATTGGCGGTGCGCAGCAGCGGGCGCAGCGTGGGTGGGAACGGCAGGTCAAACAGGTAGTCGAGCTGGAGGTGACAGCCGGCCACGGCCTTGCCCGAGGCACTGAGTTCGGCGGTCAGGCGGGAAACGGCCCAGATTTTGGCCGGCTGGAAATGATGCAAGACCATGTGGACCCCCCAGCCAGCCAGCAGCAGCACGATTTCGACGACCAACAGGGCGGGAAGGAACCGGAATTCATGGAATCCCAGGGCCGCCACGGCGCACAGCGTGGCGACGAAGTGAGTTCCGATGACCACCACGGCGGCGCGCTTGAAATGGTCTCGGTTCGCCCGGGCCACGCCGCTCCCGAACTGCTTGAGCGCTTCAAAGTAATCCCGGGCATGAAGGGGCACACCGCACGGTGGCGTGATGGTGGGGGCGGGCAGCCGGATGCCATCCAACGGTGCAGGGAGCCGGGGCAGCTTCCCGGAGTCGGTCTTTGCATCCCCGGTCGGCCAGTCCGACTTCTCCTCGGTGAAAATCGGTTCCCCCTCCTTCGTGGTGACGCAAATGAGGAGCGTGGGCCGCCGCCGCCGCCGGGCGTACTTGACCAGATCCATTGTGCCGCCCGGCTTGCCCGCCGGTGCCGGTCCGACCAGGCAGAGACAGATGTTGCTCACCCGGGCGAGCTCCAGATTGACCTCGCGGAACCGTTCGTGCCGGTCATCGGCGGAGCTCACCACCTGCACGTGGGCGACGTGGGGTGCTGCCAGCAGTTTACGGGCCTGGAACTTTTGCGCTGTGGTAAAGTCCACGCCGGAGGAACCGGCGGCTGCCAGGTACTGCTCGAGCGGCTGCGGCAGGAGAAACCGCTGAGCAATGGGAATGGTCGCGCAGGCGCGCGTGGATAGGGTGTCTCCGCCGGTCGCGATCTGGGAAAGGCCACAGAGGAAATGGTGCGGCGACAGACCTAGTTCGCCCGGCAGTTCCCGCAGCCTGTGCTCCAGATGTTCCTAGATCGACGTCTCGAAGGCGGCCGGATCGGCGGGCGGCTGGGCGGGATCAAACAAATTTCGGGCGCCAGCAAAGCCCAACTGGACGACGACGGGAAGTGTAGCGAGCGATCGCACGGAGATTGGAGTGGGTTGGCTCATGACGAATCCGAGACCAGTTATGGTTGGGAGAGGATTCCAAATCCACGGCAGGAAGCCAACTGAATGGCGCGCACTGCACGCGGAGGAAGAAGCGAGAAGGCGACCACCATCAGCCCGACGAAGCGAGCTGCCTCTCCTTTTTGGGGTCCAAAATGTCAGCGTCGGCGTGAAAGGCGTGTGAATCTGCCGGTTGGAAAAATTCGTGTAGTTCGGCAATAAGGGTGCTCTGGGAAAGCTGATCGCCCTTCCATCCGGCTGGTTACTGGTAGCCCGAATCTGGATCACGCAGTGGACCGGGAGCCCCGGTTACTGGCTGGCGGCCTATTCTGGCTAATCGATCGAGGTCGCTGCCCTTGTGCAGTAGGGTTCCCCCGGCGGTCGCTTTGAATTTTCCGAGGGGCTCGAAGGTTGAAAAAGATTTTGGTGACGTCTTTAACCCCGGTGGATGAACCTTTGCGTACGGATCATTTTCCCGATCTTCTTCCAGTCATTGATGACCGACGGCGCCTCAACGTTCGCGCGAATTGACTTCGCAGAAGGACCTCCTCGGGTTCAAGGCTCGAGGTCAGAGCGGTTTCGACCCGGTGTGCCCTCATTCATAGCATCGTCCGTACTCCGGGCGTTTACCGCGCTGGCGCTGGCGTCGGCCCTTGGTTTGATCCCACTCCTGGGGGACACCCTTGCTGCTCCTGGGCCGTCGGTAATCGAGCCCTTGCGGCAGTCCGCCGCCGTGACTCCGGTGAAGCAAACGTGGGAAGAGGCCTTCGCGCTTCGCCGACAATGGTGGAGTCTCCAGCCGCTGCGTCAGGTTTCGCCGCCCGGAATCACCGATGCGGCCTGGTCCACCACCGCAATCGACCGCTTTCTGCAAGCCCGTTTGGAATCAGAACAGGTGATTCCGTCAGCGCTAGCCGATCCGGCGACCCTCTTGCGCCGCGTCACGCTCGTGTTGACCGGACTGCCCCCCTCGCTCCAGGAAGTGGAGGCGTTTACCGCGGCGGCGAAGCTCGGCTTGCCCCGAGCGTATTCCGGTTGCGTGGATCGTTTGCTGGCGACTCCCGCTTTTGGCGAACGTTTTGCGCGCCACTGGCTAGATGTCGTGCGCTTCACGGAAACCCACGGCAATGAATGGAACTATGACGCGGCTTATGCCTGGCGATACCGCGACTACGTCATTCGCGCGTTCAACGACGACCTGCCCTATGACCAGTTCGTCCGCGAACACATTGCGGGCGACTTGCTGGCCCAGCCGCGTTGGAATGCCTCCGGACGCTTCAACGAGTCGGCCATCGGCACCGCGTTCTATCGCTTTGGCGAGGTGAACCACGACAGTTGCGTGCAGTTCGGCGTCATCGGCTACGACATCGTGGATAATCAGCTCGACACGCTGACGAAAGCGTTTCAGGCGACGACCGTCGCGTGTGCGCGGTGTCACGATCACAAGATGGATGCGGTTTCGGCCCGCGATTACCATGCGCTTTTGGGCGTCTTGAGGAGTTCGCGCTCCGTGATGCAGACCCTCGATAGTCCGGAGGTGAATCGCGAGCTGGTCGGGCAGTTGCGGGAATTAAAACAACCGCTGCGCGCAGAATTAGCGGCCGTGTGGCGAACCGAGGCGGTCGCCTTGACGCCGGAAAAGCTACATTCGCTGGTGCTGGCGGCCAAAGACAAAGCCCCGGACGTCAGCAGTCCGCTCCACGCCTGGTTTGTGGTCGGCAAACTGGAGGCCACGAAGTTGACTGACGGTTGGTCGACTTTGGCGGCGGCGCAGGCCGAGGAATTAGCGCGGCGTTCTGAATTCAATCGCACGAACTTTACGGTGCTGGCCGACTTCCGGTCGGGCCAGCCGACGGGATGGTTTGCGGATGGCCTCGGGTTGCGGGGTGAGGCGGAATCGGGCGGCGATTTTGTCGTGGCGCACGAGGGTGAAAAGGCGGTGAAAGCGTTACTCCCCGCCGGGATTTTCACGTTTTCGCTCTCGGATCGGCTCAACGGAGCGTTGCGTTCACCGACGCTGCGCCGAAGCCAAGCGAAGGTGAGCTTTGAGGTGATGGGCGGACGCTTCAGCCTGGCTCGACTTGTCTTCAACAACTGCCAGCTCAACTACAATCATCAGCATTCGATCCACCACGACGAGTGGTCGTGGGTGACGATTGATTTTCCTGAGAAAACCGAAGCGTTGTATCCCTACGTCGAGCTGCTGACCTTTTGGGATAATCCGAAGTTTCCGGACCCCTTGGGAACCCTCGGCAAGGACACCGAGAATCAACGAGGTCCCTACGCTGAGCATGCGCAAAACCCGCGGACTTGGTGGGGCCTCCGACGGATCGTCCAACACGACGTTGCGGAACCGCCGAAAACGGAACTGAGTCACCTGGCGCCTTTATTCGCCGGCGGCGTACCAGTCTCGGTGGATGAAGTGGCCGCCCGTTACGCGGCTATCGCCCGTGACGTGGTTGAGGCCTTTGCCGCGAATCGCGCCAGTGATGATCAAATGCGCTGGCTGGACTGGCTGATGCAGTCCGGTCTGCTTTCCAATTCGGCCAACGCCTCGCCTCGCCTTGCCGACCTGACGGCGAAGTACCGGACCGTGGAGAATCGGCTCGAGCCGCCCACGACGATGCCGGTTCTGGCGGACGAGGGCGACGCCCTGGATCAACCGATTTTTGCGCGGGGTGATCCTACCAGGCCCGGGGAGAAGATATCCCCTGGGTACGTGAGGGCCTTGACGCCGCCTGGCTTTTTGGGGAAAGCGAGCGGCAGTGGGCGGCGCGAACTCGCGCAACTCATCGCCCGGGCCGACAATCCGCTCACCGCACGCGTCCTGGTGAATCGTGTCTGGCAGTGGATCTTCGGCCGCGGTCTGGTGGCCACGCCAGATGACTTTGGGCACCTCGGTGAGAATCCCTCTCACCCAGAACTGCTGGATTACTTGGCCGGACGCTTCGTTGCCGAAGGTTGGTCGGTCAAACAACTCGTGCGCGCGGTGGTGCTGAGCCGGGCCTTTCAGTCGGCCGCTGCCCCGACCGAGGAAGCGCGCGAGCGCGACCCGGACAATCGATTGCTCTCGCATTGGTCCGTTCGCCGCGCTGAGGCGGAGGTGATTCGCGATAGTCTTCTGGCAGTTTCTGGGCGGCTCGATTCGCGACGTTACGGTCCGAGTGTGGTTCCGTTTCGGGAGAAGGCCGATCCGGAGAAACGGCTTTTCACCGGACCGCTCGACGGCGACGGACGCCGTAGTCTTTATCTAAAGTTTCAGCTGATGGAGGCCCCGCACTTTCTCAGCGCGTTCAATCTGCCTGGAGGCAAGGTCACTCAGGGACGCCGCGACGCGTCGAACGTGCCCGCGCAGAGTTTGGCCCTGCTCAACGACCCGCTGGTGGTGGCGCTCGCCGATCAGTGGGCTCGGCACTTGGTCGTCGAGGGCCGGGGCTCGGTTCCTGAGCGAGTGAAGACGATGTTCCACGCGGCGGTCGGCCGCCCTCCCAATGCGATGGAGCACGCCCGCCTCGTCGACTTGGTGCACCGTTTGTCAGGCAGCGATCAGACGTCCGAAGTGGATCTGTTGTCCGACCGCACTGTGTGGAAGGACACCGCGCACACGCTGTTCAACTTGAAGGAATTCATTTTCATTCCATGAAGCTAGGCTCCGCCGTTGCGCCCTACCTCGAACCCGGTGAGTGCCCGGGCCGGGCGCCGCGCCCCATGACCCGCCGCGAAATGCTCCGGTCCAGCGCTGCTGGATTCGGTCTGCTCGCCTTCTCGGCACTCGCACAACCGCCGACCCTTGGAAGGGTTCGAGCGCCCCATTTTCCCGGCAAGGCGAAGAGCGTGATTTTCTTGTTCATGGATGGCGGGGTGTCGCACGTGGACACCTTTGATCCGAAACCGGCGCTGGCGAAGCACGTGGGTGAGCCCTGGAGCGGTGATGCCACTCGCAAATGGCAGCAGAGTCCCTGGCAGTTTGCCCAATACGGCCAGAGCGGTACCTGGGTGAGTGAACTGTTTCCCCACATCGCCTCCTGCGTAGATGATCTCGCCGTCATCCGCTCCATGAAGGCCGATCTGCCGATCCACTCGACCGGGGTCATTTACCTGCACACCGGTCACAATCTGGCCGGTCGTCCCAGTCTCGGTTCCTGGATGAGTTATGGACTCGGCAGCGAGAATGAGAATCTGCCCGGCTACGTCGTGCTCAGCTTCGGGCATGTCCCGGTGGGGGGCTTGGAGGCGTTCGGCAGTGGGTTCCTCCCGGCGAGCCACGAAGCCACCTTGATTCGCGCGGAGGGTTCACCGATCGACAATCTGCTTCCGGCCGATCCTGGGGTGCGACAACGGACGAAACTTCAGTTCCTGAATCAGGAAGATGGCGAATTCGCGGCGCGGTTGCGCGGTCACGACGGGGTGGAAAGTGCCGTGCGAAACTACGAATTGGCCGCCCGGATGCAATCGCTCGTGCCGGATGTCCTTGATGAAACCCGGGAGAGTAAACCGGTACGCGAACTTTATGGGTTGGACGATCCCGATCTCAACACCCGGCTCTATGCCCGCCAGTGTCTCCGCGCCCGCCGGCTCGTCGAATCCGGCGTCCGATTCGTGCAGGTGAACTGTCCCTATGGGTTGTCGAATGGTACTTGGGATCAGCACGGAGGACTCAAGGCCGGGCACGAAAAGAACGCGCGCCAGACGGACCGCGCGGTCGCGGCGCTGATTAAGGATCTTAAACAGCGCGGCTTGCTCGACAGCACGCTCATCCTCTGGGCCGGCGAGTTTGGCCGCACCCCGCATGCGCCGGGTCCTGACGGACGCGATCATCATCCGGAGGGCTTCAGTGTCTTCCTGGCGGGTGGCGGTGTTCGCGGCGGCACCGTCTACGGTGCGACCGACGAATTTGGAGTCCACGCCCTCGAGAATGTCTGCGATATGCACGATCTCCATGCCACGGTCCTGCATTTGACTGGGCTGGATCACGAACGGCTAACCTTTCGCCATTCCGGCCGCGATTTTCGGCTTACCGATGTGCATGGGCAGGTGGTAAAAGCGATCGTGGCTTGAAACTGAACCTGGACTCCTGGCCTTGGGGTCGATAAATCATTCCGCACGCAACCCGCCCAAGCCCAAACTTCAGCGCGCGTTCCGGCGTGCGCCGTCCTGAACACAGGTGCCTTGCTGG
>Ga0105049_10010475_pt1 | contig 10645 bp, 9 predicted proteins | sample MAT06_FD_78087 | JGI IMG/M metagenome (GOLD analysis project Ga0105049, IMG submission 78087) | Freshwater microbial communities from Lake Fryxell liftoff mats and glacier meltwater in Antarctica - MAT-06 | ecosystem: Environmental > Aquatic > Freshwater > Ice > Liftoff microbial mat | place... | reverse complement strand
TCACCGACGGCTTGAACGTGCAGAACGGTTCCTTTGAGCCCGCGAATCATCAACTCGCGCACCATCTCTTCGCGGGTCTGAATGAACCGGGCCTCTTTCTTGATCGTGACCTTGTACAGTGGCGGGCGAGCCACGAACAGGTTCCCGGCCTCGACGAGTTTCCGCATCTGGCGGAAGAAGAACGTCAGCAGCAGCGTGCGGATGTGCTGGCCGTCCACGTCGGCGTCGGTCAGGATGATGATCTTGCCGTAGCGGAGTTTGCTGACATCCTCGACGTTCTCAATGTCCACCCCGATAGCCGAGATGAGCGCCGAGATTTCGTTGTTCTTGAGGAGCTTTTCGAGCTTGGCTTTCTCGACGTTCAGAACCTTCCCGCGTAACGGTAGCACTGCTTGGTACATGCGATCCCGACCACTTTCCGCACTGCCGCCGGCGGAATCACCTTCGACCAAGAAGAGTTCGCTCTTGTCGCGTTCACGGGTCGTGCAGTCGAACAACTTGCCGGGTAAGCCGCCACCGTTGAGGAGGTTCTTGCGATCCTTGAGGGCATCGCGGGCCTTCTTCGCCGCAAGGCGGGCCTCGGCCGAAAGGGCGATTCGCAGGCAAATCTGCTTGGCCTCTTTCGGGTTTTTCTCCAGATATTCCGAGAGGAACTCGTACACGACGCTGTTGACAATGCCTTCGACTTCCGGGTTATTGAGCCGCACTTTGGTCTGCGACTCGAACACGGGGTCGGGGTGACCAATGCTCACGACGACAGCCAACCCTTCGCGGAAATCGTCGCCCCGCACTTCGAGGTCAGGCTTGAAATGGCCTTCCTTCTTGCCGTAAACGTTCACCGCTTTGGTAAGCCCGCCACGGAACCCGCTCAGGTGCGTGCCGCCCATCGGGTTGTACGCGCCGTTGGTGAAACAGCGTTCAATCGCCGCGTCGCCAGTGGTGTACTGCAAAGCCACCTCAACCGAAATGGTCAAATCGGGCCGCTCGCCACCCACATACTCCGCTTGCTTTTGGACGTAAATCGCCGTGTGGACTGGCGTTTCACCGGTGTTTAGCCACTCGACGTATTCGCGGATGCCGCCCTCGAAACGGAAGGATTCGGCTCGGCCGTCACGCTCATCAAGGAGCGTGATCAACAAGCCCCGGTTGAGGTACGCGATCTCACGGAAACGGCCGACGAGCGTATCGTAATTAAACGTCAGGTCACCGAACATCTCGTGATCCGACTTGAACCGGATGCTCGTGCCGGTCTTCTTGTCCGACGACGGCCCCAAGTCTTGCAGTTCGCTACTCGCATAGCCTCGCTCGAAATCCATCTTGTAGACACGACCATCGCGCCGCACCTCGGCTTCGCACCACTCCGAAAGAGCCGTCATCGCCTTGGCACCCATACCGTGCAGGCCGATGGAAAAGCGGTAGGCCGCGTTGTCGAACTTGCCACTGTTCCCGGCGACCGTGAGCGCCTCTTCGAGCGCCGATTTCCCCGTGTCCTTCTTGATCCCAACGGGAATGCCGCGCCCGTCATCGGCGATGGACACGGATTCATCTTTGTGAATGACAACGCGAATCTGTGTGCAGTATCCCGCAAGCGCCTCATCGACGGAGTTCGACACGATCTCATATACCAAGTGATGCAACCCGCCCGACTGTGTGTTACCGACATACATGCCGGGATTCTGCCGGATGTGTTCCGCATCCTTCTTGGTCTTCATGTTCTCGGCGTCGTAGCTCGTATCAATCACAACGGTCTCGGTACTCATGATGGTATCTCTCGGGGGCTAGAGGTGTTCGAGGCAGCTAACCATGTTGTCAGCGGTGTACACAGCGTGAACCAAAGCCAAAGCACCTATCAACGAACCAACGGAATGTTTTGTGGCCACACACCAAGCAATCCCTGCGTGAGCAATCCCACTGCTATGCAGAACCAAGAAATCAGTATCGAAAGTCACCACCGCACGGCCGGAAGCAGTCGCAAACGCAAGTTGGTCTGAATCCGACGTTCCACACCGACCAGCTTCTTGGGCTGTCAACACATCGATTCCATGGGATCGAAGCCCAATAGCAAGAGCGTTCGACATATGCTGGTCGAGGTAGTACCGGATTGGTTCAGACACCAAATTTCTCCCGCAGTTCGGGATACTTTGCGAGAGCTTCTTTCAACTTGGAGGGTTGCGTCTTCCCGTACTCATCCCACTTTCGGGCTTCCTCGAAACTCGCTTCAATCTCGTCCGTGTGGTCGAAGTAGTACGCCAGCGCTGCGTACACATCGGCGACGGTGATGCCGGGATACTCGCTCACAATGTCGGTGGCCGACATCCCCGAGCGCTCGTGCATCACGACAATATCCATCACGCGGATCCGATGGCCAGCGATACATGCCCGGCCGCCACACAGGCCCGGCGTCTTCGTGATGTGTTCCGTGCTGATCGTTAACATGGTGTGCATCTCACAAGGCATATAGTGGGACTCGAAGACTCGGCGCGCCCGACAAAACGTAGCACGCCCGACCAAGCACTTACCACACACCCGTGCGGAACTTGATGTCGGTCAGGGTGACGCCGGGGAGCAACTTGCGGAGTTTGCCCAGCAAGCCGCGTTTGTGGAACTGCGTAAGTTCCTGCACCAGCACAGCGTTACGGACTTCGACTTCGAGGACGCCCCGCTTTATCGTCATCACGCGGGAGCTTTTCAGCAAGTCCGTGCCGGCCGCGTCGGCCCATGCCGATTCGAGCCGGAGGCGGTCGTTCTTGCGGCCCCAGCCGCGGGCCGTGAACAGCTTCCCCAGAATGTCTGCGATGTTCTCGGGACCGCGATCACTCATTGCGTTTCACGTTTCACGTTTCACGTTTCACGTTTCCTGCGGAACGTTTCACGTTGTGATCCGACACCCTCAGTTCACCACCTAATGTCTTCAACGTTAAACGTTAAACATTCAACGTTAGACGTAAGTGAAACGTCATCCCGCGAGAGGCATCACCAAGTAGACATACCCATCGTTGCACTTGAACAGGGCGGCATTGTCGCCGCCCGACATTTCGAGAATCACGGTCGGCTCGCCTTCGAGGGCACGGAGGAACTCGACGAGGTATTGCGGGTCGAACGCGATGCTGATCTCGGGGCCGTCGTAATCCGGCAACGGCAGTTCAACTTCGCTGGAACCCGTCTGCGTGCCACGGGCCTTCATGGTCACCTTGCCGGCACCGAAGACCATGTCCACGCGCTTGCTTTCGTCATCGGTGACGATGGCCGCTTGCCGAACGCGAGTCAGGAAGCCTTCGACGGGGATCGGAATCTGCACCGTGGCGGACTTGCGAGTCTGCCCGATGATCTCGCGGTACGGCGGGTAGCGGCCTTGCACGAGCGTGGTGTAGATCATCGCCCGGTCAGTCTGGAACAGCGCATCGTTGGTGCGTAGCCCAATCCGTACAAGGTCGCCGTCGTTGGTCAGGTTCCGTTCGAGCAGCGCGATGGCTTTCGGCGGCACGAGGTGCGTAGCCTTGACCGAATCGGTCGGACCGTAGACCGTCGCGGGGCCTTCGCACAACGCGAGCCGTTTGGTGTCGGTAGCCACGAGGCGAGCGACGCCACCCTCGGCTTCCCACAGGATACCTTTGAGGGCGAACCGGCCGCCGCTGTCTTTCCTGTCCGCGGCGAAGGCGGTTCGCTTAATCATGGCCCGTAGGATGCCCGCCGTGACCTCGTGGTAGCGGCCTGCGTCATCGAACGCGGGAAGGTCGGGAAACTCGTCCACGGGCCTCGTAGGTAGCTCAAAACGGCTCGTGCCGGCTTTAACCTTGGTAACTTCTTCACCCGTGTCGATCGTAATCTCGTCGTCCTGGCTCTCCTTGAGCAAGTTCGAGAGTTGTGTGATGGGCAGAATCGCGGAGCCGGCCCGATGCACGGTGTTGCCGCGCAGTTCGTAGCGGATGCCAACTTCGGTATCGAATGCGATCAGCGTCAGGGCATCGTCCTGTGCCACGGCTTTCACGCAACTCAGGATCGTGTTGGCACTGCGGGCGGGTACGGCCGCCGAGACCAACTGGCACGCGGTCAGCAATCCATCCCGCTGGCACGTCAACTTCATAATCGGTCCCTCCCTGGTTTGTGGTTGGCTCGCACTTGTGGGTGCCTTGCCGGGCTGGCTGTTGTTTACTCTCTATCCTTGAATGTAAACATTCAGTAGTAACAGTAAGGTGCTGGGCATTCCTGGCGCGCACGCCTCAAGAAGCCTCATCATCGCCTACGAATCCCAGCACATCTCACTTACAAACACCCTGTGGATAACTTGGCGCGCAAGTGGCGCGCACCTGGTTTTCTGAGCGATGCCCGCTCGGACTGCTTTCGAGTAACGTGAAATCAGCCGGTTGCGCGCCACTTTGGGAAGCGTGCGCGACATTCGCGCGCCAAGTTATCCACAGGGTGCTGAACATGGTTTTCGAGTTCATCCGAGTTCCCCCCGCAGTTGCCGGACGGTGGCGGCGAGGCGTTCGTCGCCCGGCATTGCCTCGTCGATCTTGCGACACGCATGGAGAACCGTGGAATGGTCACGGCTGAACGCGGCACCGATTCGCGGCAGCGACAGCGCGGTGAGTTCGCGGGCCAAGTAGATGGCAACTTGACGGGGAACCACCACGCCTCGCAACCGACTCGTGCCGAGCAATTCCGCCTCGGTGACGCCGAACGCGGCGGCGACACGCTTGATGATCGCATCCAACCCCACGCCGCGCAATGTGGGTTGGCCGGTGCCCGCAAGGGTATTCTCCACGTCGGCTCGGGTGAGCGGGCCGGGGAACTTCTTGGCGACCTGGGCGAGGTTCTGAACCTGCCCGAGTGCGGCGCGAAGCCCGGTTCCCGTGGTCTGCGTGGCGAGCCAATCGAGGGCGTCGGCTTCAAGCCGGAGTTTGCGAGAACTCGCGGCGGTGGCCAGCACACGTCGCCGGCTCATCGGCCCGAGTGGCTCAAGTTGCACGACCAATCCGGCGGCGAGCCTGGATGTCAGGCGGCGCGGCAAATGCGTGAGCGCCGCAGGGCTAATTCCCGTGGTAACAATCAGCGGCTTGCTGTGTCGGCTGCGTGAGTCGAGCAGTTCGCAAGCCGCATCGGCACCGCGTTCGGGTAGGTGTTGGATGTCTTCGAGAATCAGCACGTCGCACGCTTGAAGGTCGGGGTCGGCGAAGCCCGTGTCGTGACCGAGGGAATCGGGTCGGGCGAGGTCACTTGCGGTGACGCTGCGAGCCGTGATGGCATCCGACAGTGTGAGCGAAGCAAGCAGGGCGGTCGTCAGGTGAGTCTTGCCGGTGCCGGGCTGGCCGTGTAGCACGAGGGGGCACACAGGGGCACGTTTGCCGAGCAACGCGGCCCGGCCAAGGCTCTTGACGGCACGCACCGCGGACCGATTCTCGGGTAGAATCTGGAAGTCGCCCAGGTTGATTCCGGGGGTTGGCGGGTCGGTGGGTGCGGTCACGCGGCCCTCGTTCGTGAGAGCGTGGCGGGCACCAGGATTTGACCGCCGCAAGGTTATCATTCCACCAGACATTTTAGCAAGTTTGCCACGCTGGGTAAAGGCGAACCCACACGGTTCAGCCGTGGCGCAAGAGTCGAGATTTCAAGAACTTCGGGCAACCATTATGAGGCTCAATTCTCAGTGAGAGTCGCGTTCGTTGCGGTATTCGGCCATTGCTTCGAGGAACTGGTCATGTTGCGGGTCATTTGCGAGCAGGTCCGAGGCGACGGAGAACTTTTGCACGGTGCTTCCGACATCGACAATGCTGCAACCCCGCGCGAACGCGACGGCAATTTGGAGGCGAATGGCCTTGAGTGCCCCTTCGCTGGTTGAGGCTTCCGTGGTCAGGTTCAAGGGCGAGCCGGTGGAGGCGCGAAATCCGGTTGCGGTTGGTTCGAGCAGTATGGGAATGTTCATTGCAAGTCCTCTGAAATAGCGAATCACTCCATCTTACCCGATTCCCGCAGTTGGTGGGTTGCAATACCGATACGTCGGGCTGCTTCGTCAATATCGGCAAAGTCGGTGCCCGGACAGAAGCTGAATCTCAGTGCGGATTGCAGCACGTTTTCGGGAACGCACATTGCCCGCAATACGGGGCTGGGCAGCAGCGAACCGCTCGAACACGCGGACCCCGTTGAACACGCCACGCCGGCGAGGTCGAGCGCCATCAGGAGCAAGTCTGCCCGGCAACCGGGGAACGACACGTTCAGCGTGGTTGGCACGACATCCATCGCACCGATTTCCGGGCCATTTAGCACGATGGGCGAAGCCGTTTCAGCAAGTCGCTCCCAGAATCGCGCACGAAGGGCTTCCAACTTTGCCCGGTTCGCGGCCAGATTTGCTACAGTTTGTTCGAGTGCGACGGCCATCCCGACCGTCAGCGGAACGGGTTCCGTCCCCGGCCGTCGGCCTCGCTGTTGGTGGCCGCCGAACATCTGCGGGGCCAGCTTCACCCCGCGCTTCGTGATGAGAATGCCAACGCCTTTCGGGCCGCCGAACTTGTGGGCCGACGCCGTCAGCGTGGTTACGCCCAATGACCGGAAGTTCACGGTAATCTTGCCCAAAGCCTGAGCCGCGTCGCAGTGGAGCGCGGTTCCCGCGGGCAGCGTTTCCGCGACCTTGCGCACGGGCTGAATTGCTCCCGTCTCGTGGTTCGCCAACATGACGCACACGAGCTTGACGCCTGGGGAAATCGGCGCGGGCATGATCACACCACGCGAATCGACGGGCCACCACTCAACGCGAGTGCCGTGAGCCGCGAGGTGTCGCAGCGGTTCGACGACACAGGGGTGTTCGAGGTGCGAACCGATGGCCGCTCCCTGCGCTGGGAGAAGCCCCAAAATGGCGAGGTTGTTCGCTTCGGTCGCGCCGCTCGTGAACGTCACTTCGTCAGGATGAGCGCCGAGAAGAGCCGCGATGCGTTCACGAGCGTCGTCCACTGCCCGCCGGGCTACGCGACCGACGCCGTGAGCCGACGATGGATTACCGTAAGCTACGGATTCACTATGGCGAATGGCTTCCGCGACTACGGGAAGCACGGGTGTGGTGGAGTTATGGTCGAGGTAAATCGTGTGCATACCGGCATTGTAAGCCCGCGCAGGGCTGCCAATAATCGCCGTCCGGTGGCGGGGTTCTTTCGGTTTCACCCATTTTCACCCATCGGGGCACACATGACCGCGCAAGAAGTGTTGGCCAAACTCGAAACACTCGGCAGCGCAAGCACCAAGAAGACGCTGATGCGGCACGGGGCACGCGAGCCGTTCTTTGGCGTGAAGATCGGCGACATGAAGACGCTTGTGAAGCCCATCAAACGCGATCACGCTCTGGCTCTGGAACTGTACGACAGCGGCAATACGGACGCGATGTACCTCGCTGCGATGCTCGTTGATCCCCAGAAGATGACCAAACCACTCCTGCGAAAGTGGGCGAACGGCGCGTACTGGCACATGCTGAGTTGCTATACGGTGCCGTGGGCGGCGTCGGAATCGGACTACGGCGTCGAGATGGCTTTGGAGTGGATGGACACCGATTCGGAGCAAATAGCCGCGGCGGGCTGGTCAACGTATGGCTGCGTGGTTGCCATTGAACCCGATGCCGACCTCAACAACGCGGAGATCGAGAAACTGCTCGCCCGGGTGAAGGCGGAGATCGGCAGCGCACCAAACCGAACGAAGTACGCGATGCTCCACTTCGTGATTGCCCTCGGGTGCTATGTGGAAGCGTTCACCGCGAAGGCAAAGGCCATTGCGAAAGCAATCGGGCCCGTGGAAATCGACGTGGGCGACACCGATTGCAAGATGCCCGACGCTGTGGCGTACATTGCGAAGGTTGAGAAAATGGGGCGTATTGGGAAGAAACGCAAAACCGCCATGTGCTGAAGTCCGCGGTCCGGTTTTGAGGAGTTCCCGTTGGCGAGTGGTGCGTGGGCTTCTATCTTAACTCGCGGTGAACCATCGGGATGTTTCCAGTATCCCGAAAAGTCGGATTGCCAGTCGGAGCGGTGGCAGAGTGGTCGATTGTGCAGCACTGGAAATGCTGTGTACGGGTAACCGTACCGAGGGTTCGAATCCCTCCCGCTCCGCTCAATTTCGTGCCACAATGTGAAACGCCCGCCGGGAAGTCCCGGCGGGTATTTTGCTTCTTGCGTTTAGCTTTCCACGCGCTTCACATACGTCGTGCCCACATCGACTTGTTCCATCGTGGCGGCTTTGCAGAGGTTGACCAACTCGGGCCGTTCGGCCGGCGCGTGGACTTCGCATATCCCGAAGAACTGATCCTGTAAGAAGCGCAGCACTTGGGCGACGAGCAGTTTCGCCAAGCCTTGCCGTCGTAGGTCTTGCCGCACCTGGATGTCGAGGACGCCCGCGGAGGGGAAGCCCCAGCGCCAGCCGTAGCCTTCCAGTTCCCACACCACGGCCCGTGCCGCCAGGAAGTTGTTCGCCAACTTGTCCACCACGCGGAATTCGACAGGCTCCAACAACCCCCAGACGCAATCGTGCCACCACGACGGCACGGAGGCATTCCGCAGCACTTGTGTTTCGTAGCGGCGGCGAAGCAGCGCGAATCGGCCGTCGGCGATTGCAAGTGGGGTATCGAGTTTCTTGTGAAACACGAGTGTGGTGCCGGCGGGTTCGTACCCGAGCGAGCGGAAGAACGGGTCCGCGCCGGGGTCTGAGGCCAGGAAGCCCGGGCAGTTCGTGCCACCGTAAAGGCCAAATCCGTAGGGGCAATACGGCCAGCGCGGCCCTGCGTGCAGAATTGTCGAGCCTGACGCCATCAGGTATTCTTCGGCTTTGCGGACGAGGTCGCGGGCCACGCCGTGGCGGCGAGCGTCTGGTCGAATGGCGACCGAGCAAATCACGCCATTGGTGCGGTCAAGTGCGGACAACTCCGCGTTCGGGCCGAAGCCCGCGAGAACGTAGCCAACGATCTTGTTTGTTTCCGTGTCCTCGGCGACGATCAACCCCTTCGGGTCGAAGTAAGGCTTCGAGAACACCCAGCGGTCCAGGATGCCGGGCGTGCGGAGAGGATACGCACTCCGCGCGGGGTGCGATTCGTTCCAGACATCGGCCAGTGCCGGCGGGTCGGTATTCCGAAATGGGCGGAACGTGATCACGGCCGGCTCTCGGGTTCCGCCGAGGAGGACGGCGGCTGCGGTCAGATCACGTTAATAGTATAACTGTGGGTGCCGAACCGCAAGTTATTGGCGAGCGGGGGACGTAAGTCCTCTGTTCTTTTGCGTGAACTCAGACAGGGGACTTACGTCCCCGCTCGCCAATAACTCGCCGACAACTAAACCTCAACCGGGAGCGCCATGCGCTTCGTCATCTTTGCCGCACTTACCCTGGTTGTCACGCCCGCAAGCGCAGCCGACTGGCCGCAATTCCTGGGGCCGAACCGCGACAGCCATTCCGCCGAAACGAAACTCAACTGGAACTGGCCAAAAGCCGGGCCGAAGCAAGTTTGGTCAACGGAAGTCGGCACCGGCTGGGCTGGTCCCATTGTCGCCGCGGGCAAGTTGATCTTGTTTCACCGCGTTGAGAATGAAGAAATCCTGGCAGCGCTCGACCCGGCGACGGGGAAGGAAGTGTGGAGCGCGAAGTATCCCACGAAATACCGCGACGATTTCCAGTTCGACAACGGGCCGCGCGCCACGCCGCTTGCCATTGAGGGGAAACTCTTCACCCTCGGGGCCAACGGCGACTTCCACGGCTGGGAACTCGCCACCGGCAAGAAGCTCTGGGGCCGCAATCTGCTCGCCGATTACAAATCGCCCAAAGGCTTCTTCGGCGTGGCGTGTTCGCCCGTCATGATCGGTGGGAAGTTGCTCCTGAACGTGGGTGCGAAGGGTGCGGGGATTGTCGCGTTTGACCCGGCCGACGGCAAGGAACTCTGGAAGGCTACAGACGACCCGGCCAGTTACTCATCACCCGCTGGCGGGGCGGACTTCGATGGGAAGCCTTCCGCCGTGTTCCTGACCCGCTCCGGGCTGCGCATCCTGGAGGCCGCAACTGGGAAATCCCTTTACGACTTCCCCTGGCGACCCCGCGACGCCAACAGCGTGAACGCCGCAACGCCTCTCGTGTGGAAGGACGAAATCTTCCTCACGGTTTCCTACGCAACCGGAGCCGCGATGGTGAAGGCGAAGGGTGGCGAACTCACGGAGGTGTGGACGGGGGACAAGTCGCTCTCGTGCCAGTACAGCACGCCCGTTCGCGTTGGCGGCTACCTCTACGGTATCCACGGCCGGGCGGATGCGGGAACGGCGGAACTCCGCTGTGTCGAGTGGACGACGGGCAAGGTGAAGTGGGGCGAACCGAAGTTCGGCGTCTCGGCCATCATCGCGGTCGATAGCGGGTTGCTCGCGCTTACCGAAGCTGGCGACCTCGTGCGCTTTGACGCCTCGGCCGACGGCTACAAGGAACGCGCTCGGGCCTCGATTCTCGCCAAGCCTACCCGCGCCGCTCCAGCGCTCGCCGACGGCCGATTCTTCGCGCGCGACGGAACCAAATTGGTCTGCTACTCGCTCAAGAAGGAATAATGGCCGGCCATATTGTCGGATCGCTCCCGGTTTACCGGGGGCTATGTGAGTTTCATGCCGAGTCTGAGCGACAGGTGGTGATTTTCGGGTGTCAGCAATGG
>Ga0105049_10010468_pt1 | contig 10647 bp, 5 predicted proteins | sample MAT06_FD_78087 | JGI IMG/M metagenome (GOLD analysis project Ga0105049, IMG submission 78087) | Freshwater microbial communities from Lake Fryxell liftoff mats and glacier meltwater in Antarctica - MAT-06 | ecosystem: Environmental > Aquatic > Freshwater > Ice > Liftoff microbial mat | place... | reverse complement strand
TTGGAAAAAGGGCTTTCAGAAATTGATTTAAATTGTGAAGAGTGCGATGCTTCACTATCTTCAGAATCTTTGTTGTTTAATTTTAAATTTCCATGGGGAAATGATACGTTGGGCATTAATGGAAGATACCAAAGACCTAAAAAAGGAAATTACTCAAGATTCTACAATTTTTTTAGATACGATCAGTTGGCTAGCAGAGGAATTAAAGTAGGCTTTAGCTACTTCTCAAAAATGGCAATGAGGAAACTACTAGTGAAAGCAGGTCTGCAGAAGGTTTAGTAAATTTTTATCTAATAATCATTTTAAGCCGATCTTCTTTTAAAGGTTTTGAAATAAAATCTTTAACGGAGGAATATTTATGTGCTTTTTCCTGATCTTTAGGATCGATAGAGGAAGTGAGCATATAAATTGGGATTTCTAAATCGAGTTTTTCGAAGACTTCCAGAAAGTCCCAACCATTCATTACAGGCATATTAATATCAAGAAATATCGCATCAGGAAATTCTGTAATTGTTTCTTTTAATAATTTGTATGCCTCTGTCGCATTTAAAAAAGAGGTTGATTTTGTTTTAGGAAAATGTTTTTTTATCATTCTTTCACTTAACATATTATTAATTGCATCATCATCGATAAACCAAACATGAGCTACTTTAGTTTGTTTCGTAATATTTTTTCCTTTGTATACGTAAGTTATGGCTTCATTCATTTCTTTTATTACTTCATCTAATTGAAGGGCAGATATTTTTAGACTATTATTTAGGTGTTGAATTTCATTCACCTCTTTTTCACCTTCAATTAATTGAGTAATTCCAATAATATTGGCAACTGGAAGTCTTAAACTATGCGAAGTGATTTGGGCAAATTTTTCCAGACTAACTAGATAATCATTGATTTTTCTTTCCGATTCTTTTCTTGCTGTAATATCAATGAATAATCCTATAACTCTGCTTGCATTTCCTGCTTTATCAAATTCAAAGACTTTACCTTTATCCAAAATCCACCTAAAAGTTCCATCTTTAGCTTTCATTCTTAATTCAGCAACAAACGATTTTATCTCACCTTTCAACAATTGAATAAAAGTTGTACGGGCATTTTCTAAATCATCTGGATGAATGTTATCTGTCCAAAGTTCAACTTTAGGGAACAATACCTCGTCCGTTTCGTACCCTAAAATTTTGTTGCAGGTTGGAGAAAAGAAGAGGTTGTTTTCCTTAATATCATAATCCCATAAACCATAATCATTTCCTTCTAAAGCGAATTTCCATCTTTCCTCATTAAATTTTAATGCTCTAGTTACATTTCTTTCTTCGGTTATGTTTTTACCATAAGTGGAAACACCTATAATTTCGTCATTTATTTTAATAGGATTAAACGAAACATGAAATATATTTTCTGCAATTTCGTAATCAACAGTAAAATATTCATTTTTTAATGCTTTGTCGTACAAAGGTTTCCAGTAATCAATCAATTCAGGAGAAGCAAAATTAGGATCAAAAATGTTATCTCCTTTTGAAATCCATCTGCCAAAATATCTATGATGTTCTACTTTAAAATAATCATTACAAGCAATTAAATTATACGCATTGTCTAAAGACCAAATACTTGTATCGGCGAAGTTATCTAATAAAGATTGTATGCTACTTTGAGCTTCTTCTAATTGATAGGCAAGGACTTTATAGGTATTTCTTTCTTGAATTAATTTTTCTTCATTTTCCTTTGTTTGAGTAATATCAATTACTGTACCTATGAATCTATTTGGTTTCACATTTGTCTCATTCAAAAAAGTGCCATTAATATGTACCTTTTTCAATGTTTTATTTTTGGTAATTATGGTAGTAAATAGTTCATATTGACCACCATTTAATAATCCATCTTCCCATTTATCTTTATATTCTTTGATATTATCAGGATGGATAATTTTCGAAAAAATAGCCGAGTCTTCTATGAATTCTTGATGGGTAATATCAAAAATGCTGTAGACTTCTTCACTCAGGTAATAGTTGTTATTTATAAAATCAAAATCCCAAACACCCATATTGAATGTTTTTGCTGCCAATTGCAACATTTGCTGAGAATGTAAAAGGTTTTTCCGCTCAATTATTTTTTCCGTTTCGTCTTCGAAAGTCAGTAAAACTGAAGTGTCTCCATTGGAACTGAAACTGATTGAACTGTATTTAATTATTTTATTACCTTTTAATGGTATTTTTAATTCCAACTCTCCTTCATTTTTATCAGAGTAGTTTGTTAAAAGTAATGAAGGAGGTATCTGTAAATCAGAAAGCTGATTTAGTAAATTAAAAAGATTTTTGTTGGAATTATCAACCTCAGAATGATTAAATAAAATTCTAAAAGCCTTGTTGAAATTTAAAATTTCCCCATCAACAGTACAAATGCATTTTGCATGTTTCGCCTCTTCAAAAACCTTTTCAAACAGCCCCATGTAGATTCCAACCATATTATTTCAATTAAGGATTACGAATCAATTCCCATTTGTGTAAATGTAAATATTTTTTTTTGAAAACTCCTATTAACTTTCTTGAATCCTTAAACTTTAAAATGAAAAAGGCCATATTTAACTAGAGTATATTACTCAATATTTGGATGATTTAATTTCTATTTTAAATTTTATTATCCTTACTGATCCTATAAAACTCTATTTAAATAATTTAAAGATTACAAGATGCTCATCATTTAAAATATTTATTTTTCAATTTGCTTATTACTTAAAAATAAATCCTTTGTTTCAGATACTTTATGAAACAAATCTAGGTTTATAGCGTAAGGAAATTGGTTAATCTTAATCTGATGATATATTGTTACACTGAATTAATTATGAACATTCAAAAGTTTCAATTCGCGCATAATTTTGAAAGTAGATGGAATAAATCAAGTAAGATTTATAACTTTAGAATACGTAATATTGTATCATGAATACAGCAAGCGTCCTAACTATACTTGTTGTTGAAGATAATGCAGGAGATTTTTTGCTAATTCAGCAAATGCTTTTTGAGATTAAAGACTTTTCGAAAAGTATTATCCACGCTGATACGCTGCAACTTGCAATTGAAGCAACAGAGTTGAATCGCATTGATGTGATTTTGCTCGATCTTTCATTATCTGATAGTTTTGGAATTGATTCTTTTTTAAGGTTAAGTGAAGTAGTTCCACAAACGCCTATTTTGATTTTATCTGGCCTCAATGATAAAACATTTGCTAAAGATGCCGTGAAAAATGGGGCACAAGATTATTTAGTGAAAGGCGAATTTGAAGAAAAGCTACTTTCAAAATCTATTCTATACAGCATTGAACGTAAAGCGGGAGTGGAGTTGTTGAGGCAAAGTCAGGAGACCTATAAATTGCTTTTTGAAAATAACCCAATCCCAATGTATATAAGAGAAAAAGACTCTTATAGAATTATAAAAGCCAATCAATCATTTGTTCAACATTTCGGTTATTCTCAAGAAGATTTTTTGGAAATGACAATTTTTGATTTGCACCCAAAAGATGAAAGCGAACAATTGAGAAATTTTATTAACACCGGGAATTTTAAAGATTCTCAAGTTTTTAAAAACATTAAAAAAAATGGAACGGTTGTTTACGTGGAGAGTCGGGTGAAAGAAATTGTTGTAGATGATATAGATTGTTTTTTGGTGTTGGCAGACGACCTCACAGAAAAACGAAAAGTGCAAGAAGAGGTGGTTTTTCAAGCAAATATTTTAAAAAATGTAAAGGATACCATATTTGTAACAGATGTAAATGGTAAGATAACTTATTGGAATGAAGGAGCAGAACAAACTTTTGGTTACAAAAGCTACGAAATGCTCGGTAAGCATTTTGATATATTGTACCCTGAAATTGATAAACAAAAACTCGGAAGAGAGCTGAAAGAAATTACAAATGGTAACTTATCTAATTGGAGGTCTAGATTAATAACTAGATACGATAAAATTTTATGGTCAGATAATACTACCTCAGTGCTAAGCAACGATAAAGGCGAAGCCATTGGTTTTATTAGAGTTGTGAAAGATGTTTCGCAAAGCGTCAAGTTTGGCGAGCAACAGAAAGAATCAGTTGCGATGCTCAATTCTATTTTTAATAATGTTGTTCAAAGTATTGTTCTCGTTGATACTCAGTTTAGAGTTAAAGCATTTAATGTTTTTGCCAATAAACAATGCATCCAATTAATGGGACTTGAATTGCAAGAAAACAGGTCTTTTCTCGATTATTTAACAACAGAAGTTAAAAATCAGTTTGTAGGAGAATTTGAAAAAGCGCTCAACAATGAAACCGCACAATGGGAAATGTGTCTGAGATTTACTAGTTCTTCCATTTTTTGGTTCGGAATGAGTCTTTCTCCTGTTGCAGATGATGCTGGAAATGTTTTGGGAGTTTGTATTAGTATGATTGATGTTTCTGCTAGAAAATCGGCCGATGAGAAGTTTCATGGTCAATATTTAGAAATAGAAAATACCAATAAGGAACTCGATAGATTGATAAAAATTCTAAGTCACGATTTAAGAGCACCGATGAATTCTGTAAAAGGATTAATCTCTCTTGCAAAAGAGGAGAAAAATCCCGAAGAATTTCATAATTATTTAAACATGATGGATAAAAGTCTTAATAAGTTGGAGACTTTTACAATCGATATTATTTCTTCCCTTAAAAACAGGTCTGTTAAAAAAGTGGAGCCTTATATCTTTAATGATTTGGTAGATGAAATAATTGAGGAATTAAAATTTAGTGAAGGAGCTACAAAAATTGAAATTACCAACGAAATTCCTCAAAAAATTGAGGTAGATATTGATCCTACAAAATTGAGAATCATTTTAAGTAATTTAATTTCAAATGCAATTCGTTATCACGATTCTTCTAAAGCTGTAATGTTTATTAAAGTAAATGCAATTAAACATCCTTTATTGGTAGAGTTTTCTGTTGAAGATAATGGGAAAGGTATTGCTATTGAAAATCAACAAAGAATTTTCGACCCCTATTTTACTATTGGAAATCATTCTGATAGTAATGGTCTTGGACTTTCAAATGTAAAAGATACAGTGCAGAAATTAAGAGGCACGATTGATTTAGATTCGACTTTAGAAAAGGGAAGTATTTTCAGGATTGATATTCCAATGGGGTAAAATTACCTATCAATATGCGTTGATTGTATCTTATTATTCAAAAAAACAAAAGGGCTGCCATTTAATAATAGCAGCCCTTTTTCAATTCTTTTGTTAATATTATTTCACTAGTAGTCTTTTATTTACTTTGTAGGTTTTATAACTAATTTCTACAACGTAACAACCTTTACTCAACTCGCTAATTGCAAGCGGCGTATTATTTGAGAATTCTTTTCTTAGAACAAGTTGACCAATTGCATTATAAATTGAAATTTCTCCTTTATCAGGACCCTCAATATTTATAAAGTCGCTTGCAGGATTTGGAAATACATTCGCATAAAAGTCTTTAGAAAGATTTATCCCAACGGAACCATCTACGGTTATTGTTAAAGAGGACGTATCCGCACAACTTGCATTATATGCAATACAGGTGACATCAAAAGTGCCAGCTTCTGTGTAGGTATGCGAAGGCTGTGGGACTTCTGAAGAATTACCATCACCAAAATCCCAGAGGTAATTTTCAGCATTAATAGAAGTTGAAGTAAAATCGACTGTTGCATTGGTTAAAACTAAAAATTCCGAAGAAGCACTGATGGATAAAGAAACAGAAGGCGAGCTTTCTATTATTACAGGAACCGAATAGTTCGTCGTATCTGCAAATATAAATTCCAAGCGATAGTTGCCGGGCATTAAATTCTCGAAGGCTAAATTGCTTATATCGCTTTCATTTGCAATAACAATATTAGAATCGTTTACTAAGTTTACTTGAGTTGAATTGGAATTGCTAGCTTGTAAATAAATGATTCCATCATTTCCAATGCATGTTTCGTTTACACTTTCTATGAAAACATTTGCAGATGAAAAATTAACTACCGCAGCGGCTCTTTGACCAGCATCAAAGAGAGCTTCTAAATTTTCGGCAGCTAAAACTGCAAATATAATTGTAGCAGAATCACCAGGTTGTAACGTATTTAAATTTCCCGAAATTAGATTTGAAATATCTCCTATTGTTGAAGAGTCTCTGATAGCACTTCCCGATAAGGTATTGTACTTTTCAGAAGAAGAAAAACCATCATATAAATTAAGACTTCCAGAAGTTCCTCCATTATTAAAACAGTAATGTCCGTCGAGTGTGCCTGAAATCAATTTTACACCTGCATACAAACCATCATTTTGGGTGTTAAATGCATAGCTTAAATTTTCGCTTGCATCAAACTTTGATTTATTAGTTGTTGCATTTTGAATGTCCCAATCGGTAAATAAACCAGCCGATAAATTTTCGGTTACTGAAGTTCCTATATTTTTTATGGAATACGTGAAGAGGATAAAATTACTGTCTGCTGGAGCAGAAGATGCCCAAGCTTTTTCAGTAATTTCGAGTCTGTTTATAGAAGCGCTGTCTGTATAATAGGTTGATTTAATTTCAACGTAATTGCTATTTAAAGGATTTACATTTTTTACGCTATTTACTCTTACAAAGTCTGCGTCATATCCAGGAATTACACTAGCATAAGCATTGTCTGCCAATTTTGTATTACTGCTGCCAATCATCAAACTCATAGAATATATCATTGTTGGTGCATCTTTATAAGAAATACCAATTCCCTCGGTCGCATAATCTGCATTATAACCAATGTTTCCGCGAGAAGTTATAGTTGTAGAAATATTATTGATTGCTAAATCGATGTAATCTTTATTTACTATTAACTGGATGTATTCGAATGCTGCATAACCTACATCAGAATAAGAAATTTTAAAAATCAATTTAAGATTTACAGGTGCGCCAGGTAAAATTTTGAATATAAATGGATTGGCTGCATTGGGAACTTGTGTTAATGTGCCAATAATTCCTGCATTAAAATTAGAATTACTAAATGAAACAAAAGGTGAATTGCACGAAATTACAGCATTCATTGAAGATGAAGGAGCGAGATAATTGAAGAAATCTCCTAGCAAAGTAATGGTGTCTCCCGCTTCAGCGAAATTATTACCATCGTTATCAGAAATTAGAACATTTTCGAAATGCACAGATGGCAGTAGTGGACCATTTAATGCTCTTTGCATATTTAATCTGCCTGCACCTAAATAATGATAAAAACCTGCATTCCCTGAAATTTGATAAATACTTGTATCTGCTGTTATTTTTAATCTTTCGGCAATTTGTAGGGCGTTATATCCTGGGAAATGGCTTTTAACTAAAGCAGCAGCACCAGCAACCAAAGGGGCTGAAAATGAAGTTCCAGAACTTTCTTGATATCCATTAAAAGGCCAGCAAGACCTTACTAATTCACCTGGAGCAACAATATCTAAGTCGGGACCGAAAGTAGAACCAGACCATTTTACATCTGTAGCACCCGTAGCACCTACATTTAAAACGAAAGGATAAGACGCAGGGTAATAGGATTCGTTTAAATTACTGTTTCCTGCTGCAGCAATAACAAGAGCTCCCAAATTTATAGTTGCATAGCGTATTACATCTTCGCCCATGGGCGTGTAGAATGTACTTCCCCAACTTGCATTTATAATTTGCGCACCTCTATCTGCAGCATAAGTTATTCCTTCATACCCATAATTAAATCCATTTGCATCATCAATTCTAACAGGAATAAATTTACAATTGTAAGCATTTCCAGCAATTCCTAAAGCATTATTAACCGTTGCAGAGCTCATTCCTGTTGTAAACATTCCATGTGGTGAAAGCATTGCAGTTGGGTCATTAGAATTAGAAACAGAGTTCCAACCTCTAAAATCATCTACATAACCATTGTTATCATCATCAATTCCATTAATAGGGTCAGCGTAATTGAATTTTACGTTTGCAAGATCTTCATGTGTAAATTGAATTCCCGCATCAGTAATTCCAATGAACACGTTTGTATCTCCTTGCTCAATATCCCAAGCCTCAAAAGTTTTTATTAAAGCGTGATGGTATTGCTGACCAATTTGAGGGTCGTTTGGAGTAAACATTGGTTTGTTAATGTAGCGCGGTTGCGCCCATTCTATCAATCCTGCTTTAAATAGTTGTTCTTCAATTCTCCTTAAATCGATAGAATTGTTGGTTTTTAATTGGTAAATGAGCGTTAAATCTGCAAGCTGCTCACCATTTTCATTTGTTTTCTTACGTGGCACCTTTGCAGCAGGAAAGTTTTTCTGAACGTTTCCTCCACCATTTTCTTGAAGAATGCTAGTAACTAATTGTGGGAGATTCCCAAAATTTTCAAAACTATTTCTTTGTGTTTCTTTGATTTTAAAAATCAATTGATTGGAAACATAATCTGCCACCTGCACCTGCTTTGGAATAAGGTATCTCTGTGCTTTAGAAAAAGTACATGTAAAAAGAAAGAAGGCCGAAAATAAGATGTATTTATGCGTCATTGTGTTTGTTTTATTAGTTTTTAAAGGAAGATGTTTTGGTGTGTAATCTTCTTAACTAATTAACTCTAAACTAAAATATAGGTTAGAATAAAAGGCGACTTAAACTTACAAATATTTCAGCATTATTCTTTCCAAAGAAATGGAAAAAGTAATAATGATAAAACGAAGACCACTAAATTCAAACTCAATAATGCAAGAATATAAGGTTGCTGAACGCTATGCGCTAAACCATCGGCTGCATTTTTCGAGAATTTTATCAAAATTAATAACATAGGAAGAATAACAGGAAAGCTTAGAATAGCCATCAATGTTGAATTTTGATTTGTTTTTGATGCAATTCCAGCAACTAGTGTAAGCGTGCTCGACAAGCCAACGCTTCCTAAAACAATTCCTAAAATGAAATAGGTGTGGTCTTGTACAGGGTTTCCGATGAGTAAGCTGTAAATAACATAACCAATTAGTGAAATCAACAACATTAAGAGCGCATTGTAAATAATCCGCGAAATGATAACAGCATGCGCTGAGGTCAATGTGTAGAAGTAAAGTAACTTACCTCTGCTTTCTGTAGAGAAACTTTTGGAAGTTGCGTTTATAGAAGTAAACAAAATAATAATCCAAAATAGCGCATTCCAAGTTGGTATATTTATTACCTGTTTAAAAGAAAGATAACATACAAAAATGGTAGATATTATGTAGAGCAAGAGCCCGTTGAGTGCATATTTTTGTTTCCATTCTAGGGCGATGTCCCGTTTTAATAAGTAAATTATTTCAGAATAAAGGGAATTGCTTTTCATAGAGCGGGCAAGTTATGCAATTTACTTCGGATGGAATGGTTGAATTATTTCATTTTCTTTGTGCAATGAAATTAGACATTTTAGCATTTGGGGCACACCCCGACGATATTGAAATTTCTGTTGGAGGAATGCTTCTATCAGAAGTTAAACAAGGCAAAAAAGTAGGGCTCGTAGATTTAACAAGAGGAGAAATGGGTACTCGGGGAACACCTGAAATAAGAGATATAGAAGCCCAAAATGCGTCAGAAATAATTGGCGCTTCTGTGAGACATAATCTTAAATTTCCAGATGGCTTTTTTGAAATTTCCAATGAAAATAAATTTCCCATTATTGAATTAATACGAATGCATCAGCCCGATATAGTAATAACAAATGCTCCATCAGATAGGCATCCCGACCATGGAAGAGCTGCTCAATTGGTAGTTGAATCTTGTTTCTTAGCAGGTTTAGAAAAAATCAAATCGATAAATCCCGAATTTAAAGCTTGGAGACCTCGGTGCATTTATCAATATGTGCAGTTTTATCATATTGCTCCTCATTTTATTTATGATATTTCTGAAGTGATGGACCAAAAACTGGAATCAATCTTAGCGCATCGTTCGCAGTTTTATGATCCTAACTCGAAAGAGCCAGAAACAGTTATTTCATCCAAACACTTTAAAGATAATTTAATTGCAAGAGCATCTGAGTTCGGTATGCAGGCGGGTTTTAGATTTGGAGAGCCATTTTTGGTAATAAGAACTCCCGGTGTGAAATCTATTACAAATTTATACTGAAATTAATTTGCATAAAAAAAGAGGCTTATATTTCTATGAGCCTCTTTTTTTTAAAGTATGAGAATTAATTAGTGTTTTACAACTAACTTTTTGCTTGATTTATTAGTACCGTTAATTACGTTAACGATGTAAATTCCATTTGCTAAATCAGCAGTATTAATAGTAATGCTTTGTTTTCCAGGTAATGCATTTGTATTCGCTACATTTAGAATGTTTTGTCCTAAAATATTGCTGATAGAAACGTTTAAGCTACCAGCATTTGCAACTTCAAAAGATAATGTTGCAGTTTCATTTGCTGGGTTAGGAACAAGGTTTAGAGCAAGAACATTTTTATCAACTTTAGTAATACCAACATCCGTAATACCTTTACTTAAACCATAATAAACAATGTCATTTGAACCATATTCATGAACATTAGCATTTGCTATTGTAACAGCACTTCCCGGAATAAAATCGCGTTGGTAAAGCATGTGGATGTTGTCATCTACACGTCTTGCAATGGAAGGGAATGCATATTCTGAAAATTGATCAAAGAACAAATCTTCTCTTCCTACAATATCTACTGGACTTGTCCAAGTTTGACCATCA
>Ga0105049_10010466_pt1 | contig 10648 bp, 9 predicted proteins | sample MAT06_FD_78087 | JGI IMG/M metagenome (GOLD analysis project Ga0105049, IMG submission 78087) | Freshwater microbial communities from Lake Fryxell liftoff mats and glacier meltwater in Antarctica - MAT-06 | ecosystem: Environmental > Aquatic > Freshwater > Ice > Liftoff microbial mat | place... | reverse complement strand
TTACCAACGGCGTCTTTAAGTAACGTTGCCAAGCAATAGGCAGTGGACAGTACCGCGATCCACGGAAATCGCCCGTTGCGGATTTTCCATATAGATGCACAGAGCGCCAAGTTCGGTTGAACTTGGCGCTCTGTGTTATCACGAAGTTGGCAAACCATTCATCGACTGTCGCGTCCATCGATGTCTTCAGTTCACCAAAGAGCTTGGACTGCGCTTCGGTAAAGATCAAGCGCGGCATTGAGTTTGCTGCTGATCGTGGCCGCAGTGGGCAACTCGGCATCTTGGTACCCTTTCTGCTTGATCAATGGCCGACGCACTTCCGCAGCACGCAAGCGCGTGTACAACCGTTGCGTCCGAAAGGTCGGATCCGTTTGACTCTGACTATCAACAATGGCACAGATATCCTCCAGCAACTTCGGCAGGCGTGCTTCACATTTCTTGCGTCCGCGCTGGTGGTAGTGGTTGATGTAGCAGAACTCACCCTGCAATTCCCGCCGCGCTTTCCGCAGTGTCACGCGATTCCAGCCCAGTTCCCGTTCCGCATGACTCGGTTTGCCCCCAAACACCGTCTCGACGATTTTCGCCATGAAATGCCGCCGGGCGTACCCTTGTACCATCGCTTGCGTTTCGTTCAGTGTTGTTTTGAATTCATTCGTTAGTTGCATCGCTCTCCCCTTTCTGGAGAGCAGTTTACCACATCCCCTTGGATAGTTATTTCCTTCTTTATGCCTTAATACTCGATGCCCGCCTGGGCGCGAATGCCTTGTTCAGCAAAAGGATGTTTGATGGCGCGCATTTCCGTCACCAAGTCGGCGAAATCGATCAGGTTCTGCGGCGCATAGCGACCTGTGATGATCAGGTGCAACATGGGCGGCTTGTTGGCTTCTAGCCAGGCGAGTACCTCGTTGATATCCAGCCAGCCGTAGTGCAGGGGATAGGTGAATTCATCTAGCAGCAATAGATCGTAGCCACCATGCACAATCCGCTCTTGGGCAATTGACCACGCGTGCCGCGCCTTGGCCACTGTCTCATCCAGGTTGTCACTCGTCCACGTCCAGCCGTCGCCAGTCGAGATCCAGTCAATGTCACCCATGCGCGCGGCCGCTTTGATCTCGCCAAAGCGCGCATGTTCATTCTTCAGAAATTGCAGCACACCAATCCGCATCTTGCGGCCCCACGCCCGCGTCATCACCCCTAATGCCGCCGTCGTCTTGCCTTTGCCCTCGCCCGTATTGACAATGATCAAGCCCTTCTTTTTCTTAGCGCGCCGCACAGCCGCGCGGATCGCGTCGGCAGTTTGTACATCCGAATCGGGAATCACCTCCTCCGGAACCACAGCGCTAGCGATATTTATACTATCCGGCAACACGCGCGCGGGATCATGGCGCACCGTTGGCGGATAGACTGGTTCGCTGCCCGCCGGATAAAGTCGGTGAAAAATATGCGACTCAAGCGGCTGCCCTTGCAGAAAATGCCGCTGAAAAATCTGTTCCAACACAGCCTCGGTCACGCTGTGATACCAGATGCCGTCGGGGTAGACCGCCAAGATCGGTCCCTTTTGGCAAACACCCAGACAATCGGCCAGCGTACACTTGATACGATGGGGATTCTGTAATTTGGTCAATCCATAGGCGCGACAGAGTTCCATCAAGCGGCGTTGCAATCCCTCGGCCACGGCGGGATCAACACAGTCGCCATGATTACAGAGCAAGACTTGGCGACCATAGGGACGCATACTAGGTTGTGCGGTTGTGATCATGATATTTCTTCCCCCAACAAAAACTGATTACCGTCAGTACAGCTAGCCCCAGAAATGTTGCCAAGCGCAACAAGGCGACACTGCGTAGAATGTCGTGTACGCTGGGTGAGCGTTGACCAGCACCCAGCGTATAGTGATCCACTTTTTCTAATGCCACGCCCAGCACACCAGCCATGGCACTCATGGGATGACCGGCATTTGGGCTGGCCGTGACACGAGCATCGCGCCACCAAATGCGCCAAGCCATATCCCTATCGCACCCCATCAACCAGCCCGCCGCTAGGATCAACAGAGCGGTAAAGCGGGCTGGCAGCAGATTCGCCACATCGTCCAAGCGCGCGGAGGCTTTGCCCAACCACTCGCGCCGGATGTCGCGATAGCCCAACATTGCATCGGCGGTATTCAAAAAGCGATAGGCCAGCGCACCCGGTAGACCCAACAGAACATAGTAGAGCAATGGCGCGATCACGCCGTCCGAGGCATTTTCGGCGACGGATTCGATGGTCGCCGCGGCGATCTGGCTGGCTGTCAGCTCCGCCGTATCGCGGCTGACCAAATGCCAACGCAACTGCTGGCGCGCCGTGGGCAAATCATCGGCAGCCAATGGTTGATAGACCGCATCCGCCGCTGTGCTCAGGCCGCGCAGCGCAAAGCTCATCTTACACAGCAGTGCCTCCCCGATTACAGACAACCACCAAGGCAACCGGCGACAACCAAGCGCCCATAGCCAGCCAGTCGTTGCCGTCACCAGCACCCCGCCCACACTGATCAAGATGCCGTACACAAACTGGGCGCGGTGACCATGCGCCGGGGCCGTACGTTGGGCGGCAGCGATCGCCCGGCCCATCCATGCGACGGGGTGAAAGCGATTGGATGGATCGCCCAATCGAAGATCGAGCCCTATGGCCAGGGCGATGGCTAGGGTACGCTTCATCAAGAAAGTCATCGTCCATCCCCATCAATAAAAAAACCCGCCGAGTTGGCGGGCACAGGTGCAAAAAAGGTTCAGCACTCGCCCCCCTTTCTCCACGAAGGTGGTACGCAGTCCAGGTTCAGGCGGGTATCGGACTTTCTAATAGTCAATAATCAATGGCTAATTTTTAATGGTCAACCGAAGAGATGCGCACATGGACGACTCTTCATTAACCATTAGTCGGTAGCAATTGATTATTGGTTATTATTTACCGTTGCGGGACAGTGCCGGAATGGCCAAAATTGGCGTCACCGGGCTTCCCCATTATGCGCTTTAGCAGTAGTGCTGTTCTATCGATCTTATTCTATCGATCCATAGATAAAGCGCACCTGAATCGGAATCATTCGGTTGTTGCCTTGCACTCTATCACACGTTGCAGACAGAGGCTAATTTTAGCGCAGCAAAATTTTGTCGACGATTCTCCACGGCTTTCAGGTCTAGTCTGGCGTAGCGCGAGCAAAGTACCCCGATCGCTATTTCCAGATCACACGGACCATGTCGGCCAAAGAATAGACCCAGTAGAAGGCGGGCCGCGCGAAAACAACGCTGATCAGCGCCAAGCCAACACGCTGCTCGATCAAGAGCAGTCGTTGTTTTGTCCAACACAACAGCAAGGAGCGAGTCACATATTCAGGATTCAGGGTGCTGGTCCACACCCAAAACAATACCATCACGGCCGGCACCAACGCGCCACTTAAAACCATCACAAGCCACTTGTCGGGCAAAATGCCAACGGGGGCAGGATACCATAGGCGCTGTGCCAGATAGGTAGCGAGCACCAACGAAATCAAATGCACAAACTGATCTGCTAGGAAGTACCACACACCCTTTTTAAAAGGCAACAGAATCTTCAACGCATCTATCACAAAATGCACGATGCCTAGCCCCACAATCAATAACCAATATTGCTGGCTATCCCGGATCAGCAAGGCGGTAATTGCCATATGGATCAACACATGATAAAAAACGCCCTCGAAATGCTTATCTTTTAGCTTTGCCAATGCATTCGTCTGGAGCGGAAAGTCGGCAAATAGATGGGCAAGTAGCAACGTCATCAGCAAATGCATATCGAGTCCTTGTGTCAACGCGTTCAATTTGTTGAGTATCAGCTTACCGTTACTGCCAAAATTTTCTAGAAGTTCACAAGTTGCCTCTAGCCAGGTCCGGCATAAGTTCATGCTCAACAGTACTCAAATTTTACGCAATGCTATCATACAAAGATATAGTCAATAGTATTAAATTCGTCAGCATAATCTACTATCTCTTACATTTTTGTCAGCATTCGCGCAAAGCTTTCACAATCCTTGGGCACACAATTTTCAGCTTGGCCGAAAGGCTGTCTTCTAGCATATAATCGTATGTAGCCAATCGCTTGTACGTTTGGCGCGTTGGACGTTTGGTTCATCGTGCTTCCTGATCATTCATCTTTGCTACATATCATCTTCACTATAGACGAGGAGCTTCCCATGCAAGAACACCAACCACTCGCTGGCTTAACCGTCGTGGGGGTCCGCTATCGCGGCAGTCGGCTCGCCCAGCGTGACGAACGCGCGCTAGATGCTTATCGGGCAGCGGCGGTCTATCAGGTAGCTCAAGTGCCACTGACAGTTGTGGAGCCACGCCTGGCAGAAGCGGAGCGCTCGCCGGTTGAAACAGAAAATTTGGGCAAGTTGGGTGGAGAAATTGCCAAAGCGGTCGCCACGGGGGCGCACGCCGGCCATGCGATTTTGATGACCGGTGGCGATTGCAGCCACATTACGGGTGTGATTGGTGGCTTGCAGGATGCGTATGGCCCACAAACGCGGATTGGCTTGGTCTGGTTTGACGCGCATGGCGACTTCAACACACCCAAGACGACGATTTCGGGCATGCTGGGCGGTATGCCGGTGGCAGTCAGTGCAGGGCTGGCCTATCCTGAGTGGCGGCTCGGCTCACACATTGTTGCGCCACTGCCAACCGAACGAATTCTTATGGTCGACGTGCGCAACTTGGATCCGCTGGAAGAGCAGTTGATTCGCGCCACCGATGTTGTCATCGCGGCTCCCGCGGCTGGCTTTCCCGGTACAGCCTTGACCCCGGCCATTGAGCAAGTAGCCGAGCGCTGCGATCTGCTCTATCTGCACATCGATTCGGATATTCTGGATGAAACGTATGTGCCCAATCATGGCACGCGCGAGCCGAATGGGCCCGACATGACACAAGTTCTGGACGCCATCGACACAGTTATGGCTACCGGCAAAGTGGCCGTATTCGCCGTGGTTTCGATCTATGGGGAAGGCGAAGGCAGCACACGCAGCGTGGCCTCGGGGATTGAGCTAATTCATGGCGGGCTGACGCGCTGGCAGAAATATGGCAGTGCCAAGGCGTAACCCCATTACCGATCGAGCAGCGCCAACAACTTGCCCATCTCAACATTGCCGCCACTGACGACGACCACCACATGTTCGCCGAGATGCATCACTTTGCCGGCCAAGAGCGCGCCAATGCCCACACTGCCGCCACCTTCGACCACTTGCTTCTCCTGGCGCAGCGCATAGACCATGGCCGCAGCGATCTCTGCTTCGCTCAGCAGCACGATCTCATCCACCAGATCGCGGATCAAGGGAAAGGTGTAGCGGTTTTCCAGCCCAATCCCACCCAGCAGACTATCTGCCAGCGACGGTTCTTCGATCACGGCAACGGGCACGCCCGCTTGCAAACTGAGCGCCATGGCTGGCTCCAATGCTTGCGACACGCCCACCGTGCCAATATTGGTACTGGCACTTTTCATGGCCAAGGCAATGCCGCCCATCAAGCCGCCGCCCGAAAGCGGGACAATCACTGTATCCACCTGGGGCAGCTCTTCCAAGATTTCCAAGCCGATGGTGCCTTGGCCGGCAATAATATGAGGATCGTCAAAGGCAGAAACCAGCATCAGATCCTGCTCGCTTTGGAGCTGCATAGCATAGATCTCGGCTTCATCCTGCGTATGGCCGTGGATCAGCACTTCGGCCCCCAATGCGCGCATGGCTTCCAGTTTGTGGGGCAGCACCAGATCGGGCACACAGATGACCGCACGCATGTCCAGCCGTTGCGCCACATAGGCCACCGCTCGCCCATGATTGCCGGTAGAGACAGTGATCACACCCTTTTGCCGTTCGTCCGGCGTCAAGGCCAGCAAGCGATTGGCCGCGCCGCGCAACTTAAACGCACCCGTTGCTTGTTGATTTTCCAGTTTTAGATAGACGCTGGTGCCGGCATAGATCGAAAGCCCAGGTGAATAGACCAACGGCGTGCGGCGCACCAAAGGGGCAATCGCCTGGCGCGCCCAATAAATATCGCGCAATGAAATTGGTAACGCTAGGAGTGAATTGGTCTCTGTCATCCTGCCATCCTGTCGGTTGGTGAGTTTGTATAGCCATCACTGCGCCAAAGTTTATCACGGCTAACGAACAGCTCACAAACAGCCCAACCGGTATCTAGTACACGACGGCGTAAATAGACCAATGGTAGGACAGTGAGACAGTAGACAGCCACTGACTCACTGTCCTACTGACTCACTGTCCTACTGTCTCACTGTCTCACTGTCTCACTGTCTTACTTAGGCCGCTCTGTACTAGTGGTATAATCAAGCAACCTTATCCAAAAAAGCCCCATCAACAGCAAAGGAAATTCTATGCGTGTTGTAATCATCGGCGGCAGTGGCCATGTCGGCACCTATCTGGTGCCTCGCTTGGTGGCCGCCGGTTATGAAGTGGTGGCAGTCAGCCGCCAGCAGCGAACAGCCTATCAACCCCACGGAGCCTGGCAAAAAGTCCAACAAGTCACCATCGACCGCACAGCGGCCGAAGCGGACGGCACTTTTGGCGAACAGATTCTGGCCCTCCAGCCCGCTGTTGTGATCGATATGATCTGCTTTACGCTCGCCAGTGCGCGCCAGCTGGCGGAAGCGCTGCACGGCCAGGTCCAACAGTTCCTCCACTGCGGCACAATTTGGGTGCATGGCCCAAGCAGCGAAGTGCCGACCAGCGAAATGCAACCGCGGCGCCCTTTTGGCGCGTATGGCATCCAAAAAGCCGAGATCGAAAGTTACTTGCTCGATCAAGCGCGCCGCCATGGTTTCCCAGCCACGATTTTGCATCCTGGGCATATTGTCGGGCCGGGGTGGGCACCGCTAAATCCGGCGGGTCATTTCAACCCCGAAACATTTGCCAAGCTGGGGCGTGGCGAAGAACTCGCGTTGCCCAATCTGGGCATGGAAACGGTGCATCACGTGCATGCTGACGACGTAGCGCAGATCTTCATGCAAGCATTGGCCAACCGCAGCACCGCCCTGGGCGAAAGTTTTCATACCGTATCAGCCGGGGCGATCACCCTACGCGGCTATGCCGAAGCCATGGCCGACTGGTTTGGGCAACCAGCCAAGCTGACCTTTCTGCCCTGGGAAGCGTGGCGCGCCACCGTCTCTGCGGCCGAAGCGCAAGCGACCTGGGATCACATTGCCCACAGCCCGAATTGCAGCATTGCCAAAGCCCAACGCCTGCTCGACTATCGGCCGCGCTACACGTCGCTGCAAGCGGTGCAGGAAGCGGTACGCTGGCTGCTTGCCAATGGCAAGGTGGTCATTTGAAATGAGCATTTTTCATTCAATCAACTCCAACAGCAAAGGAGTGTGCTGTGGCTGAAACCGTAACAGTGGCGCTGGTCGGGGCGGGTGGCTATGGTGACTTTTATCTGCGCGCCTTGCTGGCCGACGCGGCAACCCATGCCGTACAATTTGTCGGTGTCATCGATCCTACCATTAGTGGAAGTCCCATTGTAGACGCGCTGCACGCGGCGGGCATTCCACGCTATCCCGATCTGGCGAGTTTCTGGCAGGCGACCAGCGCGCAGTTGGTGGTGATTGCCGCGCCGATTCATTTTCACGCGCCCTACACCTGCGATGCATTGGCCCACGGCGCCAGTGTGCTATGTGAAAAGCCGCTCTGCGCCACTCTGCAAGAAGCCCGGACGATGGACGAAGCCCAACAAACGTATGGTGGCTTTGTCGCCGTGGGCTATCAGTGGTCTTTCTCGGCAGCGATCCAGGCGCTGAAGCAGGATATGCTGAGCGGTGCGTTGGGGCAGCCGCGCCGCTTTAAGGCCCGCGTACTTTGGCCGCGCACGGCGACCTATTATGCACGCAACAATTGGGCCGGTCGGCTGCGTATGCCCGATGGCCGTTGGGTGCTCGACAGCCCGGTGAGCAATGCCACGGCCCACTATCTGCACAATCTGTTTTATCTGTTGGGCGATCAGCGCGAGCGCAGCGCGCAACCCGTGAGCGTGCAAGCCGAACTCTACCGCGCCAATTCCATCGAAAATTGTGATACGGCGGCGCTACGCTGCACCACCGCCCAAGGCGTCGAAATTCTCTACTATGCCTCCCACGCCACGGCGGATATAGCTGGGCCGCGCTTTCATCTGGAATTTGATCAGGCTGTGGTGACCTATGGCACAGAGGATGGTCAGCACGCGCCAGGGTTGGTTGTCGCCACCTGGGCCGATGGGCGGCAGAAAGTTTATGGCGATCCCTTTGCCGACGACGCGCGCAAATTGTGGCAGAGCGTCGCTGCAGTGCGTACAGGTGAGCCCGTTGCCTGTGATCTGGCAGCAGCGACAGCCCATGTGCGCGCCATCAATGGCATGCATGAATCGATGCCCACCATTCAAACTTTTCCCGCTGAACTCATCCAGCAGAACGATAGCTTAACTTGGGTAGCGGGCTTGCAAGAGACGCTCATCGCCGCGTATGACCAAAACCAGTTGCCCGTCGAGGTGGGCAATGTACCTTGGGCGCGTGCGGGCAAGGTTATCAACTTGGCAGCCTACACAACTTTTCCACAGAATCGGGCGCTGGCAGTTGATTGATCGTCAGTTATAGAGGGTTAGGGTCTATGAGACCCTAACCCTCTCCTGCCTATCTATCGGCTGCCTAATTTACCCGTGTTGCGTAGTTTGGTCGAAGAAATATCACTACGGAAGAGCGTTTCGGGAATGGCGTCGAAGAGGGGCGCAAAGCGGGCCGGGATCGCCATGTCGTCCAGGCTGCGGAAGGTGCCACTCTCGTCGAGCCGACCGGCCACCAGGAAGCGGCAGCCCAGCGCGCCAATTTCGCTGAGGGCAGCGTTCATCTTCTCTACACTATCTTCGTAGTAGCGCGTGGCAAAGATGCGTACAGCGGTATCATACCCTACGACAAAGGTTGCACCCGGATAGAGACGTGCTTTGCAGATGTAGGTCGGTGCGTCACTGACCAACACCGGGTAGCGACCGGCAAATTGACCTATACGCGCCAAGATCACATCCGTAGGCAGCGGTGGTTTATCCACATTGATCGCCGCCAGTTCAAAGGTGACAGGTTGGCCCAGGAGCGCTTCTGCAGCCTGCGCTATACCAAGATGGCCCTCATGCAGCGGATTAAATGCGCCGGACAAAATCACCGGCGGCGGAGTCGCCGTGTTATAGGGTAATCCATCGGCCTGGACACCGAAGTAGTGACTTGCGCCGGCAGTCAAGGCTTGGGCGGCAGGCAGATGGGTATAGCGCTGCACGCTGAGTTGATCACCGGCGACCAGATCTAAGGGAACTAGATCCTGAATATCACAGCTTTCGGCAATCACATGCAGAATCAGGCGGCTCACGAGTGCTTCTTCTTCGGCCCGCGTGCGCACCCCCTTCTCGATCAGCAGATCATATTGCAAAAAGCCATCGGGTTGCCAGCGCGCCACATGGGCGCGATGTTCGCCACGTTTCATGCGGTCGGTGGCAATTGTGGCGGTACAGGCGACGCCAAACAGAAATTGACTGTCGGGGCTGAGTTGACGCGCACGCGTATAGGCACGGCCAGCTAGTAACCGAGACGTTTGCCCGGCGACATACTGTTCTGGTTTGCGCGCCAAAAAGTCATCAAACGCGGCTTGGCTGTAGGGGACAACCGCTTCCAAGAGGGTGCGGCTGGCACCGGCAACATCCAACAACCGGCTCAGTGCACTATGGCCGGCACCGGCAGTCACCAGCATCAACCGATGGGGTGCATCGTGGATGCGTTGAATGAGGGTACGAAGTTCAATTTCCATGAATCATATCGAAGCCTGGTAGATCCACAAAGGCACGCGAAAACGACACGAAAAACGCAAGCTACTTGTCTCTTCGTGTCACTTTGTCTGCCTTCTTATAGATAAAGCCCTTAAAAGTCGCACAAATAACCTGTTGTACAGTCGAGCGTACTTGTGCCACTCTTAAATGGTTTGTCCATTAGATCGAGTGAATCGGGTAAATGGTTACCGTGCGCCAGCCGCTTGCAACGACGCCTGCATGTGACCGCGTGATTCGGCAGCGATAATACAACACTGCTCAACGCTATATTCTTTGGCCCCGATGACCTCCAGATTGAGCGGCCCGGTGTAGCCATTTTCGTGCAGCACACGAATATAGCCCACCAAATCAATATCGCCGCGGCCATTGGCTTGCATCTCGGGTTTGCCCGGCCCCTGTTGGCGACCCTTGCAATCGCGAATATGCACATGCTTGACGCGCGAGATGACAGCCGCAATTGCCTCTACCGGATTCTCGTTGGCGCGATAAATGTGCGAAGGGTCCATGTCGATGCCAAAGTTGGGCGAGTCAATCGCTTCCATCACCTTGAGCGTGGTCGGCGTATTGTAAATCGCCGCGCCGACGTGCGCCTTGACACAGAGCGTCACGCCATATTTTTCGGCCATGCGCGCCAGCGCGCCCAATTCGTCTAGGGTTTGTGGCAGTGTGCTGGGATCATCGGTCTTGCCACCAGGGCCACAGTTGATGATCGGAATGCCAATCTCCACCGCAGCTTGCATCGCCTGCTCCATCTTGATGGGATCGCGCGAGGGTTGCTCCATGGCCAGCAATGCCAGATT
>Ga0105049_10010465_pt1 | contig 10648 bp, 8 predicted proteins | sample MAT06_FD_78087 | JGI IMG/M metagenome (GOLD analysis project Ga0105049, IMG submission 78087) | Freshwater microbial communities from Lake Fryxell liftoff mats and glacier meltwater in Antarctica - MAT-06 | ecosystem: Environmental > Aquatic > Freshwater > Ice > Liftoff microbial mat | place... | reverse complement strand
GGCTTCTTCAAATATTGGCGCACACTCAAATTGGCCAGGTGCCACTTCGTTGTGACGAGTCCTCAGCGGAATACCCAACTTGTAGGATTCTTGTTCAAAATCTCTCATAAAGGCGTACACCCTTTCTGGAATGGCACCAAAGTAATGATCTTCCAATTGTTGGCCTTTTGCAGGGGCATGTCCGTAAACGGTTCTACCACTTAGGGTAAGATCTGGCCTAGCAGTTGCTAAGCCTGCATCTACAACAAAATATTCTTGCTCCCAACCTAGGGTGGCGGTTACTTTAGAAACGTTTTTATCAAAATACTGACAAACATCCACCGCTGCTTTATCTAAAGCTACCAATGCTTTGATCAAGGGTGTTTTCGTATCCAGCGACTCTCCGGTGTAAGAAATAAATATGGTGGGTATGCAAAGTGTTCTTCCTTGCCCAATTTCCATGATAAACGCAGGTGAAGAAGGATCCCAGGCGGTGTAACCTCTTGCTTCAAAAGTGGCTCGTAATCCACCATTGGGAAAAGAAGATGCATCCGGTTCTTGTTGGATCAATGCACCCCCTTCAAATTCTTCGATCGGCGTGCCGTCTCCTTTTAAAGTAAAAAATGAATCGTGTTTTTCTGCCGATAAACCCGTGAGCGGCTGGAACCAATGAGTGTAATGACTTACTCCTTTGCTTTCCGCCCAGGCTCTTAATCCATTCGCTATCTGGTTGCCCATGGAGCGGTCGATTCTTTTGCCTGTTTTAACACTGGCCAACAAACTTTTATAAGCCTCATCGCTGAGGTAATGACGAGCTGTTTTTAAGGTAAACACATTTTCATTGAATACCCCCGTGATTCTTGTTGTAGTGGCAACGTTCACCTCTTTTGCATTATTGGTGAGGTTGTTGATGGCATTAAATCTTAAAGAATTCATTTCTTTTTTGGTTTTAAGGCACAAAAAAAAGAAAAATTTCGCAATAAAAATATTTTAAGATTCATTTGGGCTAAAAAAAATTAATATTTGGTTTAAAAAATATACATATTTTAAAATTTAATCCGTAAAATCCATTTTGGCCAATGTTGAAAATGAAAAAGGAAGGGAATCAGTAAGAAGGGTAGCAAAATACTTTTGTAACGGGCAATTGTATTATAGTTGGGCGTGGTATAACCAGTAAGAATCACCATGGTAACTGCGACGGTAATTCCAAACAAAACTAACGCAGAGGGTCGTTGCGGGTGCCCTCTTCTTGCATATACAACTACTGCTATCAAAAATAAAGTAGCTAAAATTTCGATCAACAATAGCGTGTTAAACACATTTTTCACCTCCCATATATAAGGTCTGAAAAAACCATGGTTAATAGCTTTAGGAGCAAATTGTATTATTTCTGAAAAGCTGCCTTGGAGCGTATCCATTGGAAGTTGTGACTTTGCCTCGGGCAGTGCCAAAAAAGCCTGCTGTTTGTTGGCGATAACTTGTGCAGGGTTCAATGTTGGTTTCAAAATGCTTAAAAGCAATAGGAGTAATGCCATCAATCCATACACAACAACAGTGGTTTTAAAAGCCGGTGTATTTTTTTTATCAATCATATACCAAACCACGAATGCAGGTACCAGTAACAAAGCCAGGTGATTTCTGAGTAGCAGCAAACCAGCGAACATTAAAAAGATTAAGATGATTTTTTTAACGGTGAAACCATATTTCAGACATTGGTAAAATCCGAAACTGCACAATGCCAATAGCGTGAAACACACATTGTCTTTGCTATTGCTGGCGGTAAATACCAGCATCGTGGGAATTAAAAATGAGCCAAAGAGGAGGGGAAAAGAAATGGTAGCATAATTAGATGTGTACATTCTAAACAGGGCAATATTGCCAAAAAAAGAAAAAAGCACCCCTAATAAAGCATTCACATAAAAATTGCCCAAGGTTATAAAATTGAACAAAGCAATTGTTTTGGCTAAAATATTCACATCTAAATCGTTCCAGTATGAATTGACCGATCCAAAAAAATTGCCGTAATGATGGTAGGGACTTGAAAATAAATCTACCACAAACCCTTTTGGGTCTGTTGTTAAAAACTGGTGTTCCATCTTTGCCAGGTCATTTAACGCCACAGGGTCGCTGATTCCATCAAGATGATGAATGTTGATGTAGCCCCAGCCTACACATACCAATACCTTTATCGCGTAAAGAACCCTGATGGTAATTGGGTGCAATCCACTTTTTTTTATAAAGGCTATTTTGGGTAAGAAATATCCAATAATAACGGTATATAATGCAAATAAGATGTAAGCCAATCTTGTTTTTTTAATGTGGGAAGTTAGTTAAAATAATTACATATCATCGCTGGTATAAAAGGGGGGAGGTCGTACATTTGCGTTTTCTAAATAACCCTTCATTTACGTTTATGGAAATTACAGCCGCCACCGCAGCACAGCTCAGAATTACGGAAGAAGAATTTGACATGATCAAAACGAAGATGGGTCGTACGCCCAACTTTACGGAGTTGTGTGCTTTTAGCGGTATGTGGAGTGAGCATTGCAGTTATAAAAACTCAATTAAATGGTTGAAGACATTGCCCAGAGATGGAAAAAAGATGTTGGTGAAAGCCGGGGAAGAAAACGCTGGGTTGATGGATATTGGGGATGGTTATGGAGTGGTGTTTAAAATAGAATCGCACAATCACCCTTCTGCCATCGAACCTTTTCAGGGCGCCGCTACAGGCGTAGGTGGAATTAATCGGGATATTTTTACCATGGGTGCCAGGCCGATTGCTTCTTTGAACTCCTTACGATTTGGGAATTTAAAGGATGCCAAAACGAAACACTTATTAGCAGGCGTGGTTCATGGGATCGGACATTACGGAAACTGTTTTGGCGTGCCTACGGTGGGAGGAGAAATATATTTTGAAGAATGTTATCATACCAACCCCTTGGTAAATGCCATGAGTGTGGGTATTTTAAAAAATGGAGAAACCGTTTCTGCTACAGCAGAAGGTGTAGGGAACCCCGTGTTTTTTGTAGGAAGTGCCACCGGCAAAGACGGCATCGGCGGGGCGAGTTTTGCCAGTGCAGAAATCACAGAAGACAGTGCAGAAGATTTACCAGCGGTGCAAGTTGGAGATCCTTTTCAAGAAAAAAAATTATTAGAAGCTTGTTTGGAAGTGATTCAAACAGGAGCAGTGGTAGGTATGCAGGACATGGGCGCAGCGGGCATTATCTGCTCTACTGCCGAAATGAGTGCCAAAGGAAAATCGGGCATGAATATTCAGCTCGATAAAGTACCTACCCGTCAAAAAGATATGAAAGCCTGGGAGTTGTTGCTTAGCGAAAGCCAGGAAAGAATGTTGATGGTAGTAGAAAAGGGCAAAGAACAATTGGTGATAGATGTGTTTGAAAAATGGGATCTTCCTTGTAGCCATATTGGAGATGTAACCGGCGACGGTCTGCTACATTTTTACCTGCACGGAGAGTTGGAAGCGGTATTGCCAGCAGAAGAACTGGTTTTGGGTGGAGGCGCTCCGCAATATGATCGTGAAGTAAAACGCCCTGCTTATTTAGATATGGTGGAAGCATTTGATGCCGCTACGGTACCCGTTCCAACAGATATCAAAGCAATTGCTGAGCAATTGGTTTGTTTTCCTAATATCGCCAGCAAAAAATGGATTTACGAACAGTACGATAGTATGGTAGGCACGGGCACAACTTCGTCTAATGCTCCCAGTGATGCGGCCATCGTAATAGCCAAACCTACCAACAAAGCCCTGGCACTCACCACAGATTGTAACAGCCGTTATGTATTTGCAGATCCTTTCAAAGGCGCAATGATTGCAGTTGCAGAAGCTGCCCGCAACGTTGTGTGTAGCGGCGGAGAGCCGCTGGGTGTTACCAACTGTTTGAACTTTGGTAATCCTTACGATCCCGAAGTTTATTACCAATTCACCAACGCCATTAAAGGTATGGGTGCTGCCTGTTTAAAATTTAATACACCTGTTACAGGTGGTAACGTCAGTTTTTACAACCAGTCGCCCGATGGTCCCGTGTATCCAACCCCAACAATCGGTATGGTAGGGTTGCTCAACAGTGCAGATGATAAAATGACCTTGCATTTTAAACAAGCAGGAGATAAAATTTATTTGCTGGGCACCAGCAGAAATGATATTCATTCTTCTGAATACCTGCATAAAATTGTCGGCATAGAATTTAGCCCTTGTCCACACTTTGAACTGGAAGAAGAATTTGAATTACAACAACAGCTATTAGCGCTTATTAAAAACAAGCTGGTCCTTTCCGCACATGATGTGAGTGAAGGAGGATTAGCCATTACCCTGTTGGAAAGCGCCTTCCCGGGTAATCTTGGTTTTACGGTAAATACTACCGACGCTGCTATTCGCAAAGATGCTTTTTGGTTTGGCGAAAGCCAGAGCAGGGTAGTGCTGTCTGTTTCTGCAGAGCAGGATGCTGCCTTTGTTTCATTTGTTGAATCGAACAAAGTTCCTTTTTCGTTATTGGGTACCGTTAGTACATCTTCTGTCAACCTAGATGGAGAAGATTGGGGAACAATTGCTGCATGGAAAAGCAAATATGAAAATGCTATCAGCGATATTTTAAGCAATTAATCATAGTTTGGTATTATTTAAACAGTTGTTAGAAGCCAGTAATTATTGCTGGCTTCTAACATAAGGATACGTTTTGTCTTTATTTTTTTTATTGATATGGACTGGTCACATTTTTATAGCGGTGCGCAATCACTTAAATATAAAATTTTGTTTTTACAGCAATTTCGATATGCTTCAACGTTAGTAAGACTCCATTTTAAAAATATAAAATCGTTAATCATTTTATAAAAACGTTGAAGTGCTGATGGAAGAAACAATGACTCGAATTAACTTGATCCTTCATTAAAAAAATCAAAACCTTATTATGAAAAAAACAATTTTATCGCTGATGCTGATGGCAGGTATTACCACAGCTGCGCTAGCACAAGAAGGATCCGTATTGGTTTACGGGAACGCTGGTTTATCCAGCAACAAAATTGCGAACGACTCTAAAAGTTCTTCTTACTCGATTCTTCCCGGAATAGGTTATCAGTTTTCAGAAAACTGGACTGCTGGTTTGAGTTTTGGTGTATATGGTTCAAGAAGTGAATTTGGAGCCACTGTTAATAAAAATAACGGCTTCAGTGTTGGTCCGTTTGTGCGTTACACCCACAAAATAAGTGATTTGTTTAGTTTATTTGGACAAGCAGATGTGAACTACAATAGTTCAAAATCTACGCCATTTGGCGACCCAAGTACCACGGTGAATGGCTTTAACGTTGGTATAATCCCTGCAGTTCAAATGAACGTTAAAAATGGTTTTGCCCTGAACTTCGGGTTTGGCGGTATCGAATACGGTAGTTCTAAAGTAGACGCTCCAGGTGTACACAGTTTTAATTCTTTTAACCTCACTTTTGGCCAACAAGTAAACTTTGGTATCTCTAAAAACTTTGGGGGTAAGAAGTAATCAAAATCAACCTATTTTAAAAAAGCCACTTTATGAAAAGTGGCTTTTTTACATAAAAACCTTTCTCAAATTTTCTCTACCCGATAATTCGCCTTATCTTTGCATGACCTCTTGGATATTTTGATACTTTTCCTCCGGTCAAATGTAATTTTCTTTACAATTCTTGATTAAAAATTTGCTTTAAATAGGCGATTTGCTATTCTGTAGTCATTTTCTATATATATGACGGCAGTATTTAGTGGTGGCGTTATTTTTTGTTTTACGTACAAAATTCTACAATGGCTAAGTTCATCTTCGTAACCGGTGGCGTTACCTCCTCATTAGGTAAAGGTATTATTGCGGCATCGCTTGCCAAATTATTGCAAAGCAGGGGCCTCACGGTAACCATCCAGAAATTTGACCCCTATCTGAATGTAGATCCGGGTACCTTGAACCCCTATGAACACGGGGAATGTTATGTTACGGATGATGGCGCAGAAACGGATCTTGATTTGGGACATTACGAACGTTTTTTAAATACACCTACGTCTCAGGCCAACAACGTTACTACCGGCCGCATTTACCAAACAGTCATTAATAAAGAAAGAGATGGAGAATACCTGGGGAAAACTGTGCAGGTAATTCCACACATCACTGATGAAATCAAACGTAGAATGATGCTGTTGGGTGAAAAAGGGTTCGATATTGTTATAACCGAGTTGGGTGGAACTGTAGGAGATATTGAAAGTTTGCCATTTGTTGAAGCCGTTCGCCAACTTCAATGGGAAATGCCCGAAGAAGATTGCCTGGTAGTTCATCTCACTTTAATTCCTTATCTGAAAGCCGCAAAAGAACTAAAAACAAAACCTACCCAACACAGTGTTCGGATGCTCAGTCAGGAAGGCGTTACGCCAGATGTGATTGTATGCAGAACAGAACATCCTTTGAATGAAGAATTAAAAAGAAAAATTGCTTTGTTCTGTAACGTGAAGCCCAATGCCGTAATAGAGGCCATTGATGCAGGTACTATCTATGAAGTTCCCCTAAAAATGTTGCAAGAAGGGCTGGATGTAATCGTTCTCAAAAAATTACAGATCAATGGTTACTCTGCTCCCGAACTGAGTAAATGGAGAGCGTTTTTAGATAAACTAAATTATCCAAAAAGCAGGGTTAAAATAGGTTTGATCGGAAAATATATAGAATTACAAGATGCCTATAAATCTATATTGGAGGCCTTTGTACACGCAGGTGCGGTAAACCAGTGTAAGGTTCAAATTGTGAATATCCACAGTGAATACATCACGAATGAAAATGTGGGAGATAAGCTAAAAGAATTGGATGGGTTGTTGGTGGCACCAGGTTTTGGTTCTAGAGGTGTAGAAGGAAAAATTGCTGCTGTAAAATATGCCAGAGAAAACAAGATGCCGTTTTTCGGTATCTGTTTGGGCATGCAAATGGCCGTGATCGAATATGCACGCAATGTGCTGGGATGGCAGGATGCGCATTCAACAGAAATGGACGCTAATACCACTCATCCAGTGATTGCTTTAATGGACGAACAAAAAAAAGTAAAGAAAAAAGGCGGCACTATGCGCTTGGGTGCATACCCCTGCGTGATAGATCCTGGTACACTGGCGAGTAGAATATATGATCAAAAAGAGATTAGTGAAAGACATCGGCATCGCTGGGAATTTAACAATAATTATCTGGCAGAACTTGAAAATGCCGGAATGATAGCTAGTGGTAAAAATCCTCAGAATGGATTGGTAGAAATTGTAGAACTGCCCAACCATCCTTTCTTCATTGGGGTACAATACCATCCCGAATTGAAAAGTACGGTAGAAAATCCTCATCCACTGTTTGTCAGTTTTGTTCAAGCTGCCAAATGGTACTCCGACACAAAAATCGGTGTGATGAGCCCGCTCATGGAAAAGCAATCTAACTAGCTGATTAATTAGCTGATCTAATGAAGGATATGCAGAAATTAAGTATGGATGCGTTGAATCGCAAAACCGTTGAAGAATTTAAGCGTTCGGAAAAAACGCCCGTGATAGCCGTGCTCGAAAACATTCGCAGCTCTTATAATGTGGGCAGTGTATTTCGCACTTCTGATGCTTTTTTGTTAGAAGGCATTTACCTAACTGGTTACACCGGAACACCTCCCCACAAAGAAATACGCAAAACAGCACTTGGTGCAGAAGATACCGTAGCCTGGAAACATTTCCCGAATGCAATAGAAGCCATCCAGGAACTACGCAGCAATGGTTTTAAAGTGTATGCAGTTGAACAGGTGGCCAATAGTTGGTCGCTCGAAAAAATAACATTTGAAAAAGATGAAAAGATTGCGGTCGTTTTTGGAAACGAAGTCACCGGCGTAGAACAAGATACGATTCTGCAATGCGACGGCTGTATCGAAATTCCCCAACTGGGGATGAAACATTCCCTCAATATTGCAACGGCAGCAGGTGTGGTGTTATGGGAGATTGTTAGAACCAGGATGATGACCCAAGACGCAGATTTTCCACCCCTTCCCATTGATTGATCACCTCGAATTTTTCCTACATGGCCTCTATAAAAAATTATCTCTCGCTCATTAAATTTTCGCATACCATTTTTGCGCTGCCTTTTGCACTCATTGGGTTTTCCTTAGCAGCAGATGATTACCTGGATCTGTCTACTTTTATCGCAGGAACTGAAACCGACCACAGCGTGATGTCAACCCCATGGTTTTGGGTTAAAAAATTAGGATTGGTATTGCTCTGTATGGTATTTGCACGCTCCGCTGCCATGGCGTACAATCGTTACCTCGACCGGCATTTTGATGCAAAAAATCCACGCACAGCGATCCGTGAAATTCCCTCAGGCATTATATCTGATAAAAATGCTATCTGGTTTACCATGATCAACTGCTTTTTTTTTATTGTTACCACTTATTTTATCAATGAGCTTTGTTTTTATCTTTCGCCTATAGCTTTGTTTGTCATTTTATTTTATAGTTATACCAAAAGGTTTACACCCCTTTGCCATCTGGTGTTGGGCGTTGGTTTAAGCCTGGCGCCCATTGGCGCCTATCTTGCCGTAGCTGGCGCCTTTCAATGGTTGCCCATTGTATTTTCTCTAACCGTGCTCTGCTGGGTAAGTGGCTTTGATATTATTTATGCGTTGCAGGATGAAGAGTTTGACAAGGCCAATCAGCTGTATTCTATTCCAGCCGTTTTGGGAAAAAAACAGGCACTGGCAGTTTCGCGTTTACTGCATACGTTAGCAGCCGCAGGAGTGGTTCTGGCAGCAACTTTTGGAGGATTTGGTTACCTCTATTGGGTAGGGGCGGTCATTTTTGTTGGCATGCTTTTTTACCAGCAATCCATAGTAAAACCCGCAGACCTTTCAAAGGTGAATATTGCTTTTATGGCAGCCAATGGCACTGCCTCGGTTTTATTTGCATTGTTTGTAATAGCCGACCTATTTTTTCACACCAGATATTTATCTTAATCACCATGGCCAGAATTCTTGCAATTGATTATGGAGGAAAAAAAACCGGGTTAGCCGTTACAGATCCCTTGCAAATTATTGCCACCGGACTCACGACCATTCCTTCTCATGAATTGATCGCTTTTTTAAAAACTTATTTCGAACGGGAGGAAGTAGAATTGATCATAATAGGTTTGCCAAAAAACTTGGACGAATCCGGTACACATGGTACGCCTTTGGCTGAAGCTGCGATCAAAAGATTAGAGAAAGCCTTTCCTACAATGCCTATTAAAACTGTTGACGAGCGGTTCACTTCTAAGATGGCTAAATCGGCCATGTTAGAAATGGGATTAAAGAAAAAAGACCGGCGGGATAAAAAACTGGTTGACGAGATCGCCGCTACCATCCTGTTACAAGAATACATGTTATCTATTTAGTATCTTTTAACAACATCTTCTTCACCCGGCCCTTTTCGTCTACCTTAGAAATTGTAACTTTGCGCCATTAAAAAATAAAAGCCCAAAAGGAATTTGAATTATGATTTTACCAATTGTAGCATACGGATCACCAGTGTTGAGGAAAGTGAGTGCAGACATTACCCCCAATTATCCTGGTTTGGAAAAATTACTGGCAGATATGTGGGAAACCATGTACAACAGCAACGGTGTTGGTTTGGCAGCACCACAAATCAACAAAGACATCAGACTGTTCGTGATGGACAGTGAGCAGATCTTTGAAAACGAAGAAGAGGACGATGATCTGAACTATCCAGACAAACCAGGCATTAAAGGCGTATTCATCAATGCTCATATCAAAGAATTGGGTGGCGAAGAATGGAGTTACAACGAAGGCTGTTTGAGTATCCCTAAAATCAGGGAAGACATCCTGCGCAAAGAATCTGTAACGCTGGAATACGTGGATGAAAACTTTATACCCCAGCTCAAAACATTTAATGGCCTAACAGCGCGCATTCTGCTTCATGAGTATGACCACATTGATGGAAAATTATTCATCGATTACATCAAACCACTAAAGCGTACACTGATGAAGCGGAAGCTCGATGATATCAGCAAAGGGAAAATCAAAGTGGACTATCGCATGGTATTCCCGAAATAAGCAAGTCTTAACCTTTTACTCTTATTTGAATCAACTAATTTGCAGGTATGAAATATATTTTCATACCTGTTTTTTTTGTGCTGATCTACTCGGATGTGGCTGCCCAGGATGATACACTTTTTACAGGCAAAAGAGTCATTACTTTAAGTGATGTGGTGATCGATAAAAGACTGGACATACCCGATTTTATCAATAAAATTAAAAACGACAGCAGCTACTACAAAGCATTCAGAAACCTGCGGGTATTGGGTTTTAACGCCATCAACGATATTCGCATGCTGGATAAACAGGGAGGATTAAAAGCTTCCTTGTTCAGCAAAACAAAACAACTTAGGCAAAATAATTGTAGGAGTATGCAGGTGATCGAAGAAACCAGTACCGGCGATTTTTACAATTCCGACAGATCCTACAATTATTACACCGCCCAGATGTACGCTTCTCTTTTTTTTACAACAGATACTGTTTGCGGAGAAACCAATATCGTATCGGGGACTGAATTTTCGGCGAGTGGAAAAAAAGGAATGGATAAACACAAAGAACAATTAAAAACCTTGTTTTTTAATCCGGGTAAAAAAATCAATGGACTTCCTTTT
>Ga0105049_10010461_pt1 | contig 10652 bp, 11 predicted proteins | sample MAT06_FD_78087 | JGI IMG/M metagenome (GOLD analysis project Ga0105049, IMG submission 78087) | Freshwater microbial communities from Lake Fryxell liftoff mats and glacier meltwater in Antarctica - MAT-06 | ecosystem: Environmental > Aquatic > Freshwater > Ice > Liftoff microbial mat | place... | reverse complement strand
ATCCGACAGCTCGATCGTGAACGCGTAGTTGAGGGCGTCGATGTTGGGGTTCTTGGGGTACGTGTCGAGCGACGCCGTGGGCGACATGAACGCGCCCAGAAGAGCCAGGACCGTGGTGACGAGGTGCTGTTTCATCTACGAGTGCTCCGACTCGACACCGCCCAGGTAGTACAAGACGTTCGACTGGCGGAACACGCCGAAGCCGGTCACCCAACTGGCTCCTTGCACGACGGCGATACCCTGCGGGCCGACGGCGTCGTAGATCTTTGCGCGCCGGGCGGCGCACACTTCGACCGTGAAGTCTGTCTGGTATGCGTGCTTTTCCTGTGCACGCGTCTCCGACGGGACAACGAACACGAGAGAGGCGGCCAGACAGCACGAACGTTGGTGACGCATGAGGCGGCGGATAAGCGTGATGATGCGACGTGGGCGTGAAGCGGCGTTGCTACCGCTTCGCCCGAGCGCGAATCTGTGCGCTGCACTTGATTTCCACACGAGCGGCGGGACGCGGAAGGGCCGTCACGGCAACCGTCGCGCGCGCTGGCGGATCGACGCGAAAGAACTCGGTATATACACCGTTCATCGCCGCGTAGTCGCGCATGTCGGTGAGAAACACCGTACACTCGCCCACGTCGGCCATGGTGGCACCCGCCGACTGCAGCGCGGTGCGGATGTTCTCGAGTGTTTGACGCGTCTGTATCTCGACGCCGCCCTCGATGATGTCCTGCGTGCCCGGCTTGATACCGGTCATACCGGACACGAACACCTGATCGCCATCGCGGATAGCCACCGAGTATGCCGGTACCAACGGTGCGATACCCGGCGGATTGATCGTGCGGCGTGCCCCGGAGGACGACACGCAACCACTCAGCATTAGGCCGAACGCCGCAATGCCGCCAAGTGTCTGGAGAGGGCAGCGCATGTTAGTTTTCTCAAAAGGTGATTGCTGTTCTTCGCGTGTATCCGCATTCGCCGCGAGGTTTTCGGCACGCTGCTAGCGCGACCGCACGATCAGCGCGGCCTCCGCGACCAGTCCGTCCACCAGCTTGGCTAGATGGGTCTCGTCGGTGCGGGCGTTCATCACAGTAATACGTAACACGCGACGACCGTCCAGCGTGGTCGCGGTGATCCAGCCACGTCCCGAGCGGTTATAGCGCTCGCGGAGCGCGTCCGTCAGCGTGTCGAGATCATCTCCCGTGATGCCCTCCGGCCGCCACGCGAAGCAGAGAATATTCGACATCGGCTCGTGCAACGGCACGAAATCGCTACGCGCGCTGAGCAGGCCGTGCAGCGTCTGCGCCATGCGACAGAGCCGATCGTACAAGCGCGCCAGATTGTCCGACCCGTAGCGCTCGATCGCCACCCACAACTTCAGCACATCAGCGCGGCGTGAACACTGGAACGACCGCGGACCCAGATCCCAGATATGCGCGTCGGAGCCGGAGCTGAAGAGATACGGCGCCTCCTGCGTGAAGGCGCGCGTGAGATCATCCTGATCGCGGACCAGCACCATCCCCGCCGACAGCGGCAGTAACAGGGTCTTGTGAGGGTCCCACGCCAGCGAGCGGGCGCGCACGAGTCCCTGCACGCGATGCTGATGCCGCGGCGACAGCATGGCGGCGCCGCCGTGCGCCGCATCGACGTGCAGCCAGAGCGGGCCATGATCGTCGGCGAATACGTCGCAGAGGTCGGCGATCGCGGTCAGATCATCGAAGCTGCCGGTGGCCGTGCAGCCCGCCGTCGCCACCACCGCCATCACCCGCGTGCCAGCCGCGCGCAACGTCTCGAGCTGCGCCCGCAAGGCGTCGGTGTCCATCCGCCAAACGCGCGAGGGAATCACGATCACGCGCGCCATCCCCAAGCCCATCGCACCGGCCGCGCGTGACACCGCGTAGTGCGCATGCTCGCCGCACACGACCACCGGCGCGTTCGCACCCAGTCCGTTCGTCCATACGTCGGGCACGGCACGACTGCGGGCCGCCAGCAGTGCGGCGAAGGTCGCCTCGGTACCACCCGACGTCATCGTTCCACCGGCCTGCTCATTCCACCCCACCAGATCCGTCATCCATGCAATCACCTGATGCTCGAGCGGTGTGAACGACGGTGACATCTCGCGCACCGCCTGCGACTGATTCAGTGCACTGATCAGCGCATCGGTCCACACCGCCGCCGGCAATGGCGCCGACACCTGGTGACCGATGTACATCGGATGCGCCAAGCGGTTCACGTCTTCCAGCAGCAGTGACGACAGGCGACGCGCCACATCCGACAACGCACGCGGTCCCCGCGGCATCGGACCGGCCAGTCGATCGGCGATCACCTGCGCACTGTGCCACGTGGACACCGGTCCCTCACCACGACGCGTGTCGGCGAAATAGCTGGCCGCGAGCTCCAGAATCGGCCGCGCCGCGTCGAGCGTCGTATCCGCTTCGAGCATCGCCAACAGCTCGTCGTCGTTCTCCATTTGCGTGTCCATCATGTGCGAGGAAATGGTTCGGTGCGCTGCGTGCGCGCGTCCCAACGCCAGTACTGCGCATTCGTGCAATGCGTGCCGCCGATCCATCGATCGATGCCGTTGCCCCCCACCGCATCCGCACGGGCACGTACCACATCCTGCCCAAATGGCGTGAGCTGCACGGCACGCTCCCAGAATCCTCGACCATCGGAGTCGCGCATCGGCGCGATCAACCGGGAACCATTGGTGTGCACCACGATCGGATGCGCGCCGTCGCCGAGCCGCTCGGCATACCATGCAAAGCTTCGTTCACCGAGCCACACCCATGACTCCGTGGCCTGTTGCGCCGCGAACAACTTGCCCAGCGTGATGGCACCCGGCGACAATGCTTCACACAGCTGTCGCTCGCTGCGCGAGAGCCCGGAGTCGATGTCCGGGTACTCCTCGAGCTGGCGACGCAATGCAGCCACCAGATGCGGCAGCCGCACCGCATCGTCGCTGGTGTACGTACGCGCCGTGACCTCACGATCGAGCTGGTTCGTCACTTCGAGCAAATCACCGGGAGTCGGCGCCGTGAACGCGCGCCACGCCACACCGCCGTGCACCAGATCGTCGGCCGCAATGAGTCGCCGCGATACATACAGCGGCGTCAACTTCTCAGGCTGCATGGGACCGAGATAACAATCCGCCGGCACGATCGAGAGCCGCGGGCGTTTGGGCGCCTCGCGACGTTCGAAGCGTGCCAAAATCTGGATCAGCTGGAGCTGGTCGTACAAATCTGGCTCGAACCAGAGCACGACCTCGTCACCAGCTCCCACGTCCTCCAGCCGCGCATCGCGCTCCTCGAAGTCGGCCAGGGCGTCCTTCTCATTCGCCCACCCGCGGCTGGCGAGAAACTCGGCGCGTACGCGATGGAACGCGCCGAGGTCGTCGTCGGACGGCACCGGCCCGTCGTGCAGCAGGTCGCGCCAGGAAACGATGTCGCCCGGAAGGCCGGAACGCGCGAGGGCGCTCGCGGCCGCGTCGCCGTTGGTAAGGTGCAGGGTGAACATGAGTGCAGTATGTTGTCGGTAGCCGCGCAGATGCGCCAGTTCCTACGGGCGTTTGCAGTCATGGTCCGCCCTTCGTGTTCTCCACTCCGCTGCCACGATGCCAGAGCCTCGCGCTGTCGCTCCTCATGTTGCGCCCCCTGTGATCGTCGAATCGTCGCCGCTCGCAGATACCATGGATGAGTTCGAGGTCGAGCCCCTGCTGGAGACGCGGACCGCCCTCTGGGCTGTGGTCTTCGCCGGCGGGATCGGCACGCGCTTCTGGCCGCTCAGCACGCCCAAGCGCCCGAAACAGCTGTTGGCCCTCGTCAACGAGCGGCCACTCATCGCGGACACGATCGATCGTCTCGCGCCGCTCGTGCCCGCCGAACGTGTGCTGGTCGTCACCAGCGCCGACATCGCCGATGCCCTGCACGAGGCCATTCCCGAGGTCCCTCGCGCCAATATGCTGATCGAGCCGCGCCCACTCGGCACGGCGGCGGCGCTGGCCTGGGGCGCGCACGAAGTCGCCAAGCGTGCCGGACCGGACACGGTCTTTTGCGCGCTTCACGCCGACCTCTCGGTTGGATTCCCCGACGTCTTCCGCGAGGCACTGCGTCGGGCCGCCACGATGGCATCGTCGGAACCCGTGCTGGTGGCCCTCGGTGCCAAGCCTACCCGCTGCGAAACTGGGTTCGGCTACCTGCTGCCCAGTGCCCCGTTCGATCCGTTCGTGTCCCGCGCGGAAGGTGGCGCCTGCCGTGTGGAGCACTTCGTGGAGAAGCCCACCGCTGTCCTGGCCGATACGCTCATCGACAAGGGCGCGCTCTGGAACACCGGCGTCTTCGTGTGGCGCGCGCGCGTCGTGCTCGACGAGCTGGAAGCGAACACCGCCGAGCTGCAGTACGGCCTGCCCAAGCTCGCGGCGGGCGATATGTCGAGCTTCGCCGAATTGGTCACGTCGGTCTCGATCGACCGCGGCTTGCTCGAGCGCAGCAGCAATGTGGTGGTGCTGCCCACCGAGTGTGCGTGGGACGACGTCGGCACGTGGGCCGCATTGCGCCGCGTGCGCGATCTCGACGACACCGGCAACGGCGTGATGGGCCACGTGCACTGCGTCGACGCCTCCGGCAACGTGATTCACGCCGACGGCGGCTGCGTGGTGGCCTACGGTATCTCGGGGATGCTCGTGGTGTCGCTGGACGGACTCACGTTCGTGACCACGCTCGAACGTGCCACCGAACTCGGGCCGCTGCTCAACTCGCTGCCCGGCAGCCTGCGCTACAACCCCGGGCGCAACCACACCAGCTGATTCGCGCCTCGTGTCTGGTCAGCGTCCCTCGAACGTGGGGACGCGCTTTTCCTTGAACGCCGCCATCGCTTCACGCACATCGGCACTCGCGAAGCAGCTCTTGATGTGCGTGAACTCCTCGCGGAGCTGCGCATCGAGCGTGGCGTCCGCGCTGGCGAGCAGGAGTCGTTTCGACAACGCTAGCGCGAGTGGTGGGCCCGCCGCCAGCTGCGCCGCATAGCGCTGCACACCATCGGCGAACTGGTCATCGGCCAACACCGACGTCGCAAGACCGATCCGCTCCGCTTCGTCGGCGCGGACATCGCGACCGGTGAGAATGATGTCGGCCGCGCGCGCGTGGCCGATCAACCGCGGCAGAAACCAGGTCACGCCCGCGTCGGGTGACAATCCGCGGCGCACGTAGCCCGCGGTCACCGTCGCACTGGCGCTCACCAGGCGAAAATCACAGGCGAGCGCCAATCCGAATCCGGCGCCGGCGGCCGCACCATTCACGGCCGCGATCACCGGCTTTTCGCACGACGTGATCGACTGAACCCATCGCCCCACCCAGTAGTACGGATCCAACCGCGTGGCACGATCGGCCGCATCGAGGCGCCCCTGTTCACCGAGATCGAGACCGGCGCAGAAGCCCCGTCCCGCCCCGGTGATGACCACGACACGGACCGCGTCGTCGCGTGTGGCCTGCGCCATGGCCATCGGCAGTTCATCCGCGAGCCGCGGATTCACCGCATTGAGGCGTTCAGGACGGTGCAGCGTGATCGTGCGCACGCCAGCCGCTGTGGTGTCGATGAGCAGATGCTCGAAGGAATCGATGTGGGCAGTCATGCTCCAAGCATACAGGCCGCGCCAAGTTTGCGGGGCAGACTTGTGTCGATTCACGTGTCGTCCTTCACGCTGCCACTACCACCGATACGGGTGCGTTCGCTAGATCACATGGTGAGCTTGTTCAAACCGGTTATCAGACGCACAGTCCAGTTGGCCACTTTTGCCCCCGCCATGTCTCCCTCTCGCGCTGCTGCTTCCCCGATGATGCTCGACGACCCGACCGCTGCCCAGCAAGGGCCGCTGTATTGCTGCGACGCCCTCGCGCGTACGGCGTCGGAGACCTGCCGTCAGCATGAGCGCATCGCCCGCCTGAATACATTGGCGGTCGCGAAATCCGAGCTCGGTGCCGCCCAGGCGATGGTGGACAATATCGATCTGGCGCTCGCCGAGTGTGTGCGGGACTTCGAAAAGACCTGCGCGAAGGCCACGATCAGCGACGATGCCGACATCCGACAGGCCGCCAACGCCATGTGGCTGGCGGCGCGTGAGTACCTCCGCCGCCACAGCATCGCCGAGAAGGCTACGCGTCAGCTCACGCAGCACGATGCCGAAAAGTTCGGTGATCTGCAGCTCGAGTACGAGCTCGAAGCCTCGGCGCTACTGGGCCTCAAGCACGCGATGTCGACTTACCAGAAGCTACGCCCGGATACGCGCTGCCCGTAAGCACGCCGGTCAGCGCGATCTCGAACAACAGCTTGGACGGCTGCGGGTCCCGCGTGAGATAGACCTGCAGCCGCTCGATGATCGCCGGGGCGTTCACCCGAATCGCCAGCAATTCGCGTTCGTTTGCCGGCGTGAGCATGGGGTAGAAGCTGAGGGTACAGTGCGGCGTAAAACGGAAGCGCGCCTGCTTGAAAGGCAACCCACTGCGCGCGATGCGTTCGTGCAGCGCTCGCAACGGACCATTGTGATCGAGCGGCAATGATACGATGTCCGTCTGCATGAACCGATGCGGCAACCCGAGCGCCAGTTCCATCGGCGCGGTGCTCGCGGCGATCGGCTCCAGCGCGTCACGAATGCGCGCCACCGGGGTGTCCGTGGGCATGGCGCCCACGCCCGACGACCCGATCAGCGTCACGTGAGGAGGCGTGAGCCGGGCCAGCTTTGGGTCGAAACGTTGTTGAATCTCTCGCACCATGGCCCCTGCTTCACCAGGGAGCTCTGCCAGTACGAAAATGCCGAAGGACGCCGCCATTCCGGAAATCTAGTCGGTGTGCACACCACCCTCACGGTGGCGCGACCGGCACGATATGTTCGCCCTATGGGAGACGCCATGAAGGTCATTCGGGAGTACGTGAACGAGATGGAAGCACTCGTGGCGCGCAGCGTGCTGGAAGCACATCACATTCCGGCCGTCGTGCTCCGCGACGATGCGGGCGGAATGCTGCCCGCCATGCACTTGGTTTTCCCTGTGCGGCTTGCGGTGCGCGTGGGAGACGCGATGAACGCACTCCGTATCCTCGATGCCCCGTTCGAAGGCGACGAGTACATCGACGAGCTGCTCGGCCCCGACGACGCCACCGGGCGCCCGTGAGCACCCGTTTTACCGGACAGGTCGTCCTGCTCACCGGCGCGTCGAGCGGGATCGGCGCGGAGCTCGCGCGACAGTTCGCCGCCGACGGGGCGCGATTGGCGCTGGCCGCTCGCGACGTGGAACGGCTGGAGTCGGTGGCCGCCGAGTGCCGCGCGCTGGGCGCCGACGCCTTGGTGGTGTCGGGCGACGTAGGCATCGAGACATCGTGCGCGTCCATGGTGGAACGCACCGTGGCGCACTACGGCCGCCTCGATATTCTCGTCAACAACGCCGGACTCGGGTCAAGCGGGCTGTTCGAAGCGGTCACCGATCTCTCGATCTTCGACACTCTCATGCGGGTGAACTACTTGGGCAGCGTGTGGTGCACGGCGCATGCCCTGCCGCATCTCAAGTGGTCGAAGGGACGCATCGTCGCGATCTCGAGTCTGACCGGACTCACCGGCGTGCCCAAGCGCACCGCCTACGCGGCCACGAAGCACGCCATGGCCGGCTTCTTCGACTCGCTACGCATCGAACTCGAGGGCACCGGCGTATCGGTCACCGTCATCTATCCCGGTTTCGTGTTCTCCGAGATCAACCAGCGGGCGCTCTCGCCCGACGGCACCCCCTTCGGCGCGCGCGGCTTCGTGCGGCGGAAAGGAGAAACGATGGAGACCGACGAGTGCGGCCGCCTGATTCTCGCGGCGGTGGCGGGACGCGACCGCGACCTCGTCATGACCTGGCGCGGCAAGATCGGACGACTGCTCAAGCTGATCTCCCCAGGATTCGTCGACCGGATTGCCCGGCGCGCGATTGACGCTCGACAGTAGCCAGCCAGTCGCCATACGGTGTTCCGGCTGTTCACGATCTCGCCGCCCACACCACCGCCGGCCCAGCCGCACGATCGCAACGGCTGGAACACGGACACCGCGGATTGCACCGAAACAGCACGGATAAGCAGTGCGGTGTCGTCCTCGCGGCTCGAGCGCCAACGACAGGTCGCTGTTTGCTGTTGGAATAAAAACAGCCAGCACGTCCCCGAGCCCACGGTGTTGGTCGCCCACCCGGAGCAGATCCGTGTAGGTTCCGTGCAATCCGCCGTATCCGTGTTCCGGCTGTTCACGATCTCGCCGCCCACACCACCGCCGGCTCAGCCGCACGATCGCAACGGCTGGAACACAGAAACCATGAATTGCGCGGAACAGCACGGATAAGCAGTGCAGTGTCGCCCACGCGGCTCGAGCGCCACCGACAGGTCGCTGTTTGCTGTTGGAATAAAAACCGCCAGCATGTCCCCGAGCCCACGGTGTTGGTCGCCCACCCGGAGCAGATCCGTGTGGGTTCCGTGCATTCCGCGGTATCCGTGTTCCGGCTGTTCACGATCTCGCCGCCCACACCACCGCCGGCCCAGCCGCCAGCCCAGCCGCACGATCGCAACGGCTGGAACACAGAAACCATGAATTGCACGGAACAGCACGGATAAGCAGTGCAGTGTCGCCCACGCGGCTCGAGCGCCACCGACAGCTCGCTGTTTGCTGTTGGAATAGAAACAGCCAGCATGTCCCCGAGCCCACGGTGTTGGTCGCCCACCCGGAGCAGATCCGTGTGGGTTCCGTGCGTTCCGCGGTATCTGTGTTCCGGCTGTTCACGATCTCGCCGTCCACACCGCCGCCGGCTCAGCCGCCAGCCCAGCCGCACGATCGAAACGGCTGGAACACGGACACCGCGGATTACACCGAAAAAACACGGATAAGCAGTGCGGTGTGAGACTCGGCGGTCGATGGTCCCCGGCTAGATTTCAACATGGCCGGCGCTCAGGTTCTCACGCTCGATCCCAATACTCCCGACCCGGTGGTCGTTGAGCACGCGGCCGTTATGATCCAACGCGGCGGGCTCGTCGCCTTCCCCACGGAAACCGTTTACGGACTCGGCGCCAATGCGCTCGACCCGGTGGCGGTGGCGGCCATTTACGCCGCCAAGGGCCGTCCGGCGTGGAATCCGGTCATCGCGCATGTGCCCGACATGGCAGCGGCCCGTGCGCTCACGCGGCAGTGGCCCGAAGCCGCGAACCGCCTGGCCGCCACCTTCTGGCCCGGGCCGCTCACCATGGTGCTGCCCAAGGCCCCACAGGTGCCCGATATAGCCACGGCCGGACTCGATGCCGTCGCCGTGCGGGTGCCCGCTCACCCTGTGGCGCTGGCGCTGCTCCGAGCCGCTGGCGTGCCCATCGCGGCCCCCAGCGCCAATCGGTTCACACAGGTCAGTCCCACCACGGCGCAGCACGTGCTGGCGTCGCTGGGTGACCGCGTGGGGCTGATTCTTGACGGCGGTCCGAGCACGGTGGGCATTGAAAGCACGGTGGTCGACCTCACCGGCCCAGACGCGGTGATTCTGCGACCAGGCATGGTCTCCGCCGCCGATCTCGAACTCGCCCTGCGTGGCACCGGCGTAGCCGTTCGGCACGCGACGGACACGATCGCGCACAATGCCGATGTCGACCGCACACCGGCGCAGCGGTCGCCCGGGATGTCCGATCGCCACTACGCGCCGCGCGCTGACGTCTGGCTGTTCGATCCGGAACAACAATCGGAAATCACGACGGCTCTTGCCGAAGCACTCGCGGCGCCGAATCCAGCGACCGGTCGCGTAACAGCGCTGCTGCGCACGACCACGCTGGCGCTCCCGGACCACGCCATCGTGCGCATGCCCGATGACCCCGCCGCGTACGCGCGCGAGCTCTACGCTGCCCTGCACGCGGCCGACGCCGCTGGCGCGTCGCTCATCGTGATCGAGCGTCCCCCGGCCGATGACCGCTGGGCTGGCCTGCGCGATCGCCTCGCCCGGGCCGCTCGCTAAACGCTCGTCGTGAAGCGGTCTGCGCTGCTATCTTGCGCGGATGCTACCCATCGATCTTTCCGGCAAGCGCGCTCTCGTGGCGGGCGTCGCTGACGACGGCGGCTTCGGGTTTGCCGTCGCCAAGGCCTTCGCGGAGGCCGGCGCGTCGATCTGCGTAGCCACATGGCCCCCCGCACTCAACATCTTTCTCAATCTGCTCGAACGCGGCAAGATGGACGAATCCCGTCGTCTCAGCGATGGCTCGCTGCTCACGTTCGAGCGCATCTATCCCCTCGACGCCGTCTACGACGCGCTCGACGACGCGCCGGAAGACGTTCGCACCTCGAAGCGCTACAAAGATGTCGGCGACTTCTCGATCGGGGGTCTCGCGCAGCGCCTCGCCGCCGACTTCGGCGACCAGTCGCTCGATATCGTCTTTCACTCGCTGGCCAACGGGCCGGAAGTAAAGAAGCCACTGCTCGAAGTCAGTCGCGCCGGCTATCTCGCGGCCTCCAGTGCGAGCGCGTTCTCGCTGGTGTCCATGGTGCAGCGTCTCGCACCACTGATGCGTCCGGGTGGCTCGGGCTGCTCGCTCACATACATGGCCAGTGAGCGCGCCATTCCCGGCTACGGCGGCGGCATGTCGTCGGCCAAGGCCGCCCTCGAAAGCGACACCCGCGTGCT
>Ga0105049_10010459_pt1 | contig 10652 bp, 10 predicted proteins | sample MAT06_FD_78087 | JGI IMG/M metagenome (GOLD analysis project Ga0105049, IMG submission 78087) | Freshwater microbial communities from Lake Fryxell liftoff mats and glacier meltwater in Antarctica - MAT-06 | ecosystem: Environmental > Aquatic > Freshwater > Ice > Liftoff microbial mat | place... | reverse complement strand
GGTGCCGAGTTGGGCGATGGCCGGCGGTGATGCGGAGTTCCGGAAGCGGTTGGCGGTACCGACGCTCAAGGACAGCATCACGCGCGGCATTGTCGACAACATTTTGAATGATCGTGGCGGCGGTGATTTGGCGCGTGTGCAGTTTTCTCGCGTGGCGTGGGACAAGAGTCTCGAAGGGAAGACGCTGAAAGACTGGGCGGTGCGTCGCCAGCTCGCGCCGACGCCGGAGAACGGTGCCGCGCTCGTGCTCGAAGCGATGCTCAACGGCGGCGGCAACGCGATTTATCATGTGCTCGACGAGCAGGACGTGCGCCGCATCATGGTGGCGCCGTTCACGATGATCGCCAGCGACGGGCGCATTTCCAGTCCCGGCGACGGCCATCCGCATCCGCGCGCGTACGGTACGTTTCCGCGCGTGCTGGGCGAATATGTACGCAACCAGAAGTTGCTGTCGCTGGAAACGGCCGTGCAGAAGATGACGCAGATGCCGGCCGTGCGACTCGGTCTATCGGATCGTGGCGTGCTGAAGGTGGGGAATGTGGCCGACGTGGTGGTGTTCGACGCGGCCACGGTGAAAGACATGAGCACGTTCACGGCGCCGCACCAGTATCCGGTGGGGATCGAGACGGTGATAGTGAACGGCGTGGTGGCGGTGAGTGGTGGGAAGGCGACGGGGCTACGGGCGGGGAGGGTGGTGCTGCGGAAGTAAGGGGATTGGTACTGCCAACGGGCTACGGGACAGGGCGGAGTTGCTACAGCCCAGTCGCCGGAGGTCGCCGACCGTGTCGGATGGTCAGTACGAAGACCGATCGCGCCGCAGTATTGATGGTAAACAGTATTCGATAGACGTTCGGCTTGTCCCCGTACGAGAGCTGCCGTTGCATATCCACTCAGCCACTGGGCAGCCCGATGCGGCGCCCGTGACAACACATAGCTGGCCAGTTCAGCCAGATCATCGCTGGCTCGATCCGTTGTTTCGACGTGGTAAATCACGCGGCATCACCACGAGGTGCGCGCGTCTGCCCATACAAGCTCGGTGAGCCGCCAGGTGATCCAGCCAGCGCTCGTGCAGACCGTGTTTCGTGCGGATGGCGGCAAAGACGTTCGTAACCGGCCTGTGCAGGCCTTTGCGCATATCCTCGAGCGCTTGGTCGATGGCCACGCGCGTCTGGTATTGCGCCTTCGTGTCGAGGAGCCGTTGATACGACGCAGCATCCTGGATGACCAGCTCCGCCTTGCCATTGATGGTCAGCACGACCGCCTTCCGCGTTTTCTTCATGCGCCACCTGATACCCTCCTCCCTGCTTCCTAAGCCCTTGGCAGTTCCGCTCGACTACGCGCTTGGCAGGTCCGCACTCGACGCCTCATCGACCACCGGTCGGTACCGCAACGCCTCACCCACATGTAGGCGGCTGACCACGTCGATGTCGTCGAGATCGGCGATAGTGCGTGCGACCCGCAACACGCGGTGATACGCGCGGGCACTGAGCGCGAGCTTATCGGCGGCGCGCACGAGCAGTGCGCGCGCTTCTGGTTCCAGGCGCGCCGCCGGCGCGATCAATCGCACGGGCGCGGTGGCGTTGGTGAGTGCGGCGAGTGGCTGCGTGCCGGCGGTGTGCGCGTAGCGCGCCCGTTGTCGTTCGCGGGCCGCGATCACGCGGGCGCGCACTTCGGCCGTTCGTTCCTGCGGCGTATGGGTGGACAAGTCGCTTGGCGGCACACGCTGCACATGGACATGCAGATCGATGCGATCGGCGAGCGGGCCGGACAGTCGTGCGCGATGACGTTCGAGGTCGGCAACGGAGCATCGACAGTGTCGATCCTCGCTGCCGGCGTAGCCGCAGGGACATGGATTACTGGCCGCGATCAGCGCGAAGCGCGAGGGGAATCGCACGGCGCGTGCGGCGCGGGCGACGACGACCATGCCGTCCTCGAGGGGTTGTCGCAACGACTCGAGAGTATGTCGCGGAAAGAGGGATAGCTCATCGAGAAACAACACGCCGCGATGGGCCAGGCTGACTTCTCCGGGCCGTGGCCAGCTGCCACCGCCGACCAATCCAGCGGTGGATATGGAGTGATGCGGTGCGCGGAACGGACGCGCGGGGGTGGAGCTGCTGGGTACGTGCCCTGGACCCAGCAGGCCAGCCACCGAATGAATTGCGAGTACCTCGAGTGCCTCTTGTTCATCGAGCGGCGGCAGAATACCTGGCAGCCGGCGGGCGAGCATGGTTTTGCCGGCGCCTGGTGGTCCGACCAGCAACAGATTGTGCGATCCAGCCGCCGCGATTTCGAGTGCGCGCACGGCGAGCGATTGTCCAACCACATCGCCGAGTTCGGGTGTCTCGTCGGGGCGTGTCTCGGTGCGTGGCGGGCGGGTGTCGCTGCGCGCGGTACCATCGCGTAGCGCGTGCACGAGTTCCGCGAGCGTCCGTGGTGCCATGGCGCGGGCGCTGGGCACGCGCAGGGCTTCGGCCAGATTATCCGGCGGGACGATGAGCAGGGCGTCGCTGGTCGCAGCCACATGCCGCGCCACAGCGAGCACCCCGCGCACGCTGCGGAGTTGTCCATCGAGCCCCAGTTCTCCTACCGCGCAGGTGTGTTGCAGCGTTTCGGCGGGGAGTTGTCCGCTGGCGGCGAGCAGGGCGAGCGCGATGGGGAGATCGAAGGCGGTACCGGTTTTCGGTAGATCGCCAGGCTGCAGATTCACCGTGATGCGTCGCGGTGGAATCGTGAATCCTGAATTCGTCAGCGCCGCGTGCACGCGGTCGCGACTTTCTTTCACTGCCGTCGCGGCGAGTCCGACGAGCGTCCATTGAGGTAGCCCATTGGCTACATGCACTTCGACGAGCACGTCGAGAGCATCGATACCGAGGACGGCGGCGGAGGGGGCGGCGGCAAGCATGGTGCGAGTGTAGCGCGTGGGGTGCGAAGCACTGTCATCGGAATGCGGCGAGCATCATCGGAAGTACGCGGCGGGTTTGAGCGATGGCGTGAGCTTATAGGTTCTGGACGCGTGATCGGCAATACCGAACGATACAACTCCTCGAGACAGCATCAGAGTGTGGCCCGGTGCGAACACCAACTCGATCAGATGGCGCGAGCAGCGTAAACTCGAGGTCCGTGCCATCGGGTCAACTCCACTTCGGCTCCACAGGCCAGCTGCTTGTGCGGATCGAATGGACGGTGTCGCCAGCCGAGCGCTCCGCACTTGCCGCCGTCGACTCGAACACGGTAGCGATTCGGAGCATCGACAAGTCACGAGAGCCCTGCTGCACGAATGTACGCCTGAGGTCGGCCGAACACTCCTTGCAGAGTATCATTGAGCGGAGTCTCGAAACTCGACCGAACGGTGTCCTTCGTGGAAACGATGGCGACGGTAGTCACAGGGGCCTTTCGGTAATACGCGAGTCGTGCCATCGTGAGCGATGCGTAACGTGAACGGTGGGGAACGGAGTGACCGTCACTCGGTTGGCAGCAACTTCGGGTTTCGTGCGCTTCCCATAGCGCTCACCGCCTTCACACTCTTGGCCGCTCCGCTCGATGCGCAACTGCCCGGTGTGAACGCGTCAGCCCGGCTGGGTATCGCTTCTCCGAGTGACGACTACCAATCCAATTGCGGTCACACCAGTCTTGCCTTCAGTCTGGATGTGCAAGGGAAGCGCCGACTATTTCCGCAGCTGTCGGTCGACCACTTCTACGGCAGCGGCGGCGGTGATGTGAAGTGCGTTCCTGCCCCGTCTGAGGTAGCTACTGTCGTGGGCGGCCTTCGTATCGAACGCGCGACGCGTGTGGGCCTTGGCGCAGGCGCGCGCGTTGGCCGCGGGATCGTGCAACTCGAGGGCGCGGTGCTCGGCGGCTTCGTCGTCGGCCGTGGCGGCTTCGGAGCGGCGGGCCTAGACAACCCACGGCGGGTGCTGCCGCATGTCGGCGGCCAGGCAGCGGTGGTGCTGTTCCGCTATGCGGTCCTCTCGGCGGCTTTCCACTACACGCGCCTGTCATTGGACGTGCTCCCCGTTGGTGGAGGCCCCTCGACGACCCGGACGAATTGGTCGCCGATGACCACGTTGCAGGTCGGCGCGAGAATCCCCGTGGGGCGGAAGTAGCAGCGCGGGGGGTGGCGCGGACCAAGGGAACGGACGTCCCGAGCTCGAAAGACAGGCCACGATTGGCGCGGGCTTGCGTTACTCGAGGAGCATCAGGAGCACACCATCACGGAGAAAGCCACCCAGGCGCGTCATGACTTCTTTCTGCTGCTGGAGTCCGTCGTCGCCGACCCCTCCGCGATGGTCGAAGTCGAGTACGAGGGCCGAGAGGGACGCGCGCTGCTCGTGAATGCGCAGTTCCGTGACCACGTGCGCCGGATCGAGCAGACCGTGCGTGCACTGCTGGGCCCGGCTCCGGACGGGCCGGCGTACAAATTTGCAGGACCGCTCCCGATGAACGGGGACGTAGAGAGGGCGGTGTCGGCTCGGCGCGAGACGCCCGGCACCGCGCGCGGCAATCGGCCCGTGCTGGCGGTCACCGATACGCACAGTCTCTTGTGGCACGCGAACGGACGGATAGAAAAGCTCGGCCCACGGGCACGTGACCACTTCGCGCGGACCGACCGGCGCAAGACGGCCGTCTGCGTGCCGACGTTCGTTTTGGCCGAGGTTGGGGGAGTTGGTCCATCTCGGCCGCGTCCAGCCCCCGCGCCCGTTCGAGGAGTGGCTCGACGACCTGCTTGGCAGCAAGGTCTACATCCCGGCCGACCTCACCGCGGACGTGGTGCGCCGTGCGCAGAATCTCTTCGCCATCACCGAGCGCGGAGATCGGCTGATCGCCGCCACTGCGGCGGCGCGAGCCCTCTTGGTACGACGCGCATGTCGCGTCGACGATAGGGAACCCCGGGTCACGGTGCGACCTGCTCCGTACGCGCTCGCTTCGTGTTCGATCACATGCGCCACGGCCGTCCTGAAACTCGGCCGAGCTATGCGTCCACGAAATCGGGGCAACTCCCGAATGCGGCGGGTTACATCGGACCTAAGCGCACGGCCTGTGTGATCGCACGACCTCATCGGCTCGTGACCCGCAGCCAGATCACCTCGCGCCACGAGCCTTCGAGATTCAATGACTCGTACTGGCGTTCCACGCGCGCGTCGGCGAGGCCGGGCGTGTCGCTCAGTGTTTTCAGCAGCGACACCAGTATCGCCCGGTCGAGGACGTCGATCGTCACGTGCCACCCGTCGGCGTGTGGTGTCACGTTCGTCATTGACACGCTGGGCGGCAGCGCGTCACGGATGCGTCGCACGGCGCGAGTTTCTCGCGTCGCTCGCGCATCGAGCGGCTGCCGCGCATCCGCAGCTTCGATGTCCGCAACGTCGCCCTGAACCGGTGCCGCGCGCTCCCATCGAACCCGCGTGGTGGCACTGAACGGCACACGCACACCGCGACACCCGTCGCCACACCAAACCGGGAGCTCGCGATGCCTGGTGGTGCGCAGGCGGGCCACCAACGCGCCGTCTTTTGCACTCGCCACGACGACTTCTCGCGCGGCGGCTCGCGGGGTGCCTTCCACTGAACGCAAAGCGGCCGACACGGTCGGCACGAGCCAGCCGTCGATACAGCGGTACGCTACGTCACGCCGCAGTCGCACGGTGTACGCGACGTCCGGCGCGTGCATCACGATGGCCGTCAACGCGGTGTCGGCGTTGCCGTGAAGTGAGAAGGCACTCCACGCGATCGCGCGCGCGACACTGGGCAGGTGCTGGCCGATCAGGGTCGTAAACAGCAGCTCCGACTCCGCGCCATACGTCCCTGACACAGGCGGACAGCCAGACGTCGCGCCCAACCGCAGCGGCCGCCAGTCGCGCGGCATCGACGTGTCGCCGCTGCCGCAGCCAATCAGCGCCACGCTGACAACGCACAGCATCGAATAGCGGGCAACAGGTGGACGCACAGCGGCTCGTGGCAGCGGGGAAGGGGAGGGCAGCAAGGCGGCCGCCGGGCGGCTCTCATGCCTGAGACGATTGGCGCGCGGTCCGGTCATCTCAGTTCGGGGTACCACGTCCGCGCATCCCGCGATACGACCGCTGCCGCTTACCGGTGGTCGGCCGTACCTTCCCGTTCCACCTTACACCCACGCGTCCTTTGGGCTGTCTCTCTCGAATCGGCTGCCTCGTCGTCCTTGCTGTCGGTGGCGGTGCGGCCTACTGGCTGTACGGCGACAGGCTGCCGTCGGCTGTTTCACGAGCGGCGACCGGCGCGGCGGGCCGCGTGACCGACGCGGCCACCAAGGCCAGTGAGCGGCTCGATAGCAATCAGGGCGCGCGGATCGCGGCCGAGAACGACGCGGCCCGCCGTGCCGAACGTGCGAAACGAGAGAACGCCATCGTGTGGGCGCGTTTGACGCCTGCGGGATCGGCCGGCAGCGAGGTCATAGCCGGTCTCTCGCGCCGCAACGGTCCAGCCTACGTGTCGCTGCGCGCGCCTGAACTCGCTGGCCTGTTGGCCGTGGGAATGGCCAAGGTGCTGCCGTTATCCGCTTCGCGAACCGAGGTCGCAGTCGTGGACGAGCAGCTGTTGTTGCGGTCCGTCGTCGACCTGCGCGACGTTGCAGGCACCGGCGCCCTGCGCAGCCTGCTCGGGGTAGCCCTCGAAGGACGCGACACATTACGGCTGGCCGGCACGCTCGGTCTCGTACGACCGGGCCTGGCCGAGTATCGGGTACGCGCATTGCGCATCAAGGGTATTGATGTGCCGCCGCGGCTGATTGCGTCGCTCATCGACGCGATGCGTCGTTCCGTCAACGCGGATTCGCTGCCCGCCGATGCGCTGCCGATTCCGCTGCCCAAGGCCGTGGCCGACGTGCGCGTCGCCAATGGTAAAGTCACTCTCTACAAGGCTTTGGTTCCATGAGCGCCCGTCGCATTCTCGTCGTCGACGACGAACCCGGTATTCGTCAGGCCCTCGGTCAGCTGCTCGAGTACGAGGGCTACGAGGTCAAGACCGCCACCGGCGGTGCCGAAGGCATCACGATCTACGACAGCTTTCGTCCGCAGCTGGTGTTTCTCGACGTGAAGATGGCGGGGCTCGACGGGCTCGAGGTGCTCAAGCGTCTCCGTCAGGCCGATCCCAACGCGACCGTAGTCATGATCAGCGGTCACGCCACGATCCAGACCGCCGTCGAAGCCACGCAGCTCGGCGCGTACGACATCCTCGAAAAGCCGCTCGATACCGATCGTGTACTGGTGCTGCTGCGCAACGCCTTCGAAACGCGTTTGCTCACCGAAGAGAACGCGCGGCTGCGCGAAACGATCGAGTCGCGATACGAGATCGTGGGACGCACGTACGGGATCCGCGCGCTGCTGGAGCGCATCGACAAGGTGGCGGGTACACCGGCGCGCGTGCTGATCACCGGTGAGAATGGCACGGGCAAGGAGTTGGTGGCGCGGGCGATTCATCGCGGCTCGCCGCGGTCCAAGAAGCCGTTCGTCGAAGTGAATTGTGCGGCCATCCCGTCGGAGCTGATCGAGAGCGAGCTGTTCGGTCACATGAAGGGATCCTTCACGGGCGCCATCGCCGATCGCGCCGGCAAGTTCGAGCAAGCTGATGGCGGCACACTGTTCCTTGACGAGATCGGCGACATGTCATTGAGTGCGCAGGCGAAAGTGTTGCGAGTGTTGCAGGATGGATTCGTGACGCGCATCGGCGGAGTCAAGCCGATCCAGGTGGACGTGCGCGTGCTGGCCGCTACGAACAAGCATCTCGAAGACGAGATCGCGAACGGCCGCTTCCGCGAAGACCTGTTCTATCGACTCAATGTGGTCCCGATCACCGTGCCGCCGTTGCGCCAGCGTCGCGAGGACATCGAGCAACTGGTCGTGTACTTTCTTCAGCAGTTCGCGGCGCGCGACGGATTGCCTGCGCGCGGCATCACCGATGAGGCGTTGCTGCGGCTCTCGGAGCTGGAGTGGCCCGGGAACGTGCGCGAGCTGCGTAACACGGTAGAACGCCTGGTGATTTTGGCCAGCGCCGCGACGATTGCCGCGGTCGACGTCGAACGACTGGTTGGCAAGCGGTCAGCCGAGCCGGCGGGGTTGGGCAACCTGGTGGATTGCACGACCTTCGAGGAGTTCAAGGTGGCCGCCGAGCGCGCGTTCCTGTTGGCTAAATTGCGGGCGTTCGACTGGAACGTGTCGGAGACGGCGCGGGCACTGGACATGCCCCGGTCGAATCTGTACAAGAAGATCGAGCGTTATGCATTGACGAGAGAAAGCACGCCTGCCTGACCTTCAGCCCGACCCGTATGAGCGATCGCAATTGGGAAGCCGAGATGGCGAAGATCGACAAGCAGCTGGCGTCGGTCTCCGACGAGGCGCTGCTGGCCGAAAGCAAGGCCGTGGCCCCGGCCAAAGCGGGTGCTCGACCGGCCGCGGCGCCTGCGGTGGCGGCGCCGGCCAGACCGTCGGCATCCGTCGCTCCGGTGGTCGGCGCTTGGCGCGGATGGGTGAAAGTGGCGATCGCCGTCGGTGCCGCGGCCGGATTGATGTTCTGGCCGTGGCCGGCGCCGTGCGGTGCTCCGCTGCTCGGCTTCACGGCCGCCACTGGCGCGGTGGCGTTGTTGGGCCTCTGGAGCGCCGTCGGCACGTGGCGACACCGACTGGGCCTCGCGCACGTGGCCTCACTGCTGGTCGTGGCGTGGGGGCTCGCGCTGGGCGCTCGCGAGGTTCTGCCGCGCATCGGGTACGCCACGCCGACCTCCGATCGCGGCGAAGGCTGGAGTTGTCCGGCGCCGTCGGGAATCCCATCGGGAATCCCGTCGGGAATCCCGTCGGGAATCCCGTCGGGAATCCCGTCGGGAATCCCGTCCACTTCCCCCGGACCTCGCTAAATTTCAGGGATGACGACTTTTCACAACTTCATTGGCGGCGCGTGGGTCGCGCCGTCGACCGGCGACTATTTCGAGAATCGCAATCCGGCCGATCAGCAGGACGTAATCGGTCGCTTTCCCTCGTCGGGCGTGGCCGATGTGGATGCCGCCGTGGTGAGTGCGCAGCGTGGGTTCGACCGCTGGAAGCGCACCCCGGCGCCGGCACGCGGTGATGTGTTGCGACGCGTCGGCGATCTGATGGCGGCGCGTAAAGAAGAAATCGCCGACCTCATGACGCGCGAGATGGGCAAGCCGCTTGCTGAAACGCGCGGTGATGTGCAGGAAGGCATCGATACGGCGTACTACGCGGCCACCGAAGGACGCCGCCTGTTCGGCCACACGGTGCCCAGCGAACTCGCCAGCAAGTGGGCGATGACCATGCGTCGCCCGATCGGTGTGTGCGGGCTGATCACGCCGTTCAACTTTCCCATGGCAATCCCCACGTGGAAGGCCTTCCCGGCGCTGTTGTGCGGCAATTCTGTGATCCTCAAGCCGGCCGAAGACGTGCCGCACACGGCTACCGTGTTGGTGGAGATTCTGCTCGCCGCCGGCTTGCCGCCCGAAGTGATTCAGCTCGTGCACGGCAGGGGCGAAGTGGTCGGTAAAGCGCTCGTGGAGCACCCGCAGGTGCCGGTGATTTCCTTTACCGGCTCCACCGAAACAGGACGTTTCGTGGGAGAAACGTGCGGCCGCATGCACAAGCGGCTGTCGCTCGAGATGGGCGGCAAGAACGCGCAGATCGTGCTCGATGATGCCGATCTCGATCTGGCGATCGATGGTGTGCTGTGGGGGGCCTTCGGCACCACGGGACAACGTTGTACCGCCACCAGTCGTCTGATTCTGCAGAGCGGCATTCATGACATATTCGTCGAACGTCTGATAGCACGCGCAGAGGCGCTCGTGCTCGGAGACGGACGCACCGCCGGCCACGACGTCGGGCCGCTGGTCAACGAAGCGGCCCGTGAAAAGGTCGAACGCTATGTGCAGATCGGGAAGGACCAAGGCGCCACGCTGCGCTGCGGCGGTGCGCGCGCCACGGATGGCGCGCTCGACAGCGGGTTCTTCTTCCAGCCCACGATCTTCACCAACGTGACAGCGGGATCACGCTTGGAGCAGGAAGAAATCTTCGGACCGGTCCTGTCGGTGATCCAGGTCGCTTCCGTCGAGGAGGCATTTGCGGTAAACAACGGGGTCCGCTACGGACTGTCGTCGTCGGTGTACACGAGCAACGTGAACGTGGCGTTCCGCGCGTTGCAGGATCTCGACAACGGCATCACGTATGTGAACGCGCCCACCATCGGCGCCGAGGCGCATCTGCCGTTCGGCGGCGTGAAGGAAACGGGCAACGGGCATCGCGAAGGCGGCTGGGAAGTGTACGAGTTCTACTCGGAGACCAAAGTGGGCTACGTGGATTACTCGGGTGCACTCCAGCGCGCGCAGATCGACAATTACTGAGCGCGGTGCCGCAGTTCGCGCCGCATGACGTCACATCGCTGAGAGGCTGATGGCCCCGAAGAGGGATCACCGCGCGAACGCCCTGCGGGCGGCCAATGGCCGCTCGCGGAAGCGTGCGTTCGCGTTCGGTCGGCTCTGGGAGTGGGCCAAAGTGCTGCCGCCGGCAGTGCTCCTCTTCCTCGTGCTCCGTACCTTCGTGGTGGAAGCGTACAAAATCCCGTCGGGCAGCATGGAGCGCACGCTACTCGTGGGGGACTTCCTGCTGGTGAACAAGTGGTTGTACGGC
>Ga0105049_10010455_pt1 | contig 10654 bp, 11 predicted proteins | sample MAT06_FD_78087 | JGI IMG/M metagenome (GOLD analysis project Ga0105049, IMG submission 78087) | Freshwater microbial communities from Lake Fryxell liftoff mats and glacier meltwater in Antarctica - MAT-06 | ecosystem: Environmental > Aquatic > Freshwater > Ice > Liftoff microbial mat | place... | reverse complement strand
GTGATCATCATGCGTGACTATCGCAAATTCTATATCGGGGGTGCCTGGGTCGACCCGATCGTCCCGGCGCAGCTTGATGTCATCAACCCGGCGACAGAAGCAGCGTGCGGCGTGATTTCGATGGGGTCGGCGAAGGACGCCGATCGGGCGGTAATGGCGGCGCGCGAGGCATTTGCCGGATACAGCCAGACCAGCCGTGCTGACCGGATCGAACTGCTCCAGAATATTCTGGCCGAATATCAGAAGCGTTATCCCGAGATTGCCGCGGCGATCACCGAGGAAATGGGCGCGCCGGGCTGGCTGGCGCAACAGGCGCAGGCCGCAATTGGCGTCGGCCATCTGATGACCGGCATCGAAGTGCTCAAGAATTACAAGTTCGAGGAACTGCGCGGCACGACGCTGATCACCCATGAAGCCGTAGGGGTCTGCGCCTTCATCACGCCGTGGAACTGGCCGATCAACCAAATTGCCTGCAAGGTAGTGCCCGCCATCGCCACCGGGTGCACCATGGTATTGAAACCATCCGAAATTGCACCGTTCTCGGCGGTGCTCTGGGCCGAAGTCATGCACGCTGCTGGCGTCCCGGCGGGGGTTTTCAACCTCGTAAATGGCGATGGCCCAACGGTCGGCGCTGCGCTGTCGTCGCATCCTGAAGTCGATATGGTCAGCTTTACCGGCAGCACCCGCGCCGGCATCGAAGTCGCAAAAAATGCCGCCCCCACGGTCAAGCGCGTCCATCAGGAACTGGGCGGCAAATCGCCCAACATCATTCTCGATGATGCCGATCTGGAAAAGGCGGTCACTGGCGGGGTTAAATCGGTGATGACCAACAGCGGCCAGTCGTGCAACGCGCCGACCCGCATGCTGGTGCCTGCCGGCAAAATGGCGGCTGCCAAAGTGTTCGCCAAGGCCGCAGCCGAAGCGACAACCGTTGGTTCGCCCGATGGCAATGCCGCCATTGGCCCGGTGGTCAGCGAGACGCAGTGGCACAAGATCCAGGGTCTCATCAAAGCCGGAATCGATGAAGGCGCGACGCTGGTTTCCGGTGGCCTTGGCCGCCCGGAAGGGCTGGAGACCGGTTATTATGTCAAGCCGACGATCTTTGCCGATGTGAACAACAACATGACCATCGCGCGCGAAGAAATCTTTGGCCCGGTACTCGCCATGTTGCCGTATGACAGCGAGGAGCAGGCGATCGCCATCGGCAATGACACGGTCTATGGCTTGGCCGCCTATATCCAGGGTGATCCCGAACACGCTCGCAAGGTGGCCCGCCAGTTGCGTGCCGGTCAGGTAAATATCAATGGTGCCGCCGGCGACATGATGGCGCCGTTCGGCGGTTACAAGCAATCGGGCAATGGCCGCGAATGGGGCGATTTTGGCTTCCATGATTTTTTGGAAACCAAGGCGGTGATCGGCTGGGGTGCCGAAGCGGCGGAATAAGACGGTCTGCCATCCCGCTTGCGGGAGGCGTTCAGGGTGGGGGAATGCGGTATCTGGCGACAGAGAACCCACCCCCGCCCCTCCCGCAAGCGGGAGGGGAGAGGAGATAGTAATGACGATACACACCAAAATCTGCGACCTGCTCGGCGTCGAGCATCCCGTTCTGCTCGCCGGCATGGGCGGGGTTTCTTATGCCGAAGTCTGTGCCGCAGTTAGTGCTGCGGGCGGGTTTGGCTCGCTGGGCATGGCCGGCATTTCGCCGCGTGGCATTGCCGATCAGATGGCGCGGGTGAAGGATCTGACTGACAAGCCTTTCGGCGTCGATCTGCTCACCGCTCAGCCCGAATCGCTGACCGCCAGTGTCGATGTCATCATCAAGGGTGGCGCAAAGGCGTTCATCGCCGGGCTGGGGGTGCCGATCGCGATTGTGACCGAACTCAAACAGGCCGGAGTCATCGTGATGTGCATGGCGGGCAACGTCCGCCACGCAATCAAGGCTGTCGAGGCCGGGTGCGATGTCGTTATTGCACAGGGCACCGAGGCGGGCGGACATACCGGGTCGGTGGCGTCGGTGGCGCTGTGGCCGCAATGCGTCGATGCCGTGCCGGTGCCGGTGATTGCGGCGGGCGGCCTGTTCGATGGCCGCGGGCTGGCGGCGGCACTGGCCTTTGGCTGTGCTGGCGTATGGATGGGTACGCGCTTCATTGCTTCGCTCGAAGCGCACGCCGGGCAACCCTATAAGGATGCGATTGTCGGGATGAGCGAAAGCGATACCGTTATCAGCAAAGTGTTCACCGGCAAGACGCTGCGCGCTATCGCCAATGACTCGACTCGGGGCTTCGAAGGCCAGACCGCCAAGCCCTTTGCCATGCAGGTGATGGAATCAGCGCAGTTGAACCGGCTCGGCCCGATTGCGGGGGTAGTCGATGATGTCGATCCAGCGTTCCAGTGCTTGGCGGCGGGGCAGGGCGGTGGCGCCATCCGCGACATATTGCCGGCCGGGGACATCGTCCGCCGCATCATGGCCGAAGCCGAAGCGACGCTCCAGCAACTGCGGACTTTCGCATGAGGCGCCTCCTCCTGCTCGCAGCGCTGCTGGCCGGACCGGCGTTGGCGACCGATGGCCCGGTGTTCATGGGGTTTGGCAGTCACACGCCCGTTGAAGCCGATCTCGTCATCCCGAAGGGCATGGTTTTGCGCCATGTCTACGACGTCACCGCAGCGACGCCCGACAAGCGTAACCCCGGTTTTGAAACCGCCGCGCGTTTCATCAACAGCCATGTCGCAAATGGCGTGCCGGAACGCGATGTTGCGGTGGCGGTGGTAGTCCATGGCTCGGCGATCGACGAATTGACCCGTGCGCCGGTCTATGCGGCGCGCAACGGCGGCAAGGCCAACGCCAGCGAAGCCATGGTGATCGAAATGTTGAAAAAGGGCGTTCGATTCATCGTCTGCGGCCAGGCAGCCAATGCGCGCGGCGTCAAAAAGGCCGAACTGTTACCGGGGGTTGAACTTGCCATCTCGGCAAGCAGCGCCCACGCCATTCTCCAGGCCCAAGGCTATTCGCTTAACCCGTTCTGATCAGAAGGCCGCCATAATCCCGGGGCTGTTCCGATCAGCGTGATTTGAGGCTCGGGGCGATCTGCGCGGCTTGCGACGCAGTGGTATCGGGGCCAGGAACGCCGCTATCGACGTCGCTGGCGGCGGCGCGGTGGATGGCGCGGCGGATGCGCGGATAGGTGCCGCACCGGCACAGGTTGGTCATCACCGTGTCGATATCAGCGTCGCTGGGCCGCGGATTTTCTTTCAAAAGCGCAGCGGCAGCCATGATCATGCCAGACTGGCAATAGCCGCACTGCGGCACTTGCTCGGCGATCCAGGCCTGTTGCAACGGGTGGCTGCGATCATCGCTCAGCCCTTCGATGGTGGTGACCAGTGTGCCTTCAAGGCTGCCGATCGGCAATTGGCACGATCGTTGCGCCTTGCCGTCGACATGCACCGTGCAGGCACCGCACAAACCGGCACCGCAGCCGAATTTGGTACCGGTCAGATTGGCGGCATCGCGCAGCGCCCACAGCAGCGGGGTTTCGGGCGGCATCTTGAAATGCACGGGATTACCGTTGACAGTGAATCGGGTCATGGCTTGCCACTTAGCCCAAGGAAACTTCCGATGGAACTCACAACAATCGATTATCGCGTCGATGGCGCCATCGCGCGGTTTACGCTCAATCGCCCGGCCGAGTTTAACACCATGAACAAGGCGTTCTGGACCGAGATCATCGACGTGTTCGAGGCGATTGATACCGACCCCGGCATTCGGGTCGTGATCGTGGCATCGACGGGCAAGCATTTCACCGCCGGGCTCGATCTCGGCTGGGCAGCATCGGCCGGGGCGAATGTCAATCCTGACCCGGGGCGTGCACGCGAGGCGTTCCGCCGCCATGTCCGCCAAATGCAGGAAAGTTTTTCAATAATCGATCGCTGCCGGGTGCCGGTGATTGCGGTGGTGCAGGGTGGCTGCATCGGCGGCGGGGTCGATCTGGTGACGGCCTGCGACATCCGTATTGCTACCCAGAACGCCTATTTCACGATTCAGGAGGTCAATATCGCCATCGTTGCCGATGTCGGCACGTTGCAGCGCATTCCCTATTTATTGCCGCAGGGGCTGGTGCGTGAACTGGCTTATACCGGGCGCAAATTCGCTGCGGCAGAGGCGCGTGGTTATGGCTTTGTCAATATAGTCGAGGAAGACCATGGCGCGGCGCTGGCGGCGGCCGATGTCATGGCACGGCAGATCGTCGCCAAATCGCCGCTGGTGATTGCCGGTATCAAGCAGGTGCTCAACGTCGGGCGTGACCAGTCGATCGAGCAAGGTCTCGAATATGTAGCGGTCTGGAACGCCGGCATGTTGCAGGGCGGCGATGTCGGCACCGCCGTGCGCGCCCAGATGGCGAAGGAAACCGCCGTTTTCGTCGATCTGCAGGCCTGATGCCGGCTGGCGGGCAACCGGGAAATTCATATCCGCGACACATCACCCGCTTGCCCATCGCGCTGCATCGCGTCATAGGACTTTCATTGTTTGTCGGGGCTGACTCCCCGCGGTTTTGTCATGGGGCCATGATGCGCAATATACAGCGCCTGATACTGTTAATTGTCATCGGCTTTTCGCCGCTGCCGCTGCTGGCGCAGGATGCGCCGGCTGCTGCGCCGGTGCCGGCCGTCACGACAGCGGCAGTGCCGTCGGGCACGGCCGAATTTGTCAAGTCCGAGCCTGGCATCGGCCAACCTAGTGGCGGCTATGGGCTGCAATTGCCGATGACGCCGATTGCGCGTGAAGCCCAAAGCTTGACCAATGGCGTGCTCAACCCGCTCATGGTTGCAACGGTCGTGTTTGTGCTGGCCCTGCTGATGTGGACGGTTTTCCGCTACCGCGCTTCGGCAAATCCGGTCGCTTCAAAGACGAGCCACAACGCCACGATCGAAGTGATCTGGACGGTGGTTCCGGTGCTGATGCTGGTCTGGATAGCCGTTCCATCTTTCCGGCTGCTCGCCAACCAGTATAGCCCGCCCAAGGCCGATATCACCATCAAGGCAACCGGACACCAATGGTATTGGGAATATGAATATCCCGACCAGGGCGCTTTCAGTTTTGATTCCGTGATGCTGACCAAGGACGAAGCTGCCGATCGTGGTTCGCCGAACCTGCTGGATACCGACAACCGCGTCGTGCTGCCGGTCGGCACCACGGTCCGTCTGCTGACCACCGCTGCCGATGTCATCCACGCCTGGGCAATGCCGAGTTTTTGGGTGCAAATGGATGCCGTGCCCGGGCGCGTCAACGAAACCTGGTTCAAGGTCGATCGGCCGGGCGTTTATTATGGCCAGTGTTTCCAGCTTTGCGGCACCAAGCATGGGTTTATGCCAATCGCGGTTGAAGTCGTTTCGAAAGAGCGTTTCGCCGAATGGGTCGCTGCCAAGCAGAAGGAAAATGGCATCACGCCGCCTGCTCCGGCTGTTGCCACCGCTTCGGTTTCCACATTGGCGCCCGCTGCATCCGTAACGGCGCCCGCCGTATCCATAACGGCGCCCGCCGCAGCCTTGGCGCCGGTCGCCGCTGCTGCTGCCGCGCCCGCCGCCTGATCGAAAGGGACCAAGACATGGCCGCCCCAATTGCAGTCGCCCCCAGCGGCGATCATGCCCATGAAGACCATAATGACCACACGCTGAGCTTTGCCCAGCGCTGGTTGTTTTCGACCAACCACAAGGATATCGGGACGCTGTACCTGATATTCGCGATCATTGCGGGTACCATTGGCGGGGCTATCTCGGGCATCATGCGGCTCGAGCTCACCGAACCCGGCATCCAGTATCTGACGATGTTCACGCAAGGGAACCTCGATAGCAGCTACCATCTCTGGAACGTGTTCATCACCGCCCATGGCCTGATCATGGTGTTCTTCACCGTCATGCCCGCCATGATCGGCGGCTTTGGCAACTGGTTCGTGCCGATCATGATCGGCGCGCCGGATATGGCCTTCCCACGCATGAACAACGTGTCGTTCTGGCTGCTGGTGCCATCCTTCATGCTGCTGTGCGGCTCGATGTTCGTCGAAGGTCCGGCGGGGGCCAACGGCGTTGGCACCGGCTGGACGCTTTATGCGCCGCTATCGACCAGTGGCCATCCGGGACCGGCTGTCGACATGGCGATCCTGTCGCTCCACCTCGCCGGGGCTTCGTCGATCCTGGGCGCGATCAACTTCATCACCACAATCCTCAACATGCGCGCACCTGGCATGACGCTGCACAAGATGCCGCTTTTCGTCTGGTCGGTGCTGGTCACCGCCTTCCTGCTGCTGCTGTCGCTGCCGGTCCTTGCCGGTGCCATCACCATGCTGTTGACCGATCGCAACTTCGGGACGCACTTCTTCACCGCTGATGGCGGTGGCGATCCGCTTTTGTACCAGCATCTGTTCTGGTTTTTCGGGCACCCTGAAGTCTATATTCTCATCTTGCCCGGATTTGGCATGGTCTCGCAAATAATCTCGACCTTCTCGAAAAAGCCGGTCTTTGGCTATCTCGGCATGGCCTATGCCATGGTTGCTATCGGCTTCATCGGCTTCCTCGTCTGGGCGCATCACATGTTCACCTCGGGTCTCGATGTGAACACCAAGATGTACTTCACCGCAGCCACCATGATCATCGCGGTGCCTACCGGCATCAAGATATTCTCGTGGATCGCCACGATGTGGGGTGGTTCGATCAGCTTTGAAACACCGATGCTCTGGGCGATCGGCTTCATCTTCATGTTCACCGTTGGTGGTGTCACCGGGGTTATCCTCGCCAATGCCGGCGTTGATACCTATTTCCACAACACTTATTATGTCGTCGCTCACTTCCACTATGTGCTCTCGCTGGGCGCGGTGTTCGCGATCTTTGCTGGTTTTTACTACTGGTTTGGCAAGATGACCGGGAAGCCGTACAATGAGTTTCTTGGCAAGCTGCACTTCTGGGTGTTCTTCATCGGCGTGAACGTCATGTTCTTCCCGATGCACTTTCTGGGTGCCGATGGCATGCCGCGCCGCGTTCCCGACTATCCGGAACAGTTTGCCTTTTACAACAAGATCGCCAGCTACGGTTATGCGATCATGGGGGTCGGCATGCTGATCTTCTTCGTCAATCTGATCGTCAGCTTTGCGAGCAAGAAGCGCGTTGCCGGCAATTACTGGGGTGAAGGCGCAACGACGCTCGAATGGACGCTGTCGTCGCCGCCGCCGTTCCACCAGTTCGAAACCCTGCCGGTCATCAAATAACTCCGGCAAACAGGCTTGTCCCCGGCGTGCGATCGGCGCGCCGGGGCAACGCATAGAGTGAAACTGCCCATGGACCGCCCTGCTATTTCTTTTGCTGCCGCGCCTGAAACGGCCTTTGCGGATTGGCGCGATTATTTCGCCCTGCTCAAGCCGCGGGTGATGACGTTGGTGGTGTTCACGGCGGCCTGCGCCATGGTTGCAGCGCCCGGCAGCATTCATCCATTCCTTGGGTTTACTGCTATTTTGTGCATCGCTGTTGCGGCGGGTGCCGCCGGTGCGCTGAACCAATGGTATGAAGCCGATATCGATGCCTTGATGAAGCGCACCGCCAACCGGCCCTTGCCGGCGGGCAAGATGACCCCCTTTGATGCTCTGTCGTTCGCCGTCGCCCTGTCGGTGGGGTCGGTTGCGATCATGGGGCTGGCGGTCAACTGGGTTGCGGCGTTCTGGCTTGCGGTATCGATCCTGTTCTATGTCATCGTCTATACCGTCTGGCTCAAGCGCCGGACGCCGCAGAACATCGTGATCGGCGGCGCCGCCGGGGCGTTTCCGGTCATCGTTGGCTGGGCAGCGGTCACCGGGGATACGTCGCTGCTGGCATGGTTGCTGTTTGCCATCATCTTTTTGTGGACGCCGCCGCATTTCTGGGCGCTGGCGCTATTCATGGAGGCGGACTATTCCAAGGCTGGCGTGCCGATGCTGCCGGTGACCCATGGCCTTGCCCATACCCGCAAGCAGATCCTCGGCTATTCGGCATTGCTGGTGCCGGTGACGATTGCGCCAGCAATACTGGGCCTGACCGGATGGGCCTATGGCGGTACCGCGGTAACGCTGGGCATCATCTTCATGGCGATGGCAATCAAGGTGGCGCGCAGCACCGCAACGCTGGCCAAGGACATGGCGGCCGAAAAACAGCTGTTCAAGTTCAGCCTGCTTTATCTCGCCTTTTTGTTTGGCGCGCTCGTCGCCGACAGTCTGTTGCTCGCATGACCGCCAACTGGACCCAGACGGAACGCGCTGCGTTTGAAACCCGGCGCAAATCGCGCAACCTGGCGCTTGGGCTCGTGCTCGGCGCGCTGGTTATCCTGTTCTTTGGTATCACCGTGGTGCGTATGGCGGCCGTAATTGCCAATGCCAAACCGCCGGTCGGGACATCCGTTGCCGCACCGGCAACAGCAGGCAGCCGCCAATGAGCGACGTCTCGCTCGACCGCGCCAAGCGCCGCACCGGGTTGATAGCAGCGCTGCTGGCGATCGGCATGATCGGCCTCGCTTATGCCAGCGTGCCGCTGTATCGACTATTCTGCCAGACGACGGGCTTTGGCGGTACCACCGGGCGGTCCGAAGCCGCGGCAGTGCCCGATGCGCAGCGTTTGCAGGCGCTCGGCGGGCGGACGATCAAGATCAGGTTCGATTCGAATATTTCCCCGGGTATGGCCTGGCAGTTTGCGCCGAAAAACCGCGCGGAAAGCATCCGTATCGGCGAAAGGCGGCTGGCCTTTTTTACGGCCACGAACATGGCCTCTACCGCGACGACCGGCCGGGCGATTTTCAACGTCTCGCCCGATACGGCAGGCCAGTATTTCCGCAAGATCGAATGCTTTTGCTTTACCGAACAGACACTGCGTGCCGGGGAAACAGTCGACATGCCGGTGACCTATTTTATCGATCCAGCGATCCTTGATGATCCGGATGCACGCAAAATTGACGAAATCACGCTCAGCTATACCTTCTATCCGGTGGACAATCCCGAGCCGAAACGCCTAAGCCTTTCGGCATCAACCGTATCAGCGAATAGGGGCTAAAGGTCATGGCCGCTGGCAAGACCCACGATTATCACATTCTCAACCCGTCGAGCCGGCCGATCCTGATGTCGTTCGCGGCCCTCGCCATGGCGGCCGGCGCCGTTGGCTGGATGCACAAGGCCGGCTGGGGCGGCCCCGTGTTTTTTGCGGGCTTCGCTGCCGTTTGTGCGGTGTTCTTCCTGTGGTGGAAGGACGTTGTCCATGAAGCCAATACCGGGGATCATACGCCGGTTGTTCAACTCCACCATCGCTATGGCATGATCCTGTTCATCGCTTCGGAAGTGATGTTTTTCGTCGCCTGGTTCTGGGCTTATTTTAACGCCGCGCTATACCCAAAGGCAGAGGCGGGCGTTGAAGGTACATGGCCGCCGGCCGGTATCGAAGTGCTTGACCCGTTTGTCTTCCCGCTGCTCAACACGTTGATTTTGTTATTGTCGGGCACCACTGTAACTTGGGCGCATCATGCGCTGATCCATGGTGATCGCAAGGGATTGAAGCAGGGGCTCTGGCTGACCATCGCGCTAGGCATGATCTTCAGCTGCGTGCAGGCCTTTGAGTATATGCACGCCGAATTTGCCTTTGCCGGGAATGTCTATGGTTCGACCTTCTACATGGCGACTGGCTTTCATGGCTTTCACGTCATCGTCGGCACGATCTTCCTGATGGTCTGCCTGGCCCGTACCTATAAGGGCGATTTTTCGCCGACCCAGCATTTCGGCTTTGAAGCGGCCGCTTGGTATTGGCATTTCGTCGACGTCGTCTGGCTGTTCCTGTTTATCGCCATTTATGTCTGGGGCTCCAACTTCGGCGCGGCTGTCGTCCACAACGCCTTTGGATAGGCGCATGAGCGGCGATCCCGTTGCCAATTCGGGGGCGCCGCCGTCGCTTGCGCAGGTTGCCTTGACTGGCTGCTGCCCGCGGTGCGGCAAAGCCCCCGTGTTTCAGCGACTGATCGTGTTTCTGCCACGTTGTCCGTCCTGTGGGCTGGATATGGCGCAGTTCAATGTCGGTGATGGCGCGGCAAGCTTTCTGATCTTGATTGTCGGTGCCATCGTTACCGGGCTTGCGATGTGGCTTGAGCTGACCCGGTCACCCCCGTGGTATGTGCATGTCATGCTCTGGCTGCCGTTAACCCTCATGCTGTCGCTGGGGCTGATGCGGCTGGTCAAGGGCGTGTTGCTGGCGCTGGAGTTTCGCCATGAAGCGCGCGAGGGTCGCCAGTGAGCCGTCGCCTCCCGCTGTTTCCAACGCTGCTGACCCTTGTCATGCTCGCCGTGCTCATCAGCCTTGGGGTCTGGCAGCTTGAGCGGCGGACGTGGAAGCATGAACTGATCATCCGGCTGCAGGCAGCGGCGACGCAACCGCTGCTTGAACCCGTCGATTTCATGCGCGCCATGCGGCAGGAGGCCAGCGTCCAGTATCGGCGTGCCGAACTGCCCTGTTCGCCTGGCGATGTCCTGCCATATGACCTCAAGGGCGGCAGCAGCGCCGGCGGCGTTTCTGGCTATCTTATACTGGTATCGTGCCGGACCAACCGCAAGCCGCCCGACATCGTCGCGGTCGCCGGCTGGACACAGCGTCCCGATGCCGCGGCGAT
>Ga0105049_10010453_pt1 | contig 10656 bp, 10 predicted proteins | sample MAT06_FD_78087 | JGI IMG/M metagenome (GOLD analysis project Ga0105049, IMG submission 78087) | Freshwater microbial communities from Lake Fryxell liftoff mats and glacier meltwater in Antarctica - MAT-06 | ecosystem: Environmental > Aquatic > Freshwater > Ice > Liftoff microbial mat | place... | reverse complement strand
TAGTTTTTACAAAGACTTTCTCACTTTTACTTAGGTGAAACGATAGCTGATTTTTCCTGAAAAGGAGCACGTATGCAACAGCTATGTGTACAACAAACCCTACAACAAGCTAGAGCCAAGGTGCACCAACTTGCCCATGATGAGCAGCATACGCCGCAGTTATTGCTCAGTTTAGGCTTTCAATGTCCTCTAGAACAGATTCGCGCCCAGACACCGGCAAGCCGCCGTTGGTATCTACCGCGCGATCTGCAACGTGTACGCAAAAATTATCACACGTTATTGTTCAGCGTGCTTGTGCTCGCCTTCTTTCTGCTCTAATAGACAAACCATCTAAAAGTCGCACAAACAACCTGTAGCTCAGTCGAGCATCCTTGTGCGACTTTTAAGGGTTTTATCGATTAGAATGGACTATGCCTGTCGCTACCCAATCCGTAGCCAACAACCAACCTACGTTGTTAGCTACGATTATAGAATTGATCGATGGTGCGTTATGACTGCAAAATGAAGCGCATTCCATAGATTTGCCAGTGACCCGTAGTATCTATAAAATCCTACTATCTATCCGCATCCTATCAAGATCACTCAACTCTACCTGATAGCTGGAAACTGAATGACTAGACATCATCCGCTTAGATGGACCCGACAAACCCTGCGTTATGCCGGTTATTATGGATTGATAGCCTTAGTGTTGGTGGGCTGTGGCGACTCACCTGCGATCTTTGACGCCGCAGGCAAGGCGGCTAGCGAGATCAACCGTCTCTGGTGGCTATTATTTTGGTTGGGTAGCGCTGTGTACGTAGCCGTGATTGGCTATTTGATGCTTGCCCTGCACCGCCGTAGACAGCCTTTGGCCGAGGGCAGTCTGCTCTCGGGGGGGAGTACGCGCACGGTGATCTGGGGTGGCATTGTCATTCCGGCGCTAATTTTGTTGGTGGTCTATGGCTTTACTGTGCGGACCCTGTGGACGCTTTCGGCACGTGGGGCGGATGCAGAACTGACCATCGAAGTGATTGGCCACCAGTGGTGGTGGGAAGTGCGCTATCCCGACCAGGCGATTATCACAGCCAATGAGATCCATATCCCCGTAGGCCAGCCTGTGCGAATTGAGCTTTCTTCGGTGGATGTGATTCATAGTTTTTGGGTGCCAGAGTTGCATGGCAAGCTTGACATGATTCCTGGTCATACCAACACCTTCTGGTTAGAGGCCGACCGCCCCGGTGAGTATTGGGGGCTGTGTGCCGAATTCTGCGGTACACAACATGCCAAGATGCTCTTTTTGGCGATTGCTGTGCCAACAGCAGAATTTGATCAATGGCTGACTGCGCAACAGGAGATGCCAGTTGCGCCGACCGATGCCTTGGCCCAACAAGGCGCGCAACTCTTTATGGAATCGGCCTGTGCCCAGTGTCATGCGATTGCCGGCACACCGGCAAACGGTCGCCTCGGACCTGATCTAACCCACTTTGCCAGCCGGCGTACGCTGGCGGCCGGTGTACTGGAAAATAATGTTGGCAACTTGGGGGGCTGGCTCATTGATCCACAACACATCAAGTCTGGCAACCTGATGCCCTCTACGCTGCTGCGCGGCGAAGAATTACAAGCCCTGATCGCCTATCTCCAAACGCTGGAATAGGTACCACCGCACGCTATCACCTTGCCATCTCTACTTGCCATCTCTAGAGGAGAGCTATCTACGTGAGTCGTACACCATCTGCCGATCAGCCTTCGAATCCAGCGCCGCTATCCACCACCCCTCCGCCACCGCCCCTCAGTGACGCGGAGGCGATTGATCGCCTGGAAGAGCTGTGGGCCGATCCACCTGGCTTTATCGGCTGGTTTCGTTCGCTCCAGAATGATGCCGTCGGTGGGCGCATTATGGTGACTGCCTTTACCTTCTTCCTGATTGGCGGCTTTCTGGCGTTGCTACTGCGTACTCAGCTGATCGTGGCCGAGAATGATCTGGTAGGTGCCGAGCGCTATAATGAGCTGTTTACCATGCACGGCTCGACGATGATGTATCTCTTTGTCGTGCCCATGTTGGAGGGCTTTGCGATTTTTCTGTTGCCGATCATGCTAGGCAACCGCGAGATGGCCTTTCCACGGATGGGGGTGTTCAGCTATTTCACCTTTGTGATGGGGGGTATTCTCTTTTATGCCAGCTATCTGTTTGATGCTGTGCCCAACACCGGTTGGTTTGCCTATGTGCCGCTCAGTGGCTCTGAATTTTCGCCGGGGCGTGCGCTGGATTTTTGGCTACTGGCGTTGGGTGTAGCCGAAGTTGCAGCGATTGCGGCGGGGGTAGAGATCGTCATCACGATCCTGCGTATGCGCGCGCCCGGCATGACGCTGGCGCGTATGCCCGTGATGGCGTGGGCACTGTTGGTCACCGCGTTTTCCATTCTCTTTGCCTTTACCCCACTCTTTATTGCAACCCTGCTTCTTGAATTGGATCGCAAATTCAATACCCAGTTTTTTGATCCGTCGGCAGGTGGCAGCCCGGTTCTATGGCAACATCTCTTTTGGATCTTTGGACATCCCGAAGTTTACATCCAGTTTATCCCCGCCATTGGCATGATCTCGATGATCATTCCGGTCTTTGTGCGCCATCGGCTGGTGGGCTATACCTATATTGTGATGGCGATTGTGGCCACAGGGTTTATTAGCTTTGCGCTCTGGGTGCATCACATGTTCACTGTGGGCTTGCCACAGATTGCCATGCTCTTTTTCTCGGTGGCGAGTATTCTGATCGGCATTCCAGCCGGTGTGCAAATTTTTGCCTGGATCGCGACGATCTGGAGTGGCAAGCCGGTGTGGAAAACTCCGTTTCTCTTTGTGATCGGCTTTCTGGTGATCTTTGTGCTGGGGGGCATTACCGGGATTATGGTCGGCTCGGTGCCTTTTGACTGGCAGGCGCATGATTCCTATTTTATTGTGGCCCATCTACACTATGTGTTGATTGGCGGGTCGGTCTTTCCGATCTTTGCGGCACTCTACTACTGGGTGCCCAAAATTCACGGGAAAATGCTCAGCGAACGGCTGGGCAAGTGGAACTTCTGGCTCATGTTTATTGGGATGCATGTGACCTTCTTTCCGATGCATATTGTCGGTTTGCTGGGTATGCCACGCCGCGTCTACACCTATCCTGCCGAGTTTGGCTGGGAAACGTACAATTTGATTTCGACGCTCGGCTCGTACATTTTGGGCGCAGGTGTGTTGATTTTTATTTTCAATTATTTCTATAGCTTGTATTGGGGCGAAGATGCGCCACCCAATCCCTGGAAGGCCGATTCGCTGGAATGGGCCACCGACTCACCGCCGCCCAACTATGGCTTTGCAGATTTGCCCGTTGTGCGCAGCCGCCATCCACTGTGGGACCAGGCCAGCATACACCCGCGCGATGATGATCGGATCGCGCGCCTGATGGATGCGCTGTCACACTATCCCCTCAACTGGCGTGGCGCGTTAACCACCAGCGCTATCGATGCCCAGCCCCAAGAGGTTTTCCGTGTCGCTGGCCCCTCGATCTGGCCGTTTATCACGGCGCTGGGCATTATCATGATCTTTGGGGCCGAGATCTTCTCGTTGCGCATTGCCGTGCTCATGGGCGCTGTGCTGCTGGTCGGTGGCTTGATTGGCTGGCACTGGCCCGTCGATAAGGTGCCCACCACCGACGCAGAATTAGCCTTCGAGCGCGAACATGGCATTCCTGTCCGCCCCAATGGCAGCCGGATTGTCGCCAACTGGGCAATGAATCTAATGATTCTGCTGGTGGCGATTGCGCTCTCTTCTCTACTCTTTAGCTATTTCTATATTCGCATCGAAAGCCCCGCTTGGCCACCCCCTGCCGTTGCCTTGCCCAATCTCTTCTGGCCCGCAATCAGCAGCGTGCTCTTTCTGGTAAGCGGTGGCGTCCTCTGGTGGGCGCGCAAAGGCATTCAACAAGAACGCCAGGGCCAACTGCGTGTAGGGTTGTTGGGCGGTTTTCTCATAGGATTGGCGGCGGTGGGCACACTCTTCTACGACTTTTGGCAAACTCCGTTTACCCACGACGCACACGCCTATGGCTCACTCTTTTATGTGTTACATGGCTTTCTGTTGCTGATTGTAGGGGGTGGGTTGCTGCAAAATCTCTTGACGCAGGTGTGGAGTTGGCAGGGTAATTACTCGGCGCGCGAATATGTGGCGATCGATGTGGGGGCGCGCTATTGGTGGGCGACGATCGTCTTCTGGCTCATCATTGTGAGTACGCTCTATGGCGCGCCCTATTTAGTCGGCCAGTAGCGTTTCGCGATACTCGCGTTCGATTGGCAACCATGGGAGAAGATGCGTGACAACAGAAGTAATACCGGGTGTAACCACTGAAGAAAGCTTGTTGCATAGACGCAAGCGTAAAAATGTGAAACGACACCATCGCCATATTTTGATCGGCAGCGTGTTGTCGATCCTGGGTGCACTGATTTTTATTCAGCTGATTCCAGTGGGTAGTCGCGCAAATCCACCGATTGTGGTGGAGCCCAATTGGGACAGTCTGGAAACGCGTTCCTTGGCGCAACGTGCCTGTTTCGATTGTCATAGCAACGAGACTGTCTGGCCTTGGTATAGCTACGTGGCCCCTGTCTCTTGGATGGTGGTGAAGGATGTCAATGAAGGACGCAAGGTCTTCAATTTTTCCGAATGGACGCCCGCCCAGCAAAATGCCAGCCAGCCCGAAGAAGCCGTGGAATTGGTTTCGAAGAATCTAATGCCGCTCCCGTATTACATCATTTTGCATCCCGAAGCGGATCTGACATCACTGGAAAAGGGACAGCTGATCAATGGGCTAATCGCCACACTTACCCAGTCCGGTGAAGAGCTACAAGCCGAGGATATGGAAAAACCAGAGTAAATTCAAAAAATGACCGAGTTTCTCTTAGGCGTCGTGCTCCTTATCGCTGCCATCTGGGCGCGAAAGTGGCTATCCGGCTGGCCGATGACCCAGGTGCGTTTCAGGTGTGGCTTCAGTGCGTTTTTGGAGAATCTGACCGATATAAGTGTGAAATCGTCGCGCCGTCGTCCAACGCGACCAGTTTTGCCGCCAGCTCTATTGGCTATGGCCGGGCAGTATAGTTCACTGTACGCCAACGCCGTTAGCTGCGCGCGTTGCTAACCATCGATCTGCACTGGCGGACCGGCGCTATTGTTGATTTTCAAGCTCTTGAATCAATCTCTTCATCTCGGCAATTTCTTTGCGCTGGGTTTCGATAATGCCATCCGCTAGTTCGCGCACACGCGGATCCGAGATATGCGCGCGTTCACTGGTCAATATGGCAATCGAATGATGGGGGATCATTGCTTTCATCCAAGAGACATCTTCCACCGTCGCTTGGCTGCGGACGAGCCAGAGGGCCAGGATAAAGACAGCAATACTGCCGACATAAATACTGATATTCGCACGCCGATTCGTGTACATGTCTGACATAAATGCTAACATAAGGATGGCCATAGTTGCACCCATGACAAGCGCCATGTAGGCCCGTGTCTCGCTAAAGAATACATGGTCTAGCGCGTAGGTATTCAAATACATCAGGCCCAGCATCACAATCGTCGATGTTGCAATCATGGCTCCAAATTTCACATAATTCTTCATGCGAGGTGTTCCTTTCCATAAGAAATCCGGTTGCTTATTTGGCATCGTTTAGGCTGTGAGCCTCGATTTCCAAGTAAACAACCGGATTCGCTAGTAATTATGGGCTAGGCTACCGAGAAGCAGTAATGTGTTCTGCGATACCTATATAATCAAGTAATTAGCGATAAGCAGGTGCTATACCTGATGCTTGTTCAGATAGTCGCCAACTTCCTGCTCGGCGCGCTCCTTGGTATAACCATAGCGCTCTTGCAACACACCAACGAATTCGTCATAGTTGCCTTCGATACGGGCCACGTCGTTGTCAGTCAGGTCGCCCCACTGTTGTTTCACGTTGCCCTTGAGTTGGTTCCATTTACCTTTTAAGATATCACTGTTCATGGTAATTTCTCCTTATTGAGATTGATTGTTGAGATTGATGCCAATGAATGCCTTGGTAATTAGCAGAGGTATCATCGAGTTTGGTAGTTGACGTAGCGCCTCTGCGTAGAGCGCACCCGCTGTTCAAGTTTGTAGCTTGATATAAGCGGTGAAAGACATGTCCACAGTATAACCATTTTTTTGCGGTCTGCTATATGAAAAGATATAGCAGGAAGGTACATATCTACGCCATAGCCTTTTGTGCTACATGGTTCCCTTCGGCAAACTCTTCGACCATTTTGCGGTTAAAGGCCGGAATATCATCGGGGTTGCGGCTGGTGACCAAGCCGTTATCGACAACCACTTCTTGATCGACCCAGATGGCTCCCGCGTTTTTTAGGTCGCTCTGAATCGAAGGGTACGAGGTCAACTTGCGCCCCTTGACTACCCCAGCGTCGATCAACGTCCAGGGGCCATGACAGATGGCGGCAACCGGTTTGCCTTTGTTGAAGAATGCCTTGGTAAAGGCTACAGCAGTTTTGTCCATGCGCAACTTATCGGGATTCATCAGGCCGCCGGGCAAGAGGAGCGCGTCATACTCTTCTGGGTCGGCTTTATCCAGCGCGACATCCACGGTGAACTTATCACCCCACTCAGTATGTTGCCAACCCTTCACCTCGCCGCGTTGGAGCGAGACAATGTGCGTCTGTGCCCCGGCGGCTTCCAATGCGGCTTTGGGCTCAGTCAATTCTACCTGTTCAAAGCCATCTGCCACGAGGATCGCGACTTATTTACCATGGAGTTGGCGATTATTTTGTCGTTGATTCATGATAGTTTTCTCCTTATGGGTGAGCTATGCTGCGCTGGTTACGCGCAAGCCATAGGTCTTACGACATGGCTAGCATACCGGACGATTCATGGTTATGCATCTATCTTGATGGAGAAATGGGTTATAGAAAAGATATACGCGCAGCCCAGCGCTAATCGACAAACCTGGATTAGGCGTAGGCATTCTATATAGGCGTTACGCAGTTGGCAGCGTTGCCATCTCTGGTGGCAGGCCGGCAGGATGCCGGTGTTCCCAGGCAACTGCGTAACGCCTACTATAGATACTATAGATACGCAGCAGGGTATAGATGATTTGTGCGCCTTGGGTGGGTTTTCGCAATTCGTTTGAAGTATATCTCCATCTATACCTTTTATCTATATAACCACCTCTCCAACGATAAAGCATAACAGGCTATAGTAAGTACGCTATGCTGTGTCCTCTATCCTTCCTTTTTACTTTTATCGACTAGTATGACTATGCAGGGCAGGACCACGAGCCATGATTGATTGAAAATTTATCCTAATTTTGTAAGTAAAGCTAGCAAAAGTGGTATCACCGACTATGGATTCGGTGTTCATTGAAAATGAAGGAGTGCAAAATGACACAAGACGTTCTCCAGGAATCGGGCAAACGCAAGAATAAGCCAAACGGCGCCAAGACTGAGCAAGCAGATCAGAAAATTGGAAATGATAGCGGCGAAGCTGGTTGGGAAGAACAACTATGGATGGACCAAACGGGCGTGGCAAGCGAAGAAAGTGGCATGCCGTCACATACATCGCCACATACATCCAACGAGTCGCCTAGCGATCTCTTGGCCGAGCCACTAGATGAGCCAGCATTGGATAGCGTCAAAGCCCAAGTTGGTATTGTCGGTGAACAGCTAAAAAGTGGTCTACAATCCCTGATTACTACCAATCGGCTGACCGGCCCTGGTAGTATTCTGAGTGATGAGCGCAATGTGGAAGAACTCAAGCGCTGGTCCTCGTTGATTGGTGGCGGCTTGCTTGCTTTGTTTGGCTTGCGCCGCTCGCTGGGCAGCTTAACAATCATGGGGTTGGGGGCTGGCCTGATCTATTATGCCCTCACTGGACAGCGCCTGTTGCCGGGCGCGACCAAGCGTACCCATGTTACAGCAATGAATACGGGCCGCACTGGCTCGACCTCTTTGGATAGTAACCGCCCAATCACGGTCAAAAATGTGTTGGTCAAGGCGCCGCTCAAAGATGTGTACCAGGCGTGGGCGAACTTTGAAAACTTCCCCCACTTTATGCAACATATTCGCTCGGTGACCAAAACGGGTGAGCGTTCCAGCCATTGGGTTATGGATGGGCCGCTGCACAGCCGGCTAGAGTGGGATGCCGAGACAACACGCCTGGAAGAAAACAAGCGCATTGCCTGGAGCAGCACTGGTGGCGACATTAAAACAAGTGGCCAGGTGAGCTTTAATGCCATGCCCGACAACTATGTTGAAGTGACGGTCATGCTGCGTTATGTGCCACCCGCGGGTGTTGTGGGCGATATTTTTGCGGCGCTCTTTACCGATCCAGAAGGGAAATTGGCCGAAGATCTGCGCAATTTCAAACGCTATATCGAAAAGACGGATGCCACTGCCAAAGTGGCCGCTGCGTAATAATAGATAAAACCCTTAAAAGTCATAGATACGCTCTCGTGTATTACCGGGCTTATTTGGTTGACTTTTAAATGGTTTGTCTATAAGCTTACCGGAGCTAGCCACGCATGAAGACAACCAGAAACCGAGTTTTGTGAAAAGCTCGGTTTCTGGTTATCCTATAGCCAGATAATTTCTTCTGACTAGCTGTAAAGAGAGAATTCGATTGCCAACCTTATGGTCCACCCAAATTAAGCCGCGCACCGATAGCCTGTGGCAACGCATTCGGCGCACTGAGTTGACAATTCTGATTGCAGTCATGTTGGTGGTTGGCGGCAGTTGGCTTTTTGTCGAATTGGCCGATGAGGTTGTCGAAGGCTCCACACATATTATCGATGAACGGCTGTTACTGGCGCTGCGCAATCCCGCCGACTTGGCCGATCCGCTTGGGCCACCTTGGGTAGAAGAAACCATGCGCGATTTCACGGCGCTGGGTGGCGGTGCGATTCTCTCTTTGCTTACTGCCAGCTTGGTCGGCTATTTGGTGATCCAACGTAAATACCGAGCTGCCCTTTTGCTCGCCCTCGCCGTGATTGGCGGTATGCTGCTGAGCCAATTCTTAAAGAGTAGCTTTGGTCGCCCACGGCCCGATCTGGTGCCACATGGTTCCTATGTCTATTTTACCAGCTTTCCCAGCGGCCATTCGATGATGTCGGCCGCTACCTATCTAACATTAGGCGCGCTCCTGGCACGCTTACAAGAACGCCGCCAGTTAAAAATCTATGTTCTATTGCTGGCTGTGGTCATTACTGTCTTGGTGGGGATTAGCCGGATCTACCTGGGTGTCCACTGGCCGACCGACGTTTTGGCGGGTTGGACCGCAGGTACCGTCTGGGCAGTGCTTTGCTGGCTAGTCATGTGGTGGTTACAGCACAGGGGGGAAGTTGAAGAAGCCATAGAAGCAACTAATGAAATTATACTAGGAGAGTAGCATGAATTTGATGATTCAGGGTGAGCGTGTACCGGCCTTGGGCTTTGGTACTTGGCAATTACGTGGCGGAGAATGCGTGCATAGCGTTACCCATGCCTTAGCTGTTGGCTATCGGCATATTGATACAGCCCAAGCCTATGGCAACGAGGCAGAAGTCGGGCAGGCCATCAAAGATTCTGGGGTAGCGCGCGACGATATTTTTCTCGTCACCAAAGTGCGCCAACAAGATTTTCGGCACGCGCGTGTGTTAGAAACGACTCAGGAAAGCCTCAAAAAGCTGGATGCGGGCTACATTGATTTGTTACTGATGCACTGGCCCAATCCGGATATTCCGCTGGAAGAGACGCTGGGTGCCATGAACGAGCTACAAGCCAGTGGTGTGGTCCGGCGTATTGGCGTGAGCAACTTTTCGCCTGCACTTGTCGAAGAGGCCATGCGCTACGCCACCATTTTTTCAAACCAAGTAGAATATCATCCGTACAAGTCACAGACCGCGCTGCTAGCGCAGGCGCAGAAAGAAGATTATCTATTGGTCGCTTACAGCCCCTTGGATCGCGGCAAGATTCAAGATGATGTCACACTACAAGAAATTGGCAAAGCACATGGCAAGTCGCCTGCCCAAGTTACCCTGCGTTGGCTACTCCAACAAGGTGCCTCTACAATTCCCAAAGCTGGCAGCGATCAACACCGCCAAGCCAACTGGGATGTTTTTGACTTTGAACTGAGTGATGAGGAGATGAAAGCGATTTTTGCGCTCGGTAAGTGAGCAGGCAAAATCACTGTCTACCCTAGCCTTTAGGCTGGGTAGACGGCATTGTTTCCGGAATGCACCTGATCCTATGGTCGGAATAACGCTAGGTTCTGTTGACATTTGCTCGTCGCAACGGATAAAATCCGGCTTCTGATCGTGAAAAGTGCCCGCAGGCACTAAATTTTCAGTCGCGGGTTTTAACCCTGCAAAAACGCAATGTCAACAGAACCTAATACCCCGGCTCGCGACAGCGCTTCGCGCATCATACAGTTGCGGCTGATGATTGGCCTACCAAGGTCGCCCAATCGCTGCGTAGTTGGCTGATCGCGGCTTCTTTGTGTTTGGCTTCCACCTCGATCCACGGCAGATTCGCATAGGCACTGGGCAAGGCTGTGATCAAGTCGCTATGACTGCGGTCGCCAAAGCGTGCGCGCCCGTTGGAAAGATGCACAATCTGCCAGGTCGGATCGGGCCAGGTGTGGCGGGCCGCCTC
>Ga0105049_10010449_pt1 | contig 10658 bp, 10 predicted proteins | sample MAT06_FD_78087 | JGI IMG/M metagenome (GOLD analysis project Ga0105049, IMG submission 78087) | Freshwater microbial communities from Lake Fryxell liftoff mats and glacier meltwater in Antarctica - MAT-06 | ecosystem: Environmental > Aquatic > Freshwater > Ice > Liftoff microbial mat | place... | reverse complement strand
GCGGGGGCGTCGTAGAGGCCGCCCTTCTGGATGGTGACCGTCGGGATGCGGGCCGCCGCGGCGCGCTCGCCGAGCACGGAGGGCGCAGGGCAGCCGATGCGCACCGGCACGTCGAGCGCGCGCAGGCCCTCGGCCAGTTCGAGGATGTGCCGCTCGGTGCCGGCAAAGACGTCGGAGTCCGTGAGCAGCAGCACGCGCGGCGGGCGGCCGCCGGAAGCGCTGGAGGGCGGGTGGGCGATGGCGGGAGAGGCAGTCATGCGGAAGCGCCGGCCGGCGGCGGGGCTCAGGCGCGCTCGGCGAGCAGGCGGACGTAGCCGCCGCAGTCGAGCTTGCTGGCCACGGAGGCGAGGGCGGCCCTGGCCCGGTGGAGCGGGCGGCTGGCGCGCGACACCGCGGCTTCATTGACGAGCGAAGGATAGGCGCTGGTGCTCGAGAGCACCTTCAGGCCGGCGTCTTTTGCCGCGCGGGCAAGGGTCCGCGGGGTGAAAAAATTGATGTGCTCCGGCGGCTTGAGCTGGCTCCAGCGCACCCCGCGGGCGCGGCGGCCGACGCTCGACCAGTTCGGCAGTTCGACGAAAAGCAGGCCGCCCGGCGCGAGCAGCCGGCGGGCCTGCTGGAGCGTGGCGAGGGGGTCGATGACATGCTCGAGCACGTGCCACATGGTCACGAGACCGAAGTCCTGCTCCACCAGCTCCGGGTGGAAGACATCGCCCTGGAGCACGTGCAGCCCGAACTCCTGGCGCGCCACTTCGATGGCAAACTCCGAGAACTCGACGCCCACGCCTTCCCAGCCCGCGGCTTTGGCTTCGGCGAGAAAGCCGCCCGTGGCGCAGCCGACGTCGAGCAGCCGCTGGCGCGCGATCTTTCGCCCGCCGATGATCGCGTGAAACTCGTGCCACATGCGCCGCGCGTTTTCCTCCGCGACCGAGCGGTAGTTTGCGTAGCCGAGATTCGTCTCCCGATCGCGGGCAAAGTAGGTCGAGGTGTAAAAGCGGTCGAGTTCCTCCGCCGAGGGGCGCGGCGCGGCGAAGACGAATCCGCAGCTCGCGCATTTCTCGATCTGGTAGCTGGCCCAGGTCTGGACTTCAAAGACGCGGCGCAGGTTTTCGCCGGTGCAGATCGGGCAGCGGGTCTTGGCAGCGGGGCGGATGGCGGCGGGCTTAGTTTCCATGGCGGTGGGCAGTGAGGACGCGTTCATAGTGAGTGAGGACGGTAGGCCAGCGATAAGCGTGCGCGGTGGCCGGAGTCGTGGCGGTGAGCGCCGCGCGGCGAGTCTCGTCGAGCAGCGGCGCGAGGGCGGCGGCGAGTTCCTCGGCGTTCTGCGGATCGCGGATGAGCGCGCCATTTTCCCCCGGGCGGATGGCATCGCGGGCGCCGGGCACTTCGCTCGTGATCACGGGCAGGCCGCTGCCGAGCGATTCGAGGATGGCCAGCGAGAAGGCTTCATACTGGGTGGGCAGGACAAAGAGATCGCCGGCGGCGTGATAGGCGGCGACGTCGCTCGTCGGGCCGCACGCGGTGACCTGCGCGGTGAGCCCGAAACGCGCCGCGCCGCGCTGGATCGCCGCCGCGGAAGGCCGCCCGATCGCGAGCAGCCGCAGCCGCGGCGCGCCGAGGATGCGCATCGCACCGAGGATCGTGGCAAAGCCTTTGCGATCGAGTTCATTGGCGACAAAGAGCAGGGCGATGTCGTCCGGTCGCAGCCCGAGTTTTTCGCGCATCGCCGCGCGCCTTTCGGCCCGCCGCTCGGGATTGAACTCGGTGGGCGAAAAGCCATTGGGGATGACCTCCACGTCGGCCGCGGGCACGCCGTAGAAGCGCTCGAGATCGGCCCGCACCTGCGCGGTGGTGGCGATCAACTTGCGGTAGCGGCGCTCGCGGAAGTGCGTCGCCTCGAGCCGCAGGATCACCGGGTGCAGCGGATTCAGCCGCTGCCGGATGCGGGCCGGCGAAAACGGCGCGCGAAACTCGCGGCAGCGCTCGAGCCAGGCCCGGTGGACGCTTTGCACCCACTGCACGCCGCCGGTCGGGCAGACCGCGCCGTGGGTGTTCAGCACCTCGTAGCGCTCGTGCGCCAGGGCCTCGGTGCATTTCCGAAAATACGAGGCCCCGCGGAGAAAGCCGGGCTGCCGGCGGACGGCCACCCGGTGGTAGCGCACCCCGCGGCGGTCGCCCTCCTCCCACTCTTCGGCATAGACGGTGACGTCGTGCTGCCGCTGCGCGAGGAAGCCGGCGCATTCATAGACCACACGCTCGACTCCGCCGCGCCGATGGCAGCCGGGAAAGGACAGGGCGATCTTCATGCGGCGGAAGGCGTGGCCCCGGCCAGCACGGGCGGGTCTTCCGCCGTGGCCGCGCGCCGCCGGGCGAGCCAGCGCCGGCGGCCGATGACGTAGGCATGCGTGGCCATGCCGGCGGAGGCCCAGGCGATCATCAAGGCCCCGCGACTCCAGTAGTGGTCCACCATGCCGTGGATGAATTTGCTGAGGACCAGGGCGCCGCCGAGGGCGAGCGGGGTGAAGAGCAGATCGCCCCGGGCGATGAAGCGGCAGGCCTTCCAGACCATGAGCGCGACGGCGACATGCAGATAAAGGAACGCTCCGAGGCCGAGCACCCCGGTCTCGGCGAGGGTGAGCATGAAGAGGTTCGTCGCGTCGTATTCCTTGCGCAGCCCGACGCCGACCCCGAGGACGGGCGAACTCTCAAACTGGGCCTTGGCGTAGTCCAGAGACATGAAGCGCAGCCGGATGTTCCAGTTCTCACGATCGAAGCCGGTGGCGTAACTTTTCGACTGCTGCGGCAGCAAGGCCCAGCAGACCGCGACGAGCGGCACCATGAAGACCGAGAGCCGGACCAGCTTGGTAAACTCCCGGCGCAGCAGGAGCAGCAGGACCACGCCGCTGAGCGCGCCCACCCAGCCCCCGCGCGAGAGCGAGAAAAAGAGCCCCGCCACGAGCAGGCCCATGAGCGCCCCGAAGATCCAGCGCTCCCGGCGCGTCCGCGCGCTGAACCACAGTTCCGCGCAGACGATGACCGTCGTGGCCAGCGATCCGCCGACGCCGTTCTTGTGCAGGTTCAGGACGTAGCCGGAGCGGGTCACGAGCACCGCGGTGGCGAGCACCGCGCCCACGGCGACGAGGCCGATCAAGGCCGGGCGGAAGTCGTCCGCGCTTTTCGCAAAGCTCGTGAAGATCATCACCGAGATGACGAGGTACATGCCCATCTGGATGAGCGAGACGAGGCTCGTCGGGCGCCAGTGGGCGAGCGAGGAGACGACGCCGAGGCCGAGGTAGAGGCAGGTGGGCACGAAGAGCGGACCGAAGATCACCGGCCGGCGGCGCAGGAAAAAGAGCGGCAGGGTGAGCAGGAGATGGATCTCGGCGATCGAGAAATGCGGGCCGCCCGACGCCTGCTGATCCGGGCGCTCCGGCTCCATGGCAAAGGTGGCGGAGATGTCGTTTTGAAACGGCGCCAGGGCAAAGATGAGCATCAGCGGCACCTTGGGCCACCGGGAGCCGACCAGCCAAAAGACCAGGGCATAGACGAGCGCGGCGGCGAGCATCGGGGATCAGCGCCAGTGAAAGGCCTGGCGGAGCACGAGCGAGGAGTGGAGGCGCACCTTGGCCGCGGCGAGCCGCCGACAGGAAGGCCGCAGCGCGGCGAGGCTCCAGAGGATGGCGCGGAGGAAGCAGCCGACGACCATGGAGCCGCGGATCGCGACGAGCCCGAGCACGCCGTGATGTTTGCGCCCGTAGTAGTCGAGGCTCTCCCAAAAGCAGGCCGGCACTTTCTCCGCCTGGGCCGCGCCGCTGGCGCCGCCGAGATGCATCACGCGGGCCTCGGGGACGAAGAGCACTTTCCACCCCGCATCCCAGATGCGCCGCTGCCAGTCGGCCTCCTCGCTGTACATAAAGAAACGCTCATCGAAGCCGCCCACCTGCGCGAAGACGGCGCGCCGCACGAGCAGGCAGGCCCCGATGACAAACTCGACCTCGCGCCGAGTGTCGTGCGCCCAGCGGGAGTAACCGCGGGAGAGCCAGAGATTTTCCTGCCAGGCGTGGAGCGGCGAGGTGAAGCGGTAGCAGGAGATCTGCAGCGACCCGTCCGGGTTCAGCGTGCGCGGCCCGGCCACGCCGATCCCGGGCTGGGCCTGGAGCGCGGCGAGCAGCGCCGCGATCGCGCCCGGCTCGGGAAAGGCGTCGCTGTTCAGCAGAAGAAAATACCCACCGCGCGCCGCGCGCATCCCGAGGTTGTTGGCCGCGCCAAAGCCGGCATTCCGGCCGCTCTCCAGCACCTGGACCTGCGGGAAGGCCGCGCGGATCGCCGCCGCGCTGCCGTCGCTCGAGGCATTGTCCACCACGATCACCTCGCTCGCGATCCCGGCCACGGCGCGCTCCAGCGTGCGCAGGCAATCGAGCGTCATCTCCCGCGTATTGAAGGAGACGATGATGACCGAGAGCTGAGGATCAGCGGGCATGTGGCGTCAAGGAGGAGGGGCGGCCGCGCCCCGTGGATTCGCGGAGACTCGGGGCAGGGGCGCCCCTCTTCCCTGGACGGCCGCCGCCATGACTTCGACGACGGCATCGACGCGCGCGTCCCAGGAATGATGCCGGGCTTCCTCCTGGCGGGCGGCGCGCCGGGCGGGATCTTCGGCGAGCGCCGCGGCCACGCCAGCACTGAAGCTTTCCAGGTCGGCCCCGAGATAGACGTGCTGCGGGTAGTCGCGAAAGCCCGGCACCGGCGTCGAAACGATGGGCAGGCCCGCGGCGAGATACTCCCAGAGTTTGATGGGATTCAGACTCTCGGTGAAGGAAGAGACCCGGTGCGGCACGATGCAGACATCGAAGGCGCGCATATACTCGGGGACACGGGCGTAGGGCACCGGCGGGACGCGGCGCACATTGCCGAGGGCGTCGAGCCGGGCGGTCACCTCCCGCGGGAGAAAATCCGGCCCGACGAGCGCGAGGGTGCCGCTGGAGAAGCGGCGCGCGAGTTTCTCCACCAGCTCCACATCCACCCGGCTGGCGTGGACGGTGCCGGTGTAGCCGAGCACCGGGCGCGGCCACGCGGCGGCCTCGGGCGGGAGCGGCCGGGTGCGGTCGCCGACGGTGGCGTAGTGCGCGAGATGCACGCCATTCGGGATGAGGTGCAGGCTGGGCGCGAGCGGGCGTTTGCTCTGGAAGAGCTTTTCCGAGCAGACGATGACGGCGTCGGCCCGCCGGCAGAGGTCGGCGTCCTGCGAGGCGATGAGCCGGGCCTCGCGCGAGGATTGATCGAGCTGCGTCCAGTCGTCGGTGATGTCGTAGAGCACCGCGCGCTCGCCGAGGTGGCCGACCATCGAGACGGCGTGATGCGGGTTCAGCCAGAGCAACGGCGAGGCGAGCCCGAGCCGGCGGGCGACGCGGCGGACGTGGCGCACGGCCAGGCGTTCGTTGCACCGCTGCCCGGCGGTCAGCGAATTCGGCAACCACTTCAAGGGCCGGGTGACGGTGATATTCGGGTGGTCGGGCACGGTCCAGGTGCCGGGCGTGGCGAGGGCGCCGAGCTGGCCGCGGCGCAGGCTGCTCGAGACGTCCCGCGGCGGGCCGACGAAAAGAATCCGCGAGGCGGGAAAGCGGGTGGCCAGCGCGTCGCAGAGGAATTGATTGCGCCGCCAGACTTCGTCCCAGTTTTCCAGGGAGACAAAGATCACGTCGCAACCCGGGAACGCCGCGACCGCCGGGGTCGTCGTCGCCGGAGTGCGGCCGGTCGGCATCGCCGTCATACGTCGAGAAACTCGATCACATCGATCTCCTTCACCCGGGAGTGCCGGTACTTGCGACCGGCGATGGCCTGGAAAAGCGCGTCGCTGCAGCCCGGGATGTAGCCATCGTGCAGCTCCATGATCATGAGCCGCACCCGGCGCAGCCACTCCTGGCCATGCTCAAAGAGCACCTTCTCCGCGCCTTCGACATCGAGCTTCAGGATGTCGATCACGTCGGCGCCGGCATTGGCGAGGATCTCGGGAAAGGTAAGCGCCGGGATGCCGCCGGTCTCGCCCGCGTCCTCGGTCACGCGGAAGAGGAAGCTGGCGTCGTCGGGGTTCTCGATCTTCATCCGCCCCGAGCGATACCAGACGGCGGCGTGGAGCAGCTTCACATTGTCGTAGCCCCCGCAGTTGCGGCGGAAGACCTCGCAGTTCTTCACGTCCGGCTCGATCGCGACGATCCGGGCCTTCGGAAAACGATTGGCAAACATCGCGGAGGCAAAGCCGACATTCGCCCCGGCATCCACGATGAGCCGCGGATCGCCGCCGAGCGCGGGATCGTACACCGCGCCGAATTTGCGCCCGAAGACTTCGAGGAAGACGTAGAGATCGCCCGAGCGGCAGTAGAGCGGCTCGCGGACGGCATCCACCCGGAGGGTGATGAGTTCGCGCCCCTGGATTTTCTGGGCCGCGATGCCGACGGCATTGCCGACGCCGAGGTCGCGTGCGTAGCGCAGGAGATTGTGGGCTTGCTCGAGGAGTCTCATGGGATGGGGCGTTGCGAGTCAGAGGCCATGGAGGGTGGGATAGCCACGGAGGTAGCGGTGGAGCTGGACGTAGAGATGCGCGAGGCCGCGCGGGGCGCGATCGAGACGGCCCTGCCGCAGGTCGTGCCGCATCTCGCGCCAGGTCTGCTGGGCGAGATAGGCCTGCCAGGCCCGCCAGGTGACGCGGAGCAGCGCCTGCTGCCGTTCATCGTTCTCCCGGGCGAAAAAAATCCGGTGATGCATCATCCGCGCCGCTTCGCGGTTTGCCCGGTAGTTCTCGGTGGACATATTCCCCGCGTGGCGGCGGTAGTGGAGGATCACGCGATCCACAAAGCGGATGTCGCCGAGGCGGCTCAGGCGCAGGAGCATGTCCCAATCCTCGACCAGACGGACGCTCGCGTCGTAACCCCCCGCCTGGACGAAATGCGCCCGCCGCATGAGGAGCAGGCCCTGCGGGAAGACGCGATTGCCGATGAGCAGCGTGGCAAAGGTCGTGGGCTCGGAGCGCGGCCACGCGACGATCCGCCGGCCCCGGCACCCGAGGCGGCCGCGGCCAAAGTCGGGAAACGCCCCCGGCTCGTGCGGGCGCCCGGCTTCGTCGATCTGCTCGGCGAGGCCATGCACCCCGGGCGACTCGGGATGCCGCGCCAGCTCGCCGCGCAGGATGGCGAGCGCATCCGGCAGCCAGAGGTCGTCGCTGTCCATGAAGGTCAGGTACTCGGCTTGGGAGGTTATTTCGCGAGATCCGCGGTTGCGCGCCTCAGACGCTCCGGCCTGGGGCTGGCCGATGACGCGAAAGCGCGCATCCTCCGCCGCCTGCCGCCGGGCGATCGCCGCCGTGCCATCGGTGGAACCATCGTCCACGACGATGCATTCCCAATCCTGCACCGTCTGGGCGCGGATGCTCTCCAGCGTCGCGGCGAGGAAACGTTCCGCATTGCGGGCGGGCACGACGATACTGAGCGCGGGCGGGCGGTTCATCGGTTGGCCGGGGTGCGCTTCACGAGCCCGTGCGGGGCGTAGCTCCGCGGGCGCCGCCGCTCGCGGAGATATTGCCGGCAGGCGTGCAGATGGCGCGTCGTCGCGAGCAGGCGCTCGGGCACGGCGCTCGCGCGCCCCGAGACGGCGCGGCAGGTCCACTGGCGCAGGGCCGCGGTCACGAGGTGGCGCCACGGGTGCGCCCAGTCCGCATGCTCCCAGTGGTAGGCGAGATACGCATCGGTGCGGCCCATCTTGCGGGCGGAGTCGAGCCACTGCGGGGCGGCGAGGCGGCCTTCCTCAAAATGATGCACGACCTCCGCGTCGAAGGCTGCCGCGAGGCGGAAGCCGGCGCGTCGCACCTGGAGCGAAAAGAGGGTGTCATCGCCAAAGCCGGTCGCGCCCGGCCCGAGTTCGGGATCGAAGGCGGGCACCCGGGCCAGCACCGCGCGGGAGAAGGCCATATTCGCGCCGACCATGCGGCTCGGGGCCTGGGGATCGAGCGCGTCGGTGGCCGCGAGCCAGGCGCGGTGAAAGTCGGTCATCCACGGACGTTCGAGATGCGGCGCGAGACGGACGCGACCCACGACGGCCTCGGCGGCGCCCGAGAGAATGGGCGCGCACAATTTTTCCAGCCAGTCGGGGGCGGGGATCACGTCGTCGTCGGTGAAGATGATGAGGTCGCCGGTGGCGGCGGCGAGGCCGGCGTTGCGCGCGGAGGCTTGCCCGCCCCGGGGCTCGTGCAGGTAGCGGACTTGCGCGGCGCGGGCGATGGCGGCGGTGTCGTCGTTTGAGGCGTTGTCCACGACGAGGATCTCGCTCGCGCCGCCCGTCGGGAGCGTGACGTCGCGCAGGGCGGTGAGGGTCCGGGCGAGGCTCGCCGCGCGGTTGCGGGTGCAGAGGATGATCGAGAGGCGCGGGATGGAACGCGGGGAAATTGGGGCGCTGGGCCTTAAACGGAGCGCGGAAGTTCGGCGCCGGGAAGTTTCCGCTCCGGCGGGCGCAGCCGCCCGAGCGCGTGCTTCACCTCCTGCTTCCACTCCCGGGCCCGGAGGCGCAGGTAGCGGAGATCGAAGTGGCGGGCCCGGGCCTTCCCGGCTGCCGGGCGGTCTTCCAGGATCTCGCGGCAGCCTTCGATCATCCGGTGAAAGAGCACCTCGGGCGCAAACCACTCCTCCCAGGCCAGGCGCGCAGCGCGGGCCATGGCCGCGCGCTCCGGTTCGCGGCGCGCGAGGAGCGCCGGGATCTCGCGCACCTGCCGCTCGGGCACGGTCACGGAGAAATCTTCCCACTTCGGCCCGCGGGGCGGGACCCAGCCGTCGCTCACGATCACCGGCACGGAGCCGGCCGCCATGGTCTCAAAGAGCCGGAAGGATGAGGTGCCGCTGCCGACCGGGCAGAGCACGAATTTCGAGCGGCGGAGCACTTCGGCGTAGCGTCGCTTCTGTGCGGCCACGGCGTCGGTGGTGGCGCCGAAGAAACTCAGGTGGCTGGTGTCTTCGATGAGCGCGCGCGGGTCGCGCAGCCCGACGATCGCGGCCCGCGTCGGATGGCCGAGCCGGCCGAGGTAGGAGAAAAGCAGATCGGGCTCGACGGGCCTGGCGGGCGGCGTGGTCACGGCGTCGTTCACCAGCGCGAGATAGGAGCACGGGCGCTGGCGCTGCCAGTCGAAGGACCGCCGCGGCATGGCGACGTAGAGGCCGGGCATCGCGCACCAGGGTTGATCCATTTCATTGTAGAGAAAGGCGCGGTCGCGATCGCGGCGCACGAGCGGATGCTCGACGATCGCGCGGAGGCGGAGATCGCGCCAATGCTGGTGGCCATCGAGGAAGAGGATGAGATCGGCGGTGTCGGCATCGCCCACGAGCGTATGGGTGCGGAAGCGATCCTGCGCGGCGAGCCGCTGGAAGAGCGGCCCGTAGGTGGACACGCCGGGCTCGTTCATCGCCGTGGTCGCAAAGACCTTCATCGGTGCGGGAGGCGGACGCAGCGTCCGCGAGAGGTTCAGCTCGGCCGGAGGAAAAGCTCCAGGGTGTTGCCGCCGTGTTCGTCGGTGATGACGGAATGCACCCGGCGCAAACCCGCTCGTTCGATGACCCCCACGAGGCGGTCGTACTCGATGAGCGACGGGTGAAACTCGATGAGCAGCGCCCGGACCCGCGCGAGCCAGCCGACCTCGCCGATGAGCAGGGCTTGCTCGCCGCCTTCGATATCCACCTTCACGAGATCGATCGGCATCTCCGGCGGCAGGGACGCCAGGATCGAGGCCATGGACATGACGCGCACCGGCACGGCCTGAAGCACGCCGGCGGGGATGTCCGTTTCCCGATCGTCATCGAAAACGAGCCGCCCATTGGTCGAGCTGGCGACTTCGTAGAATTTGGCCGCGCCATCCCGCGCGCCGGCGGCGGCTTCATGGACGACGGCATCGATGCCGTTGCGGGCGAAGTTTTCGCGCGCGACCCCGGCGTTTCCTGCCGAGGGTTCGACGGCGATGATGCGCTTGCAGCCGTAGAATTTCGCGAGCCAGAGGCTGGTCATCCCGATGTTTGCCCCGAGATCGACGACCACCTGCGGCTGCAGCTCCACCGGCAGCCGGTAGCTCTCCTCAAACCAGATTTCGTGGATCGAGTAGATGTCGCCTTTGTTTTGCCGATAGCTCAGGTGGGTGTCCGGGCGGATGCGCACGCGGCGCAGCCGGCCCGAAGGCGGCCACGCCACCTCGAGCAGCCGGAAGGTGGCCAGATCCCAGCCCATGCGCAGCGCGGAGGGGAGATCGGCCGCGGTGCGCGCGGTGCAGCGGAGATCGTAGGCGATGGCGCGGAGGTACCGCAGAAGCTGGCCGAGCAGGCTGCTGGGGCGCCGGGTGGCGACGCGGCGCACGGTGGGCTCGGGCGGTTGGGTGGTGGCGATCATCGCGGGGTCAGTGCGTGGTGGGGGCGGCGGCCGGCTCCCGGGAGGCGCGCCCGGGGCAGAGCTGGCCGGCGATGCGCAGGAGGGTGCGGGCAAATTCAAACGACGAAAACGGCCGCACCCATTCCGGCGACTGCCGGCCGAGGTGCGCGAACTTTGCCGGATCGTCGAGGTAGGCGCGGATCTTCTGTCGCAGGTCCTCGACGTTGCCGGCCTCGTAGGCGAGCGCGGAGACGCCTTCCTCAAAGTAGTCG
>Ga0105049_10010448_pt1 | contig 10658 bp, 12 predicted proteins | sample MAT06_FD_78087 | JGI IMG/M metagenome (GOLD analysis project Ga0105049, IMG submission 78087) | Freshwater microbial communities from Lake Fryxell liftoff mats and glacier meltwater in Antarctica - MAT-06 | ecosystem: Environmental > Aquatic > Freshwater > Ice > Liftoff microbial mat | place... | reverse complement strand
TGGAACTGTCGGTGCGATCGGCCAACTGCCTGAAGAACGACAACATCGTCTACATCGGCGACCTGATCCAGAAGACCGAGGGCGAAATGCTTCGCACCCCGAACTTCGGCCGCAAATCGCTGAACGAGATCAAGGAAGTTCTGACGACCATGGGGCTCAGCCTCGGCATGGACGTGCCGAACTGGCCGCCGGAAAACATCGAAGACCTGGCCAAGAAGTTCGACGACCAGATCTAGTTTCAACCCTCCGCCCCTGGCCCATCCCAGTGTTTCTGGCAGGTCGCGGAGCGGTTAGAATGAGAGAGCTCAAGGTCCACCACGGTGGAAACCAGGGCTGAGTAGGAGAGACCCCGATGCGCCACGGCGCCGCCTATCGCAAGCTCGGTCGTACGAGTGCCCACCGGACCGCCATGTTCGCCAACATGGCTGCGTCGCTGATCAAGCACGAGCAGATCACGACCACGCTGCCCAAGGCCAAGGAACTGCGTCCCTTCGTCGAAAAGCTGGTGACGCTGGCCAAGAAGGGCGACCTGCATGCGCGCCGTCAGGCCATCAGCCAGGTCCGTGACGTGCCGCAGGTCGGCAAGCTGTTCGAGACGATCGGCCCGCGCTACGCCGACCGCAACGGCGGCTATATCCGCATCATGAAGGCCGGCTATCGCCACGGCGACAACGCCGCCATGGCCGTGATCGAGTTCGTCGATCGCGACGCCGACGCCAAGGGCCTGGACTCGGGTCCGATCTATGCCATCGAGGGCGACGACGAAGCGTAGGCTTCAGCCGTTGGGGCTACGACAAAGGGCGGCCGGTGCAAACCGGCCGCCCTTTTTGTTTGTCTGCCGAGGGCCGGATTGGGTCGAACAGGGGAGGATTGGCCTTAGACCATTTTTGTTTCAGGTCGAATCGACCTGAATCCAAAAAATGGTCCAGAATCTATCTGGAGCGAAATCTGAGCCTTGATCGACTGCGTCCATCAAGACCGATTTCGCTCCAGTCAGCGTTGAGATTATTCCCTTCCGTCGCGACCATCCACCCGCCTGGCGCGCCTTGAACGAGGCGTGGCTGATGGCCGGTGGCTTTGCGCTGGACGCCAAGGACCGGCGGGTGCCGGACGATCCTCAAGGTGCCGTCCTCGGCCAAGGCGTCTTCATTTTCATTGCCGAGCGGGACGTCGAGCCGGTCGGCTGCTGTTCGCTGATGGCCATGGCCGACGGCGGCCATGAGGTCGGCAAGATGGCGGTGGCCGAGAGCGCGCGGGGTCTTAATCTCGGTTGGCGGCTGCTGGGGGTGTGCGAGGCGGCGGCGCGGGCGGAGCGGAGTCCACGCCTGTATCTGGAGACCAACCGGGCCCAGACGCACGCCATCGCCCTGTATCGCCGCTTCGGCTTCGTCGAACTGCCGCCCCAGCCGACGCCCTGTGCGCGCTGCGACGTGTGGATGGACAAGCGGTTCTGACTGCTACTCCTTCGACAGGTCCTGACGCGGGAACCACGCCAGGGCGGCCGCCAGCGGGGCGAACGTCCACAGCGCCAGACTGAGCCATGCCTTCAGGATCAGGCCGTCGGGCAGGGCGGCCGCGCCGGGGCCGCCCTCGATCATCGCCTTGACGGCATCTGCGGCCGCGCCCGGATTGACCAGCACCGCCAGCCAGGCGTCGGGCATGATTCCCATCTGCATCCCTATCGGGGTCGTGAAGAACTGCCCGACCCCGAACACCAGCGGAATGAACAGCGCCGCCAGCAGCGAACGAGTCACCACCGCTGCCAGCAGCCCCATCATCGTGAACTGCAGGATGCGAAGCCACGACAGGCCGGTGAAGGCCAGGAACCGGCCTGCCATTTCGCCGGTCATGGAAAAGGTCAACCGGCGCTCGAACACACCGGCCTTGATCAGGTTCTCGGCCACGCCGGCGACCAGCATGAGGGCCATCGCCGCCAAGGCCATTCCGGCTACGACGGCCAGCTTGGCCAGAAGCAGGTTGGAGCGGCTATTGCGGGCGCTGATCAGCCGCCACGTCTCCCAGCGATAATCGCCCGCATAGATCGTGGCCGCGCCGATCAGAACGAACAGCAGCACCAGCGGATTGGCGAAATTCCCCGCCGCGTCGACCAGCGCCTGCCCCAGGTCCAGAGGCCCGCCGGCCAGCATTAACTTGACCTGATCGGGTGCCTTGCCGTTCACCAGCAGTTTGGTCGAGCTGCCCTTGAGGACGAAATTGGTCAGGGCCCCGATCGCCACCGAGATGACGGGCACGAACACGAGGCTCCAGAACAGGGCGTTCCGGTTCTTCGACAGGCGGAAGCCTTCGGCGCGAATGGCGTCAACCAGCATGGGGCGTCTCCTGATGGCCGGTCTCGGTCATGAAGACGCTCTCAAGGTCCGCGCCGACCCAGCGCGCCTCGTCGATCTCGATCCCGGCCTCGACCAAGGCCTTGATCAGCGCCGGGGCTTCGGCCCGCGGCACGTCGGCAAGGATGGCGGCACCGTCCCGCGCGCCCCGGGCACCGAGGATGGCGGCCACCTGATCCAACGGGTTTACCGACAGACGCAGACGCTCGCCCGAGGCGGTCAGTTCGCTGACCGCGCCCTCGCGCACCAGCCGGCCCTTGTGCATGATGGCCACGCGATCGCAGACGCGCTGGACCTCGAGCAGCTGGTGGCTGGCCAGGACGACGGTCACGCCGTCATCGTCCGCCAGCGAGCGGATCAGGGCCCGCATCTCCTGGATGCCGGGGGGATCCATGCCGCTGGTCGGTTCATCCAGAATAACCAGCTCAGGCTTGCTCATCAGGGCCGCCGCCACGCCGAGCCGTTGCAGCATGCCGACCGAGAAACCCTTGACCTTGCGGTCCGCCGCCTCGGTCAGGCCGACCCGCTCCAACCACGCGGGGATATCGACCTCGGCCCCGACTCCGTGTTCCAGCGCCAGCCAGCGCAGCACCTGGCGGGCAGTCATAAAGGGGGGGAAGCGCGGGGTCTCGATCATCGAGCCCATGCGACGCATGGCGGACACGTCGCCGACGCCGCCGCCCATCACCATCGCCGACCCGTCCGAGGCCCGGATCAGGCCCAGCAGGATGCGGAACAGGGTCGACTTGCCGGCCCCGTTCGGCCCGAGGACGCCATAGACGCCGCCCCTGGGGATGCTGAGGTCTAGACCGTCCAGAGCGCGGACCGCGCCGTAGGTTTTGGTCAGGCCACGTGTTTCGATGACTGTGCTCATTGGGGCAGCTTGGCTGGCCGGACAACCCCAGGCAAGCCGTCGTGGACATGTCGCAGATTAAGGTTAGGCAATGTCTCCGTTGAGTGTGGAGCTTTCCATGCCCGTGCGTTTCAGGGCCAATTGCAGGCCGCAAACATGGGTGTGGCCGCCATCGCCGTGGTCATGTCGCCGCTGGCCTTTTACATGTCTGCGGCCACGCTGCTGCCGGCGGCGATCATCGGCTGGCGGGTAGGCCGCCGGGCGAAACACGACAAGGCCGCGTCCGTTTGACGCTCGATAGGCCTTGATGCCGTCCAAAAGGCCGGGCGAAATGGCGGGACCTTTCTGAGCCAGACCGACCGGATGCCGATGAACAGCCGCCTGACCGCCCTGACCCTCGCCGTCGCCTTGATGCTGACCGCCTGCGGACAGGCCAACGATAGCAAGGCCCAGGACGGGGTCTTCGCCGACAACCGGGTGGTACCGGGCGACGCCATGGCGATGAAATCCAGCTTCGCCCCCGTGGTGCGCACCGCCGCCCCGGCCGTGGTCAACGTGTCGGCGCGCGGCGTGCAGCAGGTCCAGGATCCGTTCTGGTCCATGTTCGGTCAGGGTGCCCGGGCCCAGCAGGTCGGCTCGGTCGGATCGGGAGTCATCGTCCGCGCCACCGGCGTGGTGGTGACCAACTATCACGTCATCAACGGCATGCAGCAGATCAAGGTCGTGTTGAACGACCGGCGCGAGTTCGACGCCCGCGTTGTGCTGGCCGACGAACGCTCCGACATCGCCGTGCTGCAGCTGGAGGGCGTCAACGAGCGCCTGCCGATCCTCAACATCGACGACCGCGAGGAACAACAGGTCGGCGATCTGGTGCTGGCCATCGGCAATCCGTTCGGCGTCGGCCAGACGGTGACCAACGGCATCATCTCGGCCCTGAACCGGACCGAGACGGGCATTTCGGACTCCGGCTCATTCATCCAGACCGACGCGGCCATCAATCCGGGCAATTCGGGCGGGGCGCTGGTCGACATGGACGGCGACCTGATCGGTATCAACACCGCCATCTTCTCGCGCTCTGGCTCGTCCTCCGGCGTCGGCTTCGCCATTCCGGCCTCGGCGGTCAAGCGGGTGGTGGACTCGGCGGTCGGCGGGGCCACCGTCGTGATCCGGCCGTGGCTGGGCGTGAAGGGCGAGGCGGTCAGCGCCGACGTCGCCCGCAGCCTCGGCCTCGACCGACCACAAGGATTGGTGATCACGGAGGTGTATCCGGGCGGCCCCGGAGAGCGCGCCGGCCTGCGCAAAGGCGACGTCATCACCGCCATCGACGGGGCCGAGATCAACGATCAGGGCGGGCTGAATTTCCGCGTCGGTACCCGCGAGCCCAACGACATGGTGGAGGTTGCGGTGCTGCGCGACGGGCGTGCGCAAACACTGGACGCGCGGGTGCAGCGGCTGCCGGGCGATGCGGACGTGAAGGACGCGACGGTGATCCAGTCGGGTGCCCTGGCCGGGGCGCAGGTACTGGCGCTCAATCCGGCGCTGGCCGACAGCCTTGGCGGCGATCCGTTCGCCACCGGGGTGATCATTGGCCAGGTGCAGCGCGGTGCCTATGCCCAGCGGGCCGGTTTACAAGGCGGCGACATCGTCCAGTCGGTCAACGGTCGCGCCGTGACCTCGGTCCAGCAACTGGGCAACATCGCGCGCGGTTCGGAACTCACCATCAGCCGCCGGGGCCAGCGGATCAGTGGCACGATCCGCTGACGGTCCCAAGCCGCATCACGTTTGGATCGGTGCCGCGATCGACCATGTGTGACCGAACGGGTCCATCAGCCGGCCGAAGCGGTCGCCACGGAATTGATCCGCCAGAGGCATGACCGGCACGCTGCCGGCCAGCATCGCGCGGTTCCACCATTCGTCGGCGTCGTCGACCTGAAGATGCAGGGCGAACCCCTTGGGGACGACATCGGCTTCGTTGCCGTGTTCCGGGAATTCGTCGGACAGCATCACCAGACCGCCGTTGATCAGCAGGCGACTGTGTATCACCCGCTCGCCGTCATCGGCCAGCCGGCGGGCCGACTCCTCGGCCCCGAAGGCGGCGCGCTGGAACTCGACCGCCGCCTGTCCGCCGCGCGAGGGAATGGTCAGACAGGGGATCACGCCGCCGGACGGGATCGACCATTCTGGTTCTCCTCTGGCACCGCGATACTAACGCGTGAAATGCGCGCTGCGAACGCCTATCTCTGGCTGGGTATGACCGATCTGTTCGAGGCTTCCGGCATCCGACCTCCCGACGCGCCACTGGCCGATCGGTTGCGGCCGTGCACGCTCGACGATGTGGTGGGCCAGGATCATCTGCTTGGACCGGGCGGGCCGATCCGCCGCATGGTCGAGGCCGGGCGACTGGGGTCGATGATCCTGTGGGGCCCGCCGGGCACCGGCAAGACCACCATCGCCCGCCTTCTCGCCCAGGCGGCAGGGTACCAGTTCCAGCAGATCAGCGCCGTCTTCTCCGGCGTTGCCGATCTGAAGAAGGCGTTCGAGGCGGCCCGGATGCGCCGCGCGGCCGGCCAGTCGACGCTGTTGTTCGTCGACGAAATCCACCGTTTCAACCGCGCCCAGCAGGACGGTTTCCTGCCGTTCGTGGAGGAGGGGGTCATCACCCTGGTTGGGGCCACGACCGAGAATCCGTCGTTCGAGCTGAACGGGGCCCTGTTGTCGCGGTCCCAGGTCTATGTGCTGAAACGGCTGGACGATGTCGCCTTGGATCAACTGTTGATCCGGGCCGAGGCGCAGGAGGGCAAGACCCTGCCTTTGACGCCTGAGGCCCGTCAGGCGCTGGCGGCTTTGGCCGACGGGGACGGTCGCTATCTGCTGACCATGTCCGAGGTGCTGTTCGATCTGACCTCTGACGACCCGCTGGATGTGCAGGCGCTCGCGGGCATTCTGCAGAAGCGCGCACCGGCTTATGACAAAAGCAGAGAAGAACACTACAACCTTATATCTGCGCTGCATAAATCTGTTCGCGGCTCGGACCCCGACGCTGCCCTCTACTGGTTGGCGCGGATGCTGAATGGCGGCGAGGATCCGCTGTATCTGGCGCGCCGGATCGTGCGGATGGCGGTCGAGGATATCGGCGAGGCCGACCCCCTGTCGCTTCTGGTCGCCAATGCCGCCAAGGATACATACGACTTTCTGGGCTCTCCCGAGGGCGAACTGGCCCTGGCCCAGGCCGTGGTCCACCTGGCCACCGCGCCCAAGTCGGTCGGGGTCTACGAAGCCTTCAAGGCGGCCAAGCGGGCGGCCGCCGAGACCGGGTCGCTGATGCCTCCGTCCCACATCCGCAACGCGCCCACGAAGCTGATGAAGTCGCTCGGCTACGGCCAGGGCTACCGGTACGACCCCTCGACGCCCGAAGGCTTTTCGGGCGCGAACTTCTTCCCCGACGAAATGGAGCGCCGAGTCTTCTACGCCCCCAAGGGCGAGGGGCATGAGGCCAAGGTCAAGGAGCGGCTGGATCGCTGGGCAGCGCTGCGAGCTCGGATGGCAACAACTCCTGGCGACGACTAAATCGGAAGCCCGCCTCAGCCCAGGTCGCGGTATTTGCTGTGGACGATCACCCGCCTCGTAGAACCCTTCAGCAGGGAGGCGCTCGTGGCATATAGATCGCCTGGACCGAAGCTATAGTAGGGCTGGGCGAACTCGAATATAATGTAATAAGTGTCGCGTTCGGCACTGCTCTCGCGGGTCACCGTGCCCTGTTGATCGGCGACGACATACCATTTGATCGGCGTCGGTGGCAGGCGTCGGCCAGGACCTGCATCGTTCTCCCAAGTTCCGGTTCCGCCTCGATTCAGGGTCACGCAACTGTTGTTGCTGTCAGGGGCGCTCCGTCCGCCTTCGCATAGCGTGCCGATAAACTCGGAGGGAAAGCTCGCGTTGCCGCCGAGATAGCCGTTCACGGGGCTGCCATTGTAGATCAGGCTGGTAGTCGTCGTGGTTTGGGCAAAGGCCATTACGCCCAGTGCTGCGGCCAGGGCCGCGCCCGCCGCCATCCGTTGTTTCCAAGCCGCTCGTCCCATCGTCGTCCCCCGCAACGTCAGCCGCATGGGCGAAATTAAATAACGACGTTTCGCGATTGAGACAAGCTGCCCTGCGTTGCGACCTCGGCGCCGGGGGACTAGCGTTTAGTCCTGGCCGTTGCTGGGGACGTAGAATGGTTGTCACCATGACGGCGCTGAGGGGCTGACGGACGGTCGGTCTTTCGCCTATGCAGGCACCGTGACCGTCCGTTCCCCCGTTTCCCTGACTGAAGAAGAGATCGCCGCCGTCCGGTCGTGGGTGATCCATGAGGACGAGGCCGTGATCGCCTTCAACAAGCCCGCCGGCCTCAGCAGCCAGGGCGGCCGCATCCAGGCGCATACGCTGGACGACCTGCTGTGGGCGTTCGCGCGGTCGAACGGCAAGCGGCCCGATCTGGTGCACCGGCTGGACCGCGACACGTCAGGCGTCATTCTGGCGGCCATGACCAAACCCGCGGCGGGATTCCTCGGCAAGGCCATTCAGGCGCGGCGGTTCAAGAAGACCTATCTGGCCCTGATTTCGGCCGCGCCCGACCCGCGCGCCGGAACTATCGACCGGCCCCTGCTGCGTCAGGAAATCGGCCGCGAAAGCTATATGCGTGCCGTCGACGCCGATACGCCCGGGGCCCAGGCGGCGCTGAGCCGCTATCGCACGCTGTCGGCCTCGGAAGACGGCGCGCTGGTCGAGCTGGACCCGGCGACGGGACGGATGCACCAGCTGCGTGTGCATATGGCCGCGATCGGCTGCCCGCTGGCCGGAGACGCCCGCTATGGCGGGGCGCTGACGTTTGCCGGCCGTGCCGCACCGCGCCTGATGCTGCATGCGGCGAAACTGACGTTTCCCCATCCCGAAGGCGGCTACCGCACGGTCGAGGCCCCGTTGCCGGCCGATTTCGAGACGCTGAAGGCGGCGGCCGGGCTTTAGCGTCTCCTCCCTGTCGCGCAGCGATGGGGAGGTGGATCGTCGGCGATCAGCCGACGAGACGGAGGGGGCGTCTCGGTGAAAAAGGATCTGGCGATCCACACGCCCGACCGGCGTCGCCCCCTCCGTCACGGCGCGCAGACACGCCGCTTCTCCTCCCCATTCGCAACGCTCATGGGGAGGAGAAGCGGAACCGTGATCGCCGCTGGCCGCTTTCGTTCAAACGCCCGGAGTTTCCCCATGACCCGTTTCCGCCTGTCCCTGATCGCCGCCGCCGGCTTTGCTCTGTCGGCCTGCGCCAGCCTGGCCCCCTACGGCGCGCAGCAGTCGCCGCGCGGGCAGGGCTATGCCGAGCAGCGCATCGAATCCAACCGCTTCCGCGTCACCTACAGCGGGGTCGGCGCGGCGGGACCGGTGGCCGACATGGCCCTGTTGCGCGCGGCCGAACTGACGACCTCGCAAGGCTATGACTGGTTCGAGGTCACCCAGCGCTGGACCGACGGGCGACCGGACAGCGCCGGGGGGCTGCGCCCCAGTTTAGGCGTGGGTTATGGATCCAGTCGGTCCAGCGGTCGATACGGAAGCTATTCTTCGTCAGGCGTCGGGGTGGGCGTGGGCCTGAATTTCAGCGGCCCGTCGCCAACGGCGACAACGCTGGAGGTGGTCATGGGCAACGGCGGCAAGCCGGACCGACCCAACGCCTATGAGGCACGGGATGTGCGGGACAGTCTGCGGCGGTAACGATTTCAGCCGTGCATCCCCGCGAAGGCGGGACCCAGGCTTAAGCGGCCGCAGGGATCCAGACCGCCCGGAGCCGGCACGGGCTTTGGGGTCAAAACCTGGGTCCCCGCCTGCGCGGGGATGCCCGGAGTGACTCGAGCCCTACCGCCCGCCGCGCGTCAGGGCCCGGTATTCGACCAGCCGCTCCTTGTCGCGCCGCACCTGATCCGAGACCGCGTTGTCGACGTCCAGAGAGGCGTAGCGGACCCAGCCTTCGACCCCCAGCTTGTCCTGGATCGCGGCGACGGGCGTGCGCCAGCGGTAATAGGACAACCAGCTGACCAGCAGGCCCAGCACAAGGGCCAGGCCTTGCAGGCCGCGGAATCCGGCCTCACCTGAGGCCGGCACCGGCTCCAGCGCCAGCACCCCAAGACCGAGGATCAATACCAGCGGGGTCATGATGCGTTGAGCCCAGCGCATCCAGTAGCGCTCACGGCGCACGCGCCACAGCTCCATCTGTACGTGCTTTTCGAGATATTCCATCCGCGCGCCCAGCCACATGGTCAGCCGGGTCAGATATTGCGCCCTCAGGCCCCACCCCTTTCCGTCCTGCTGGAACAGCGTTTCGGCCTGGTCGGCGATGGCGCGTGCGCTGGTGAACAGGTTCTGCAGCTCGCGAGTCCGCTGGACGATCTCTCGCGACAGCTCGTAGGAATCGTTCTCCAGCTGGAAACGGTACTGGATGAACAGCACGGCTTGCAGGACCCAATAAATGCCGAAGGCGGCAAACATCGCCGCGGCGGCGAGGCCCAGGCCCATGGGTGCCGATCCGGTCCAGCCCGTGAACAGCCCCGGCCCGAGGATCGCCAGGGCGGCGAAGACGGCCAGCGCCCCGGCCTGACTCAGCCGCTTGATCGACACATGCACGATCAGGGCGCGGAATACGCGTCGGCCATAGCCATGGATGCGGCTGCGGATATCGGTGTCGACCGGGAACCGCTCCTCGATCTGGCGGCTGAACAGAACGTGGAACCGGTCCGGCTTTCCGTCTGACTCCCAGAACGGAAAGATGTCGAGCGGCTGGTTGAAATACTCGTCGATGTGCGACGAGACGATCGCCTCGGCCTCAGGCGTGGAGGCAAAATACTCACTTTCCTGAATCGGACGCAGAATGCCGTCACCGCCGCGCAGAGGGTCGCGACCGTGGGTCGGCGTCGGCTGGGGAACGGCCCGGTGGGGGCTATCCTGGGCACCCGCTGGCGGCGGATTGGGAGCGGCATGCAGCCTCGCGTCGTCGCCATGGCCGCCGTGGCCGCTGTCGCGCGGCTTGTCGGAAGGGGCTCCATGCCCGTGGTTATGATCGTCGTGCGACATGGCGCTTCGGCGGTCCCTTGAATCAACAGCCCGGCATTATGGCAGATCGCGCCGCGGGGCAGACGGCGTTCTCCCCTCGAGCGAAGCGGCACCGCCCGCGACAGGTATCGCCGTTAACCGGGCGCTCCGGCAAGTGAAGTTTCGGTCAGACTACCCGTCCCGTCCGTCCCGGGCGCGACTTCGCTTCGCTGCCGATACCGGTATAAGCCCCGCATCATGACACGTTTTCTGATCGTCGCAGCCGGGGGTGCCCTCGGGGCCGTGGCCCGTTACGGGATCGGACGCCTGCTGCCGGCGTCCGGCTGGCCGTGGGGGACGCTGACGGTCAATGTCGTGGGCGGTCTGCTGATAGGCCTGCTGGC
>Ga0105049_10010444_pt1 | contig 10661 bp, 9 predicted proteins | sample MAT06_FD_78087 | JGI IMG/M metagenome (GOLD analysis project Ga0105049, IMG submission 78087) | Freshwater microbial communities from Lake Fryxell liftoff mats and glacier meltwater in Antarctica - MAT-06 | ecosystem: Environmental > Aquatic > Freshwater > Ice > Liftoff microbial mat | place... | reverse complement strand
TCGGGCCTTCTCGTGTACGCCTTCGAGAGCGCTGCCCAGGGGTGGTGCTTGGACCGCGACGCCAGACCTCGATATTCGGTACAACCCAATGCAAGTTCCTATGGCCTGGCATGGAGTGCTGCGCTGACGCCGCAGCGGTGTCCACCTACGTCATCGAGCTGACCCCGTCAAACTCTCGGTTGCAGGAAGCCGGTAAAAGCTCTCTGCATTCGTGCGGAAGACCGCCCGTTCCTCGGCAACGGACAGATCAATGATGGAGCGCGCGACTTGCAGCCACTCCTCGTATGACGATGCAAGAGTCAGCGGCGGCCAGTCGCTGCCGAACAGTACGCGCTCGACGCCGAACACCGAAAACGCGTGGTCGACGTACGGTTTCAGGTCGGCTGGACGCCAGGTTGCGTGATCGGCCTCGGTGATGAGGCCTGAGAACTTCGCAACAACGTTCGGGCGTTCAGCGAGGCGCGCGAGATCGCGTGACCAAGGGTCCAAGGTTCCCGAGGCGATGGGCGGTTTGCCGAAGTGATCGAGAGCGAACTGCACCTCAGGTACTGCATCGACCAATTCGATGACTTCGCCGAGCTGGTGCCAGTCGATACAGAGGTCGAATGAAAGGTTTCGACCCGCCAGGGACCGCACGCCGTTCGTGATCGACGCAGTGAAGCCGACTGCCTCGCCCTTGAGGAGTCTCCGGATGCCCTTCACCCGCGGATTTGCGCCGTACTCGTCGAGCAGCACTTGGGCTGTCGGGTCCTCGAGTGCAGCGAAGGCCACCATGCCGGTGATGCGAGGGTCAGCTTCGGCGAGGGCCTCTACCCATGCGACCTCAGCCTTTGCCTGTTGTGGGGCGCATTCGTTCTGCACGAAGACGATGTGATCGACGTGGGCATTCCCAACCAGATACGGAACCTGGTCGGGTAAGAACCGACCCGCCAGTTGCTCGATTCCGTCGAGCCACGGGTAGTCGAGCAGCTCGTCGTCCCAGAAATGGACGTGGCAGTCCACGACAGAAAGTACTGCCGGGTCTTTCATAGGAATGCTCCTTGGATCGGTCCGACTTCGAATATAACTCCACGTTTCGGTCCCGAACTCGCCGATCGGCAACACCGACAGGTCTGACCTGTATACCCAGTCTCGTGACAGCAACTCCCGTTCGAAGGACTCAGCGAACAAGGTCAACAGATCCGATCGGCCCACACGTCGACGTCATCAAGAGTGACGGGGCGTTTGCCGGGCTCGTCGCCATCGTCACCGGAGGGGCGTCAGGCATCGGCCTTTCGACCGCCCGCCGGCTGGCCGACAATGGTGCCACCAGTTCGTCGTCAAGGGGATGCAAATGCTCGAAGACGCCAAGGCGGTGGCCGACCGCTGTGTCGACGGCATCATGCTGTCGAACCACGGTGGTCGCCAGCTCGATCGTGCGCCGATCCCGTTCCTCCTCCTACCAACCGTTGCGCGTGAACTCGGACGAGACACCGAGATCCTCGTCGACACGGGGGTGATGTCAGGGGCTGACATCGTTGCCGCCACCGCGCTCGGGGCCCGATGCACACTCGTCGGTGGCGCCTGCGAGCACCTGTGTTCGAGCTTCTGCGTAACGCTCCGGGGGGAACAGCAATGGCAGCACGCCGTCTGGCGCCTGGCCGCTCAGCCTCATCATCCCTGGACTCATGGCGCCGAGGTAGATCAGTATGCCTCCTTTGACCTGTGCTCTCACCCGCATGCGGTCGGCGGCTGTCCACCCCTCGGGACGGGGATTGGCGTCCGGGCGACCGTAGCAGTAATGAAACGGTGAATCCAACAGATGGGAGTGGGTATCGTGGACTGGTGACCACGCGACCGAAGGCCGATCCCCACCCCGTCGGACATCCGAACGAATCGGCGAACGATCAGCCTGACCCTGGGTGGGCACCGATCGCGACCGAGATCTCGAGTCACCTGCCGTTCTCCCCGGCCGTGGAAGCGAACGGGTTCGTGTTCGTATCGGGCCAAGCTTCCGTCGATGACAAGGGAGTCGTCGTGCCTGGCACCTTCGACGAGGAGATGCGCCGGTCGTTCGCCAATGTCGAGAGCATCCTCGCCTCCGCCGGGCTGACGCTGCGAGATGTCGTGCGTGTGACGAGCTATCTGCAAGATGCAGACGATGGTCCTCGCTACAACGAGCTCTACGGCGAGTACTTCACGGCGCCGTTCCCGGCGAGAACGACCATCTCTAACTGCCTGCCGCAAACACTCAAGTTCGAGGTTGACGTGATCGCCGTGCGGCCCAGCTAACAACGGTCAGGTTTCGGTTGCGTCCATCAGGCCGCGCATGTAGCCGAACGCAAAGAGCCGACCGAGCATGGTGTATCCCGGCTCGCCGTCGTCCTCGCCGATCAACTGGGGGACGTGATCCGGCCGCATCGGACCGTTGAACCCGACCTCGCGATAGGCCCGCATGGCCTCGGCCATGTCGGTCTGCCCGGTGTCCTGCCATGTCTCCGTGAAACATTCGGCGGTGCCGATGACATCACGGAAGTGGACATAGGCGATGTGCCCACCCAAGTGCCTGATGGCCGCCGGAACATCGATGCCCATCTCCGAAAATGTTCCTTGACAGAACGCGATCGCATTGGATGGCGAAGGGACGAGGTTGACGAGTCGCTCGAACCCGTCGAGGTTGTGCATGATCCGCTCGTTTCCCAGCAGCGTCGGGAGCGGCGGATCGTCGGGATGCATGGCCAGCACGACCCCGGCATCTTCCGCGACGGGCAAGATCTCGGTAAGGAAGGCTTCCAGGTTGACCCAGAGTTGCTCGCTCTTGGCCCCCGGCTCGAGCGACGCCTGAAACGGCTCGTGACCGGGGATACGGGCGCTCGCCAGGTCGGCGATGTCGAACGCCGTTACCTTCGCTCCACCGCGCTCGGGGGCGTCGACACTGGTGCGAATCCAGTCGGTCCCAGCCATGAAGTTGTAGCAGATGAGCGGAACGCCGATCTCGCCGAGATGGCGGACCAGCGCCTTCATCTGCTCCATCTCCGTGCCGTCGTCGCGGCCGAGCTTGATGTTGTCGATCGGCAAATACCCCTCGACGACACCCAGCTGCATCCCGTAGGACTCGATGCGCGCCTTGACCTCGTCGAGCACTGAGAGGTCGGGACCTGGGTATCGGGCGACGATCTCGGCCACGCCGGTCTGGGCAGCCAAGGTCAGGTTCTCGTGCGAAAGTGGAGTCAAGACCGAGGCGATTTTCACTCGCTCGCTCCGACGATTGCGGTCGGCTTGATCTCCATCAGGAGATTGGGAAGGAGCCGTTGGTTGTTGGCTGTTCGTTCCATGCTGACCCGGTCGGGCTACTCCTTCTCTTATGACTGCTTTGCCCCCGAGGGCGATTGGGACGGACGAATGCGGCTACGCATTGGCGTTTAGCGTAGGTGAGGCCGACTCGATTGTCCACTATTCTGCGAAGAGTTACGACTATTCTGAGTTACGCCGCCACCATCGAGACGATTGTTCATGAGGTCTGGGGGATCTCGGGCCCTCGACGAAGCACGAGAAAGTAGACAGACATGCGCATCGGGCTGATCCAGATCACTCAGGAGACGAGCAGCTTCAATCCGACGCTCACCACACTGGCGGACTTCGCGTCGTTCGGAATCTACGAAGGCGCCGAGATCCTCGAACGTCTGCGGGATGCGGGGCCCATCGGCGGCTACCTAGCGGGTATCCGACAATCCGGTGTCGAGGTCGAGACGGTGCCCATCATCCGCGCCGCTGCCCGCTCCGGCGGCCGCCTGTCGTCGGAATCGTTCGTGTTCTTCGACGACAAGATTCGCGACGGGCTCGCAGCCGCAGGCGAACTCGACGGTCTGGTCATGCTGCTCCACGGCGCAGCCTCGGCCGAGGCGATCGACGACGTGGAAGGTGCCTTGCTCCGCACGGCCCGCGACGTCGTCGGGCCGTCAGTCCCGTTGGCATTGATGCTCGACCACCACGCCAACGTCACGCACGAGATGATCGATCACGCGGATCTCATCGTCGGATTCCGAACCCAACCACACGATCAACTGGAAACTGCTCAAGCACTGACCGAGCTCGCCGTCCAACTCTTCGATGGGGCGATCCAACCCACGACCGCATGGCGCAAGTTGCGCATGTTGACTCACCAAGAGCAGTACTTGACATCTCATGGACCGATGAAGACGTTGTTCGATCGAGCACGAGAGATGGAGCGTGACGCCCGTGTGCTGACGGTTTCGCCGTTCCCGATGCAGCCGTGGCTCGACGCGGCCGAAGGGGGGTGGGCGATGATCGTGGTGACCGACAACGATGCAGACTTGGCGGAGATGCTTGCCGATGAGCTGGCCGATCTGGCCTGGTCGATGCGCGACGAGTTCCAGCGCACGGAGAGTCGTCCCGTCGACCAGGCCGTCATCGACGCAGACGAGATAGAGCGCGGGCCGGTCATCGTGAGCGACACCGGCGACTCTGTGCTGGGCGGTTCGGGAGGCGACAGCACCGTGCTCCTCGCGGCGATCCTCCGGATCGGGATTCGAGGGAGGGCATTGATCCCGATGATCGATGCCCTCTCCGCTTGCCGCCTTGCCGAGGCCGGTACCGGTGCAACGGTGACACTCGAACTGGGAGGCCGATCGGCTCCGTTCTTCACTCCACTCAAGGTGACCGGCATCGTCAGGGCGGTCGCCGATGGAGTCGTCGAACTGGCCGACCATGCCGAGACGCTGATCGACATGGGGCACACCGTGGCCTTCGAGGTCGGGCCGGTCACCCTCCTCGTGACCGAGTACGCAGGCGTGGCAGGTATCCATCCGGCGGTCTACCGTCATGTGGGTGTCGAGCCGGCCGATTATCAGATAATCGTGATGAAGACCGCCTCCAATTTCCAGTACATGACCCCGTTCACGACGGCGATGATCCGGGCCGCGACGCCCGGCCCGACGCAGTCCGACATCGCAGCACTGCCGTGGCGGCGGGTGCCGCAGCCAATCTTCCCGATGGACGCGTTGGCGTCGTGGCGGGGCTGAGCACGACGTCCAGCCCGTTCGACCTGTCAGGCCGTGGCGCGCTGGTCACCGGCGGCGGCACCCATCTCGGCAAGGCAATGGCCCGAGCACTGGCCTCGCATGGCGCCAGGGTGTGCATTGCCGGTCGCCGCTCGGCGATCCTCGTCGAGGCTGCCGCTGACTTGAACGCCGACGGGCTCGATGTGGCGTGGCGTGTCGTGGACATCACCGAACCCGACCAGGTGGACGCAGTGGTCGGCGAGACTGCAGCCGAACTCGGAGATCTCTCGATCATGGTCTGCAACGCTGGCGCCTCCGCCGAGGACCGGTTTCCTCCCGACCAACCAATCCAGACCTTTGTCGACACGCTCAACTCACATCTCGTCGGAACCTTCACCTGTGCACAGTCCGCTACGCGCGCGATGCGCGACGCCGGACGCGGGGGCTCGATCATCACGGTCTCGTCTATGCAAGGATCCGTGGCGTCGGATCCTCGGCTCTACGCCGGGCTCGACCTGACGTACCGCCCGGGCCCTGCGTATCAGTCTGCCAAAGCGGGCATCATCGGCCTCGCTCGCAATCTTGCCGCCGAGCTCGGCCCGCTGGGAATCCGGGTCAACTGCATCAGCCCGGGCTTCATTCCGAAAGGTGACACCAACGCCGAGTTCGTCGAGCGCGGCCGACGCGGAAATGCGCTCGGCATTGTCGGGCAACCGGACGATCTCGCAGGCGCGGTCCTCCTGCTGGCCAGCGACGCCGGCCGATTCTTGACGGGTCACAATCTGATCGTCGACGGAGGTTGGTCGATCTGTTGAATCGGCGGCGCATCATCGAGTGGTCATGATCCGATCAGTGGAACCGGTATTGCACTGAGTGGTATCGTTTCCCAATCCGCAATTGTCGACGAAGGCAGTAGATGACATCCGCACAAGATTCCAGGTACGACCGGAGCCGCACGGAACACGATCGACGCAAGGAGGTGATTGCGGGTGGCGTCAACTCGAACGTCCGCTTGCTCGGGGCGCCGGTACCGCTCACCTTCACTCGTGGCGACGGCGCCTTGCTCTGGGACGTCGACGACAACGTCTACATCGACTACGCGGCCGGAATGGGCCCGATGGTCCTCGGCCACAATCACCCGGCCGTTACCGCCGCTGTCCAGCAGTCCCTGTCGACCGGTCAGCTGTTCGCAGGTCAGCATCCGCTCGAGGCCGAATTCGCCGAGACCCTAGTTGGCGCGTTGCCGTGGGTTGAGAGCATCAGGATCGGCCTGAGCGGAACAGAAATGGATCTTCTCGCCCTTCGCATCGCCAGGGCCGCCACTGGGCGCCACAAGGTGGTGCGTTTCACTGGTCATTACCACGGTTGGCTCGATCCGTTGTTCGTGAACATGGGTGTCATCCCGGAACCGATGGGTCCGGTCCCGCTCACCGCAGGTCAGTCGACCTCGGCAGCGTCCGACGTGATCCTGTGCGAATGGAACGATGTCGAGCACGTCGCTCGCGCGCTCGAGACGGGCGATGTGGCATGTGTCCTCATGGAGCCGGTGATGTGCAACACCGGGCTAATTCCGCCCGCTGCCGGATACCTCGAAGGCGTCAAGCGGTTGTGCGAGCAGCACGGGGCGCTCCTCATTATCGACGAGGTGATCACCGGATTCCGTCTCGGGCTCACCGGAGCGCAGGGTTTGCTCGGAGTCCACGGAGACATCTCGATCTATGCGAAAGCCATTGCGTCTGGGTTCCCGCTTGCCGTGCTCGGAACGACGACCGAACTACTCGCTGCTGTCGGACGGGGAGAGGTCAATCACTCCGGCACGTACAACACCGGCGTGTCGTCCGTCGCAGCCGGGGTTGCAACGCTCCGCGTCCTCATCGACACCGACCCGTATCCCGAAATGGAGCGACTGACACGACGTCTCGCCTACGGACTCCGTGAGCTCGGTCGTAACCAGGGGATCGATCTTGCCGTGGACCACGTCGGTGGCGGTCTGTGTCAGACCCGGTTCGGCAAGTCCGAACCGGCGACCTCGCGTGCCGACTTCGCAGCGAACTCCGACGGGGCGCTGCTCGCACGCTTTCTCGAGGGTCTCCAGGATCACGGAGTGCGACCGACGAGTCGGGGTTTGTGGTTCGTGTCGGCTGTCCACCACGACGCGCTGATCGACCAGACTCTCGAGGTCGCACAACGTGTCCTTGCACAGATGTAGACCTGGGATGAAAGGGAACACATGAGTCATGTGTACGATCTCGACGGCTATGTCGCTCCCATCGAGGTGATGACTCGCGAAGATGCTGCCGGATACCGAGCGTTGTTCGAATCGATCGAGACGTCGTACGCCGAGGATTCGATCGCCACCAAGATCTTGCAGGGGAGCGCAGACGTTGTGCTCCCGTTCGTCGACGAAATCATGCGCCTGCCGTCCGTGCTAAAACCCGTGAAGACGGTGCTGGGCGATGATCTGCTGGTCCTTCAGGCCAGTTTCTTCGTCAAGGAGCCCAGGACACCGGCCTTTGTGAGCTGGCATCAGGATCTCACGTACTGGGGATACGATGATGCGTCCGAGGTGACAGCGTGGGTAGCGCTGAGCCGAGCGACACGCGAGAGCGGTTGCATGCGCTTCCTTCCCGGCAGTCATCGACATGGGATCGTGCAGCACGGCGACACCTTCGAGGAGTCGAACATGCTGTCGCGAGGTCAGGAGGTCGTGATGGAGATCGACGAGGCGAGGGCGGTTGACGCCGAGCTCGGCCCCGGTGAGATGTCGCTGCACCACGGGCACCTCTTCCACGCGTCGCACCCCAACAGATCGACGGATCGTCGGATCGGTTTGGCGATTCGGTACGCAACACCGTCGATGCGCCAAGAGTCCGGGCAGGCGACCTTCGCTCACCTGGTGAGTGGCGAGGATCGCTATGGGCACTTCCAGCTGTTGGAGTCACCGACCGAGGTGCTGGCACCGCACGATGTGGCGAACGCCCAGCGGGCACTCGCACAGCTCGAAGAGATCGGCTACGAAAACGCTGCCGATGGCGGCGAACGCATCACCTGAGCTGGAAGCCCATACGCACGCATCAATGGCTCTCACGCGTAACGATGGAACCACTGCCGCCGACGAGGAAGTCGAGGTCACAACCGGTGTCTGCCTGGTTGACATGGTCGATGTATAGGCGACACCAGCCGCGCGTGGCAACCGGTGGTGGTGCCTGCCAAGTGGCCAAGCGGCGCTCGAGTTCGGCGTCGTCGATCTCGAGCGTGAGGCGGCGTCCGGGCACGTCGAGCGTGATCATGTCGCCCGTTTGCACAACGGCGAGCGGGCCGCCGACCGCCGACTCCGGGGCGGTGTGCAGCACCGTCGTGCCGAACGCCGTGCCGCTCATGCGGGCATCGCTGATGCGCACCATATCCGTCACGCCTTCCTTGAGCAGCTTGGCCGGCAACTGCATGTTACCGACTTCGGGCATACCGGGGTAGCCACGTGGTCCGCATCCTCGCAACACCATGACGGTGTCGGGGGTGACATCGAGGTGCGGATCGTCGATGCGAGCCTTGAAGTCCTCGATCGTGTCGAACACGAGCGCCGGTCCGGTGTGTGTGAGCAGCTCGGCTGAAGCAGCCGACGGCTTGACCACTGCTCCCTGCGGACAGAGATTGCCTCTGAGGACAGCGATGCCCGCCTCGGGCATGAATGGGTCGGCCATCGTCGCAATGACCTCGCGGTTCCAGCTGGTGCGTCCGGCCCAGTGTTCCCGAATCGGCACGCCGGTGACCGCGAGCGCATCGCCATCGAGCACCTCGGCGAGTTCGGCCATGACAGCGGGGATGCCACCGGCCTCAAAGAAGTCTTCCATCAGGAACTTTCCGGCAGGCATGACGTTGGCGAGCAACGGGAGGTGCGACCCGATCCGGTCGAAGTCGTCGAGTGTGAGGTCGACACCGACGCGTCCAGCGATTGCCAGCAGATGGATCACGGCGTTGGTCGATCCTCCAACGGCAGCCAGCACCCGAATAGCGTTCTCGAACGCTGGACGTGTCAGCACAGCAGATGGTCGCAGGTCCTCCTGCACCATTGCGACGATCCGGCGCCCGCTCAGGTGGGCGAGGCGACGACGACGGGAGTCCGGTGCGGGAATTGCGGCATTGTCGGGCAACGAGAACCCGAGCGCCTCCACCATCGAGGCCATGGTGGACGCAGTACCCATCGGGTTGCAGTGCCCGTCGCTGCGGGTCATGACCGATTCGGTGGCGATGAACTCCTCTTCGCTGAGCGTCCCGGCCCGTACCGCCTCACTCATTCGCCACATGTCGGTGGCGGAACCGAGGGCGCGGCCCTCGTGCCGACCGGTCAGCATCGGACCTCCGGTGACGATGAGGGCTGGGAGGTCGACCGATGCCGAGCCCATCACCATCGCCGGAGTGGTCTTGTCGCACCCGGCCAGCAGTACGACACCATCGATCGGGTTCGCCCGAATCGACTCCTCCACGTCCATCGCCATCAAATTGCGAAGCAGCCCGGACGTCGGTTGGATCTGTGTCTCCCCGAGCGACATCACCGGGAACTCGAGCGGGACACCGCCCGATTCCCAGACGCCCCGCTTCACGTGCTCGACCAGGTCGTCGAGGTGTTGGTTACATGGTGCGAGCTCCGAAGCCGAGTTGCAGATGCCGATCATCGGTCGACCCGTGAACGCATCGTCGGGCAGTCCCCGCTTCATCCAGCTCCGATGGATGTAGTTGTCGCGGCTGTTGCCGCCGTACCAGCGGGCGGTCCGGAGCTGCACCGGTGTCTCGTCGACAGCCATCAGTTGACGACACAAGGATTGGTCAGTTCACCGATTCCGTCGATCCAGACCGTCATCACGTCACCGTCGTTCATGAAGCGCGGTGGCGTGCGTGCGAACCCGACACCCTCAGGCGTCCCGGTGGCGATCACGTCACCAGGTTCGAGCGTCATGAATCGCGCCACGTAGGTGATGATCTCGGCGACGCCAAAGATCATCTGCCGAGTGTTGCCGTCCTGGAGCCGACTCGTCGTCCCCCGCGGATCGGTGACATCGATACCGATCTGGTGGTTCTGTGGGTCGCCGAACTCGTCGGCGGTCACTATCCAGGGGCCAAGTGGGCAAAACGTGTCGAAAGACTTGCCGCGTACCCATTGTCCGTCGCCGAACTGAGCGTCTCGGGCGGAGAAGTCGTTGCAGCAGGTGTAACCGAAGACGTGACTTAACGGGTCGGTCACCGTTCCCGCCGCCGTCGTGCCGATGATCACGGCGAGCTCCGCCTCGTAATCGGGTTCGCGACAGTCGGTGCCGAGCCAACGCACCGGCTCGCCCGGGCCGACGATCGCCGATGACGGCTTGGAGAAGATCAGAGGGGCCTTCGGCAGCTCCATGTCCGACTCGCCGGCGTGATCGGCGTAGTTCAGGCCGATCGCGACGATCTTGCCGGGACGACGTACCGGTGCCAAGAGTTCGATGTCGTCCAAGGACAGTCGTTCGCCATCGCCGGTGAACGGTGCGTGAGTCGCAATGGCATCGATCATGACGTCGGCGCGCGGCGCATTGGACTCGACTCCGATGAGCACGGCATGGTCGCCGTCGATGCGGGCGAGATGGGTCTGGGAGCCGGAGCGGACTCGAGCGAGTTTCAAGGGTGGTTCTC
>Ga0105049_10010442_pt1 | contig 10662 bp, 10 predicted proteins | sample MAT06_FD_78087 | JGI IMG/M metagenome (GOLD analysis project Ga0105049, IMG submission 78087) | Freshwater microbial communities from Lake Fryxell liftoff mats and glacier meltwater in Antarctica - MAT-06 | ecosystem: Environmental > Aquatic > Freshwater > Ice > Liftoff microbial mat | place... | reverse complement strand
TTATTCGGCTTCGACTACATCTGGGAAGTCTACAAGCCGGAGCACCAACGGAAGTTTGGCTACTACACGTTGCCCATTTTATGGGGCGACCGACTTGTCGCGCGCTTCGACAGCAAACTCGACCGCACAACCAACACGTTCGTCATTCTGGGCTTATGGTTGGAGGATGAGGCGCTTGGCACCGATGCTGCCTTTGCAGAAGCATTAGCCAGGGGATTTGCGCGCTTTGTGACGTTTCTTGGCGCGGGCCAACTTCAGGCAACGGCGATTCGCCAGCCGCTACTCCGCCAACGTGTAAGTGCTTCAAGCGAAGCGAATTCAGGTGGAGTTTGATCGCCTGTCTTGCTTACTTTCTCTGATAGATGTTCTAGCGAACCTTTGGCGCGGTGCCACCCGCGCCAAAGGTAGGAGATCAAAATGACTCACGCACTGCACGATCCGATCAGGCATAATAGTTGGGCAAACATCCATCTTCTGGAATTTTGCCAGCGGCTTGACGAGCAGACCCTGAATGCCACTGTGCCAGGTACCTACGGCACGATCACAGCGACGCTACGGCACATCATCTTCTGCGAAATCGACTCTCTCGAGCGCCTGCTTGGCCAGGCACCGAGCGACCCATGGCACACGGAAAAGAGGACTGGGTTGGGTGTGTTGCTGACGCATGCCGCCCGAATGGCGACCGATTGGGAACGCTTCCTGTCCAGTAATGTGGACAGTGAGCACCTCCTGCCCCTGGACGAAGGCGATACGCCCGTTCCGGCTGGGGTCGTCATCGCCGTAGTGATCTACCACGGCAGCGAGCACCGCGGGCAGGTCTGTACTATCCTTAGTGCACTCGGTCACGAGCCGCCCGATCTCACACCCTGGGCCTACGCGTTCGCCAGTGGACGAATACGGGTGTAGGCGCGTGGTGAATCGATCACAACGTTCCCTTTGCAAAAGACCGCGGCGCAAAGTGCTGTGAAGCCCAGATTGGGAGATATTGGACGAATGGCCATAGAGTTCAACGGCAAGATCTGGTTCTGGAAAGGCCCTGCCCCCTGGTACTTTGTTACCGTTCCAATGCAGCAAGGCCGCGACCTAAAAGCCATCTCATCATCTGTGACCTATGGCTGGGGGGTAATTCCGGTACAGGTACGGCTTGGCAAAAGCGTGTGGCAGACTTCCTTGTTTCCCAAAGATGGCAGTTACCTTGTGCCCATCAAAGCGAGTGTTCGCACGGCAGAGCAGCTTGTAGAAGGCGACACCGTGCTGATACGGCTCGAAATTCGTTGAAAAAGTAGTGAGTCGCGTTGCACCCCGCCGCAGCCAGACAGGCCGCGGCGCGCACAAATACAACTACGATAAGGAGTCCGTATGACACAATCTCAACCACTGGGCTTTCTTGACCTGCCGCCCACGGGCAAGGGCCCCGGCGTATTGGTCCTTCATGCCTGGTGGGGGTTGAACGACACAATCAAGGCTTTTTGCACGCGCCTGGCCGAAGCTGGTTTCGTCGCCTTTGCCCCAGACCTCTATCATGGTCAGGTCGCAGACACCATTGTCGGTGCGGAAAGTCTTGTCCAAGCGCTGGATGCCAACCACCGCCAAGCCAAGGCTGAGATCGCGGCGGCAACGCTGTTCCTCGCCGAACGTGCTGAACAACCCGATCTGGCTGTGATTGGCTTCTCGCTGGGTGCCTATTATGCATTGGATCTTGCGGCTGCCGATCCCGAACATATCCGTTCTGTTGTCATCTTTTACGGAACGGGGGGTGACGACTTCGGCAACTCCCGCGCCACCTACCTTGGTCATTTTGCCGAGCATGATGAGTTCGAGCCACAATCCAACGTCGATGGCTTGGCGGAATCTCTCGAGCGTGCGGGCCACCCCGTGACTTTCTATCAATACAGTGACACTGGCCACTGGTTCTTTGAACCTCATCGCGTGCAGGCCTACAATGGAGCGGCAGCAAGTCTGGCATGGAAGCGAACCCTCGCTTTCCTCAAGCGTTCCTCTACTTTGTAAGCCCAACCAAAAGCTGCTGCCTAGCAAAGCGTACAGTGGACTTGTGGGATGCTGGGGCATTTTTCTGGCTCTGCGTAATATCCTCTTCCAAAGCGCCGCTTGCCCTCCCCACAAGCCACTAACGCACACCATTCGCTGCACAAAGCCCGACTTTGGTGCGGCTGGTTCTGACCGGTGGCAATTGCAAGCCGCTGTATATAGCCCTTTTCAGCGACCCTGGGGCTCGTGAACAACGGTTGACAAGCTATATATGATATGTTATACATTCTCTAGCGGCTTAGGCTCCAAGCTTTCATTCCCAAGCCCATCACACTTTTGGTAACACAATAGCATAACTCTCATTGCTTTATCGTCTCTGCGAACAAGGAGGGTGACTACGTATGCCTGCTCCCCAAACCCAGGCTAGTAATGTTCGATCCGCAACACGGGTTGAGTTCGACAGCGTTGATGAAATGGAGCTAGCCGATCACCCAACGATCAAGGGTTTGCCACGCAAGCGCCAGAACATGGGTGAAACGTTGCTGGCGGGAGAAACGGGCCTTCCCTGGTTGCGCATTCCTGATCATGTAGACCGGCTTACTCGGCTAATTTCCTTGCAATTTGGTCTAGTGCGGCTTTTGGCTGGTTGGGTGCCAAACTGCCCAAGCTATGCCCTGAAGACCGAACTGCCGCGGCTGCTGTACGAGGATATGCGCCATCTCGTCCGTCTCCACGAGCGCTTCAACCAGCTTCCCGGCTCGGCCAACGCGATTGAACCCAGCGCGGAATTGAAGGAGTTTTTAACCCGACTGGGCCAGGCCGACGATCATCACTGCTTTCTATCGGCTTTTTACTTGGATGTCAAGCGGGCGCTGGTGATCGCCGTCGAAGATTATGTGGGTGCCTGTGATCCGCTTTACGATGCCCCCACCATCTACGAATTACGCGGGATTCTCCCCGAACTGCGCCAGCAGATCGACTGGGCCAATCAAGCCTTACTCGAAAGCCGCCTGGATCTAGCTACGGGCAAACGGGTTGCGGAATGGCGACGCTACATTCGCTCCCTGCTGGCCTCGATCGGCGGCGTGTTAGGCGAAGGCCCCAAGGAGGATGCGCTGCTGGCCGTTAGCCCTGCCGTTGCCCCCTTACAACCTGCGCCTGAACACTTTCTCGGTGACCCGCAGATGCAACTCATCGATCATTTCCCCCTTGATACAGAGGAAGCCCCCGTGCACCTGACATTACGGGAGATCATCTATCACAATGCCACCGAGTGGGCGGCTATCGATCACCTGTGTGTACTTTTCTTTGCGGCGCGCGCCATGCCGCTGGAGTTCTACCTCGATCTCGCACGCCATACCTGGGACGAGGCGCGGCACAGCCAGATGGGCATGCGGCGGCTGCGTGAAATGGGCTTTGACCCACTGCGTGATTTCAAATGGCCCTATTTCCCCACACGCACGGGGAATTTTGTAGAATGGTTTGGCTCGTTGACCATGGTCGCCGAAGCGTGCAGCTTTACGCGCAAACATGGCAGTATCGAGCCCTTCTATCGCTTTGAGGATCCGTTGAGCGCCCAGCAAAGCGAGGTCGATTGCCTTGATGAGCGATTACATGTCACCTTTGGCCGCAAATGGTTTCCGGTGATGGCGCAGCAGACAGGCGATACGCGCCCTTTGCGCGAACTGGTCAAGAGCTTACGCCAAAAAAGTATTCTGGCCCGCCAGTTCAAGGCTGTAGAGCTGACGGAGGCCGAGAAGCTGGAAATTGCCCAAAGCGCCACGGCCTTCTGCAATGCAGTCGAGTTTGATCTGGATTTTACAATTTATTGAGTGCGCCCTAGCAACTGTTTTCGTTGTTTTCCATTTTGCAGTCAATACTGCAATCGAAAATTACCAAGAAATTACCAAGGAGGAAATGAAGATGAATTCTCAAGGTATCTCGCGCCGTGGCTTCTTGACTGGCATTGCCGCAACGGGTGCGCTGAGCATCATGGCCGCCTGTGTCCCCGCGCAAACCCCTGCGGGTGGGGAGCAAGGGGCTGCACCGAGCACGGCACAAACCACGGTCCGCCTGCTCACGACACATGGCGCGACCATGGCCCCTTTCATTGCGACATCGCTGGAAAATTTCAACGCAGCCCATGCCGATATCAAAATTGAGCATGAGGATCTCACTGAAGGCTATTATGACCGGCTCAACATTATGTTGGCCTCGGACACGTTGCCCGACGTTGTCAACCTGCGTTCCTTCGACATGTACGATTGGTATCGACTGGGGAATCTGCACAGCGTTTCCCCGTTCTTGGAATCCGACCCAGATCTGAAGCCGGAAGATCTGATTGAAGCTATTTTCCAGAGCTGTTCGTTCGAAGGGGAATATTGGGGCTTGCCCTATGATGCTTCTGTGATGATTTTCTATTATAACAAGAGCTTGTTCGATCAAGCCGGGGTGGCCTATCCGCAAGATGACTGGACCTGGGACGATATGGTGGAAATTGCCCAAAGCCTAACCGATGCCAGCCAACAGAATTGGGGCTTTGCCCGCTCCCCTGGCATTGCCGATTGGCAGGTCGAACCTTGGTATCTCAGTGGCGGCTCGCAGATCATCAATGAAGAGCGCACCGAGTGGACATTGGTCGGCCCCGAAGCCGAAGCAACGTTGCAATTTCTGCTGGATCTGACTCAGAAATCCAAGGTGGCCCCGCCGCCCGAAGCGCAAAGTGATCTGAATCTCTTTGTGATTGGCAAGGGTGCCATCTACTCGGCAGGGCAATGGGAAATTCCCGGCAATCGCGACGCCATCAAAGATTTTGAGTGGGATGTGGCCGCCTACCCGACTGGCCCAGCCGGTCACAAGCCGATCACCCACGGTGGGACCTATGTGATGTACGCTAAGACCCAGGTGCCAGAAGCGGCCTGGCAGATCCAGAAGTGGATTTGTGCGGGCGAGGATTGGCAGACCAATGTCTATGGGGCATCGGGCTATTCGATTCCTTCGCTGAAAGCAGTGTCAACCTCTGCTTGGCTCGCCCCACTGGAAACGCAAGACAAGCCACCGGCACACGCCCAAGTTGTCCTGGATGAACTGGCAAAGGCTGTGCCCGGCTCGCTGTGGCCCAATTACCAGAAGATTGCATCGATCATGAGCGAGGAAATGGAGCGAGTGCAGTTGGGCGATACCACGGTTGCTGAATGTCTGGAAACCCTGAAAACACGCGCCGACGAGGCCATTCAAGAGGCGATTAACGGCTAACAGTATTCGGCCCTAGGTTTGCAACCAATCACAAGGCAACAGGGAAAAGTCAGCCTGCCATTCTGTTGTCTTGTGATGTGATTATCTGACTATTATCAAAGGAGAGACCCATTGCACCGCATGTTTTCGTTTAGCCGTTTGCGCTGGGAAGAGGCCGGGTGGGCCTATATCTTTCTGTTGCCCAACCTGCTGCTCTTCTCGCTCTTCACGGTCTATCCCGTCTTGGCCAGCTTCTTCTATAGCTTGAATAAATGGACGCTGCACAGCCCTATGGAATTTCTCGGGCTGGCGAACTATCGGGCGTTGATTCAGGACCCGATTTTTCTCAAAGTATTTGGCAATACGCTTTACTATACGGCTGGCGTGATTCCCTTCCAAACCGCGCTTGCCCTGCTGATCGCGCTTGGCCTCAATCAGCGGATTCGCTTTATGGTTGGCTACCGTGCGCTCTACTTTTTGCCGGTGGTCACCTCGATGGTAGCGGTATCGATTGTCTGGCAATGGATGTATCAGCCCCAATATGGGGTAATCAATTCATTGCTGAGAATCGTGGGCATAGAAGGCCCAAACTGGCTCTTTTCCAAAGGCTGGGCCATGCCTTCGGTGATCGCCATGAGTATTTGGAAAAATGTTGGCTATAGTGTTGTGCTCTACCTGGCCGCTTTGCAAAGTGTGCCCGAATCGTTCTACGAAAGCGCGATGATCGATGGCGCGAATAGCTGGGATAAGTTCTGGCATATCACCTTGCCCATCATCTCGCCCACCACCTTTTTTATTATTGTGCTGTCGGTGATCGGCTCCTTTCAGGCCTTCGATCAGATCTATGTGCTCACCCAAGGTGGACCGGCACGCAGCACCTCTGTGATCGTTCATTACCTCTATGAAAATGGCTTTCAATGGTTCAATATGGGGTATGCCGCGGCAATTGCCTATGTACTGTTCGCGCTCCTCTTTATCCTGACAATTATCCAGTGGACCCAACGCGCACGGTGGGTCTACGGCGAAGAATAAACGGAGAACAAGATGGCATTGCAAACAAATCAGGCCGTAAATGTCTCATCGACTACGCGCCCTGTCGGGAAAACCCAAGCCGGTGGTGGGCTGTTTGCTCATCTATGGCTGCATATCCTGCTGAGCTTGGGGGCGATCCTGATGGTCATCCCGTTTATCTGGATGATCAGCACCTCTTTCAAAGAATTGGCACAGGTCTTTGTCTACCCGCCCGAGTGGATTCCCGAACCCTTTATCTGGGAGAACTATCCGAAAGCGTTTACTGCCGTGCCGTTTGCGCGCTGGTTTCTCAATTCGCTCTTTATTGGGCTTTTTGTCACCCTGGGCCAGTTGCTCACCTGCTCCTTGGCCGGCTTCACCTTTGCCCGTATGCGCTTTCCGGGGCGTAACGCGCTCTTTCTCCTCTATCTGGGCACCATGATGATTCCCCACCATGTGACTATCATCCCCGTCTTTGTGATGATGAATGCGCTAGGGCTGGTCGATACCTTCTGGCCGCTGATCATTCCGGCCTTGGTGAGTGCGTGGGGGACTTTTCTGTTTCGGCAATATTTCCTAACCATGCCCCAGGAACTGGAAGATGCGGCCAAGATCGATGGCTGTAGTTTCTTCCGCATCTACAGCCAGATTTTCATGCCCCTGTCCAAGCCCATTCTGGCAACGTTGGGCGTGTTCACCTTTATGGGCAGTTGGAACGATTTTCTAGGACCCCTGATCTTTTTGCAGAGTAAAGATAATAAAACCCTGCCCATCGGTCTGCTCCAATTTCGCGCCGACTTTCAGGGCATGAGCAACTGGCCGGTGATGATGGCCGGCGTTGTGATCAGCGTACTGCCTGTCCTGATTGCCTTTGTGATCGGTCAAAAATACTTTGTGCGTGGAATTGCGCTGACCGGCATCAAAGGCTAACAAGCTGCTCATCCTGGAAGCCGCGCCTGCGCGGCTGGGATTTTGACCCAACCACGAATAGCTTGGTGACTGTCTCCATCGCGTGGAGACGGTTTTATGCTGCCTTCGGTTATAGTGCTTGACCTGCACAACTGTTTGGATTCCGGCCTTTTGGACCACCACATCCGCGCCATAATCGCCTGGATAGGGCGTATGCCTCACACTTCCTGGCAAAGTGCTTGCAGCAATTGTTGTAGTCATTCCTCTGTGACACGCTCCCTGACACGCGACAAAGTAATACTAAAATCATAGACAAATTAAACTACTTTGCTGCAAAGAAGGAAACCGTTTGATGTATTTTGTCAGTAAGGGTACCTGCCCCCCCCATTCGTGTCAGCTTATGTTTACTGGTGCTTCTCCTGTTTGTCCTGGGGAGTATTCCGGTAGAGACAGGGGTGTTGGCTGGTAACGTTTTTGTGTCAATAGCAGGGCGGGAAAATGCTTTTTGTTTTTCCGACCAGCGCGTATCCGCGTCTTTGCCCAAAAACTTGCTGATTGCTGGCAAAACGGACTGGATTAGGTAGCAATGGGCTGCTATGATGTCGGTAAGCGCCCCAAGCTAGTTTTTGCGGGTTGGACAGCATTGCACAAATGTGATAGGCTTGCGTTGTTACATGTAACTATCTCGTGCGATGGGTATGCTGTCGTTCAAGAGATTACTCCACGATTACGCTCAAGACAGTTGTATCGATCATGTTGAAACCTCTTTCTCGCGACACGTTGACGCAGCAAGCCGCGGACACGTTGCGTCGTTTTATTCTAAATCAAGGCTTACGCGCTGGCATGAAATTGCCCAGTGAACGCGAATTGAGCGAAAGTTTGGCGATCAGCCGCAATGTCGTGCGCGAAGCGTTGAGCTATCTGGTGGCCGAAGGGTTGATCGAAAAACAAGCCGGGCGCGGCGTTTTTGTGCGCGATTTTGATTCGGTCGCGCTTGTGCCCGTAGAGGCACCCAATCTAAATAGTGATGGGTGGAATCCTGCGGATGTGAGCGAGGCGCGCACTGTGATTGAACTAGGCGCGGCCTACTTGATGGCAAAACGGATCACGCCCGCTCAACTCCAACAATTAGAGCGGTTGAACAATCGCATGGCGGAGAATATCCGGATTGGCCGCAATGTGATCAAAGAAGATATTGAATTTCACAAAACGTTGTTGCAATCCACGCATAACGCGGTCTTGATTGAGTTATTTCCGTTGCTGGTCGAATATTTCCGGCTGGCCGTCGTCCATGATCCCAGCTTGATTCTCGACAATTCGGATCGGGTGATCGATGAACATCGCCAGATCATCGATGCATTAATCGTACATGATGGTGCTGCCGTCGAGGCCGCACTTCAGGCCCATCCGCTCTCCTTTCAGCGGCTGGAAGCGCCTATGTTGGCCTACGCGACTACCCACTTCCTCCCCTAGCGTTGCCAAGCAAGATGTATACTGGCTAAACAAAGCCGGTATCTTAAGAAGACACCGGCTTTGTCGCAATGTTCAATTTTGTGGTGAATGGGTACGCTGCTCAACCGCCTGGAATATACAGTGTGCGGTCGGCTACGGGTAATGTGATGCGCACGCCGCCTTGCAGATGCGAATGGGCTAGCCCGAACTGAACTTCCACACTGTTCATGGTCACGTCGAGATTGCCCGGCGCGCGTTCGCCAGTTTCTAATTCGTGGATGATGGCGCGGATGGTGCAGACCGTGGGGCTTTCGCCGATGGGCCGGTAGGTTGTTTCTTCGGTGGTTTGCGTTTTGGCCACTGTGCGCCGGATGCGATAATCGTTGCTATTTTCCCAGGCAATGGCCTTGCCTTCGCTGCCATGAATCTCTACATCAAACGAGCCACGTTGCGGCACAAACAAACCCTCAATGCCACCGGCATAACCCACACGATAAAACCCCACCATCGGATCGGCAATTTCATAGCCCGGTGATGGCAAATAGCGGTGCCCGGCTTGATCATACAGCGGATGCGCGCGCCGCGGATTGGGGTCCATGGGGTCGCCCTGTTCGATCAAACGCCCCTCTACCCACAGCGGTTGCGGATCGCCCAGCAGCATGGCAACCGTATCCAGCGTGTGCGGGTGATGCTTGATCAGGTCCGTATAGAAATACATGGTAGCGAAGCGCGGTTCACCAATGTCGCCGCGCACAATGGCTGTCTGTAATTGTTTGTAACCACTGTGCTGGCGACGCAGCGCGCCCCAGTGGAAAACCACGTTGTTGGCCTGGCAGGCGGCCACAATCTGATCGGCTTCGGCTAGCGAGGCAGACAATCCCTTTTCGGCATAGATGGCGCGCACCCCATGTTCGGCGGCAAAGATAATTGGCTCGGCGCGCGCAAAGGTCGGCGTGGTAATGCTGACAATATCGGGACGTTCTTTTTCGATCATCGTGCGATAATCTAGATAGGTATTGGCGACACCAAAGCGTTTGGCAAAGCGCGCCAGCCGCTCGGCGCCGCGGTTGGCCACCGCCACCACTTCGGTTTCGCCAATCGACGCATAGGCGGAGAAATGGCTATAGGGTTTGTAAAAGTTGCCTGCCGGAATCTCGTCTTCGATCAGCCCACCCATGCGGCCTGAACCGATAATCGCGACACGATAGTTACTACTCATTTTTCATTCCTCACTTGTTAGCGCTGCGACATAGATATGGCAGGGGGCCAAACTGGTACCGCTGCCTTCATGACTGGAATAGTAGGAAAGCAACCCCTGCGTCGGTGTCAACTCGATAAAGCCGGGGTAGGAATTGTCGCCACCACTGGGCAACTCAAGGATCTCTTCCAATTCGCCATCGTTCAGCCAATAAAGCACTGTCGTCGGCTTGCTGCGGTCCACCACCTTGCGTCCGCCCACCAAATAGCGTGCGCCCCATTTTGTCAGCAGTGGGCCACCGACATAACGCGTCAGATAGCCGTGAGTGCCTTCACATACCTGGGGTGCCTGCCAGGTGACGCCATCGGCGCTTTGTATACAATAGCCCAGATGCTCGTTCATATTCATGCGGCGTGGCTCGCCTGGGTAGACGAGCCAGGTGCCGCTGTAGATAAACAGGTTGTTCTGAAAAACCAAAAAATGTGGATCGCGCACGTCGCGATCGGGCACCTGAAATGCATGGACAAACGACCATGTTTGACCATCGGCGCTGCTCAATACCACAATGCGCGACGAGCTAAAGAGCATGTGCCCATCGGGGCAACTGCGAAAGGTAAGGTAATAGCGCCCCTGAAACCGACACAGGTCGGTAAAGGCATTGTGATTGCCATCGTTATAAACCTGGTGTAAAGCGTCAATCCGAACGGTAGCCATCAAGCTTCTCCAGAAATGTGCGATGGTTGTGTTATATGCGAAAGATGCGGCGGGCGTTGGCACGGAAAATCAACTCGGCCTCGTGATCATTCTGGATCGCGTCCAGATACGCGCCATATTCAAACCAGGGAGCGAATAGCGGTTGATCGGTGCCA
>Ga0105049_10010441_pt1 | contig 10662 bp, 7 predicted proteins | sample MAT06_FD_78087 | JGI IMG/M metagenome (GOLD analysis project Ga0105049, IMG submission 78087) | Freshwater microbial communities from Lake Fryxell liftoff mats and glacier meltwater in Antarctica - MAT-06 | ecosystem: Environmental > Aquatic > Freshwater > Ice > Liftoff microbial mat | place... | reverse complement strand
TGCCCGTTTCAAAGGGTAAATTCCAAATGGCGGGGTCTAATCCGTCAAAACCCAAGCCACAGACCTTCAAGCGGTCTTCATCGGCGAGAATAAGGAGAAGTCGGCAACCCTGCCCGTTTTTCCGAAGCCTAGGTCTATCACGTTCTATCCTTTAGCCTTCCATGTCAGCCATTGCCGCCCTTCAAGTGCTGTTCCAGGCTCCACCGATTCCCTACGAAGCGCAGAAGCACACGCTGAAAATGTGGGCCAAGTACTGTCTCCAGATTCAGGGGTATCGAGTGGTCTACACAGATAAAGCCGATTTTGCGGTGGAATTGGGCGATCGCACCAAACTCTATTGCAACGTCACTACCCACTCCACCGACCTCGACCCCACAGCCACCTGGATCATCTGGAACACCGATACCCAATCGGCCACCATTCAACCGGCCAGCAGCTCATCAGCCAGCATCTAATCAACTAGCATCTAATCAACTAGAATCTAACCGCCCATACCCTAGCCCCAAGTACCATGCGGGATCTTTATCCATCCATTGACCCCTACTACACGGAAATGCTCCCCGTTTCAGGGTTGCACACCCTGTGCATCGAACAGGTTGGCAATCCCCACGGGAAGCCTGTGGTGTTTTTACATGGTGGCCCCGGAGGTGGATGTAACCCTACCTATCGGCAGTTTTTTGACCCCCAGCAGTGGCGCATTATTTTGTTTGACCAGCGCGGTTGTGGGCGCAGCCGCCCCCATGCCGAGTTGCAGGAAAACACAACCTGGGATCTGGTGCGCGATATCGAAACCATTCGGCAACACTTAGGCATTGAGCAATGGGTGGTCTTTGGCGGCAGTTGGGGCAGCACGTTGGCTTTGGCCTACAGCCAAACCCATCCCGATCGCTGTAAAGGGCTGATCCTCCGGGGTATTTTTACCCTGCGGCAACAGGAGTTGCTGTGGTTTTACCAAGACGGCTGTAGCCGCATGTTTCCCGATGCTTGGGAAGATTATTTGCGCCCCATTCCTCCCGCAGAACGGGATGACTTGATGGCGGCCTATTATCGGCGGCTGACGAGTGGCGATCGCCAAATCCGGCTCACAGCCGCCAAAGCCTGGGCCGTCTGGGAAGGCAGTACGAGTCGGCTGATCCCCAGCGAAAGCCAGCAAGTGCGCTTTGCCCAAGACGACTTTGCCGATGCCTTTGCCCGCATCGAGTGCCATTACTTCGTCAACAAAGGCTTTTTTGACCCAGAAGATCAGCTTCTCCAAAACATCGATCGCATCCGCCATCTGCCTGGGGTGATCGTGCAGGGGCGCTACGATGTTGTTTGCCCACCCAGCACGGCCTGGGAACTCCATCGCCGTTGGCCCGAAGCCGCATTTCACCTGATCCCCGATGCGGGGCACTCGATGAACGAACCGGGCATCCGCACTGCCCTGCTAGACGCAACGGATCAATTTGCAGGGTTGTAATAGCTGGCTTAAGGGGCTGGGTAGACCGAGCTGATCCTCTATCCTTAGCGGCAGCTACAAGTTTTCGGGCAGCGGGATGAACTCTGTTTCATTGGGAACGCTAGGAAAACGCTGAGCCTTCCAGTCAGCTTTGGCCTGATCAATCCGTTCTGGCCGACTTGATACAAAATTCCACCACTTGATGCGATCGCCCACAGGTTCTCCCCCAATCACCACGCACTGGGCCGCAGCTTCAGCGGAAACGGTGATTTCTAGGCCGGGGGTGAGCACGGCCAACTGCTGCGCCGGAATGGGGGTGCCATTGACCTGCAGCCCAGGGCTGATGCTATAAATCGCGCGATCGCTCACATGGGCAGGCAATACAAACTCTGCCGCCGCCATAAACTGCACATCTAAATACAGCATGGGTGAGAACGTTTGGACTGGAGACACCAAATCAAAAAATTCTCCAGCAATGACCTTAATCACCAGGTTGCCCGAATCCCAAGTGGGAATTTCGGCAGAGGGATGATGCCGAAATGTTGGCTCGGTTTCTTCATCTGCGGTGGGTAAGGCAATCCAGGTTTGGATGCCATGAAGGGTGGATGTACTCGCGCGATCGCCCTCTGGAGTACGCTCCGAATGCACAATTCCTCGCCCCGACGTCATCCAATTGACCGCCCCCGGTCGAATTTCCTGCACCGACCCTAGGCTATCGCGGTGCAAAATCCCTCCCTCAAATAAATAAGTGACCGTTACCAAATTAATATGGGGATGAGGGCGAACATCGACCCCTTCTCCCGGCGGAAAGATCGCTGGGCCAATGTGATCAAAAAAGATAAAGGGGCCTACCATGGTTTGCTCAGCATGGGGCAACGCACGTCTGGCCTGGAAGCCACCCATATCTTGAATATGGGGGTCAATAAGGCGAGCAATCGGATGGGGCATGAGTTAATCTGCAATCGTAAATATCAATCAGCTACTAGCAAGGTCATCAAGGGAACAGAGTTCATCAAGTCGGTGCGAGGGTTTAGGCATCCGTTCAGAGCATCCGTTCAGAGCATCCGTTCAGAGCATCCGTTCAGAGCAGGGTTGAGGTGATCAGGTCATCTCTGCCTGAGTGTCGGTTAACCGACTAAGCGCTGGGATACCCTAGACAACACGATAGACCTCTGCATCCTAATCATGGCTTAAGCTGATGAAGAGCAATGCCCCCAATAGGACACCCTAAGAGCTATTAACAGGGTAGGGGTAACCGGTTAAGCCCATACTGGCATATAGGCGCTCTGCAAGCACTGGGTATCAGATATGTCAGCGCTGTCAGAAAAGCATCGAGGAAAACCCATAGCATCCAAACTGTATCAAGCCTTGCGGAAATTCTCTGTCTACAGGCAGCACAATTCTCAGTGATTTAGGGAATCCTGACAATAGGGGACTCACCTCGGTGATCTGGCTGACCGCACGCTAACTCGCCACCAATCTTTCTTCCCGCAGTGACGATAGAGATCTTCACACCGAACCTTTATCGAACCTTTATCGAACCCTTGCTGGCGTGGGGATGGTAGGGGGATTTAATGGCGATCGATCCAGTCTTGCAATTCTTGGACGAGCCAGACGCATTCTAGTTCAGAGATTCCTTCGCGGAGGTTGAAGATTTCGCGCTCGGTGCGGAGAACGACGCTATTGTGGGAATCGCGCTTTTGCCAGAAGACCCCCAGAATTCGCTGAAGCGGTAGCGTGCGTTGGCCCCAGACAAGGCCAAGCGAGGTGCGTTTAATCTGGAGGCGATCGCCCTCCAACGTAATCTCTGTCTTCTCCAACAGCACGAAAAGCACCAAGATCAGCGTTAGCAACCCAACTCCTAAGGCCATTAGATAGGTCACCAAGGAAGACGTCAGCCCCAGGGATGCAAGGGAGAGCACTGCCACCCCCAAGACAACCAAGCCTACACAGCCGATGTTAAAGAAATAGCTCATTATCTCCCAACTGGCGGTGGGCAGAAGGGTGAACTGTAGACGATCGGGCGATCGCACGACCTGAGTATTGGATCGGTCTGGCTGCTGAATGCGGCGAATGCCAAGTTGCGCCGATGGCAAAATGCCCCGATCCATCACCTCAAGCGCCTCAAGCGCACCAGAAAATCGATTTTCCTGCGCCGAAGCCACTAGTTTTTCGAGCCAAGCTTTGAAAAAAGGGCGCACGATTACCGAATCAGGAAGCTGTAAGCATCCATTCCGCTGGGGCAAATCTGCGGGCGGGATGCCCGTTAGGAGGTGAATCAACGTGGCTCCTAGGGCGTAGAGGTCAGAGGCAGGCACTGCTCGTCCCCAAAACTGCTCTAGGGGCGCGTAGCCGCAGGTGCCCACCACCGTAAACGTAACCCCGGTCAACGCCGCCTTGTCTTGCACTGCCCCAAAATCGACCAGGTACACATACCCGTCATCCCCCAAAATTAAGTTGCTGGGCTTGATGTCGCGGTGCAGAACCGGCGATTCGCGCTCATGTAAATAGCGCAGAATATGCAGAATATTAATGCCGAACTGCCGCACCTCTTCTTCCTCAAACAGCTCGCCCTGATCGAGCCGCTCTTGCAAAGACGTGCCAGGGATATAGTCTTGCACCAAGCCAAACCAGACCACTTGGCTATCGATCGAAAAATAGTCGCGGTATTTAGGGATGCGCGGGTGATCGAGATCTTGGAGCACCTGGGCTTCACGCTCAAATAGTTTCAGCTCATCGAGTTGCATCTGTGGGTTAAAGGCCAACAGCTTCACGATGACGGGTTCTTGATCCTGCTGCTGGTCTAACGCTAGCCAGGTTTGGCGACTGGCAGCGGTATGCCCCAAACGCCGTTGCAGTTGGTAGCGATCGCCCACAAGTTGCTGTGCTTCTAAAATCATGTCTGCGGAGAGGAAGGAGGTTAGGCTTGTCAGTAGGCTTGCACCTGAGGGGCGATCGCCAAAGACCACGAAACTAGGGGGCGATCGCCGCTCCATCCCTGGTCACACTCGATCCATAGATTCATCCACAGATTCATCCATAGATTTATCCATAGATTTATCCACAGATTCATCCATAATGCGATCGCCTGGTTTTACAGACGATGACTCCTCGTTTTAGGCTCCTACTAATTTCGCCCTTCCAAAAAGGCTTGGACGCGGCCATCAGGAGCCAAGACCACCCGCACTAGGGCTTGCTGATAGGGTTGCAGCGGGCTGACAAATGTTTCCCCAAGCAGTGGCATCCCGGTGCGATCGAGGGAAACAGCGGCGGCATCGCCCATGGGGACAATCTGCTGCACCCGCCCATCTTGGTCAATTAACACCCGATATTCTAGGGTGTCTACCAAGTCATCGGGGGGTTCCCAATTGCCTTGGAAATAATCTTGAATTTCTGCCAATTGTTGCGATAAATCTCCCGGTTCAGGCATCCCCAAATTGCGGTGGGTGCTAGGAGCCGTTGCCGCTGCAATCCCAGGATCCGTCCCATTGACCGCCTCATTGAGGCTGCGTGCCCCTGTCCCGATGGGGTCAGGGAAGTCAGGAGCCTGGGTCATGGAGAGGGAGGAATTGCCGCCCCCTTGAACCACAGGAGGATTGGGAACCTGGGGCGCTCCTTGGCTCGCGTCGCGGGGGATCGATTGGCGGGGAATGCCTGCAAACTGGTCGCCAGCGGGTGGCGGTGCTGGTTGTGGTGTCGCCTGCCCAGGGCCAAAGAGCGTCCCAGAAGGGAAGGGGAAGGCTCCACCCGGTTGTACAGACCCCGGCGCGGGCAGCGCGTCACCCTGGGCTGGCGGTGGCGCGGCGGGCGTTGCTATTCTTTCGGGGGTTGTTCTCCCCAGCCCAAAGTCTGGGGGGGCGGCGGCGGTGCTTTCGGCTGAGTCTTCGAGGGCAACGGTGCTGGCGGGGGAGGCACCCAGATCCATCACAAATTTGGCAATGCCGCCTGTGGCTCCAAGGGCTAGCACTAGCATGGCGGCGATCCCTGCCCAACGCCCAACGCGGTTGGCACTTTGGGCTTGGCTTGGCAGACTCAAGATTTCGGCGGCATAGTCTTCAAGGGCATCGGCTAGATCAAAAAGCTGCACCGCGCTGAGGCGAAGACTAGCGCCAACCGTTTCGTTGGCTAAGGTGCCTAAATGCAGATCATGGGCGAGTAAGCCTTTGGGTTCTAGGTAGATCCCGGTTTCATTGGAAAAGTTTTCGGAGCGCGGGAAGGTCAGAACCTTGGCACCCGTAGGGCGGGAACTGGCGGCAGAAATGGCCGTTCCATTCGCGACTTCATGGCCAGGAAGGGTGGCTCCTGCCCCTGACAGCGGGGGCAAGTTGGGAAGCAGCCGTTGCAGCATCGGGTCTTGGGGTTCTCCACCTAGCTCTAACAACCCCTGCACATAGGTTTGTACGGCCTCACTCAACCCCTCTAGTTGGGTGCGATCGCCCTCCAACCGCGCCAAATCCTGGGTTGGCTCTTTGGGGTCAGCAAAAAAGAGCTGAAATTGCACATCACGAAGCACCGTCTGATCAGCCCAGCGAGAGAGGGCAGAGCGGTTGGCCGCCACCTCTAGGGTGCAGGTGGGCGGCGTATATCGGCGCAAAACGGAAGTGGGCATAGGATTTTGAATGGGGTTCGGGTCTTACTCGGGTCTTACTCAGGTCTTATGGAGAAAACTCAGACGGTGGCTCAGGTAGTGGCTCAGACGGTGGCTTAGGCGATCACTCAGACGGTCACTTAGAAAGTTCGTAGGCCGTGGCAGGAACGTAGCAGGGTTGAACAGGCTCAGAACGTTAGCGATGAGTTTAATTGCTACCCATTAGTAGCAACAGTATCAATAGCTATATGGTAAAACGGCTATTGGTACTAGCGCTAGGGCGGCAGTGCTCAACATGGCAGAGCGCAACCCAGCGCGGAGAGCTACTTGGCTCGATCGAGCAGCGCTAGCCACAACCGCCGAGACCCCGTAGAGGCACTGTAAAACAATAGATCAATCAGCAGTTTTAAGGCTAGATAGGCCAGATGATCAGGGGTTGTGTGAGCATCATCCATGCGTTCCTCGTACAGGTTGTTGAAGTTGTCGAGGTAGTCGCCGAGGAGCGCCGCCTCGTGGGGCGGGCGACCTTGCTCCGTCAGTTGTTCGAGGAGCATTACTGCTCGCCGGATGATCTCTTGGTGCTGGTGGGCTAGGTGGCAGATGATCAGCACGAGCGATCGCGCTTCTTCAACATCCATCCGTTTGCGCCCCTGTCCCTTCCGCAGTGGGCTAGATTGACGCAGCCGCCAAAGAGCCACGCGATCGCCCACCACATCCGTCAGCTTGAGGCTTTCGGCGGCATGGAGCATCGCCTCTGAACCCAACCCGGTGAGGGCTTCTAGAGCCAATAACACCAGATCAAGTTGTGCCTTGATATTGTCAAGTTGTGCCACATCGGGCTGATAGGGCAGCGCCAGATGCGACCAATTAGGATGAGAAACCGGAGGGTTGGCAGTCGAGGGCATATCTCTAACGTAAATCAAGGAATGAATACTGAAGCGGCGGTTACCAGTCTTGAAACGAGGCGTCTTGGAGAGACCAGTCTTGGAGAAGCCCACCCTAAGAATAACGAGCGTTGACGCCGCTTTCCGCAGCATTGCAGGGAGGCTCAACTCAAGTCATGCCCCAGCCTTGCACCGCTATCTTTGCTAGGCAATTGCATTAAGCCCAAGCAATCTGCCTAGAGCTATCCTATCGGTCTCTGACCAAACCCGTCGGATTCCTTTTGCATTCAACAAGATTTTAGGGGTTATGCGACGCCGATCTGTGACAGGTTTTCTGTTGGCTAATTTGTTGGCTAAAGGATTGCTATGGGAGCGCGTGGGATGGCCTAAAAACCCCTTCAATCCACCAAATCTGCCGCCTGCTCTAAGTCTCAAAAAGTCTCAAACTCACCTAGAATCTGGCTGTGAATCAAACGTCAGGTTTTTATTGTCTAGAAATAAAATTTAAGAAAATTTACGCTCACCTCTTTTTTGATGAATCCTCTGTAAATCTTGGAAGATTTTGACCCAAAAAATCAACTAAGCGTAATACAACGGAGAAGATTAATTTTTACAAACTGTCATTTTTAGGCAAGCTGCTTTCTCACTAAACCTCGTTCTCGGTCTTTCCGACAGGGGATCTGTGTGACTCAATCTAGCAAGGCCGAAAGTATTCCATTTTGCAGATTTTTAGATCTTTTTGAGATGGCTATTTGGATAGGCTTTTTCAAAAATGTGCCCTTGGTTTCGAGTGCATATCTCTCCTCAGGCCATCCATTGATGGGCTATTCCTGGAGAAGTTAGCGAGAAGAATTTTCATTGTCCGTGGAGCAAATCTATTGTCAAGACGCGAACCATCAGCAAAGGGCATCGAAGCAACTCTTGTAAGCACACTCTGGAAGCTTAAGTTATGGAAAAGGTTTTGTATATTTTGGGTGAGTTGACCGATGGTGATGTGGACTGGTTTGTTGCTGCGGGTAAGAAAACTTCTGTCTCGAAAGGATGCACGTTGATCCAGGAAGGCCGACCCGTCGATACGCTCTACATCTTGTTAGAAGGGGCATTGGTGGTGTCGATTTCAGCCATGGAAGGACGGCAGATTGCTCGTCTGGCCAGTGGTGAGGTAGTCGGTGAGATGTCATTTATTGATGATTATCCGCCCTCTGCGACGGTGGAAACCCTAGAAGATTCACTGGTTCTGGCTATTCCGAGCAAAGAACTGGCGGCTAAGCTCAAGCAGGATGCAGGTTTTGGCTGTCGGTTTTATCGGGCGCTGGCCATTTTGCTCTCCCAGCGTTTACGCGGGACGGTGCGCCAGTTAGGGACAGATAAAGATGGCGTAGAAACCAGCTGCGCGGTTTCTGAAGCCCAGCAACTGGCGATCGCCCAAACTCGATTTGAGCGTCTGTTGCGAGAGCCAGAGTTTGCCTAAGCCTAGCCAGATAACGGTAGTTGGGGGGCATGGCTCTGTTTTTACAGGGTTCTGTATTCATGACCCATTGCCACGGTAGGGCGATCGCCCTCCTTATCTTCATCCCTGCTCTTACTAAAAATCCCCGGCCATGGCCGGGGATTTTTTGATTCAGCGATCGCTCTAAGGCTCAACCTCCCTTACTATTCTGACGACAAGCCTTTTCATCAGGCTATCTCATTAGACTAAATTCATTAGACTAAATTCATTAGCCCAAACTCACTACCCCAAATCTTTTTTGAGAGTGACTTGTTTAGACCGAGAGCCGTCAGAACAGAGCGGCAGATGCTACTGAGGGGGCTTTGCTTTAGCGGATCCTACTGAGCTGAGCCGAGCGCTGCGTTGAAATGTAGAACGGATGGTTGAATCTTGAGTCTGGACGTTAGGCTTCCGATCTAAGCTGGATTGACCCAGACTGACACCGTAGGCAAATAGGGTAAACATAAAAAAAGTGTTTCAGAGAATACAATCTATTTCTGTTCTCATCATACCCGAGGGATGGCATCTGCGGTTCCACCGATCAGGTGAGGCGAGTGGGTGAGGTGGGAGCGGTTGATGGCTCTTTTTTTAGCAGCACTGATAGTTTTTTGGAAAGCTCTGGTAGTGGTCAACTGATCTCGAACCACTAGCGCTGTGTTTAACACGGGGGGTGGATGCGCCAGAGGGTGAGAGCCAATTCGGTGGGGATGAGGAGCTGGGGATTGTAGACCTGTTGCAGCGAAATGGGGCGGGCTTCGAGGCTTGTGATCAGCCTCTGGGAAGGGTTGAACAAGAACGTAGTGGGGGCGCAGCTTGCCTTTGCTTGGGGGGTTGGGGCTTGGGGGGTTGGGCGGGGTTGCCCGGATTCTAGCGAGAGGATTTGGATCGGGGTGGTGGGGTTGAGGGAATGGCTGAGGGAGATCAGATCGTAGAGGTTTTCGGGTGCGGTGAGGAGCCGGGCTGATGGAGCTTGGTTGATGAGGGTGGCGATCGCCCCATTGTGTAGATTACGGGATTTGAGATAGCGGGGCGATCGCCCCAGATTTCCTATTGAGGAAGCCAAGCTGAGGGTGAGCACGATCACCAGCACCGATGGCCACAGCCGCAGGGTCGAGCGACGAGGAAAGGACGGATGGATTTGTAAGCTGAGCCATGCCGCAATCAGCAGCACTAAGCCGATGTGGGCGGCAATCCAGTAGCGCGGGGCGGTGGAGCGCTGCCCACCCAAGAGGCTGTCAGCCAGCACCAAAAGCACGGGTGTAGGAAATGCCAGCGCCACGACAAAGCCCCATGTCCGAAAAGGCGTTTGCTGGATTAGGTGGCGGAGGGCAACCCCAAAAAAGCCAAGGATGACCACAGACGTGAGGATTTGGAGGACAGTGAGGGGGCTTTGGAGTGGAGCCACAGGGAAGTCAAATACTAAGATGCTCAGGCTATACAGCCAGATACCGATCAGGGCGGGGAGATCGAGGGATTGCTGCATCCAGGCAGTGTTGCGTTGTAGGGTATCCCATTGGCTGAGGATGACGACGACCCACGGGAGGAACGCAACGAGGCTGAGGGCGATCGCCCCCACCGCCCGCCGCATCGAGGGTGTGCTGCGTCCTTGGGCAACCCCCCAGACATAGACGGCCTGGGCTAAAACAATGGGCAGCGAAAGCAGCGAGGTGTAAAGGGCCAGGGTCAGTGTGACTCCGTAGGCCAGCCACGATCGCCAATGGTCGCGGCGTAAGGCTCGCAACAGGCAACCCCCGGAGAGCAACAGCAGTAAGACCCAAAGGCTATAGGGGCGCGCTTCTTGAGCATAGGCAATAAACAGCGGTGATATTGCCATCAGCCCGACCGCTAGCCAACTGACTAGGGGTTGCCCCAGCCATTCTAAGCAGACCCAAAACAAGCAGGGCAAGGCCAGGAGGCTGAGGCACACGGATAGGCTCCGTAGGGCTAGGGGCGATCGCCCAAACATATCGGCCCAGCCCCGAGCGAGCAGGAAGTAGAGGGGGGCATGTTCAGGACTTTTGAGGAGGGCTTGGAGGGTGGCACTGGGGGGGCGATCGAGGGAGCCGTGAACCAGTTGGAGGAAATCTGCGGCGGTGCGAACAGATTCAGTTCCAGCAGATGCAGTTCCAACGGATGCAGTTCCAACGGATGCAGTTCCAACGGATGCAGTTCCAACGGATGCAGTTCCAACGGATGCAGTTCCAACGGATTCGACTCCAACGGATTCAACTCCAATCGCTGTAGATAGGCTTAGCTCCGTTAG
>Ga0105049_10010437_pt1 | contig 10663 bp, 12 predicted proteins | sample MAT06_FD_78087 | JGI IMG/M metagenome (GOLD analysis project Ga0105049, IMG submission 78087) | Freshwater microbial communities from Lake Fryxell liftoff mats and glacier meltwater in Antarctica - MAT-06 | ecosystem: Environmental > Aquatic > Freshwater > Ice > Liftoff microbial mat | place... | reverse complement strand
GCGAGATCGCCGCCGCGAAGGCGCCCGGCGATGCGGCGGAGCAGCGTGCCGTGGAAGCGGCGCTCGAGGAAGAAGCAGAGGCCGTATTCACCGCCATCGCGATCATGGGGCTGGCCGGTGACGCGTTGCGTGGAGGAGCACTCGACACGCGGATTGCCGACTGGCGGCAATGGGTGGAGACCGTGCGTGGTGTATTCGCCGCGGCTGATGACGCCTGGATCGGTATCGCCGCCGAGCTCCGTTAAACGAGCTCCGTTAACCGCAGCCGCAGTCCGAACCGCACCCACTCTTCGGTTTGCGCGCAGCGGCCAGCGCACGCCAGGCTCGGCGTGCCACGAAGAACAGGGCGCTCGCCACGATCAGGGCGACTACGATCAGTTGAGTGTTCATCGTCAGCCTCCGAAGCCAAGGGCCGTACCGCCCGCGTACACCAGCCAGGCCGAACCCCACGCCAGCGCCAGCATGTACGCGAACTGTAGGCCCGCCCACTGCCAGCCGATACGACCGCCCCCCGCTTCGCGTACAGTGACCGCGATCGTACTGATGCACATGAGCGCGAATACGTAGAACACCATCAGCCCGACGGCGATCAGTGGCGTATACGCACGCTTGCCGGTCACGGCGTTTCGCTCCGACTGCAAGCGCGCGGTGAGCGCCTGCTCGTTGTCGGTGCCGACGCCGTAAATCGTGCCCATGGTGGACACGAACACTTCGCGTGCGGCAAAGCTGGCGGCGATGGAAACTCCGATCTTCCAGTCATACCCCAGAGGGCGCACCAACGGTTCGATGCCGTGTCCGATACGGCCCAGTACGGAGTGCGCCAATTGCTGTTCCTGCTGCGCCGCCACCGGCAGCGACGCATCGATGGTGGCCTTCGGATACGTGGCCAGTGCCCACAACACGATGGAGAGCGCCAGAATCACTGTGCCGGCGCGCTGCAGGAAGAGCTGGCAGCGCTGCACCACGGACACACCGAGCGACTCGAGACTCGGGAAGCGATAGGGCGGCAGCTCGAGGATCATGGGCCGCACGGGGCCCTTGAGCAGCGTGCGCTTGAAGATCGCTGCGACCGCGAGCGCGACGACCGTGCCCAGCAGATACATGATCAGCATCGTCGCGCCTTGCAGCGTGAGCCCCGGGAAAATCGACGTCGCCGGCACGAAAGCGCCGATGAGCAGCGTGTACACCGGCAGTCGTGCTGAGCAGCTCATGAGCGGGACAACCATGATCGTGGCCAGACGATCCTTGGGATCTTCGATGGTGCGCGTGGCCATGATGCCGGGCACGGCGCAGGCATAACCCGAGAGCATCGGAATGAAGCTTTTGCCGTGCAGGCCCACACGGCGCATGATGCGATCCATCAGGAACGCGGCGCGTGCCATGTAGCCGGAGTGTTCGAGCAGACCGATGAAGGCGAAGAGAATCGCGATCTGCGGCAGGAACACCAGCACCGATCCCACACCGGCGAAGACGCCGTCCACGATCAGTGAACGCAGATCACCTTCAGGCAATACGGCGCCGACTGCGCGGCCGGCGGCGGCTATGCCGGCCTCTATGCCGTCCATTAGGGGAGTCGCCCACGAAAAGACCGCTTGGAACACGATCATCATGAGCACGAGGAAGATGAGTGGTCCCCACACGCGATGTAGCGCGAACCGGTCAATGCGGTCGCTCAGGTTATAGCCGGCGGGACGAGCGCGAGTGACTGTGCGCTCGATGACCTGCGCGATCCAGGCATAGCGCACTTCCGATTCGAGGCGCGTAGGCACCAACCCCATACTGCGGAGTTCGTCCGAGGCCGCCTTGATCGCATCGGCGAGTCCCGGCACGCCATCGAGATGTGGACCGACCCGTTGCATGCCCAGCAGTCGCAGCGCTTCCATCCGCGCTGCGGTCGCTGACAGGCCGTCGGCCACCAGACACGCCTCCAGCGGCAGGAGCGCGTCTTGGGCGGGCTCGGGAATCGAGAACTGTCGCGCTGGTGCCGGCAGCCCGGCGGCGATCGTGAGCGCCCTCTTGAGTGGCTCGAGTCCTTCGCCGCGCTTGGCGACGGTCGGCACAATCGGCACGCCCAGCTCATGAATCAGCTCGGGCACATCGATGCGCAGTCCTTCCGACTCGGCCACGTCGAATTGGTTGAGCGCAATCACCACCGGCACACCGAGCTCGATGACCTGGCTGGCGAGAAACAGATTGCGCTCGAGGTGCGACGCATCGACGACGACGAGCACGACATCGGGGCGCCAGCGGTCGGCGTCGCGGCCCAGCAGGACCTCCAGCGCCACCTGCTCGTCGGGGGAGCCCGCCGACAGGGAATAGCTCCCCGGCAGGTCCAACACGGTCACGCGGCGGCCATCAGGGCCCTTGAACCCCCCTTCCACTCGCTCGACCGTGACGCCGGCAAAGTTGCCAACGCGCTGGCGCAGCCCGGTCAGGGCGTTGAAGAGCGTGGTCTTGCCGGTGTTGGGATTCCCGATGATGGCAACCCGAAGGGCCGCTCGGTGAGCATCGAGAGGAACGATCGCCGAATCGTCAGGCGAGAGGGGGCTCTGCAGAGTACTCACCGGATCCTGACGCACACGCGACGCTGTGGCCGCGTGTCGTGCGCTGCGCCACTCGCGTTACGCGCGCGCGCTGACGGGCTGAACGGTGATGCCGGCCGTAAGCGCCGACCCCAGCGCGAGGCGGGTGCCACGCACTTCGAGGAGCATGACATGGCGCGCGTCGATGACGTTGACGCTGGTGCCTTCGCAGAAGCCCAGCGCGCGGAGACGACAAGCCTCGTCACCGGAGCATTCGATATCGACCACGGTAACCCGGGTGCCTGCAGGACACGCGTTCAGCGCGCATGTGGTGCGTGCGGCGGAGTGGTCTTGCGCGTGCAGGGTTGGGAGTTGAATCGAGGCCACGGTGTTAGATGAGAATGGTTCTCAAAGCGTATATTGGAGTATACACAAGGCAGGCAGCTCGCCGCAATGGGGAGCTAGTCGATCGGCATTGCGGGGAAGCAGTTCTGAAAACCCACGGCTCACAACCCAGAACCTCGAACCCCAAGCCAACAGCCCACAACGCGCCGTTACCAACGCGCTCTGGGCTGTTGGCTTGGGGTTCTGGGTTCTGGGTTGTGGGTTCTGGGTTTCTGTAACTACGCGGCGGCCAGCGGGCCTCGCCGCTTACTTCGTGCGGCCATCAGTACGACGCCGATGGTCAGGATCGCGATGCCGATGATCTGTGCGGTCGAGAATCCCATCACCAGCCGGTCATCCTTCGCGCGGAAGAACTCCACGATGAACCGTTCGATGCCGGCCAGGATGCAGTACATGCCGAACAGCCAGCCGGGCAAATGCGCGTGCTTCCGGAAACGCCACAGAATCACGAACATGAAAAATCCCATGATCGTCTCGTACAGCTGCGTGGGGTACACCGCGATCACATCCGTCGGGTTGGTGCCGGCGGGGAACTGCACACCGAACTGCTGTGACATCACGGCCGCGGTGCTTGGCGGGGCGCCCTCGGGGAACTGCGTGGCGAAGAACCCGTTGAAGGGACGGCCATAGTCGTCGCCGACGGCCCAGCATCCCGTGCGGCCTACCGAGTAGCCGGCGGCGATGCCGATCCCGGCCACGTCGGCGATCTTGAGAAAGCTCAGCTTCTTGTACTTGATCGTCGCGTAACAGAGCGCGACGGACCCGATGAACCCGCCCCAGAACACGAAGCCGCCGCGGCTGAAAAAGGCCGATGGGTCACCCGTGAGTGCCACGTAATAGGTCTTCGCCCCAATCAGCGTGCCGATCAGCGCCGCAAGGACGATGTCCGGCATGGCGTCTGCTTCGGCATTGTGTCCACGGCGCCAGAATTCGCGCTGACAGACGATCTGCGCGATCACGAACGCCATGAGCACGGCGAGTCCGAATCCGGTCAGTTCGAGGAAACCGAACTTGAAGACCGTGGGGTGGTGGATGATGGGCGACAATCGAGTACGGAGTAGGGAGTACGGGGGAGTACGGAGTAGGGAGTACGACGGCGCTTACGAAAAGATACCGGGAATCGGCAGTGACGCCTGTGCGGTCATCGTGGGATCGGCCCGCTCGCCGGCCTCGAACCGGAATAGCCCGGCGGCGGCGATCATGGCGGCGTTGTCGGTGGCCAGCCGTGGCGTTGGTGCGAATACGGTGCCGCGGGGTGCTACGCGCTCGCGAATGGCGTCCTGCAACGCGCGATTGCACGCTACACCGCCACCTAAAACCACCCGCGTGCGACGATGGCGCCGCACCGCTCGCGCCACCTTCTCGGCGAGCGTCTCGATGAGCGCGTCCTGAAAGCCACGCGCAATGCTGGCGCGTTGCTCGTTGAGCACCCCGGCCTTTTCCGCATTGCGCACGGCGTACAGCGCGGCGGTTTTGAGACCGCTGAACGAGCAATCGTAGTAGTCGTCATCGCCCGGCTCGGACGATTTCCGCAGCATTGGTCGCGCGAAGCGATGCTTGTGCGTATGCGTCGGCGACTCCGCCGCGCACGCCAGCTCCTCGAGCAAACGACCGCCGGGATAGGGCAGCCCGATCAGTTTAGCGACCTTGTCGAATGCTTCACCCGCGGCATCGTCGCGCGTCTGACCGAGCAGGCGATAGCGGCCCCACGCCTCGACGTCGAGCAGCAACGTGTGTCCGCCACTCACGAGCAGCGCGGTGAACGGCGGCGTGGCCTCGGGGTGCTCGAGCAACGTCGCGAAGAGATGGCCTTCGAGAGGATGTACGGGAACGACGGGCGTGTTGTGCGTGAAGCCGAGCGCCTTGGCGTAGCTCGTGCCGACCAGCAGCGCGCCCACGAGTCCCGGGGCGTGCGTGACGGCGATCGCGTCGAGATCACTCAATGAGACGTTGGCGTCCGCCAACGCCGTTCGTACGGCCGGCACGATGCCGATGAGATGCTGACGACTCGCGATTTCCGGAACGACACCGCCGAACAGGCGATGCACGTCTTGCGAAAGAATCACCAGCGATTCGAGACGCATGTCGATGGGCGTGCCGTATACGACCGCCGCCGACGTTTCGTCGCACGATGTCTCGATGCCGAGTACGCGGCGCGGGGCGACGGTTGCACTCACTACGGTTTCGGTTCGGCGAGCAGCGACAGGAGGAGTCGCTGATTGCCTTCCGAATTCCAGTCTTCCGGGCCGATCCACTTCTTGCGAATCACGCCGTCGCGTCCGATCACGAACGTTTCCGGCACGCCGGTGGTGCGGTAGATGCCCTGAATCGAACCGGCACCATCGTGCAACATCTCGAAGGTGAGTTCGAACTCCTTCGCGAAGTCCCGGATCTTCTGCCCGTCGCCTTCAGCATCGACGCTGACGGCGACGACTTTGAGCCCCTTCGGGCCAAGCGCCTGATGCACGGCTTCGATGCTGGGCATCTCGACGCGGCACGGAATACACCACGTCGCCCAGATGTTCAGCAGCACGACTTCACCGCGATAATCGGTGAGCGTCTTCATGCCCGCCGTGGCCGTGAGCGTCCTGGCGGCGAAGCCCGGCGCGTCGGAGCCTACGGTAATGCTGGTGAGTTCGTCCTTCAGGAAATGCGACGCGGTGAACGCACCGCCAACCAGCACGGCCACGATACCCAATACCACCAGCCACTGTTGTTTGGCGGTCATACCTGCTCCACACAAAGGTTGCGCAACACTTCGATCTCCGCCTGCGGGTTCCTGGCGCCGAAGATTGCGTTACCAGCCACGAACGTATCGGCGCCGGCTTTCCAACACCGATGAATCGTGTCGCGCGAAATACCACCGTCCACCTGCAGCGCAGCATTACTGTCGGCCTGATCGAGCAGCAGACGGGCGCGCGCGATCTTGTCGACGGAATACTCGATGAACGTCTGTCCGCCGTAGCCCGGATTGACGCTCATGATGAGCACCAGATCCACCATGTGCGCGACTTCTTCGATCATGGACAACGGCGTGGCCGGATTGAGCGCGACGCCCGCTTTGCAGCCCAGCGACTTGATACGCGCAAGCTGCCGGTCGAGATGCGGCGCCGCCTCGACATGAACGGTGAGCACATCGGCACCCGCCTTCACGTAGTCGTCGAAATAGTTCTCGGGCTCGACGACCATGAGATGCACGTCGATGACCTTGGTGCTGGACCGACGCGCCGCTTCGATCACCTTCACGCCGAACGAGAGGCTCGGCACGAAGCGCCCGTCCATCACGTCCACGTGAATCCAGTCGGCACCGCCGGCGTCGCACATGGCGATCTCCTCGCCAAGTTTGCGGAAGTCGGCGCTGAGCACGGAGGGCGCAATACGAACGGTCATGGAGCCAGACGGAGCTGAGGGAGAAGGAGTGTGTCGGCGGGGGAGCGTCCGTCGCTGATCACGAGTGCTACGGTGCCGCTCGAGGCAACCAGGCTGCCGGCGGGCGGCGTCGTGGCCAGCACGATCCCGGCCGGACTGCTGCTGGCGCGGAACTGCACATCGCCCACAAGTATCCCGGCTTGGAGCAGTTTGTCGCGGGCAGGGCCTTCTTCGAGTCCAATCACATCGGGAACGGGCAGCAGCACGTCGTCCTTCGCGGCGCTGTCAGTCGGCAGACTCGCTTGGGCATCGCGCTCGGCCTGTTGCTTCGATGCTTTTTCGCGTTCGGCATCGGTCGGCTCAGGGATCGCGCCACGCGCTACGCTGTCAAGCACGGCCTGCACGGAGTCTACCGCGTTGGCGCGCCCGGGTTCGAGCGTGCGCACAGTGACCACGCCGCCAGCGCCACCGATGCTCAAACCGGCCACGGCCGCGATCGCGCCGCGGATGAGCCAGGTGCGCGTCGTACTCGTACTGCGCTTCTTCGCCGCAGACACTACGCCGTTCTCCGCAACCGCGCCGCGAAGGCGCCGTCGGTGCCGTGCTGCTGCGGCAACACGCGGAGGAGTCCGTTGTCCAACACCGATTCGGGTACCGTGCCCGCCGGCGGTGGTTCCAACGTGAAGTCTTTGTGCGTGGCGAGGAACGACTCGATCTGATCGTCGTTCTCTTCCAGTTCCAGCGAGCAGGTGCTGTACACCAGCAAGCCGCCCGGCTTCACCATCGCGGCGGCGGCCAGCAGAATCTCGCGCTGCAGCGCCGGCAACACTGCGAAATCCGATACGCGCAGGCGCCAGCGGGCGTCGGGATGCCGACGGAAGGTGCCGGTACCGGTGCAGGGGACGTCGATCACCACGACATCGGCTTCGCCGATGGCCGGATGACGCGCATCACAGACGATCGGGATGAGGTTGGTGGCAGCGAGTCGCCCGAAGCCCGTGAGCATGCGTTCCACGCGTGCCATTTTCGCGTCGGCCGCGAACACCACGCGCGCGCGTCGCGAGAGTTCGAGCGCCTTGCCTCCGGGGGCTGCGCAGAGGTCGACTACCACGCCGCCTTCGGGCACATATGCATACTGTGCCACCAGCGTCGCGGCGGGATCCTGGACGAAGAAGGCGCCCTGCTTGAACGCGCCGAGTTCGGTGAGGGCGACGCCGGGCCCGAGCCGGATCGAGCCGGGCAGCAGCGGTACCTCGTGCGTGGTCACGCCGGCACCGGTGAGCATGTCGTCGAGCTGCTCGCGGCTCACACCATACGGGCGCACATTGATCGAGGCCGGCTCGTTGTTCACGGCCAGCAGTCGCTCGGTATCTTCCATCCCCCAGCGATCGACCCAGCGCGCGATCACCCATCGCGGATGTGAATACTGCTGCGCCAGCGCTTCCAGCGGGTCGGCCGGTATCGGCGGCTCAATCGTGTCGCGTTCGCGATCGATACGACGCAGTACAGCGTTTGCCAGCTTGCTGGCACCGATGCCATGACGACGTTTGGTGAGTTCGACGGTCTGTCCGATCGCGGCGTAGGCCGGCACGCTGCCCATGCTGAGCAGCTGGTACGCACCAAGCCGCAACAGGTCGGCCACGTCGACATCGATTTTGGCGATACCGCCGCGTACGCGCTCGGCCAGCATGGCATCGAGACGATTGCGCGTGCGCAGCATGCCCCAGAGCAGCTCCTGCACCCAGCGACGGTCGCGTGCCTCGAGCGGCGCGACATACCGTTCGAAGGCCGCGTCGAGCATGGCGCCGTTGCGCAGGTCGGCCAACACCATGGCCGCCGCGGCGCGTGACTCGGTCACGCCTGGCATGCTGTGCGGCGTGTTCCTGACCACGGCCATCATCGGGTTCTCACGCGGGCTCGAGCAGGTCGCCCACCGATACGCCGCGGCCGCGCGCCAATGACGCGGCGGTCATGCGCGGTTTGCCGCTGGGCTGTACATCCATGAATCGCACGGCGCCTTCGCCGCAACGGACCAGCAGCCCGTTGTCGTCGGCCGAGCGCACCGTGCCCGGTGGGCTCGCCAACGTGGGTGCGTCGAGATCGTCGTTGCTGCCATCGCCGACCACGCGCACGCTGAACAGCTTGGTCTCCACCCCGCGCAAACTGGCGAACGCGCCGGGTCGTGGATCGAAGGCGCGTGTGGCGCGTGAGACGCGTTCCGCCGACCAGGTGAAGTCGAGACGGGCCATGTCGCGATCGATCTTGGACGCGTACGTCGACTGCGCATCGTCCTGTGCAATGGGCCGCACGATCTCCGCGTCGATCATGGCGAGCGCCTGCACGATGGCCTGCGCGCCAAGCTCCGAGAGACGATCGTGGAGTTCGCCGTAGGTCTCGTCGGACGCGATCGGGGTGCGCAGCACGTGCAGCATGTCACCGGCGTCGAGCGCCGGAACCATCTGCATGATCGTGATGCCCGTTTCCGTGAGCCCCTCGAGAATTGCCGCTTGGATCGGCGCGGCGCCGCGAAGAGCGGGCAGGATAGACCCGTGAATGTTGAGCGTGCCGAGGGCCGGTAGATCGATGGCGGCCTTGGGCAGAATGCATCCGTAGGCGACGACCACCGAGATGTCTGGCGTCAGCGCCCGCATGGCGTTGAGGAAGTCGTCGCCGCGGGGCTTCTCGGGCTGCAGCACCGGAAGGCCTTCGTCGAGCGCGACGCGCTTGACTGGCGACGGATCGAGCTGAGTGCGCGAACGGCCGCGCGGTTTGTCGGGCTGTGTGACGACGCCGACCACGTCGTGCCCTTCGCCGATCAGCGCGCGGAGCGGCGGAACGGCGAAATCGGGAGTGCCCCAGAAGAGAATTCGCACGGGTGGGGCGGTCTCCGGTTATGTCTTCGTGGCGGGTGTGGTAGCGACGCGCTCTTTCGGCAGATCGCCGACGGGGAGCACGCGCAGGAGCTTCGGGTACTTTGCCTTCTCGTACTCCCACTCGCGCATCGCGGCGCGACGCTTGAGCAGACTGAGACGGTCGGTGAACAAGCGACCGTGCAGGTGATCGACTTCGTGCTGCAGGCACCGTCCCAGCAATTCAGTGCCTTCGACTTCGTACCAGACGCCGTCGATATCCTGGGCCCGCACGACCACGCGCGAGAACCGGTCGACATCGGCGTAGACTTCGGGAATCGAGAGACAGCCTTCTTCGCCGCGCACCGAGCCTTCCTTCAGGATGATCTCGGGGTTGATGACGACCAGCCGTGTGTCATCGACCTCGACCACCGCCAACCGTTCACGACGCCCCACCTGCGGCGCGGCGAGACCGACCCCTTTCGCCTTGTCCATCGTGTCGAACATGTCGTCCACGAGCCGCCGCAAGTCCGGCGTGATCTGCTCGACGCGCTCGGTGTCCTGGCGGAGGATCGGCGAACCCAGGACGTGAATATCGAGCAACGACACGGATACCTCAGACCGCCGGGGTGGAGGAGCCGACGCGCGAAATGCGGCCACGCTCGACGATCACCTTCGACTCACCCGACTTGATCGTAATGCGATCTTCCATGGTCGCCGCACCGTCCTTGCCGGCCGACGCGATAAACACGACTTCGCCCACGAGGCCACCGGCGGTGACGATCTCATCGCCTTTTTTAAGCGCCTGGACAAGCGCGTTGTGCGTCTTCCGCTGGCGCTGCTGCGGCCGGATGAGCACGAAGTAGAAGATCGCGAAGATCGCGCCGTACATAAAAATCATGGACGCGATCTGATTGTTGCCACCCAACTGCAAGGCGGCGAAGCTGGCAATGACGGAGAAGCTCATGAAGACGTCGATCGTGAGTGATAGCGGGCGAGCCAGTCACGGCTCCAGCCCTGGAACGTGCCGGCCTGAACAGCGGCGCGGGCGTCGCGCATCAGCGCAACAAGGAAATGTACATTGTGGAGGCTCAGGAGGCGCAGTCCGAGGATCTCTTCCGACACGAACAGGTGCCGGATATAGGCCTTCGAGAAGCGGGTACAGGCTGCACAGCTGCACTCGTCGTCCAGCGGGGACGGGTCCAGGCGCCAAGCGGCGTTTTTGATGCTCCGGCGGCCGGTGGTCGTGAAAAACGCGCCGGTTCGCCCCATCCGCGTGGGAGCCACGCAGTCGAACAGGTCGACCCCGCGGGCCACGCCTTCCACCAGATCCTCGGGGAAGCCGACGCCCATGAGATAGCGGGGGCGGTCGGTGGGAAGCGCCTCGTTGACGACGTCCAGCATGGCGTACATGTCGGGCTTGGCCTCGCCCACCGACAGGCCGCCGATCCCCAAGCCGACCCAGTCGGCCGCGTTCCGGATGGCCGTGGCCGATTCTCGCCGCAGATCGGCGTGAAT
>Ga0105049_10010435_pt1 | contig 10664 bp, 13 predicted proteins | sample MAT06_FD_78087 | JGI IMG/M metagenome (GOLD analysis project Ga0105049, IMG submission 78087) | Freshwater microbial communities from Lake Fryxell liftoff mats and glacier meltwater in Antarctica - MAT-06 | ecosystem: Environmental > Aquatic > Freshwater > Ice > Liftoff microbial mat | place... | reverse complement strand
CCTTTCGAGATTCTGGATTAAGAAATATTGCGATTGAAAAAATCAATTCTCATTCGGGCATTCCCCCAGACGTGAAGCAGATTGTGGAAGAGAGTCTGAGGCTCGAAAATTTATCGACCGCTATTTCGAATGGAGTGCGGATTGTTTTGGACCAGTTGAAGCGCGGAGAAGCGCCGGACCGATTTGAAGACGGTGCGAGGCAGGCCAAGCGAGATTCTGATGCCGCGCTTGCACATTTGCTTTGGTATATGCCCAGTTTTTTGAGCGAGGACGATTACCGACTTATTTTTATGCATCTCGATCGATTGCGAAGGGCCTCGGGCGTGATTCGTTATGAGGGCGATGTTTATTTGCCCTTCGGACAATTTCTTCCATCGGATGAAGAGCTTCCACTCGAGCTTCATCGTGGCCGCGAGAGACGGGTCCGAGTTCATGAAATCGAAGCGGCATTTTGGAATAAGGACGCAAACTTTCTTCAGGGAAATTTTGGCCCGATGTTTGAAGCTCAGTGGAGCCTTGCTGATCGGATAGAAGTGCAGGGACTCGTGAGGATGATTCAGAGGTTTCCGCACTCTCCCCACTTAGAGGAATATCGCAGCCGCCTGGAGGCCGCGACGATGAGGATGTTTGGGTCGACGACGGGGGAGGATTCGCAGGGTCGTGGGCCATTTGCGATGGACGGCCTCAGGGTAGACGCCTGGCTGGAGCCGGAGGCTTGGATCCCTGTAAGGCGCTACCGAGATGATGGAACCATTGATACTCATTGGGTGACCAGCAAGTTTACGCCCCTGAATTGGGCCATTGCCGAGAAAATCCAAGCGATAGAGGCGCTGAAATCCTTGCGACCTAAAACCAAAGATGGTTTAAGTTCTGAGACTGTGAATTATTAATCCTGCTCAGCTGTCATGCCGTTAGGCATGCCAACTAACAGAGAGCGGCTCTATCCAGATGAGCCGTTCTGGTGATAACAATTTCTCTATCGTGCACCCGTAGCTCAGCTGGATAGAGCACATGCCTACGAAGCATGGGGTCGGGCGTTCGAATCGCTCCGGGTGCGCATTTACTGCAGCCTGCTTCCTGTTTCTCCACCGTGCAACTGTAGGTCGCCTGGTGTCGCTCGGACTTCACCATCTTCAAAAGCTTCAGCTCGGGTAAAAGTATAAAATTTGCTAGTCTCTCTAAGGGCATAATCGTTCCTTTCTTGACTTGTTTTTAGACAACTCAATCTTAACGCTTTGCTCCCCACCACCAACCGGGATGAGCCATAAATACTAATATCTACATTGGGATAAATTTAGGTATCAGCCAATGCCAAAAAGTGTGGATAACAAGATGGCCTGGGCGATTTTAAAAGCGACAAGAATGGGCAATCGAGAAAATATTCCCATCACGGAATCGGGGCAGCCATTTTCGATTTTTCTTACAAAAGAACATTTAAAAAATCTCAGTTATATTGATTCATATACTTCAGGAACAATCCTTTCAGATGATGGCCTTCCTACCGGGGCCCAAAAAATAAAGATGAAAAAATGATTCTGAACAACTACTTGGCCATGATGCAGCTAGAGAACTGGAGGGATCGGGAGCTGGATGTTCAAGTTTCTTCCCATCTCGCTACAAATAAAGAAAAAGGAGTGGAGGCCCGGCTATGACCGAGCCCTTCAGTATGTTGAAACTGACGAAGGAGATTTAACGTATTTTCTTTCCTATAAAACAAAACTCGCAAGCAGTGCGATCGAAGATTTTATTACATACTTAAAAAAGAAACAAAAAGATGCCAACAGGCTCAAAGGGCGCCTTATTGCAAATGAGAAGCTCAACCCTAGACAATTGGAATTAATTGACGTGTTTCAGCGAGCGCCGAATGGCGAGATAGATATTCGCACTGATTTATTTGACCTCGTTTCCAAAAGGATTTTGAAACCAATAAAAGTAGGAAAGAAATATTTATTTAGTCGTGGCGATAGCTTTCCATCCGTTTGAGCGATTCGGAGGATCGAATGGAATCCGTGATGGGAGTCTCATTTCGAGTGCTTTGCATCGCCCTCAATCCGGCTACTATAATTCAATTTTCGAGCAGGCCGCTGCTCTCTTTCAATCGCTCGCATCAAAACTTTGCCACGCGCAATTTTAGAATCAGCCCTAGAGTTATCGAGAGCGTATACTTTTTCGAAGTAGTCAAAAATAGTATGATGCGTTGTCATTTCTTTCACCCAATACTCGACTTTGACACCCCGAATGAAGTGAAATGAGAAGATGGAATTTATCGATCTTGGAGCTCAACGTCGCAGAATCTCGAAATCACTGGAGAAACGAATATCCACCGTTCTCGATCACTCCAAATTCATCATGGGACCCGAGGTGGCGGAACTGGAAGCGGAGCTTGCGAAGTTCGTAGGAATCAAGCACTGCATTTCGGTCGCCAATGGAACCGACGCTCTTCAGATCGCGATGATGACGGCGGATATTAAGCCGGGCGATGAGATCATTACGACGGCATTTAGTTTTTTTGCGACCGTCGAAACTATTTTGCTCTTGGGGGCCAAGCCAGTTTTTGCAGACATCAATCCAAAAACTTATAATCTCGATCCCACAAAAATCGAGAGCCTCATCACCGCGCGGACGAAAGTTATTTTGCCCGTTTCGCTTTATGGTCAGTGCTGTGATCTAGACGCCATCAATGCAGTTGCTAAAAAACATAAGCTCATGGTTTTTGAAGATGCCGCGCAGAGTTTTGGCGCGACCTATAAAGGAAAGCGATCTTGTTCTTTTACCGATATCGCCTGTACGAGTTTTTTTCCGACCAAGCCACTGGGTTGTTACGGCGATGGCGGCGCTTGCTTTACGAACAACGACGATCTCGCGGCTAAGATGAAAATGATTCGAGTGCATGGGCAGGATCGCCGCTACCATCATAGCCTCGTAGGCGTGAATTCGCGATTGGATACAATTCAAGCTGCAATTTTGCTGGCGAAGCTTGAGATTTTTGAAGAGGAAATTGCGCTCAGGCAAAAAGTGGCAAAAAAATATGACGAAGCGCTTAAGGGATTCATGCCAACTCCAGAGATTCAGGCCGATAACAAAAGCGTCTTTGCGCAGTATACATTGGAAGTTGAAGATCGGGATCGAGTGCAAAGTGCGCTGCAAGATTTGGGCGTTCCCACGATGGTTCATTATCCCATTGCGATGAATCTCCAGCCGGCATTTCAAAAAATTTACAAAGAGGCGTCGACTTTCTCAATTGCGGAGAGTGCCGCTTCGAGAGTATTTAGCTTACCATTTCATCCGTATTTGACGGAAAATGATCAGATTCGCGTGGCAGATGCTCTCAAGAAAGTTCTTGGGACCAGTTCGAGATGAGGAAAGAACTAAGAATTCCGTGGAGGCACTATTCCAATTTAATTATAGCCGTGCCGCTAAGTTTTATTTGTTATTTGGTACTCCTCAGCCGCCGAATTATTCAGACCGATCAGGAATATTTTTTGGGTTTTATTTTAGTAGTGTCAACCACTGTATTTTTTTTGTGGTTTAATTTATTTTTGACTTATCTACGCTTTCGCTGGCTTCAGGTTTTTTTAAATCTTTTGACGCTTTTTGTGCTTACTATTTTGCTTTGCTATCAGCTGCTCCGCGGCGCGCCCTTAGACTTCGCTCTTATCTACACGAATTTTGGTGAACTTCTTTCGGAGGATGGATTTTCTCAAGTTTGGCAAGTCGGGGGCTCATTTCAATTTTCGCTCATTATCTTGAGCATTTTCGGGCTGCTATGGCTTGAATTAACCCAGCAGATCTTCACAAATTTTCAACAACCGCGAATGAAACACTTGGCCTTTATAGTTCTGACGGCTGCTAATATTTTTTTGGTTTGGGGAATTCCTAAAAATCCCAATCAAATTTACGCCTTCGCTCGGTCGGCGTTTCAGTATTTTCAAGATCCGGATGAAGCTTTGTTGTCCTACATTGATTCGAATCAAAAATTTCCTTACGTAAATAATTTTAATTCGAAGCATTCCGCCGAGAAGGCTCCTAAACATATTTTTGTTTTGATGATGGAATCTTTTTCGTCAACCTGGGTTGATCAGTTGGCTGGCAACGGAAAAGAGGTCACACCTTTTTTTAATTCTCTCAAAAAGAAGGGTATTTATTTCGACACCTTCTATTCCAATTCCATGCAGACCGAACGCGGTCACTCGGCGATGATCTGTTCTATCATTCCGAGCTATCGAGCGAAAATCATGACCAGCTATATCGACAATCATTTTCGATGTTTGCCAGAGATCCTCAATGAGGCGGGTTATACTTCCATTTATATTCAAGCTCATCAGGGCCTGAAGTTCGATAATACCGGCAATTTTATGCAGAGAATTGGATTTCAAAACGTTCTCAGTATGGACGAGAAATTTGTGAAGCCCGATGAGAAGGGACTCGTTTGGGGGTGGGGACTTCAAGACGATATATTTTACCAAAAATATTTTAAATATTTGGATGACCTTCATGCCATGGATTCTAAGGCAAAGTTTTTTAGCGTTTTAGCGACGATTTCTAATCATCAGGGCTTTGACGATATGCCGAATGATCAGAAGTTTTTATATTCTGAACCCCAGTCGTTTACTCAGGCCTTTCAGAACTCCATTCATTTGGCGGATGTTTATTTGAAAACATTTTTTGCGGAGCTCAATGCTCGCGGATATTTGGAAGATTCCTTGATTTTAATTTTAGGGGATCACGGATTTCCAACCGGTGTTCGACAAAATTTGTCGAATGAGATCAGCTTTTACGACGAGCTTTTTCGAGTGCCGCTATTGATGCTATGGAACGGAAAAATTCAACCGACCCAAATTAGCAATGTGGCTTTTTCCCAAATTGACATTGCTCCCACGATCTTGGACTTGGCGGGAATTTCCACACTCAGTCAATTTATAGGCAAGCCGCTTCCCCAGACTCAGCAAGAAGCAAATGTTAGCGCCGTGCCTGTTCCCATTCTTCAGCCCTATGATGGAGTGTATTTGGGATCAGTTCTTTACCCTTGGAAATATGTTAAATCTCTGAGTTCTGGAGATGAAATGCTCTTCAACCTCTCGGTAGATCCCTTGGAATCGAAAAATTTGATTCATTCGAAAGACGCTCTGTCCCATATTCCCGTCTTGAAAGAGACAGTGAAGAAAATTTATTTGAATCAGCGGTTGCTGACAGAAGATCGAATTTTTACAAAGGGGGATCAGTGAGTTTATTCGCGTGGATCTCGAGTCTTGTCATTTTATGTATTGGCCGGTTGGTCTACTGGATTGATGTTTGCTTCAGCGACATTGGCGGCCATTGCCACCGGCTTCAAGCAAATCGGCTCGGTCCCTTATGTGCTTTCCGTTATTTTTCTTTGCATTTATGTTTTATGGCAAAAAGCAGTTCGCAAGTCTTTTGACTATCGGTGCCGGATTTTTGTAGGGAGTAAGCGTTGTCTATGCGTCTATTGTTGGATTTTTTTGGATACATGGAAGTTTGCAGGATTTTCTGCTCTGGAATCTTTGGATAATTTTTCTTATATTGGCGATACACGCAGCCAACAGGAAAATTCTCGACCTATTTTTTCTCCACTTTTTATTGCAATTGGTTCTGCCATTTACTGGTTGTCCGATCATATAAGGGCCAACACTGACCCCGAGGATCGAATTGTGGTCTGGGGATTGGCGAGCCAAATTTATGTGATAAGCGAACGAGGTTCGGGAACTCGGTTTATTCCAGCCGATTATGTTTCGGGGCGAATGGGTGGGATGCACAGCAGCGCTAAACATCCGTTTTTCGAGCGAAATATGAGCTTTTATCTGGCCGATTTTGAAAAGAAGAAGCCCCAGCCTTTTATTGATACAGCTTCGGCAAGCCTCAACGATTATCAGTTTTTCCCCATCAAGGACTATCCCGACCTGAATTCATATTTGCAGGCCAACTACAACTTTGAGGGCGAATTTGAAGGCTTTGGAATTTGGCGTAGAAAAAAGTCCTCCGATTGATTAATCATAACGGCTTGGAAAGGTGGCCGAGTGGCTGAAGGCGCTAGTCTCGAAAACTAGTATACGGGCAACCGTATCGAGGGTTCAAATCCCTCTCTTTCCGAGTTCTTTAAAGAACTCGGTCAGTCGAGTCGCCAGTAGCCAGTCCGTAAGTCTCGATGCTGTTCGCATCGAGTCTCTTTCCGGATTCTTTAAGGAATTTCGGATTTTCAAAATGAAACTATCACCCGTTGATCATTTGTTTACTGGCCGAGGCGCTTACCCCATTAATTTCGTATTTCTTTTTCGAGGACTGGTAGATCCCTCTCGACTCGAATCGAGTCTTGCGGGGGCGGTGAATTTATTTTGGCCGCTTAAATCAACGCTTCAGTCCGTTGGAAAAAATTCCTTGGGATTTGATTCCAGCAAATCTGCACATCGCTTTCAGTTTTCAAAATCCGTATCAATGCCTTCGATGGATAATTTGGCTGCATTGGGAGATTTTATTCAAAGCGTCCGAAGTGGTCCTGGAGATTCTCTGTTGGATGTTAGGCTCACCCATTCTGATGGGAATTCAGCTCTAGGGGTGAGCGCCTCGCATTCAGTGGTTGATGGCTACAGCTATTTTATGTTTCTGACGGCCTGGTCGAGATTGTTTCGAGTAGAGAGTCCTGATTCCCCAGCTCTTGATCGGTCTGTTTTTATTCACAAGACAGATCCTGGGGCCGAGAAGTTTTCCTCAGATGAAATTTTTAATCGAACAGGGTTTTCAATTTCCAGTGAACCTCGCCCAGCAGAGATTAGGATTAAATGGAAGGTCATCGATTTTTCAAAAGCCGAATTAGATGCTCTTTATAAAAATGCATCGAGTGACTTGAAACCACGGCTTTCTTTGAATGACGTACTTACGGCAGAGCTTTGGAAAAGATTTGTGCTAGAGTACCAAAAAGCGGGAGAGCTTTTGACCCTTTCATGTGCGTATGATTTTCGTAGGATTTTTCCAAAGGCGGGACCACTTTATTTTGGAAACGCCATTCGTGGAGCGTCGTTTAGAATGAACTACGATGAAGCGAGGGATTTAAAGTTGGGTCTGCTTGCGCAGAAAATTAGTGAAACCGTGAAGTCGATTGATGTCTCTGCCGTTGAAAGCTCTCTTCAATGTTTGGAATCTCTACGATTAAGTGAAGGGCTGCAGACTATGGAGAGATTTCATGTCGCGGATCCTCACAAAGGCTTCCTCGTTACGAATCTATCTCGGCTTCCACTCCTGGGTCTGGACTTCGGTTCAGGTGCACCCGTCGACTTTCGGATTTTGACACCAGCTCTCAGAACCGCGGTAATTTTGCCTCATAGTACGGGACTTAGAGTCCAAATTGCCTTGGCAGGCTAAGCGCACTTTATTTTCGTGGGGCAATGATGTACGTGAATCAGATGATTCCAGAACTTAAGCCCCAAGAGGTTTCAGCTCGCGCCAAAGAATTCACCCTTATTGATGTCCGCAGGCCGGACGAATTCACGGGGGAGCTTGGGCATATTGCAGGTGCGAAGCTCGTAACACTTGAGACCGACCTTCCGCATTTTTTGCCGACGCTTTCAAAGGATACGACCTATGTGTTTGTTTGCCGGAGCGGGGGCCGATCGGGCGCCGCCACGCAGTTGGCCTTGGATCAGGGTTTTACCAAGGTCTATAATATGGCCGGAGGAATGTTGGCCTGGAATGCGCTGGGTTTGGCAGTTGAGACTAAGACTTGAATGATTTAAGGTGCTCGAGTCCTTTCGAGTTGTTTTGAGTACGGGGTTTCCCAAAAGTTTCCCAAATTTGAAGAAAAAAAATAACAGGTTAGGCCGCCGATTTAACCCTCCATTCACCGTGAGAGTTATGGGCAAGAGTGGCGGACGTTCTGGTGTGGCAACGGACCATGCACAAAAAAATGGGTTTTCGAAGGTGCACACTATGATCGGCGGAATGCTTAGTTGGAATGTCGCCGGCTTCGAAGTGAATCCTTAACGGTGAATATAAAAAATCCGCGGGCCCCTATCTCGAGAGTCGTGAAGTTTATATTCAGCCCTTAATGTCTGTAGAAAGTTCTCGGTAAACCGATTGGGAGCTTCGGGCCGATTTACCTGAACGACCGCCCACTTTCTATTCCTCAAGGTTTCTAAAACTAAAGTTTCATCGATTTTTTTGGTGACAATACTTTGCTTAATAAGAAATGTCTCAAATTGAAGCGGCTTACCGGCCCAGAAACAAATAAGTAAATCTTCGCAAATAGCAGGTCCTGGAATCGAACGAATGATTTCTACATCCCGTTCATACAGGGCCTCTTTTGTTTTAATTTCGCTTCGCGATGGCATTGTAGACAACCGAAGAACAGATCCAACTGAAAGTAAAATGATGATCGCGGGCAAAACATATTTTGAAGAAGGATTTGCAGAGGCCAGCGTAATGAGAATAGAGGCAGCTATGACGAAATCGAACATAAGATTCACATCAATTCCTGCTCCACTGAATGCTGCGATACCCAGACCCAAGGAACAAAAAAAGTAGATAGAGGAGCAGATTATTGGGCTCTTAAAACGCCATGAGCGTGGCGAGAAGCAAGGAGATCTTTGCCGCGAGCTTGGGATAGCCAACCAAACTTTTTACGCGTGGAAGAAGAAATTTGGCGGCATGGAAGTTTCAGAAGCGAAGCGGATGCGTGCACTCGAACTTGAGAATGGCAAACTAAAAAGACTCGTCGCGGACCTGGCGCTCGACAATCAAATTCTGAAAGAGGTGAATTCAAAAAAATGGTAGGTCCTTGCGTCAAGCGAGAGGCGGCCGTGAGAGTCGTTGAGCGTTTTTCTGTTTCTGGGCGAAGGGCCTGTCGACTTTTTTCACTTCATCGATCGACGCTTCGGTCGGCCTCGCATCCATCATTTTTTAAAGAAAGAAGGTTTGGTGAAAAATCATAAGAGAACAGCGCGATTGTACAGCAAACTCGCTCTGCAACTGAAGAATCGCAAGGGCAAGAAGCGAGCCAATGTGATCCGGATTCCGAGACCTGCGCCCACGAAGGCAAACGAGGTGTGGTCGATTGATTTTATGTACGATCGTTTCGAGGACGGGAGAAAAATGAAAATTCTGACGACAGTCGATGATCAATCTAAAAAAACTCCAGGGCTTCTCGTTGATACTTCAATCACGGGGGTAAAACTAGTGCGCTGGTTTGACTCTCTCGAAGTTCTACCGAAGAGAATTCGCTGTGATAATGGCCCAGAGTTCTGGTCGAAGGATTTTCTTGAGTGGGCTGAGAAAAGAGGAATCGAGATCGAATTCATTGAACCCGGAAAACAAAATCAAAACGCTTACATCGAATCCTTTAGCTCACGATTGAGAGACGAATGTTTAAATGAAAATCTTTTCTTCAACCTAGAACATGCTCGACGCCTTGTACTCCAGTACGAAAAATTCTATAATGAAGAAAGACCACATAGTTCTATCGGATACAAAACACTAAACTAACGCGGTAAGACTCAGATCAGCTTTGTACGAATTTCGGGGCCAACCGCGATCCGAATATGTTTTTGATAATCTAGATTCACCGCTGAAAAAGCAGCCTCGATAAGCGCTCGAAGAGTGCGCGATACGCCACCAGCGATGACATAATCTTCTGGCGTTTCGGCATTGAGCATCTTCCACATGGCTTCCACAAACTCTGGCGCGTAGCCCCAGTCTCTTTGCGTTTCTAGATTTCCAAGTTCAACAGAATCGGAAAGGCCCAGATGAATTTTCGCGACTCCCGAAGAAATCTTGCGGGTTACGTATTCAAATCCTCTTCTTGGAGACTCGTGATTGTAAGCAATACCCGTGCAGGCAAATATCCCGTGATGATCTCTATAATTTTTGACGACATGGTAGCTCCCAAGCTTTGAGATCCCATAAATGGAGCGCGGGTTAAATGGAGTTTTCTCAGTCTGTGGCGACTCCACGGCATCTCCAAAGAGTTCACTCGAGCCAGCATAGTAAAATTTGCATTTTGGAGCGAGTTCTCGAATGCAAGATAATAAAAAGTGTGTCGAATTAAAATTGGTCGAGATCAACGAGGCCTCATTATCAAAATCGTAACTTACAAAACTAGACGCTGCGAGATGGTAACATTCTTGCGGCTGAACTTCTGCGATGATTTTATAAAGCCCGAGCTGATTTTCGAGAGAGCAGGGCAGTAGGTGAACTCGATCGATGAGATGGTGGATATTTCTATATTTGTCTTTTATCTCGAAGGGAGCGCGACGGATTAAGCCGAAGACTTCATAATCCTTAGAGAGCAAAAGATCGCAAAGATAGGATCCATCTTGGCCGGTAATTCCCGTGACAAGTGCGCGCCTTTTTTGGATTTTCGATTTTGGAATTTTTCAAACCATAAACTCGGTATAAAGCTAACCTCGGGCGCTGGACAACTCAAGAGGAGGATCGAAAAAGAGACATCCCAAATCGAGGGTGAGAGTGTTGGACGGTGACGCTGCAAAATGATAGCTACTCATAGCTATTGTTCTTTTACAAAATGGAGAGGTGGCCGAGTGGCTGAAGGCGCACGCCTGGAAAGCGTGTTAGGGGGAAACTCCTACGAGAGTTCGAATCTCTCTCTCTCCGAATTCTCTAGAGATCTTGGGAAGCACAGTCTTCAGTCGGGAATCCGT
>Ga0105049_10010434_pt1 | contig 10664 bp, 9 predicted proteins | sample MAT06_FD_78087 | JGI IMG/M metagenome (GOLD analysis project Ga0105049, IMG submission 78087) | Freshwater microbial communities from Lake Fryxell liftoff mats and glacier meltwater in Antarctica - MAT-06 | ecosystem: Environmental > Aquatic > Freshwater > Ice > Liftoff microbial mat | place... | reverse complement strand
GTCTATGGCCATCCTGCAGTGCCCTTGACCCCGGACGAGAACGTGGCCAAGTTCCGCCGCTGTCTTGGCTTTGCCCCGCGCGCCATTCCCGCCGCACAGGCCGATGCCCTGATCGCCGCCATCGCCGGGCTGGAACGCCTGGATGACGTGGCGGCCCTGATCCCGCTGCTGGTGGCCCCATGATCGCACGCCGTTCCCTGCTGTTTGCCCCGGCCAACCGGCCCGATATCCATGCCAAGGCCTTGGCATCGGCGGCCGACCTCGTCTGTCTGGACCTTGAAGACGCGGTGCCGGATCAGGACAAGGACAGCGCCCGCGCCGTCGCCGTGGCGTTTCTGGGGCCGTCTGCGGCCCGGGTGGTGCGGATCAATACGCTGCGTTCCCTGAACGGGATCAAGGATCTGTCGGCCATACTTGATGCATCACCTGAACAGGGCTGCGTGTTTCTGCCCAAGGTGCTGGATGCGGGTGAGGTGCGGCTGGCGCATGATCTGCTGGCCGCCCATGCACCGGGGCTGACCCTGGGCATCCTGATCGAAACCGCCGAGGGGCTGGAGAATGCGCATACGATCCTGACGGCCAGCAACCGCATCGCATTCGCCATGTTCGGCGGCGTCGATCTGGCCGCCGATCTGGGTGTCGCGGTGGCGCACGAGCCACTGCTTTATGCCCGCTCGCGGCTGGTCCACGCGGCGGCGCGGGCGGGGGTGGATGTGCTGGACGTGCCTTGCCTGGCGTTTCGCGATACCGCCCAGATCGAGGCCGAGGCGCGCGCCGCCCGCGCACTGGGCTTTACCGGCAAGGCCGTGCTGCACCCGGCGGGCATCGCGGCGATCCACGCCGCGTTTCAACCCGATGCACAAGACATTGCCCGTGCCCGCGCCATCATTGCCGCCTATCGTGCCAGCCCGAACGGGTTGGCGAAACTCGACGGCAAACTGGTGGAGAAACCTGTTGTTCGGGCCGCCGAACGCCTGCTGGCAGCCCTCAAGGAGTAGATGATGACCCGAACCGCCGTCGAAATCGCGCCGAACCGCTTTCGTGAACGCTTTGGCCGCTATTACGAAGATTTCGAGGTGGGCCATATCTATGAGCATCGCCCCGGGCGCACGATCAGCGAGACGGACAATACCTGGTTCACGCTGCTGACGATGAACACCCATCCGCTGCATTTCGATGCCGCCTATGCCGCGCAGTCCGAGTTTGGCCGGGTGATCGTCTGTTCGCCCTTGACGGTGGCGATCATGGTCGGGCAATCGGTCACGGATGTCAGCCAGAAGGCGATTGCCAATCTGGGCTGGACCAATATTCGCATGACTGCGCCGGTCTTTGTCGGCGACACGCTGACCAGCGAATCCGAAGTGATGGCGAAACGCGAATCCCGCTCGCGCCCGGATGCGGGGATCGTGACCGTGGTGACGCGCGGGTTCAAGCAGGACGGCACGCTGGTCTGCGATTTCGAACGCACCATCCTGGTGGCAAGGATCGGGCATCCGCTGGAAGCCAAGGCCAATTATTAGAAAAAGGGGGGGGCGCAGATGACCGCAATGTCCGAAGACGACACGATGATCCTAGATGCCATCGGCAAATGGCTGGACCGCGACGTGCGCCCGCATGTGCTGGCGCTGGAACACGCTGACGAATACCCCGCCGCGATGGTGGACCAGATGCGCGACATGGGCCTGTTCGGCGCGACGATCCCGGTGGAATATGGCGGTCTGGGCCTGTCGGCCACCACCTATGCGCGGATTGTCGAAACGATCGCGGGCGTCTGGATGTCACTGACCGGGATATTCAACAGCCATCTGATCATGGCCGCCTGCGTGGCGCGCACGGGCACGCAGGCGCAAAAGGAGTATTATCTGCCGCGATTTGCCAGCGGCGAAATCCGTGGCGGGCTGGCGCTGACCGAACCCGACGCCGGCACCGATCTGCAAGCCATCCGCACCCGCGCCCGCCGCGATGGCAACGGCTATGTCATCAACGGCACCAAGACATGGATCTCAAACGGCATTCACGGCACCTGCTTTGCCCTGCTGGTCAAGACCGACCCCGATGCCAGCCCCCGCCACAAGGGCATGAGCATGTTCATCGCCCGCAAGACCGACGGGTTCCGGGTGTCCAAGAAGCTGGAAAAGATGGGCTACAAGGGGATCGACAGCGCCGAGTTGATCTTTGAGGATTACCGGATCAGCGCCGATGACCTGTTGGGTGGCGAGGAAGGGCGCGGGATGCAGGCGGCCCTGGGCGGGCTGGAACTGGGCCGGATCAACATTGCTGCGCGGGGTTGCGGGCTGGCCAATGCGGCCCTGATGGACAGCGTGAAATACGCCCAGATCCGCAAGACATTCGGCAAGCCGATCGGCGAACATCAGGCGATCCAGTTGAAGCTGGGCGAAATGGCGACCAAGGTGCAGGCGGCGCGTCTGCTGACCTATGACGCTGCCCGCGCCTATGACAGCGGCCAGCGTTGCGACATGGAGGCCGGGATGGCCAAGTATTTCGCCAGCGAGGCGGCGGTGGAGAATGCGCTGGACGCGATGCGGATTCATGGTGGTTATGGCTATTCCAAGGAATACCATATCGAACGCTATTTCCGCGACGCGCCGCTGATGTGCATCGGCGAGGGCACCAATGAAATTCAGCGCATCATCATCGCCAAGCAGATGATCGAACGGAACCCGGCATGACACTGCCCCTGGCCGGTGTGCGGATCCTGGCGGTAGAACAATACGGCGCCGGACCGTGGGCCAGCATGTACCTGTCCGATCTGGGGGCCGAGGTCATCAAGATCGAAGACCCCGGCACCGGCGATTTCTCTCGTGCCAGCGGCCCGCATTTTCTGGGCTCGGCCGACAGCCTGTTCTTTCAGACCTTCAATCTGGGCAAGAAATCGGTGGCGCTGGATATTCGCCGGCCTGCCGGGGCTGCTGTCCTGCGCCAGTTGGCAACGACAGCCGATGCCGTGCTGAACAACCTGCGCGGCGACATGCCGGACAAGCTGGGCCTGACCCACGCCGCGCTGGCCCCGGTCAACCCGCGTCTGGTCTGCGCGCATCTGTCAGGCTATGGCCGCAGCGGCCCCCGCGCCGCCTGGCCCGCATTCGACTATCTGATGCAGGCCGAGGCCGGGTTCATGGATCTGACCGGAGAGCCCGGCGCGCCGCCGACCCGGATGGGCCTGTCGATCGTCGACTATATGACCGGGGTCACCTGCGCCCTTGCGCTGACGGCGGCGTTGTATGGCGCGCTGAAAACCGGGCAGGGGCGGGATGTGGATGTGTCGCTGTATGATGTGGCGATCCATCAGCTCAGCTATCCGGCGACCTGGTATCTGAACCAGAACGATGCCGTGCAACGGCGGCCCCGGGCCGGGCACCCCGCCGTGGTGCCCTGCGAAACGTTCCCGACCGCAGACGGCCAGATCTTCATCATGTGCGTGCTGCCCAAGTTCTGGGAGGCGCTGTGTACCCTGACCGGCCTGCCCGACCTGCCCGCCGACCCGCGCTTTGCCACCCCACAGGCCCGGTTCGATCACCGTGATACGCTGGCGGCGATCCTGGATGGTGCGCTGAAAGCGCACCCTACGGCGCGCTGGATGGCGCTGTTTGCCGGGCGGGTACCGGCCGCCCCGGTGCTCAGCCTGCCGGAGGCGCTCGACAACCCCTATCTGGCCGCCGTGGGCGGCATTGCCGCGCCGGGCCATCCGCTGCGCCCCGATATGCGCACGCTGGCCAGCCCGATCCGGCTGGACGGCCAGCGCGCCGTCGCACGACCGGGCCCGACGCTTGGCGCCGATACCGGGGCGGTGCTGGAACAGGCCGGGTTTGACGCTGCGGCACGGGCGGCGTTGGCGGCAGATGGCATCATCGGGGGGCAATGGTGAAACTTGCGGGCCTGCGCGTGCTGGACTTGTCGCAGTTTCTGCCCGGGCCGATGGCGACGCAGATGCTGGCCGATCACGGAGCCGAGGTGATCAAGATCGAACCGCCCGCCGGCGAGCCGGTGCGCAATGTCGGCTATCGCCAGAACGGGCAAAGCGTGTGGTTCCGCAACACCCATCGCGGCAAGAAATCGGTGGTGCTGAACCTGAAGGATGCCGCCGACCGGGCCGTGTTCCTGACCCTTGCCGCCACGGCCGATGTGGTGGTCGAGGCGTTTCGCCCCGGCGTGGTCGACCGGCTGGGCGTGGGCTATGGCGCTGTGCGCGCGGTCAATCCCGGCATCGTCTATGCCAGCATCTCGGCCTTTGGCCAGACCGGCCCGCTGCGCGATCTGCCCGCGCACGATCTGGCGATCGAGGCGCTGGCCGGTGTGGTCAGCCTGAACCTGGGCAGCGACGGCCAGCCCGCCAACCCCCATATGCCGGTGGCCGATATTGCCGGGGCCATGGCGGCGCTGGCAGGGATTCTGATGGCGCTGTACCGCCGCACCCAGACCGGTCTGGGTGACCATATCGACATCTCGATGCAGGATGCGACGATGGCCTGGCTGCCCAATGTGACGGGCGCGGTCTTTGCCGAAGGCCGCGCGCCGGTGGTCAAGCACGAGCGCGGCTTTGGCGGCTATGCCTTTTATCAGACCTATGCCTGTCAGGATGGCCGCCATGTCGCGCTGGGCGGGGTGGAACACAAGTTCGTCCATGCGTTTCTGCATGCGGTGGACCGCGCCGACCTGATCCCCGCCGCCTGTGGCCCGAACGGCCCCGGCCAGGCGCCGGTGATCGCCGCCCTGCGCGCCCTGTTCCTGACCCGGACCCGCGATGACTGGGTCGCCTGGGCGGCTGGCAAGGACCTGGCCTTTGCGCCCGTGCTTGACCTGCACGAGGCCTGGCACCAACCGCAGGTTGCCGCACGCGGAATGCTGGTCCGCGATGCGGCCGGCAGCCCGCATATCGGCAATCCGGTGCGGTTCGCGGCGGAACCGGCAGAACCGGACCTGCATCTGCCCGAACTGGGCCAGCACAACGGCCGGGTTTAGCCAGCCGCCTGCCCGGCAGCCTCCCACGCGGCGAATTCGGGCGCGCATTTGCGGCGCAGGCGCTGCTCGACCTCGGCCGACAGGCGCACCTCGCGCAGGGGCGACACGTTCAGGCGCGGCAGGGTCAGCGTCACGCGCAGGCGGGTTTCGAGAAATCCGATCAGGCGTGGCTGGTCTTCGTATTGGAACAGATGGGTGACGCCGATGCGGCCTTCGGCATCGGCCAGAAACTTGGCCTGGCTGCCGACGGCCGCAAAGCCGGCCGGCTTGCCCTTGGCATATTCGCTGACGAAATCGTCAAAGCTGACGTCGCGGGTCGAGTTGGCGTGCCCGGCCAGATCATCGCGTGAGCGGTAGCGATACCAACTGGACAGCCAGTCGATCGGGTTGCGCACCACCGCCATCGTCTGGGGCGCGGTGCCTGCGGTCATCAGGAACGGCTCGATGAAACGGCGATAGCGGTAGTGCGGGCAATGCTTGAGAATCGGCGGGTCGCGGATCACCATCGTGGCGCGCGGGGCCAGCGCCCCTTCGATGGCGGTGGTGCCGGTCTTTGGCACCGCAAGGAAAACCAGATTTTCCTTACCGAACACAAGCACTTGGCCACTCCTTGGTCGCCATGGAACCGACAGCCGCCACGGCGTGTTGTTTTGTCAACGCTTCCTTAACCAATCGCCGCGCAATCTGCACTTCATAAGATTTGACTTGAAACGTTCGCGCTTTGATCTCATGAAGGCGAGAACAAGAGGTGAACGAAGCAGCGATTGCCGCCCGGACAGGGGCGTGGAATAAGGGAACCAAACCAATGGCACTGGCAGAAGTCTTTCCGATGACCGACAAGAAAACCGCCGACAAGCAGAAGGCGCTGGAAAGCGCGCTGGCCCAGATCGAACGTCAGTTCGGCAAGGGTTCGATCATGAAGCTGGGCGGTATCAACCCGATCCCCGAGATCGAGGCCGTGTCGACCGGGTCGCTGGGGCTGGACATCGCGCTGGGCATCGGCGGCCTGCCGCGCGGGCGGATCATCGAGATTTATGGGCCGGAATCGTCGGGCAAGACCACGCTGACGCTGCATGTCGTGGCCGAGGCGCAGAAATTGGGCGGTATCTGTGCGTTTGTCGATGCCGAACACGCGCTGGACCCGCTGTATGCGCGCAAACTGGGCGTGAACCTGGACGAATTGCTGATTTCGCAGCCCGATACCGGCGAGCAGGGGCTGGAGATTGTCGATACGCTGGTGCGATCCGGCGCGGTGTCGCTGGTGGTAATCGATTCGGTCGCGGCCCTGACCCCGAAAAGCGAGCTTGAAGGCGATATGGGCGACAGCTCGGTCGGCGTGCATGCACGGCTGATGAGCCAGGCGATGCGCAAGCTGACCGGGTCGATCAGCCGCAGCAACTGCATGGTCATCTTCATCAACCAGATCCGGATGAAGATCGGCGTGATGTTCGGTTCGCCCGAAACGACGACCGGCGGCAATGCGCTGAAATTCTATGCCTCGGTGCGACTGGACATCCGCCGCATCGGCGCGATCAAGGACCGTGACGAGGTGGTGGGCAACTCGACCCGGGTGAAGGTGGTCAAGAACAAGGTCGCCCCGCCGTTCAAGGAGGTGGAGTTCGACATCATGTATGGCGAAGGCATCTCGAAAATGGGCGAGGTGATCGACCTGGGGGTCAAGGCCGGCGTGGTGGAAAAATCCGGTTCCTGGTTCAGCTATGGCGACGAACGCATCGGCCAGGGCCGCGAGAACGCCAAGCAGTTCCTGCGCGACCATCCGGCCACAGCGCTGGAGATCGAAGAAAAGATCCGCTCGGCGCATGGGCTGGATTTGTCGTCCAAATCCGAATCGGAGGCGGTCACCGAGATGTAGTGTGCGGGTGCCCCGAGCAGGGCCACCGTTTTCCTGAAGGCGTGAAAGCATCGGCCCTTGTCGCAGCACGGGTGCGGAGCTAAGCCTTGCGCCGCTTGCGCAGCCTTCAAGGATCGCCCGATGACCAGCCTTGCCGATATCCGCACCACCTTCCTCGACTATTTCGGCCGCAATGGACACCAGATCGTCGCCTCTTCGCCCTTGGTGCCGCGCAACGATCCCACGCTGATGTTCGCCAATTCCGGCATGGTGCAGTTCAAGAACTGCTTTACCGGGCTGGAAAAGCGCGACTATACCCGTGCCACCACCGCGCAGAAATGCGTGCGTGCGGGCGGCAAGCACAATGATCTGGAAAATGTCGGCTATACTGCGCGGCACCACACGTTCTTTGAAATGCTGGGTAATTTCAGCTTTGGCGACTATTTCAAGGATGACGCCATCGCCTATTCCTGGAATCTGCTGACCGGCGATTTCGGCATCGACCCGGGCAAGTTGTGCGTGACCGTCTATCATACCGATGACGAGGCGGCGTTGATCTGGAAAAAGGTGGCGGGTCTGCCCGATCACCGGATCATCCGCATTCCGACCGACGCCAATTTCTGGCGCATGGGCCCGACCGGCCCCTGTGGCCCCTGCACCGAGATCTTTTACGACCACGGCGACCAGATCTGGGGTGGCCCGCCCGGCAGTGCCGACGAGGATGGCGACCGGTTCATCGAAATCTGGAACAACGTGTTCATGCAGAACGAGCAGTTCGCCGATGGCACCCTGCGCCCGCTGGACATGCAGTCGATCGACACCGGCATGGGTCTGGAACGGATCGGCGCGCTCTTGCAGGGCAAGCACGACAACTACGACACCGACCTGATGCGCGCCCTGATCGAGGCGTCCGCCCACGCCACGGGCGCAGACCCCGACGGACCCGGTAAAATGCATCACCGCGTCATCGCCGATCATCTGCGCTCGACATCCTTCCTGATCGCCGACGGGGTGATGCCGTCGAACGAAGGGCGCGGCTATGTGCTGCGCCGGATCATGCGCCGTGCGATGCGCCATGCGCATATGCTGGGGGCCAATGACCCGGTGATGTACCGACTGGTCCCGGCGCTGGTGCAGCAGATGGGTGCGGCCTATCCAGAACTGAGCCGGGCGCAAGCGTTGATTGCCCAGACCTTGCAGCTGGAGGAGACGCGGTTCCGCACCACGCTGGACCGGGGCTTGCACCTTCTGGACGATGAACTGGCGCGGCTTCCCTCCGGTGCGGCGTTGCCGGGTGCGGCGGCGTTCCGGCTGTACGACACGTTCGGCTTCCCGCTCGATCTGACCCAGGATGCGCTGCGCGAACGGGGTCTGGCGGTGGATGTGGTCGGCTTTGACGCCGCGATGGCGGCGCAAAAAGCCAAGGCGCGGGCCAGTTGGTCCGGCACCGGCGAGGCGACGGATGCCACGATCTGGTTCGAACTGGCGCAAAGCCAGGGAGTGACCGAGTTTCTGGGCTATGACACCGAACTGGCCGAAGGTCAGGTGCTGGCGCTGGTCACCGCCGGGGCCGAGGTGGTGGAGGCTGCGGGTGCGGTGCAGGTGGTGCTGAACCAGACGCCGTTCTATGCCGAATCGGGCGGCCAGGTCGGTGATACCGGCTGGCTGCGTACCGATACCGGCTTGGCCGAGATCACCGATACCCGCAAGTCGGCGGGCGTGGTCATCCATGTCGCCCAGGTCCGCGAAGGCGTGCTGCGGCGCGGTCAGGCGGCGCGGCTGGAGGTGGACCATGCCCGGCGCGGGGCGATCCGGGCCAACCACTCGGCCACGCATCTGCTGCACGAGGCGCTGCGGCTGGCGCTTGGCGATCATGTCGCGCAGCGCGGATCGTTGAACGCGGCGGACCGGCTGCGGTTCGATTTCTCCCACGGCGCGGCGATGAGCGTGGGCGATCTGGCGCGGGTCGAGGCCGAGGTGAACAGCTATATCCGCCAGAACACCCCCGTCGACACCCGGATCATGACCCCCGACGACGCCCGCGCCATCGGTGCGCAGGCCTTGTTTGGCGAAAAGTATGGCGACGAGGTGCGCGTCGTCTTCATGGGCGCGCGGGCCGGATCGGGCAAGGGTGCCGACCGGGCGACCTATTCGCTGGAGCTGTGCGGCGGCACTCATGTCAGCCGTACCGGCGATATCGGTGCGTTCGTGCTGCTGGGCGACAGCGCGTCCAGCGCCGGGGTGCGCCGGATCGAGGCGCTGACCGGGCAGACCGCTTTGGCGCATCTGCGCAGCCAGGACGCGCGGTTGGCCGAGGTCGCCGCCGCAGTCAAGGCCCCGGTGGGCGAGGCCGTGGAGCGGGTGCGCGCGCTGGTGGACGAACGCCGCGCATTGTCCGCCGAATTGGCGCAGTTGCGGCGTGACCTGGCGCTGTCGGGCGGTGCCAGGGCGGATGACAAGCCAAGGGATATCAATGGTATCGCGTTCAAGGCGCATGTCTTGCAGGGCGTGACGGGCAAGGATCTGCCTGCCCTGATCGACACGATGAAGGCCGGGATCGGGTCTGGCGCGATTCTGTTGATCGCCGATGCAGACGGCAAGGCGGCGGTCGCTGCGGGCGTCACTGCCGATCTGACCGGGCGGCTGTCGGCGGTCGATCTGCTAAGGGCCGCCGTCACCGCGCTGGGCGGCAAGGGCGGCGGCGGCCGGGCCGATCTGGCACAGGGTGGCGCGGCGAATGCCGACAACGCTCAGGCAGCGATTGCCGCCGCCGAAGCCGTGATCGGGGGGATCTGACATGCCCGGCGCATTCTGGATTGCCCATGTCCGCGTGACCGATCCGGTGCGATACGGCGAATATGCCCGCCGCGCGACGGTGGCCATCACCGATCACGGCGGCGTGTTTCTGGCCCGTGGCGGTGCGTATGTGCAACTGGAAGGGCCCGACAGCCCGCGCAACGTGGTCGCGCGGTTTCCCAGCCTGCAGGCGGCGCAGGACTGCTACCGTTCGGCGGCCTATCAAGAGGCGATGAGCTATGCCAAAGGTGCCGCCGAGCGCGAGTTGGTGATCGTGGAGGCGGCGGAATAGCCTTGGCAGGTGCGCAAGATGCGCACCCTACGCGTAGGGTGCGCATCTTGCGCACCGTTATCGCGCGCTATGACGCGGCCCTGGTCTGTCGCTTGCGCTCGTGCGGGTCCAGGTGGCGTTTGCGCAGACGGATCGCCAGCGGCGTGACCTCGACCAACTCATCGTCGTCGATATAGGAAATCGCCTGTTCCAGCGACATGATCACCGGCGGGGTCAGGCGCACCGCCTCGTCGGTGCCGGATGCGCGCACGTTGGTCAATTTCTTGCCCTTCAGCGGGTTGACCTCCAGGTCGTTGTCCCGCGAATGTTCGCCGATGATCATGCCTTCGTAGACCGGGTCCTGCGGGATGATGAACATGCGGCCGCGCTCCTCCAGGTTCCACAGCGCATAAGCGACGGCAGTGCCGTTTTCCATGCTGATCAGCACGCCCTGACGGCGGCCCTCGATCGGCCCCTTGTGCGGCGTCCAGCCGTGAAACAGCCGGTTCAGCACGCCGGACCCGCGCGTATCGGTCAGAAATTCGCCCTGATAGCCGATCAAGCCGCGTGACGGCACATGCGCGATGATCCGCGTCTTGCCGGCACCTGCGGGCTTCATCTCGACCAGTTCGCCCTTGCGCGGGCCGGTCAGCTTTTCGACTACGGCGCCGGTATAGTCGTCATCGACGTCGATGGTCACTTCCTCGACCGGCTCCAGCCGGATGCCGTCTTCGTCGCGGAACAGCACGCGGGGGCGGCTGATCG
>Ga0105049_10010432_pt1 | contig 10664 bp, 10 predicted proteins | sample MAT06_FD_78087 | JGI IMG/M metagenome (GOLD analysis project Ga0105049, IMG submission 78087) | Freshwater microbial communities from Lake Fryxell liftoff mats and glacier meltwater in Antarctica - MAT-06 | ecosystem: Environmental > Aquatic > Freshwater > Ice > Liftoff microbial mat | place... | reverse complement strand
TGCTGAAATGCTGATGTGCTGAAATGCTGATGTGCTGAAATGCTGATGTGCTGAAATGCTGATTGGCTGGCGCGGACGGCGGTGCTTGGGAGCGGAGCGGTTGGTGCGGGCGAAGTTGGCCGATCGATAAGCCCCGAATGGGCTGGCAACGTTCGTCGTAAAGTCGAGCAGTACAACAGTCTTAGAGTCCAACAGTCTTAGAGTCCAATAGTCTTCCAGTCTAGCAGTCCGGCCATCCACCTGCCCACCAGCCCAGCAGCTAACGAACATCAGTTAGGGTGTTTGTGTCTTGCCATTGTATATTTCCCGCACCTGCCCATCTTGTTATGAAACCAAGACGTCTCAAATTCCTTCTGGCCTCCATCGCAGGAGCCCTTGTATTGCTACTCTCCGTAGCCTATCGTCCCGCCAAATCCAATGAGCGTTACCACTCGGAAGGCGACCTCACCCGCATGCTCAATGGCACCGATCTCCCTGTGGGGGATAATGGCGTATTTATTGGCTCCGGAAAATGTGCTGGGTGTCATGGCATCGACAATGCCGCCGTGCCAATTGCCAATCTGACCACCGAAGGCGTTCATGTGAGTCCGGCCGAAAACTGGCGTGCTACCATGATGGCCAACTCCGCGAAGGATCCATTCTGGAGAGCCAAGGTGGCTCATGAAACGACTATCAACCCAGGCCACGCTCAAGAGCTTGTCAACAAATGCACTTCTTGCCATGCTCCGGTTGGACATTTCACCGCGATTCACAATGGTCAGGAAAACTATTCCATGGAAGAGCTTGAGGTGGATTCCCTTGCACTGGATGGCGTGAATTGTGGCGCATGTCACCAGCAGCGTATGGAAAGTTTAGGCAACCGATTCTCAGGTGAACTCTCTTTTCATACGGACACCGTGTGGGGACAACTCATTAGCGAAAACCTCGACCCTCCCCTTTTTAATTTCATCATGGCCAATTTCGTGGGATACGATCCTGTGGGCAATGAGAAAGTAGCGAAGTCCGAATTCTGCGCGGGCTGCCACTCGTTGATCACTCAAAGCGTTGATCTGGAAGGGGAATTCACCGGAACTGATTTCGTGGAGCAAGCCACCTATCACGAATGGCTCAACTCATCCTTCGCTTCTGAAGGTGCACTCAACAAGGAATGTCAAGGCTGCCACATGCCTCGCTTGGATGAACCCATAATCATCGCTTCAGGCTACAATTTTATTCCAGCGCGCGAACCTTTCGGTCAGCACTGGCTAGTAGGTGGAAATACCTTCATGCTCGAATTGATGAGAAACCGCATCCCTGAACTCGGAATCACGGCCACAGAACAAAATTTTGATACAGTGATCGAACGTTCACTCGATCTTCTTCAAAATGAAACTGCCACACTTACACTGGAAACAGACGATATCGATGGTGATACCGCGAAGTACACGTTGAAAATTACGAACCTCGCCGGACACAAATTCCCCAGTGGATATCCGGCTCGCAGAGCGTATGTGGAGTTTACCGTGACGGATGCCGACGGAACAAGCGTCTTCCACAGCGGCGCGATGAACAGCCAATATGAAGTGTTTGGAAATGATGAGGTGTATGAACCGCACTACGATTTAATCACCGCAGAAGATCAGGTGCAGATTTACGAAATGGTAATGGGCGATGTGAATGGTAATCCGACCACTGTGCTTGAGCGCGCTTACACGATGCTGAAAGACAATCGTCTGGTGCCTCTTGGATTTACCCTCGACCACGCAGCTTACGACACCACTCAGATTGTAGGCGCTGCGCTGACCGATGCCAATTTCAACTTCGTAAATGGAGAGGAAGGATCTGGTACTGATGAGATCCGCTTCCACATTCCCGTGGCGGGTGTGAATGGCACTGTGACTGTCACTGCGCGCTTGATGTACCAATCGGTTCCACCGAAATGGAACGAAGAAATGTTTGCCATCGATAATCCCGTGATCAATGCCTTCGAACAGATGTACTGGGAAGAAGGTGCCGATCCCGTGCAGGTGGCCGCCATTTCAACTACCTCTACTTTGGTGGGTATAGAAGAGCGAACCGATGGATTGACCATTGGCCCGAACCCCACGATTGACGGCCGCATCAACATCTCACATCACACCGAAATGATCCGTGAAATTGCGGTGTACGACATGCGCGGAAAACTTATTCAACGCAATCCATTCCGCAAGACCTCGGGCACCCTTCAATTGCCTGATGCCACTGGCACTTACCTGCTTGAAATCACTACTGATTCGGGCAAAGCAGTGCGGAAGGTATTGCGGAAGTAAGCGCAGTTTCTAGAGCAACTCGTTGGCGATGTTAGCCAACTCTGAGCGCTCTCCACGTTCGAGGGTGACGTGACAGTAAATATCCTGTCCCTTCAATCGCTCGATCACATAGGACAGTCCATTCGATTGCTCATCGAGGTATGGTGTATCAATCTGACGCACGTCACCGGTGAGAATGATTTTCGTGTTTTCTCCAGCACGTGTAATGATCGTTTTCACTTCATGCGGTGTTAGATTCTGCGCTTCATCTACAATGAATATGCAGTTAGATAAACTTCTTCCGCGGATAAATGCAAGTGCTGTAATCGTGATTTTTCCCTGAGCCTGCATCTCATCGATCGCTTTGCGTTTGCGCTCGTGATCTCCGAATTGATTTTTGATAAAATTAAGGTTGTCCCACAGAGGCTGCATATACGGATTCACTTTTTCATTCGCATCTCCCGGAAGAAATCCGATATCGCGGTTCGACAACGGAACAATCGGACGGGCAAGAATGAGCTGGTCATAACTGTTCTTCAACTCAAGAGAACCCGCAAGCGCTAGCAAGGTCTTTCCTGTTCCGGCCACCCCGGAAATAGTCACCAATTTGATGTCCGGATTTAAGATCGCATGCAGCGCAAATGCCTGTTCCGCATTCTTTGGCTTGATGCCATAGGCATAGGTTTTATCCACGCGCTGTATGGTCTTCTCTTTTCCATTATAGAATGCAAGTGCACTCGACGAATGGTTTTTTAAGATGTAATAGTGGTTGCTCAGTTTTTCCTTGCCAAGTGGAGTCAGCTTTTTCGATTCTCCATCCTGGTAAAGTTTGCGGATAAATTCGCTGTCCACATCTTCCACAGTGGTCATCCCACTGTACATCATGTGCGAATCCTTCACCTTGCCGGTTTTGTAATCCTCGGCTGGAATTTCCAGCGCCTTCGCTTTGATCCGAAGGTTGATGTCCTTCGTTACCATAATCACTTTCGCTGCCTTTTCTTCATGCTGAAGTTGAATGGCTGCATTCAGAATCTTGTGGTCGTTTTTCTTCGCATCAAAAATCCGCTCGGCATCCTTTGGAATTTCATCAGATGTATTGAGTACAATTTTGAGCTTGCCTTTGCTTTGATTCTCGAGCGGAATCCACGCATTGAGCGTGTGCGCTTCAGAAAGCCGATCGATGATTCGGATTGATTCTCTTGCTTCGAAATTCTTTGTGTCGTTACCCACTTTAAACTTGTCGAGTTCTTCCAACACTGTTATGGGAATAGCGATGTAGTTGTCTTCAAAACTGTTGATACAGTTGTGGTCGTGAAGCAGCACTGAGGTATCCAGCACATAAATCTTCCTTGCTTTACGCGGTGCAGCCATGATCTAAAAATAAGTTTAGGTTACTTCGTATGGTGTCCTTAGCGGCGGACTCACGTTGGCTTCCACCATTGTTCGGACTAGACGAATGTATCCGACTCATTCACCACATGAACATGACTATGCCGGAGTTTTCAACCGCACACCCTCTGAAAACCAAAGGTTAATTCGTTGACCATGAACTAACATGAAAGCCACATTGTGAAGAGCGAATGCTCAGCGGCAGTTTTAACTGAAACGACAAGTAAAAGCGAGAGGGTTGCGCTTATTCCCCCACGAACAATTCAATCAGTCCCGGAGGTGAGGCTACGCGTATTTCCTTTTTGTCGTGATCAATACCCAAGATGAATTCATCTTGCATAGGAAGAAGAATCATCGCTTTGGGATGCCGTATTTCAAGTTGAGGATTGCCCGCTAACTCCAGCACCTGATGGAGATCACCTAATTCGCCATGCTCTTGGTCGATCACACGATATCCTTGTAACTCTTTCAACTCCCTGCGCAAATCATCCCCTTCGGTGAGAACGTCCTGATCCACATACACTTTTGATTTGAGCAGCAAGCGCGCTGTCTCTTCATCGTTCACTCCTTCGAGTTTTACCTTCGCACTGTTCCGTGTTTTTTGCTCGAGCAATTCGATGCGATACGGAATCATTTCTCCCGCGCGTTCGAGAAAGAAAAATTCGATATCGGCGTAGTCGGAAGGCTTCGAGGTATCGAGAAAGATGGTGAGTTCGCCGCGAAATCCGTGCAACTTGGTGACCTGTCCAATCAGGTGAATATTCTCTGGTATCATGCTCAAAATTTGAGGGTGCAAGATGCAACTCTTAATCGTTACGTCCCTTCATCTTTTCTGCAAATGTCCAACCGATTACCCGCGCGCGCTGTTTCACCTCCTCTGCCTTTTCTCCCAAGAACAACTCATCCACTGTGCTTTCAAACAAACTCAGCCACCGGTCGAAATGGGATTTGTTGATCGGCAAATGCGCATGTTTGTCGAATACGTTGGTGGAATAGCCGGCTTCGCCTAGGGCCACAAAGGCCCAAAACGCAACCATTTTCGGTTTGTGATGGACAAAATCGATACCGTCAAAATGAGGCGAAAGCAAGTCATCACTCAACGCCCGATCGTAGAATTGATCCACTAATCGCGTTAGGTCTTCTCGATCGAGAATATCGTTTTTCTCAGACATCAGGACTTTTTCAATCGATACACCACACCCAGATGTGCGCCGATATAAGGCTGGCGAAAATTCCAATTGCCCAAAACGGAAAGGTTGATTCCCACCGATTCGCTGACCAGCACGCCCACTTCGGCCTGAGCAGGCACTCCTATTGTGGTGGCGGCAAAATATTCAAAGCTCTCCTTGTCTTGCGGTTTTTCATCGCAATACATCCTCACATTCACGCCCATTCCGATTGCGCCGCTCACGTACCAATGACGTCCGCCCCATCCATCGCCCCACATGATGCCAAATTCTGCAATACGATTTTTATAGGCAAAACAACTGTCATCAGGCGCCTCAATGAGTTCTTGAGAATACATCACTCGCATCTGAGTAAGTAACGTCTCACCATGAAAGGCATAGCTCACCCCCGCTTGCCAGGAGATATTGTCGGCGGTATTCGCCCCACCGCTCACGCTCATCCAGCGTTTATCCGTCAATGGATTCACCGTGTACTGAGCAGAAAGGGAAGTGATCACGGTAGTAAAAAGCAGGATTAATGGAACTATTCTCATTCTTTGGCTGAAATTCGCTCCGGTGGAACGGGGTTGGACGTCGCAAATTGGCAGGGAATTCAGAATCTTTGCCGTTTCGGTCGCAAAGGTTATCCACAAGAGACGAGGGGCTAGGGGCAAGGGTCGAGGGGCTAGAGCAAAAAAAACTCCTTCACTATTGTCCATCTCGAAAAACAGACTATCTTCGCACCCCTTAAAAACAATTGTTAACAGGGTTTCGAACCCACCAAACAATCTAACATGTCAGTAAAACTTCGCCTTCAAAGGCACGGTAAGAAAGGCAAACCTTTCTTCCACATCGTAGCAGCAGACGCCCGTTCACCCCGTGACGGTAAGTACATTGAGCGGATCGGCAGCTACAATCCAAACACTAACCCAGCGACAATCGTCCTCGACAACGCCAAGGCTCTTACTTGGTTGGAGAACGGTGCTCAGCCTTCAGAAACCGCTCGCGCGATTCTGAGCTACACAGGAGTTTTGTTCCGTCTTCATCTCCAGAAAGGGGTGAAAAAAGGTGCACTTTCTCAGGAAGCCGCCGATGCTCGCTTCGAATCATGGGCTGCTGATAAGGCAGGCAAGATTCAAGCAAAGCGCGAGCGTCTTTCAATGAGCTCCGACGACCAGAAGAAAGCACAGTTGAAGCACGAAAAAGAAGTGAACGAAGCCCGTATAAAGGCTATCATCGCTTCTCAGACCGTTGCTGCTCCTGCTGAAGAAGAAGCACCAGCAGCACCAGCAGCCCCAGCGGCTAAAGAAGCTCCAGCAGCCGAGCCAACTGTTGAAGAGACTCCTATTGCAGAAGCGCCAGTCGCAGAAGCGCCTGTTACCGAGCCAACTGTTGAAGAGACTCCTATTGCAGAAGCGCCGGTTGCAGAAGCGCCAGTAGCCGAGCCAACTGTTGAAGAGACTCCTATTGCAGAAGCGCCAGTTGCAGAAGCTCCAGTAGCCGAGCCAACTGTTGAAGAGACTCCTATTGCAGAAGCGCCTGTAGCCGAAGCTCCAGTAGCAGAAGCAAATGCTGCTGCAGAAGAAGCCCCAAGCGCTGAAGCGCCCGCAGAATCCTAAGATTTAAAAAGCCTATTATAGAAAACCACCCTCATCGGGTGGTTTTTTTTTGCCCCAACACACACACCTTCCCTCACATTCCTCTATTTTTCAAGCCAGCAGTTCTACAGTCCAAAAGTCTACCGGTCCAATAGGCAAACAGTCCAATAGTCTTCCCTTTTCACATTCTTACCTTCGCCCCTATGAACCGTCGCCGTTTCCTCCACTCCGCCTCTCTGGCTCTTCCAGGCTGGCTGCTGTTTACTTCCCTCATGGAAAGTTGTAAAGAAAAAGATTGGATGAACGACCCCACATTTACCGGCAGCGTAGCCATTATCGGCGCCGGTGCATCCGGACTCTATGCCGCCCATCTTCTCCACCAACGAGGAATTGATGTGCGCATCTTTGAAGCCTCTGATCGTTGGGGCGGACGTATTCGCCCCCTCACGGGATTTTCCGATTTCCCCGTAGAATTGGGAGCAGAAGAAATTCATGGAAGCAACTCGGTGTTCCATCACATGGTGTCCTCCACCGGTGCGGAATTTGCCAGCGACGACCTTACGGACTATGCCGAATTGGACGGCATTTTGCGTAGCAGTAACTCCTATGAAAATGATTCCGACGTAGCTCAAATGCAGCAACTTATTAGCGATCTGTCCTCCTACTCCGGAGCAGATATTACCGCGCAGGCATACGGACTCGTCAATGGTGTAGCGGAGCGCGTCACCCACTTTTTCAATGCCGAATTGGCCAATGAACGGGGCACATCCAATTCACGCATAGGAATGGCTGGCTTGCGCGAAGAAGCGGACCTGTGGTCGTCAGGCGAAGACAATTACATGCTCCGCAGTCGATCATTGCTCAGCATCTTCGAAGAAGTGCTCGCGGATATTCTACCCAAAATCACCCTTAATACGCCCATCACCAATGTGCAATGGGGCGGCTCCAAAGTTGTGATGACTGCAGAAAATGGAGACGTATTCGAAGCCGATCGAGTCATCCTCACGGTGCCCATCAAAGTGCTGCAAGACCAGTTGATTGAGTTTTCACCGGATCTCCCGGCGACCACGATTCAAGGCATCAATAAGATCGGAATGGATCGCGGTATGAAGGTGATACTGAAGTTCACGTCGCGCTTCTGGGAGGTCAATACGGGAAGCATTTTTACCGCAGGACTCGTACCCGAATATTGGGCAACTGGTGCGGGTGGACGGTCAGTTGAAAACAATCTTCTCACCGGATTTAGTTGCGGAGAAAAAGCAGACACCTTGCACTTGCTGGATATTGACCTGATTCCGACTTTGCTTGCAGAATTGGATGCATTGTATGACGGACAAGCCTCCACATTGTATGCGGATCATTACATAATGGACTGGGGCGATGAACCTTGGATACGCGGGGCCTACTCCTACTCGCGTGTGGGCACAGGTAATGCGCGCAATCTCCTCGCTGTGCCGGTAGCCAACAAACTCTTCTTCGCGGGAGAAGCCACTCACTATCGCGGCCACCACGCATCAGTGCATGGGGCAATGGAAACGGGTCTGCGGGCAGTGCAACAGATTCTCCAATCGTGAATTCCTTTTTTAAAATATCGCTCCTTCTCCTCTCGCTTGGGCTTGTTCCACACACCCATGCCCAACTCAGTCTCTCGGCGGATTACGCGTACCTCAAAGCAGATGAATGGGACGAGGTAATCCGAGTCTACAATTTCTCGCGACCCTGGCAGGAAAATGATCTGCCCTTCCTCACCAGCGGATATTCTGCGCGCATTGGATGGTACTTTCCGGTAAAAAAAAGACAGAGCCTGTTTATTCATCCCGAGGCAGGGTGGACCAGGTGGAGAGCATATGCCGACAATGCCGGCAGCCAAATTCTTCTTCGTATCGATGCATTTTCTATTCAGGCCAACATCAATTTCAATCCGCGCGCGCTCTTTCACGATGTATCCGCCGGACCGCTGGGCACACGTTGGTTGATGCAGATTAGTCCGGGCGTACAGCTCTGGTCGGGCTACCTCGAACACGGCGGAAAAGTGTGGCTCACTGATGAAGAAACCAGTGAAGAATATCGACCGAAAAGCGTCTCCTTCTTTGCCACAGCAGGAGTCGGCTATCGGGCTTGGATGATCGCCGGACAATGGGTGGTGACACCCCGAATAGGCGTTCGCTATTCTCCGCGCAGTGATTTGGAAGACTTACCGGAAGCAGTGATCGGCACCAATCCATTTGGCCTTTCTTCCGAATCTCGTCATGTTTTTGTGGTTACGGGCGGACTAGAATTCACTTGGATTTTCCCTGCCAAGTCATAGGTGAATTTCTTTTATTAACTGAGTCATGTCGCAATAAGAACTGGTTGAGGACTGTTTCTCCCCTTGAACATGCTTCATCTTTGTAACTGATTCAATGCTATGACGCCCAACCCTTCTCTTCTTCTGCTTGTGGTGATCATCGCGATGCACTGGGCTTTTGCTCCGTCAGCGCGTGGACAAGACCTTATTGCCGTGGAAGATTCGATCGCTCTTCATTTTTCCAATCTTAAAGCTTCCCGCGATGATGACCAGCGCACTGAAGAATCATCGCAAATGCGCGCATTCTTTATCGAAGCACTCAACTATTCCGAAACGTTCGATTATCCCTTTTCGAGGGTAGAGATCAGCCGGCTTACCAGTACCGACGGTCGCATGCGCATCATCAACTGGAATCAGCCGATGGAAGATGGATCGTTCAAATACTATGCATTCGTGCTGATGCGCGAGAATATCACTTCCCCATTTACCTGGCTCGAACTCGTGCAACAACCCCGTGAAGTGGACAAGCCCGAAACGAAATTCATGACGCCCGACAAATGGATGGGCGCGTTGTACTACGAGATCATTCCGATGCAAGAGAAGAAAAAGAAACCGGCAGATACGTATGTGCTCATCGGCTGGGATGGCAAAGACAATCTCTCAACGCGAAAGGTGATCGATGCAATTACGATTACGGGTAAAAACAAAATACGTTTGGGTGCTGCCATTTTCGATACACCGAAAGGATTGCGCAAGCGCGTGATCTACGAATACAGTGAGGATGTCTCTTCTTCCGTGCGCTATTACCCCAAAAAGAAATGCATTGTAGTGGATCATCTCTCTCCGAAAAATCCACTGATGGAAGGGGTGTATTCAGAGTACGGTCCGGACGGCACCTATGATCTTTTTCAACTCGAAAAAGGAAAATGGACCTTGATTGAAAACATCGACGTGTCGGAGTTTTCGAAAACGGATGATCGGCCTTACTTAGATCCGAGGGTGAGGCGGTAGTTCGAACTGCATTTTTTTCACCGTGGAGAAAATCTCTACCTACCCACTGACCAATTCGGATGAATCTTTACCTCGGTGGCACCATATCCATAGATGTGATAGGGCGCATCGAGAAACTCACAGTTGGGATAATAGCTCTTTAGCATCTTCCGAATTTCGGCACGGAGCACGCCTTGTCCAACGCCATGAATGAAGATTACCCGTTGAATTTTATGGTCTTCGGCATTACGCAACATCCGTTCGAAATGCTCGAGTTGAATGGCAATGATCTCACTGTTGCTCATCCCTGAATGCATATCGAGCAATTCGTGAATATGCAAATCAACCTCCATCAGGTTGCCCTTCTTGATGGGCACTGAGTCCTTGCGATCCTTGTATATTTTCTTAAAATCCGCAGCGGCTCTTCTGACCGAATCCTGATCCATGTTTCGGTCGATCATATCTCGCATATCGGGCTGCACCTCTTCATAATTGCGATACTCTAAGGCGCGATTCAGGACAGTCACCAATTCACTCACTGGATGCTCGAAGGCGAATCCCGACTCATCTTCCACTAGCGCCCAGCCATCCTTCGGAAAGGACACGATTATTCCACCTCCTGCATCATTGAGAAAACGCACCTGATCGCCCACCTTGAATTCCATGGTTCAAAGATAATTGATGTCTTATCCCCCAAGCCTCGAAAGGGCATCATACATTACCATAGGGTGTAGCCCTATGGATTACAACGCGGCCTCATGATTAAAGGCGGCCATAAGCCATAAGCATTCGAACGCGGCCACATGATGCGACACCACCGCGCCACAACCACGGCGCAACCACGCCAATGCCACGCCGCAACCACGCCACAACCACGGCGCGAGGGGCTTCGCCACCTCGCTCGTGTATTGCGCCCTTTCAGGGCTAGGCGAACATTTCGTGTATGGGTCGAATGGGATGATATGAT
>Ga0105049_10010430_pt1 | contig 10666 bp, 6 predicted proteins | sample MAT06_FD_78087 | JGI IMG/M metagenome (GOLD analysis project Ga0105049, IMG submission 78087) | Freshwater microbial communities from Lake Fryxell liftoff mats and glacier meltwater in Antarctica - MAT-06 | ecosystem: Environmental > Aquatic > Freshwater > Ice > Liftoff microbial mat | place... | reverse complement strand
TGTATTTAAACGGGCCCGCTACAATCCCTTCCAACTGTGCCTTTAGCTCATCCGCTGTCGTAATTGTTTCGGGATGGCTCAATTGCGCGACCAGTTCTGAGCTAGGGAGACGCAAAGCAAAGGCTTCTAGTTGCTCAGCATCACGCCGATAGTGCTGGGGATCACCCTCTAAAGAACGACACAGCGCATTGAATATTGAATCTCGATCGGCTTCGGGGCGGTAACCCTGCATAAAGCGATCGAAGGAAGAGACCACACCAAGGGCATACACAGAGTCATAGTGGAAGTCTTGGTTCACTGAAAGCAGATGCATTTCTACCATCAGTTCATCCACAACTCGACGATAAATCGAGTTAATAGGGCGGGTGTGCAGCGTGTAAAAGCTGCGCTTAGTGTCAGAAACAGTACGGACGTTATTCACGGGAAGCATTGTGGGGATCATACCCCCATTCTCTCGCTTGACGGCAACTTTGCCAAGGACTGTGTGGGAGTTCGTTGTCATAGGTGCAGGGCGATCGGCTCGAAACCCAGACAGAGTAGAAGTGGGTCTACAAATGGGTTTTACCTATTGCCATCAATTTTATGGACTCGTTTTACAGTCCTGTCCCACCTGGGAAATAATGTACTGTCCATATTTGGGGTAAGTTTTGAGCCTCAAAATCCACCCCACGTTTTATGCGAAGGACTAATTGAGATATCTTCCCATCGACGCTTCAGGGCAGGCTAATGCTTCAGAGCAGAATCGGCCGGAATGGATAGTAGCCCATCATCTAAAGTTCTAATTAACCCTTTTTGACGTAATTTACCCATCAGCCGAGTGACTGTGACACGGGTAGAACCGATCGCACTCCCAATTTGGGCATGGGTCAGCGTCCAAGGGAGCGCATAACCATTGTCGATCGGCTCTCCATATTCCTCAATCAGCAGCGTCAGAAAACCCAGAAGCCGATCGATCGTTCGGCGCTGCCCTAAGGTACTAAGCCATAGCAACTTGCGCTGATGCTGATACCGGAAGGCATCCAGCACTTCCCGCCGGAAGTGGGGCCAATTGTCCAAATCGTGCCAATACATCCAGACCACAGCAGTCTGGTCAACATGGGCATAGCTTTGTAGGGTAAACGGAGATTGCGCCACAATTTCAAAGGGCTGACCAGCTCCTACAAACCCCAGAAACGCCTCTTCCTGAGCGATGCGAGGCATTCGAGATGAACTGGTACTGACCTGAGCGCTACCAACAAGCCGCACCGATCCCCGTTGCACCAAATAGAGCAACCCAGATCGAGCGGGAATCTTCTCGTCCTTATTAAAAGTACGGCAACGATAATGCTCTTGCGCCCAATCTATGATTCGCTGCCACGTCAAGAAAGGTCTTGACATTTCTGTGGAAGAAGATACAGAAGAAGATGCTGAGTACATAAGGAGAGGCTCTTAGAATCAATGGGTGCAGAAATGGAGATGCTAGGGAACGCTCCTAGAAGAGCAAACAGATGCAAATCAGTCTTAACTCTCAATAACAGAATCTATCAAATGGCATCTATCAGCAGTGAAAAAGCAATGAGAATTGAATTAATCTGAATCCCTGATTTAGAATCTTTACTAATTTATTGAGGAGCGTGAATTACACAAAATCGACCATTTCGGTTGAGTTTCCATGCTTTTTGCCCAAATGCTTTTGTCAGAATGTCAAGGAAATTCAAGTGAAGAAACGACCAGCTAAGTGAAGTTCTTCTGAGCCACCTGCTCCCTTTTTGGGATGCCTGAAGGGCTACATTGCGGGGATTTTGAGGCTATTTCTGAAAAATGTCGTGCCAGAAAACGTAGGGAAAAAGCATACCCTTCGGGACGCAAGCTACGGTAGATAAGCCGTTGAATTCACTAAATGAATTGACTAAACCATTGCCCGTAACCTGCTTCTCAGATAGGATATCTCGCCCGTATGGCGGTAGAATTTTTTCGGAAATTCAAGTCCAAAGCACATAGTATGCGAATGTCCTTGCCAAGTCTCAAATCAATTAATTTCCATCCCTAACGATCGTGAACTTAACAATCCATAAAATTAGGCTGCTAATTTTACGATCGCGTGTTATTTGATGCTAAAGGTCGAATTTGCTAATCCACGATCTTGAGCAGTAGAAGTGAGGAAGGGTTAACTGGTTTAATTGTGCCCTTCTTAGAATCAGATTCCCTCAGTTAGTTCAAGATTAGTAAAAATCGATCTAATACGCCTTGCTCAAATGGAACAGCATAGGAGCCAGATATCGCTAGACAGACAGCATCGTAGCCATTGTGATTAAAACTACCCCTATTCTGATTGAAAGAAATAGATCTGGTAATCCATCTACAGAGGGGGCTAACAAAGAGGGGCTATGAAAGAGAATGCAACTCTAGTCTCCACGGAGAAAGTGTAATGGCTCGAAATGGGAGATGCCCTAATTGCTCTGGGTGTCACTCCCGTAGATAAAGTTAAAGATATAACGTTCGATTTGTATGTGTCTCAGATCGCACTGAAGCTATTGAAAATATGGCAAGCAGGGCTGTCAATGTGTCTTCGATCGCAGATGCATTGACTGCACTGATTCGGCAACCGTAGAAATACGTCCAACAGAATATCCTTGAATACAAGAATAGCAAATTTTGTCCGGGACTTTTTAGCTTCCGTTGCCAACAAAATGCTATCTGTACGGCTCTCCTGGGTTTTTGTTGATAAGTGTCGCTTATCAGCAAGCATCCTCAACACTCTGGGATTTTTACGGGAGTGAAAAGAGTATCGAGAGATACTCTTTTCACCAACAAGTCGGGAGAGCCAGAGACTTTCACATCAGATACTAGTAGTCTGTCAATCATTAATTGACGGGTAGCTGAAAGCTGGGAGGTTAGTTGGAGTTAAATTTTGAGGGGTCTTCGACCCCTCAAAACTTTCTTAAAAGAACACTAGGACTGTTTCTGAGTTGCAGCGTAGGCTTTGACAAAGCGATCGTCAAATATCTTACTCAAATCAGGTGCCTTGGCCACCAACTTGCTCTGCACCAAAAACTTGCTAATTTCCTGAGCCGCGTAGGAAAGAGAAGTCATATCCTTGCCATCAGCAAATGCCTGGAGATTTTCTTCTAAGGTGAAAATCTTCGTGCCCGCATCGTACTCCTTATACTCAGCCACTGTCACCCCAGCACGCTTGGCCATGATTTCGTAGGCCTTATCCCGGTTGGCTTGCACGTAATCCATGGTAGCAAACCAGGCATTCACCATCGCCTGCACTGCTTGGGGATTGACATCAATAAACTTGCGGCTGAATACTAAATGGTCGGGAATCGCGCCTGGAAAATCCTTAGAAGTGAATAGCGCTTTGCTGCCCGATCGCTTCAAAGCTTGGGTGGTGAAGGGAGCAAACACCCCCACTGCATCCAATTTCCCAGAAGCGAAAGCCGCCGCCGCTGCTCCAGTCTCCAAGGGCGTAAACTGAATATCCGCTGCGGTCAACCCTGCCTTTTGCAAGCCTAGTAACAACAGAAAATGATCCACTGTTCCTTCTTCTGCCGCCACTCTTTTGCCCTTCAAGTCAGCAATGCTGTTGATGCCTTCCCGAACAATAATTTGGTCATTGCCCGTGGAGTTATCGTTCACCAAGACAATTACCTGGTCAGACCCCGCAGCCACAGAACTGATCGTGTCGTTCAAGGTTTGGGTGTTGGCATCCAATTGCCCCGCAGTTAAGGCTTTGATTGAGTCTAAGTAGCCATCAAACCATTTCAAATCCACAATGACCTTGTTAGCGGCAAAGATTTTTTCGTCTTGGGCAACTTGCCAGGGAAACCAACCGGGCCAGGCGCTAAATCCTAACCGCACTGTTGCACTTGGGGCACTTGTCGATGCTGGGGAAGCAGGAGACGCAGCAGTTGGTGAACCAGAGGGGGGAGCTGATGTGGGGGTGCAACTCACCGCCAACATTAAGGTGATGCAAAAAGCAGTTATGTATGACAGAAGCGATCGGCGTTTCATCAGGTCTTCCTCAAAAATAATCTAACTAAATCTGCAAGTTCTCTCTAGTTGTACACGTACCATGCATCAAAAAAGCCCAGAAGATAAACATCAGCCTCTCGACTGCTATCTACCTCCCGGGCTTTTCTCCCGCCGTGTGACCAATTCTGAGGCAACAATCTGGAAAAATAGTCCAGACGTAAACTGATAATTGGCTGCTTCTCTTGGACCAGTCACTGAGGCAACCGCATACCTGAGCCGGAACCCTAGAAGCAAGTTATGAATAGAAAAACTGTAAAAATCTACTTTGTAGAAATCATCTAAGCAGCAGTTCCACTTGATAAGAGTATTGAAAACTACAAATCATGGTTCCATCCTCTGAATCAAAATCCACAGCCCAAACTAATGGCTCTCCTGGATTCTTTTTGATCAGGAGCGTGAATCAACTAAACCAGTAATGCAGCTTGACAGCAGTTTCCGACCAGTTAGGGGGATTGTTTTGAGTTTTGAGTTTTGAGTTCTACTCCCTTACTTCTACCAGCTTGTACTCAGGAGATTTCCGAGAAAGATGTTACCCCTGTAGGGGCGAAGCATACCCTCCGGGAAGCAAGTTACGGCAAATAAGCTTTTGAATTGTCAGAAGGTCACGCCCGGATGCTAAGTGCAAAGCACACGCTCTGCGAACGCCCTTCCGGTGCCTGGTATAAACTTTTCTGGAAATCTCCTGATGACTACGCTTAGACAATCTGCTTGATTTCTGCGAGGAGTTCTGCCATGGAAAGCGAGGTGGGCAGGATGCGGGTGGCGATCGCTTCCACGGCTGGCATTAAGTTCCAGGATTCGCTCGGATTGCGTTGGGGCTGTCCTGCACCATTCGGGATGCAGGTTTGGCTGAGGACGAGAATTGGTGGCTTGGCGGGGAGTTGCTCGATCGCGGACAGGGCCCGTACCAGGGCGGCTACAGAAATGGAGTCAGTGATGGCAGTCGTATCTCGCACACAAATTAACAGCAAATCAGCGCTTTGATGCTGAAGCTGGTGCAAAACTTCAGCCCACGATCGGCCAATCACTGCCGTTAATCCAGCAACTTGCACATATTGAATCAAAGCTTGGAGCCAGTCACTGGATTGCTTCGCCATTGGTGCAACCTTAGCTAAGGTCATAGTGGATAGGTCGATCGCCAGAATTCGAGCCGACTTTTTGAGTCCGGCTGCGATATGCAGGACTTGTAGAACCGATGTTGTGGCATGGGCTGAATTCCCTAGAGTTGCATCGATCGGATCACCTTTTACCCCCAAACAGGGGAAAACCGATAGATTAGGGAACTCATTGGCGGCTTGAGTCATGGCGGTTGTGAGCGTGACCACTGGCAAAGCCGACAACAGAGCCGATTGACTGATCGTTTTGAGCAGGGATGGAGAGTCGGAAAGCTGAGCATCGAGGAGTAAAACGTGGGGCTTCCACACTTGGGCTAGCATCCGGGCTTGATCAATGTCATCGACTTCTAAAATGCGGTGGTGATGGGATCGCAAAAATTGACTCAGGTCAGACCCACACCCTTCACTGTGGTTTGGATAACTGTGGTTTTGGGTGGCTTCTCCAGAACCCAATAGCAAAATGGTCAGGCTGGGTTGGGGTTCTGGTTGAGCAGGGGAGTGAAAGTCCAGCCGTGTTAGGGTCTGTTGCAACGCCTCAGTTTCGATCGGCAAGCTGAGGAAGTCATCCGCTTGGTTTCTCAGGGCCTGATTTCGTTCGGCTTTGGCTGCGGTCATCACAACGGGAATGTGGCGCGTCTCTGCGTCGGATTTCAGCAGGGTTAACACGTCCCACCCTGACAGCAAGGGTAAAAATGGATTTAACAGCACCACTCGCGGCTGGAGTCGGCGGACTTTTTCGATCGCCTCTGTTCCAGAGCGGGCAATGACCACGCGATAGCCCAACCCCAGCAGGCGATCGGTTAAATCTTCCACAAAGCGGGGCACCGCTTCCACCACGAGAATGAGTCGATTTATTGCCCCGGTTCCGCCTGTTCTGTCCTTGGAGCGGGAGGCAACATCGGCTCCCCCTCCAGATTTCACCTGCCCCGCAGTATCCTGCCACGGAGAACTGGGAGGCAACAGCAACGTGAACTCGCTCCCTTGTCCTTCCTTGGAAACAAACGTAATTTCTCCCCCATGCAACCGGGCTAGCCGCTGAGTCAGCACCAATCCCAAGCCTGTTCCTTCAAATCGTCGCGTCAAAGGATTCTCTAACTGTTGGAACTTTTGAAAAATTAAGTGTTGCTTATCCGCAGGAATGCCAATTCCCGTATCCCAGACCTTGAAGGCAATCCAACCCTCCCAGGCACTCACGGTTAAGCCAACTTTCCCATTCCCAGGGGTAAACTTCAGCGCATTACTCAGGAGGTTCGTGAGCATTTGGTGCAAACGCAACTCATCAGCCACGATCATCCCCAATCCTGGCTCAATTTCTAAGGAGATACGCTGGGGGAGCGCGGTTAGATCTTTGACTCCCCCCGCACCGACTGCCGCATCTTGTTGTTGGACTTTTTGACACACTCGATCGCAAATTGCCAGGATACTGACGGGTTCTAGCAGCAATTCCAGTTGCCCCGTCTCCATATGAGTCAAATCCAAAATGTCATTCACCATCGTGACTAAGTGTCTGCCACTCTGATGAATCAAACCTGCATAACGGGCTTGCCGTTCATTCAAACTCCCTAACCGCTGGTCGTTCAGTAAATTAGACAACCCCAGAATTGCCGTCAGTGGAGTTTTTAATTCGTGGCTAATGCACGCTAAAAACTCATCCTTCATCCGATTCAGTTGCACCAAGTCAGCATTTTTAGCAGCCAACTCACGGGCAACCTGCTGCTGTTCCGTCTTATCCTGGGCCAACACCAGCCACAAATCTTCAACCATTCCCGCTTCGGCTTCGCTAGAGGAGTCTGTGTCGCCACTCAAGGTATTGACTAAAGCCGCTAGGCGAAAGCTTTCCACCGACCACGTTGGCGCAGACGCAGTGGGGAGTCCCAGCGTGGCTGCCAGCATCTGGGGTATCATTTCGGGCATCGATAAATCAAGGGGAATCTTCGTGAATTCCCAAATGCGGTCTTCGCCATCCTTCATGGGGCAGGCGCAGACACAGGTGTTGGCATTCGTCCCAATCTGGCAAAGGTTAGCCACGGTGGCCTCGGTCATGATTTCCCCACCCATGCCCCAAAACTGGGTGGCCCTTTCGGCTGCCCGATCGCGCGCGAGGGGAGCCGATCGCAACGACGCAGGTTCCAAGAGCGTTGCGGCTTCTTCCCTGATCCAGGCGGGGTCTTGTAACTTGCCCACCTGCTGATGCCAAACGGAATTCTGCACCAACACTCGCCCCTCCCCGGTTTGCAACATCAGCGGCAGGGGTAACTGCTCTAAAAGTTTCAGGACGGACTTGAGTGTTACCTGCACTGGATCGAGATCGGCTGGATTCAAGTTCAGTGGGGGACGCAGTTGGGTGCGATCGTTCCCAACTCTGGTTTTTACCCCAGACGGGAGGGACTTGGAATGGGGCAATGAATGGGCCAACATTTTGAGCAACTGAGGCCGATTGAGCAATCCCAAAAACTCCCCCGATGGGTTGACCAGAGCGTGTTCCGTGGCAAAGTAACTTGTCCCTTGGGCGATCGTGGCAAACTGACTCAAACTCAGGTCAGAGGACAAAATTCCCAACGGTGTCAAAAAGGGCACATCGGAAACCAGACACAACTCTTGCAAACTGATTTGAGTGGGGTTGAACGCCTTCGCTACTCTCATAGGAGAACTGGGTAATGCATCCATCGCCAGTAAAATAGGCAGAAATTTCTGAAGGCTCACCAAGCCTAGGGGGGACTGAGCCTGGTTCACGACCACGAGCCGATCGCAGCCTGCTTCAATAAAAATTTCCATGAGAGCCGATAGGCTGACCGTTTGGGCACAGACTGGAACCGACTCAATGATATCTATCAAGAAAATACTATGCATTGCCGCAGAGAAACTGGTTCCACAGTGAAAGTAGACCGTTAAAGCAGCGTGTGTAGCAATCGCTTAATTGAGCAACAAGATAAAGCTTCTCACCCCGATCGGCTTTCTCTGAACTCCACATCCCACTCAAACACTTCGCCTAGAATTTAAAATGTTTAAACTTAATCCGTGTAAGACTAGTCTACTAATTTTTCTTTGGCGACACGCCATTAAAAAATCAGACTTTATTTGATCGACAATCCTTGAGTACCTTATCCAGGCTCAGTCCCAGAAACTCAGCTAGTGATAAAACTACGACTTCTTCATCAAAGCCTCAAAACTATACAAGGTTCTATAGCAATTCGATCTGGATTATGAGGAAGGATTCCCACAAAATCTAGCCTCACAGAATCTGTCACTCTCACACACGATTGATCCATGCCATTGCCATCCAACCTGGATTGTAAGAAGGGCTTCCTATAGAATCTCTCCTGATAAAATCTGTCACTCTCACAAGTGATTTAGGACTGCCATATCAAGTTTAAAAGAGGACAATTTTTAGTGTATGGCATCACCAAAATCAACAGAGATTTGCTTGATTATCGCTGTAACTATGAGGGTTGTAGAGGGAAGGCTTACAATTAATTACAATTGACATCAGCCTTTATTTTTAACCCTCTTGCGCCCTCCCCTATTAATTTGTGCTTTTTTAGAGGCTGACACACTAGTGCAACGGCTCAAACAATGTTTAGAAGGCGATCGGCCTGATGCTCCAGAGGAGCGTTACGTTTTAATACAACCTGCATCTGAGTTGGAATTCTTTACATTTGTTGAGCAACAAAAGCAACAGATTGATTGTTTGATTTTGCAGCATTACCCACCCCTACTCCAGATTATTCTGCATTTAAAAGAACAGACAATTTTACTACCCACTGTTGTAGTAGATGTGGTAGAGGCGGACACGCCACTTTTAGATGCTCCTGCCGGAGAAAAGCTTTACCATGAAGCAGTCGCCTATCTTGCGCCCACAGCATTCCAACAAATACCCGAAACTATCACTGAGGCGATCGACAAGTTTTTACAGCTTTCCCCCGCCTGCGTCCTGCCGGAACCTAGCTCGTCGGTAGATCGAGTGACCGAGCTAACGATGCAAAATACGCTGCTTTTACAACAGCGACGTTTGGCTGACAAACTCAATGAGCGTTTGGGATATGTGGGTGTTTTTTATAAAAGAAATCCTAAGAATTTTTTGCGCCGTCTTTCTGCACCAGAAAAGCAGGAATCTTTAGCAGCCCTCAAGCTTAGTTATCGTGAGATTGTGCTGAACTATTTTTCTGGTACGGAGTTGCTGAACCAACAAATTGATGCATTTGTCGATGCTGTTTTTTTTGCGGATGTGCCAACGGCTCAAGTTGTAGAAATTCATATGGAATTAATGGATGAGTTTTCAACTCAGCTTAAGTTAGAAGGACGCAGTGAGGAAATTGTGCAAGATTATCGGTTGACCTTAATTGATACGATCGCCCATCTATGCGAAATGTATCGGCGCTCCCTCGTAAAAGAGACTTAGGAATCAGAATCACACACAATTCATGCTCCTTAATCTCAGGAATTCCCAAAATAAATATCTCAAAAGTAATATACCCTAGCAATTTTAGTAGAGTTATGAGTCCTTTGAAAAAAACCTATATTCTCAAACTGTATGTCGCCGGAAATACTCCTAATTCCCTGCGCGCGCTCAAGATGTTAAATAATATTCTTGAGCAGGAATTTGAAGGGGTTTATGCCCTAAAGGTGATTGATGTACTAAAAAATCCACAATTAGCGGAAGAAGATAAAATCTCGGCAACGCCTACTCTAGCTAAGATCCTGCCGCCTCCTGTGCGTAAAATTATTGGGGATTTATCCGATCGGGATCGGGTCTTAATTGGCTTGGATCTGCTGCATGATGAATTACAGGAAGATGAGGCTCAGGGGTAAAATAACCAGCATCGTTAACCCATCAATGAACTAGGGAAAAGCCCTGTTTATCAAGCAGTTCTGATAGCCAATTATTTAGAAACTGCGATGGCTTTCACCAATTTTTACACTATCTTTTTGGGCTAAATTCCCTTCAATGACTTATGAATCAAAATTATCGAAAATCTAATGATCAAACCGAATCCTTAAGGGGAGTGCAGAAAATTCGCACCTTAATTGAAGGGTTTGATGACATTAGCCATGGTGGGTTGCCGATCGGGAGAACAACGTTGGTGAGTGGCACCTCTGGAACGGGGAAAACGTTATTTGCAACTCAATTTTTGTACAACGGCATTGTGCATTTCAATGAACCGGGAATCTTTATTACCTTTGAAGAATCACCCTCGGATGTGATTGCCAATGCCCGCAGTTTTGGCTGGGATTTGCAGACGTTAATTGATGAAGGGCATCTCTTTATTTTGGATGCCTCACCTGATCCCGAAGGGCAAGAAGTGGTGGGCAACTTCGACCTCTCAGCGTTGATTGAACGGATTCACTATGCCATTAAGAAATACAAGGCAACACGAGTTTCCATTGACTCCATTACGGCAATTTTTCAGCAATATGATGCGGCTTCAGTGGTGCGTCGAGAAATTTTTCGCCTCGTGGCCCGGCTGAAACAGATTGGGGTGACGACAGTGATGACGACGGAACGCCTAGATGAATATGGGCCAGTGGCGCGCTTT